>Ga0105045_10000160_pt1 | contig 41064 bp, 39 predicted proteins | sample MAT02_FD_78089 | JGI IMG/M metagenome (GOLD analysis project Ga0105045, IMG submission 78089) | Freshwater microbial communities from Lake Fryxell liftoff mats and glacier meltwater in Antarctica - MAT-02 (megahit assembly) | ecosystem: Environmental > Aquatic > Freshwater > Ice > Liftoff...
TGGAAGATTCTAAATGCGCATCATCGCCTGTAATGATATAACCACGATTACTCGACTCAGCATCCGAGATAGTGGATAGAATTTGGCTAAATCCATACAATATCTTATTGGTTTGATCTACCAAAGTATTGGATTCGATAAATTTTTCACTGTTTTTATAAGAGAAAATTCCAACTCCTAAAAGTATTACAGCACAACCTATAAAGCCAATTAATATTTTTCTATCTAGTGTCATTTTTATTTTTTATTTAATTGGTTTATGATATTTTTATTAGTAATTGAACTATCTCTTCTAATGATAAAATATAATCTGGTTGAACTGTTGCAATTGCTGACTGAGGCATAGAAGAAGATTCAGCTGTTTCTGGGTCTTGTATAATGACCATTCCTCCTAATTCTTTTATTCGCTTTACACCTTTTGCACCATCACTATTAGAACCAGTCAAAACTACACCAATCAACCTGTTTTTGTATGCCTCTGCTGCCGATTCAAACAATACATCAATGGATGGTCTTGCAAAATTTACATGTTCATCAATTGTAAGCGAAAAGGTTTTGTCATCTTCAATTAGCAAATGATAATTAGCTGGTGCAATATAAACATTTCCAGATTCTATTTTTTCTTTTTCATCAGCTTCTTTAATAGAAAGATTGCTTTTGTTGTTTAATAGTTTTATCCATTCGTCATCGGAACGTGAACTCACATGTTGTACTATGATAATAGGAATACAGAAATCAGCAGGCAATACTGAAAAAATAAATTTTAAGGCGGTCATACCACCTGAAGAAACTCCAATCACAATTGCTTCGTATTTCATTTTTTAATATTTTTTTTTAAATATACGTTGTTTTTGATCCAACTCAATATATCTTTCAAAAAAGTCGGTAAAGCGTAAACTTTCTTTTGAACCCAAACATAAAATACCCCCATTAATAAGGCTTTCATAAAAAAGTTTTTGCACCTTGTTTTGTAAATTTACATCAAAATAAATCAACACATTTCTGCATAATATCAAATGCACCTCCGCAAATACACTATCGGTAACCAAATTATGATTTGCCCACACAATATTTTTTTTCAAGGATTGATTCATGATTATGTTATCATAATTGGAAGTGTAATAGCTTGAAAAAGATTCTTTTCCTCCCGCAAGTTGATAATTAATGGTAAATTCTTTCATCAAAGCATTTGAAAATATTCCTTCTTTAGCCTTGTTTAGAGCATACTGGTTAAAATCAGTAGCATAAATTGTTGCCCTATCATACAAGCCTTCTTCCTGCAAAATGATTGCCATTGAATAAGCTTCTTGGCCGGTAGCGCAGCCTGCATGCCATATTTTTATATAGGGATAGGTTTTTAAAATAGGAATAACATTTTCTCGTAATGACTTATAAAAGTCCTTGTCGCGAAACATTTCTGTCACTGTTATTGATAAATCCTGTAAAAGGTCATACGCAAATGTTTCGTCTTTTAAAACTTTAGATTGAATTTGAGACACATCTTCTAATCCAGACATAGCCATCCTACTCGCAATTCTGCGATTTATGTGGGCTTTGGAATACTGCCTGAAATCATAGCCGTATTTCTGGTATATTGCCTCTAATAATAAGGAAATTTCCAATTCAGAAATGTTTTCACTTTTCATTGGTGCAAATATATGCAACTTAAAAGCCATGAAGTTATATAATTGAATATAACTATTACATAAATCACACATTTTCACATTGGACTAAAACTTGGCGTTTTTGTTATGACTATTATTCTGTCCGTGTTGGTCTGTTTTTTAGTATTGGTGCTGAGCGGTTTGGCTTTGTGACGTGCAGTCCCGATAGAACGGCATGTAAATCAAAGCCTTTGTTGCGGAATCGTATTTTTATTTAACTATTTCTTATAGTGAATGATTTTTCTTTTAGGCCACCTATTTTATATTTATCTATAAAAGTTTTGACTTCTTCACTTGTTAATGATCTTAAGACTATGTTATCAATATAGAAACTCTTTAAAATTTGGTGATGGGAATAGATAACATTATATTATATTGGTATTGATTCGTTCTCATTTGAAATAATAATAATATTTTTATTCCATTGTACGGATCTAACATTAAACGCTTTTGGATTCTCACTACACTCAAGTTGTGAATATAACTCCTAGGTTTTGCCTGATAAACTTAATTGAACATCAAAATCATCGACCATTTGATACCTAGAACCTTCACAACCCTGAAATAAAATGGGAAACAATATTAAAATAAATTTATTTCTAATCGCAATCATTTACTTTGGTTATAATTTCTGAAAGTGGAAAGGATAAGCTATAAGTTTGGTGTGTTTCATCAAAGAATGGACTTTGTGCTCTAGGATGTTCTATCATCAACTAGATGGAGAAGTAACGAATAAGTGGTTTTAAAACCTTAAGAAATTTTTAAATTACCAGCTTTTGAAGACGATGATTTAGGCATCGAATAAGATGCTGCGACAACAATTTGATTTAAAATTTTTTCGTACCAACTATTAGTTACTGTAGAAGAATTTACGCTATTTAATTATTTAAATGATCAAAATTTTGTAGCTTTATCGTGCGCTTATAGCCCTGTTAAACCTAGTTTTTTAATATAAGCATACAAATAATATTCTTGTGTAGAATATCTACAGATTTTGTCACAAAAAGGCCACTATGTAAGTAACCTGTTAAATCATGATTACATGAATAAAAATATTTTACATCAAATAAAGATAATTCCAGTTTACCGAATTGATCTTTAAAATACGTAAAGTGATATGCTTCCAACCCATCCAAATCAATCGCCTGAATCGGTGCATTACTAGCAAACAGATACGGCGTCAACTCAGGATATGACTCCGCCAACGGATCTACACTCAAAAACCTACCTATAATAGGGTTATATTTCCTGAATCCATAATCGTTCATGCCTTTGGCTTGCTTTCGCTAAAGCTCAAAGTGCATCAGACTACTGAACTCTCCACTTTTGTCGAGCTTACCGCTGAAGCGGCACAGGCTATTAGCATTAAACCTATATCTGTACTTATTCGTTCCTGCGTAGGTAGTATTTCTGTACGTGCGGCCAAGGATTTCTGATTCGAAGGGATAGTAATCACTCGCCTGCACCACTTCTGCGTTTAAGTAATCTACCGTTGTACCTGAACCTACTCACATCCTACGGCCCGTCACCGTGGTCAGTATATTTCCCAGATGATTGGACAGTTCGTAGTGAGTAGCTGTATGCTGGCGTAGTGCTGATCGCTCTGACGATGGACTGGCTAAACTGCGACGAAGGTGCAACCTACGCAGGAGCGGATACATAAATTTCATTAATTATAGATGGGCGATTCATACAGGAATGAATAAATTATACAAGTTATTCAGTTAATTGTATAACGTGGGCAGTGCTAATACTCACTACCTTGCACTCTCTTACAAACATATATTTTAAACAAATTAAATTAGAAAAATGAAAAATTTAAAAATGGGAGTTATCATCATAGTACTAGGTATAATGATGACAATAAGTTGCAAACCCTTGAGTAAAACGCAAAAAGGAGCTGCAGTAGGTACAGCAACAGGCACGGCGATGGGCGCCATAATAGGCAAAGCGACAGGAAATACCGCTTTGGGCGCAATAGTAGGTGCCGCTGTGGGAGGAACTGCCGGTGCTGTTATTGGCAGGAAAATGGATAAACAAGCAGAAGAGATTAAAAAATCTGTTCCTGATGCTCAAGTAATCAGGGTAGGTGAAGGCATTGTGGTTGAATTCAGTAGCAGTATTTTATTTGGGTTTGATAAGTCTAATTTATCTAAGGAAGCTAAAAGCAATCTTGACAAATTAGCAAGCATCTTGAAAGAATATGATGAAACTAATGTAGAAGTGCAGGGTCACACTGACAGCAAAGGCAGCGAATCCTACAATAAAACCTTATCAGAAGACAGAGCATCCACCGTTTCTTTATACCTTGTAGAAAAAGGGATTAAGAATACAAGATTAACAATCAACGGTTTTGGCGAAATTTTACCAAAATATATCAATACCACTGAAGAAGGTCGCCTTTTGAATAGAAGAGTTGAGTTTCTAATAACTGCAAATGATAAGATGAAAGCCGATGCAAAAACAGAAATGACAAAATAAATTAATTTAATAATAACATTTAAAATTATAATCAAATGAATAAGTGGCTAATAATTTCAATAATATCCCTGATTTTGCCCTCCTGTATGATGGCTCAAAGTACTGGAAATGAAAAAACAAGTTTTGCAATTTTAGGAGGCGTCAACTTTCAAAACATAACAGGAGATGATGTTAATGGTGATAAGATCTCAAGCTCAGGAATAATTGGATTCCACGGAGGAGTTAGAGCAATGATCCCAATTGCACCTGAATTTTATTTTCAACCTGGACTATTATTTTCAACAAAAGGATCAAAAAACAAAAGTGATTTAGGAACCACTTCCATCAATCTGTCTTACGTTGAAGTACCTTTAAATTTAGTTTATAAAAGTAAATTGGGATCAGGATCTATTTACCTGGGGTTTGGTCCATACGTAGGTTATGGAATAAAAGGAAATACCAAATTTGAAAGCAGCTTGGGAACGCTCAAATCTGATGTGAAATTTCAAAATGAAGTAACAGATTCTGACCCTCTAACATCTACTTATATAAAACCTTTGGATGTAGGAGGCAATGTACTCGTAGGTTATGAAATGAGCGGTGGACTATTTCTGCAATTGGATACACAACTTGGTTTAGTTAACATTAATCCAGATGATTCAAGGATCCCTAATAATAAATCAAGTTTGAAAAATGTTGGATTTGGATTGTCTCTAGGGTACAGTTTTTAAAAATTAGCCTTATAGAATTTCTTTTATCCTTACATATAAAATTAAGAGGGCAATTTCTAAACATTAGAAATTGCCCTCTTTTTTTATAAGCTATTAAGAAGTTAAAACATCATAGGAATGTGCAGTAATTTAATATAATGATGCTCAAATACAGAAAAAGAATTATTTAAATTTTAATACTTTTCAAGGAACCTAAAATTCCAAATACTTGGAGTAACCAAATCACAAGAATAATAACTGCAACCGCATTGAGAATACTTTTTATTTTACTGTCCATCGGAATGTAACTATTGATTAACCAAAGTATAACTCCTGCTACAATAATAACGATAAAAATTTCTAATAATGGCATAATGAATGTTTTTAAAATGTTTATAAATGAAAATGGTTTAAAATCTGAAAGCTAAATATATACTTATTTTATGAAATATGTAAGCTTGAGCAATTTTGTAGATTGCCTAAGTTGTTTACCTTTTAAAAAAGGTAATTACAAAACCGACAATTAGAATTACTGTACCTAAGTAAGGAGACCATTGGACAAAGTGGTTCTTGTCTGCATTTATTTCTACAGGCCCAATATCAACTATTGTTTCTGATGTAACGTAATTAAACCCAGTATACAACACCATGATTGCACCAACAACTACACAGATTATTCCTACTATTTTGATATTCATTTCTTATATTTCATTTGATTTTAAAAAAGTAATCACGAAACTAACTATTAATAATAATGCACTGAAAAATGGAAAAACCATTGAGTAAATTGATTTTCATCTAATATAATGAGGAAAACCCACTTTACAATATTTTAAATGGCAAAGATATTTTAATTCATCCTCCTAAGTGTTACATTATTTCATAAAATAGTTACATATATCACACTATTTTCTGCACTATATGGTTTTGAAGTGAGGATCACTTTTAATTTAACTTATAAAGTATTCAAAGCTAGCTGTGGCGGCCCACCAAAGAACGAAACGAGATTTTAATAATATTTTGTAGCTATGCGGATGCAAAATAATGAAATAGAAACAAAAAGTTTCACAGGGGAAAAAAACTAACCATCTTAAAGGAAGTTAAAGCTAAGGGTATAAAGGTCACAATGGACAAGTATGGTCTATATTCAGCGACCTACTATTATTGGAAGCGGAAGTATGCCATCTATGGTGAGGAAGTCTTAAAGCAGAAGACAAGCAAAGACCAAATTTGTCAGATTAAAAAGCTTAAAAAAGAAAATGAGCAACTCAAAATTATATTTGTGGAAAAAGAAATTGAAAAGCTAGAATGATTTACAATAGAAAGATTATCAAAAGCAGCTAAAATCGGCAGAGCGCTATGACCTTTTACTGCTTAAAACTTTTTGCTCATCCATATATCACAAATGGTATGAGTTCAAGCGCAAATCGGTCGATCTAGCATTTTAAATACAAGTTTTTCGTAGATATTTATCGCCACTTCAAAATGAGATAAACTTTCGATATTCATTACCTTTTATCCAAATTCTAATGCCGATTATATACTTTTTCCGTTTATTGCATTCCGATTACTATTCCTCTGGCCTTGGGACAAAGATAAAATTTAATCAATTCTTCACATTCTTGTGGTAACCCATCTGTAGGATATATTCCACAACTTCCCATAACTTCACCATCACTTTCTACTACCCAAAGAACAGAATTTTCATTTTTTAAAAGTTGGTACAATTGATCTTAAGTGGGATCTGAATATACAGTACCTTCTCTCGGTGCATCATGCTCTAGGAAAACAGCTCCTATCAGCTCTGTCAAAACCTCATTGTCTGATGATTGCACTCGCCTTATGGTCATAAAATGCACTCTGTAGATTTATTAAAAAATAACGGTATTATTATATATTAAATTTATTTAACATATTTTAATAACTGATTATAAAGAATAAAAACTGTGGATATCAATAAAAAAACTATACCAAGCATCGCAAAATACTCAATGAATCTCATAATCACACTTAACTCAACTAGATCGCCGTCCAACACAAATCCTATAGTGGTGATGATAGCTGATAGTATCAATATTTTTAAAAACTTGTCTTTCATTATCATTATTTTTGTTTGTTCATTAGTTAACGAGATATAGAGGGGTTTATTATAAAAACATACTATTTTTTTTGCAGGGCTCGGCTGACCTATTGTTTTGATAGTATTAGGATCTCATTAAAGTTTGTTCTTTTTAGTCAATCCATTTTTTAAAAACACAGAACTTATTTTTTTCGCTTATGTGTAGAAAATACAACCCTGTTGCTAATTGCAAATCTTCCTGAGATGTCATTTCTTGTCCATTGATATTAAATATTTTAAGCAAAAGGCCAGGAGTATTTCTAAGCTTTTGTAATGTCCAGCTATTATAATCTGAACAGTCTGTTACTTTACTTATCTGTGAAGTTGCGGTTAATTCACGGACTTTAAAAGTTTGAGTTGCAATTTCAGTATCGTCATAATAAAGCTTTACTTCCCAATCACCAGGTGAAAGGTTTTGATGGTCAATATAGCTCCAATAATAATAATACCAATAATCTTGGTCTAATGTATAAGAGTAAACAAACCATTCTTCGTTCTTCGGATTAAACCATTTTAAACTTAGCTCTTTGCCTTTGCGCAAGCCATAAATATGAGACCAGAAATAAAGTAAGGAGTCAGATGAAGAGTCAATAACATAAGGTTTTATAATGGTCTTAACTCTCTCTCTTAAGTCATTAATGGTCAATTCTTTTTTAATATGAAGTCCACTTTCCCAAACATTCAAACTCGTGTCATAGGCTGGGGGATCGATAAAAGCAAATACTACATTTCCACATGTACCCGCAAAAGGATCTACCACATACAAGCTGTCGTACCACAACTCAAAATGTAAGTGAGGATCTGTACTATTTCCACTACTCCCTACATATCCTATAAGCTCACCAGCTGCAACTGTATCTCCGACCTCGACTTGAACACTATGCTGCATTAAATGTGCATAATAGGTGTAATAACTATTAGGGTGACTTATTGCTACGTAGTTGCCAAGTCTCTTAGATGTGTCACCACTTGTTTCTCTATCATACAAGTTATCTATAGTATATGTGACCGTTCCAGCTGCCACTGCATATACAGCTACACTATCGTCCATAGCCGCAAAGCTTCGTATCACAAAATCTGTTCCTTGATGACCATCGTAACTTTTAGTACCACAGTTATAATCACTAACACCCATAGAATCCCAATCCAAATAATTAACGATCACCCAATCCTCGCCTTGGTTGCCCGCAACAGGCAATTGCAAAAATGGTTGGGCTATAGACATTGCCGAAAGGCTAAATGTAAATATGATAAAGTATAAAAATCTCATATAAAGATATAATTTTTGATGTAAAAGCTGAAGTTATATAATAAAGAAAGAATGCTAACTTTCATATTATAATTAATAATATTCCAATTTATCTTTGATGTGATAATCTAAATATTAATAAGATTCAGGACAAATATATATCTCCTATTCCATAAGACCAAAAAATATCATAATTTTTATTAAATTAGACTTGTTTTCATAGCTTAATCATTAGGAAAGTCTTTTAGATAGCAATCATTTACTTACCTTAAAAATTTACTTTTAAAACCCAATTACAAAGCTATAAATTCGACATTAAAACAATACTCTATAAATAATGGACCAATAAAATAGCATCTTTTTCTTTGACTATTCTTCAAAAAATCCCTTACTCGGCGAATGCTACATTACGATTATATTGAATAAAAAATTTACTTCTTTATTTTGGACTCTTTTATAAATAGAATTGGTATTAAAATAAAATATAAAATCATCCTTAAGATTTATTTACCTTTGCGTTGTTTTACGAGGAAGATGGTTATGATTTTGGCTAAAAATCTTAAAAGCCACTTAGTATAACTGCATTTTACTTTTTAATAATTAATATGACCCAATCAAAAGTATATAAATATTCAGCAGCTAAATATTTGCTTTTACTAACCATTGTTGTGACCTCGATGATGAGTTGGAAAGATGCTATACCGACGGCAAAAACTACTACAGAGCGACTTGATATTTTTGGCGTAAAGCCAGATAAAAAAGAAAAAGATAGCCTCCTTTATGTAGAACTATTAGATAAATCTGGTGATAAAGAACTAACAAAAATATACTACGACAAGTCCAATACCGAAGTAGGCAAAGAAACATATCTTTACCAAAATGATACTGCCTTGCCTTATGGCTCATCTTACACCGGACCTGATGGCAAGATACTAAGTTACTACAGATATGTCTATAATGCTCATGGACAAAAGGTATTGTTGGCGGCTTTTGATGCGGCAGATGATTCAATATTGCGATATGAAAGATACAGTTATGACGCCAATGGACATCTAGCCATCAAAGAAATCAGCGATGCTAGCCTCAAACCAAATCGTCAGTTTATATTTGAAAACGATAAATTTGGAAATATAAATACTATGACAATCCTAGGTGAAAATGCTGATACTATAGCTGTAGAGACTTACAAAACTACCAAAATGGACGATAAGCAAAGATGGGTAGAGAAATGGGGTTTTATAGACGATAATCCAAAGACTTTTCATATCAAATCCATAAAATAAGTATTAGCCTTGATAAAATCAGTATTCAAATCATGCTTAATATTGGTATCACTAGTGGTATCTATGAGTTTTCTATCAGCGCAGGTACGCGGTACTATACAGGACATGGACGGCACAGTTCTACCCTACACTACCATCTATATCGAAAACACTTCCATAGGTGTCATCAGCAATGTGGATGGTCAGTATGAACTAAATATAGACAGCAGCGGCAGTTATGTCATTCACTTCCAATACGTAGGCTACAAACTAGAGAAAAGGCAGATCAACTACAACGGCATACCCATCACACTAGATATCAAACTACTCAATCAAGCTGTACAATCTCAAGAGGTGACTATCACTGCCAATAGAGAAGATCCAGCATACGCAATTATGCGCAAAGCAATTGCAAATAAAAAAATATACCGGGAGCAAGTCAAAACCTCTGAAAGTGATATCTATGCAAAAGGTGTGGTTAAAATCACAGATGCACCCTCCAAGGTTCTAGGCGAAGATATAGGAAACCTGAATGGAATCCTAGACACGGCCCGCCAAGGTATCGTATATCTATCTGAGTCCAGGTCTAAATTTTATTTTAGGTATCCCGAAGACACAAAGGAAGTCATGGTATCTACGATTACATCAGGGTCTAATAACTTATTTACAGCCAATCAGTTTTCATGGTCGTCCTTTGACCTATATAAAGATTACCTGCAGTTTAGCAGATCTATCGTATCGCCACTGTCTGACAACGCTTTTGATCATTACGATTTTAGGCTCGAGCGCGTCATTGTAGATGATAACGGAATACTCCTCAACAAAATCAAAATAATCCCCAAGTCCAAAACTGCTCCACTTCTCAATGGTTACTTATATATCAGCGACGATCTGTGGAATCTACATACTACTGACATCCGACTATACGGTACTCCACTCAAAAACACATTCCTAGATACGATTGCTATCAAGCAAGTATATGTACCCATAGACAAGAAAAATACGTGGCGGCTTTTCAGTCAAGTTATCGACTTTAAAGCAGGACTTTTTGGGTTTAAAATGGGAGGTAGTTTTTCTTACATCTTCTCTAATTATAAGATCGATCAGCCGCTAGACCATATTTTTAACTCCGACGAGAAGTTTAAAATAGAGAAAAGTGCTATGCAAAAAGATACTGCATTTTGGAATGAAGCACGTCCTATTCCACTCACGCTAGAAGAAAAGCGAGATTATATAAAAAAAGACTCTTTGTCTCACATCTGGAACTCAAAAGTATATCTCGACTCTGTCGATAAGGTCGAAAACAAGTTTAATCCACTAGATGTATTTCGAGGATATACGTGGAATAATAGTTACAAAAATACATCCTTTTCGATCCCAAGTCCGCTATCATCAGTGAGGTTTAATGCAGTTGAAGGTTTTAAACTAAGCCTCAATACGCAATGGGTAAAAACAGACTCCATGGAGCGACGCATACTTATCAATCCTATCATAGAATATGGCCTAGCTGACAAAATACTAAAACCTAGAGTGTCTGCCTCTTATCGATTCAGTAATTATTCGTCTAGCGAAGTTCGTCTCAGTTTTGGACGCCAAAACGAGCAGTTTGATCCTCAGCAGCCTATCTCTGAACGTGGCAACACTTGGTCATCCCTATGGAGCAAAAACAATAATATAGACGTCTATCAAGTGACTTTCGTCAAAGCAGGTATTACTTCAGAGGTTTCCAATGGTCTCTATATGGGTTTTGATGCCGAATATCTCGAAAGATCACCCGTAGGTATCAATTCACAATTCAGCTTCAGGTACAAATCGGCATTATTTAAAGACAACATACCTAGACCTGACCTACCATCATCTGTATATGACGAGAATACTTATCTCAAGTTTAAGTTTAATTTTATCTACAGACACAATCAAAAATACAGCTCTTATCCCAATTCCAAGTTTACTTATCCTTCACTGTGGCCAGCATTGATTGCTAACTACGAAGCCGGACTAGCAATGGATGAGAATTCGTCGTCATTCAATAAGTTGATATTTAAAATCCGCGACCGATATGTCAATGCGAAGCTATTGGGTTATTTTAGTTATAATATTGAATATGGTACTTTCATAGGTGCAAAACCTACTTATTTTGGAGATTATCTGCACCCAATGGGTAACCAACTGCGCACACCTATAGATCCAGATTTGTCTAGTTTCAACCTTCTTCCATACTATAGTTTCAGTACGACAAGGTATTACACGCAAGCCAATTTTAGACATCATTTTGACGGTTACATTATGGATAAAATTCCATTGCTCAATCGCACTAGCCTCAAATTTGTAGCTGGTATCAACCTACTATATGGCCCACCTAGTGGCGAATATGGTGAGGCAGTCATCGGCATAGAAAACTTCAAAATCGGTCCTATCACCCTATTTGGTATTGATTACACATGGGCATTCGACCAGTTTGGCTACCGTGATAGAGGTTGGGTAATCAAGCTGAGTAGTTTGTTTAATAACTAAATGTCCTACTCATCAGGCTCTATATGCACGAGTACGTAGGAGATGTCAGGAAAAGCTTCTTTGAGTCTATCCTGTAGCCTGTGTCCTATGTCATGTCCTTCTTTTACAGACAAGGTAGCATCTACCATCGCATGTAGCTCTACGCCATAGTACATACCTATTTTTCGAACATAACACTTCTCCGTTCCTCTGATATCAGTGACCTCAGCTGCGATCGATCGGATGCCGAAAATCAAGTCATCATGCAAGTGCTCATCCATGATCTCGCCCCAAGCAGGTCTAAAAATTTTGTAGCTGTTATAAACCATGATGACGGCAGCTATCAGTGCCGCCCAATCGTCAGAAGATTCATAACCAGGACCTTGCCAAATGGCTATGGAGATACCTATAAATGCAGCCACAGAAGTAAGTGCATCGCTGCGATGATGCCAAGCTTCAGCTCTGAGTGTCGTACTATTCATCTCCTTGCCTTTGCGATCTACATACCTGAACGAAATCTCCTTCCAGATAATGATGGCAGCTAGGACGAGTAGTGTGAACGGAAGAGGAGATTCGTGTGGTGTGCGGATGTTTTTGATACTCTGAAAAAATATAAAGCCTGCCGAAAGATTCATCATGATCACGATCAGAAAGGTAATCAGCGGCTCTATCCTGCCATGACCGTAAGGGTGATCTTCGTCGGGCGGCTTGGATGAATACTTAAGCCCAAAAAACATAAATATACTAGCAATCAAATCCGCAAACGACTCCAGAGCATCTGCGACGAGTGCAAAAGAAAGTCCCACAATCCCTGCTACTAGCTTGATCACAACCATGATCGAATGAGAAAACACACTCAACAATGCGGTTTCTCTTACGGTTTCTTCTTTTGAAAGCATCGAATAGTATTGTTAAAAAAATGTATTAGAGTATCAAAATTAGTAATAAATCCATAGACTTTCAAATTTTAGTTAGCCTAAATTCAAACTAATTCACAATTCCGATAATAATTATGGTTATTACTACCCAAATCTCTCCGATATCAATAGAAAATATATAATTTTGCCGTTCTTGTAAAAATACACTTTCAAAAAAATAAAATTTCATGCATTACCATCCAGAAGATATAGAAAATAAGTGGCGAGATTCTTGGAAAAAAAATGATTTATACAAAGTCGATACCCTCAGCAGCAAACCTAAATATTATGTACTAGATATGTTTCCTTATCCTTCGGGATCTGGACTTCATGTTGGTCATCCGCTAGGCTACATCGCTTCTGATATTTTTAGCCGATACAAGAGATTGAGCGGGTACAATGTCTTACATCCGATGGGTTTTGATGCCTTTGGGCTTCCTGCTGAGCAGTACGCTATACAGAGCGGCGTCCATCCTGCAGATTCTACTTCTCAAAACGTAGCTAGATATAGATCACAGCTAGACAATATTGGACTTTGTTTTGACTGGTCACGTCAAGTCAATACTTCGGATCCCGATTATTACAAGTGGACGCAATGGATATTTCTGAAGTTGTACAACCACTATTTTGATAACGATACCGATCAAGCTACTGCTATATCGTCTCTCATTGCTACTTTCCATGTCAATGGAAACCAATCTATAAATGCTGCAACGACACAAGATGCAATATTTACAGCTGACGAATGGAACGCTATGAACGCTAAAGCACAAGAAGAAGTGCTGATGAACTATCGACTCGCTTATCGCAAGACAGGTCATGTCAACTGGTGTGAAGCACTCGGAACTGTCCTCGCCAATGATGAGGTCAAGGACGGAGTATCTGAACGCGGAGGACACCCTGTAGAAAAAAAAGCAATGATTCAGTGGTCGCTTCGTATCACAGCTTTTGCAGAGAGATTGCTCAATGATCTGGAGAATCTCACTTGGTCTGATGCCTTGAAAGCAATGCAAAAAAACTGGATAGGTCGCAGCCAAGGCGCACAACTCTTCTTTGATATCGAGGGAAATGATGCAAAACTAGAGATATTTACCACTAGACCTGATACGATATTTGGTGCGACTTACATGGTACTCGCACCCGAGCATGACCTTGTCGCTCACATCACTACTGACCCTCACAAAGATGCTGTAGCACAATACCTAGCTTATGTGGGTAGTCGCTCTGACGTAGAGCGCATGGCGGAGGTCAAAGAAGTCACAGGTGTATTTACAGGTGCCTATGCTATACATCCATACACAGACAGGCAGGTACCTATATGGCTAGGTGAGTACGTGCTCAAGGACTATGGCACAGGTGCTATCATGGCTGTACCAAGCGACGATATGAGAGATCTGGCTTTTGCCAAAAAATATAACCTCGAGATCATAGATGTAGTCGATAAATCTCAATATCCAGGAGCATCACTCAATGATAAATTAGGTGTGATGATCAATTCTGATTTTGTAAATGGAATGCAAGTGCCAGATGCCATAGAAGCAGTATTGAAGTCAATAGAAGCTAAGAAAATCGGTGTACGCAAGATCAATTATAAGCTACGTGACGCTAATTACTCACGTCAGAGATACTGGGGCGAGCCATTCCCAATCAAGTATGATGCAGATGGATTGACACATACGATGTCCGTAGATGAGTTGCCGCTGACACTTCCGTCACTAGAAAATTTTCAGCCCGCAGCAGGAGGCAAATCTCCACTGGCTAGGGCGACAGAATGGGTGCAGCAGTTTGATGGCTACCAAGTAGAAACCGATACGATGCCTGGTTTTGCAGGTAGCTCATGGTACTTCCTTAGGTACATGGATCCAAATAATCCTACAGAATTTGCATCTCGAGCAGCACTAGATTACTGGCAAGATGTAGATCTGTATGTGGGTGGTACAGAGCATGCCGTAGGCCACTTGATGTACGCTAGGTTTTGGCACAAGTTCTTGTATGATCTAGGACTAGTCCCTACCAACGAACCTTTCAAAAAGCTCATCAACCAAGGAATGATCACTGCGTATGGTTACTATGCTGAGTTCCTAAAGTTCGGTAGTTCAGAGGATGAGATTTCACTTATTGGCAACAGCAAAGACTTACCAACTCGCACAACTCTAGCTGATGGCAAAGCATTCTATAACGTAGGTGGTAGCTATCGCCTACCTTATATATATGATTACTTAGATGGTCAAGGACGTATCACCAAAGAAAAATTTATCCAATATCTTAAGGAAATAGGCAAAGAATACAACGTTTTTGATAATTTAGAAAAATACCATTGGTCCACAGCTGAAGATGGTGAAAACGGAACCATAGAATACTTTACCGTCAATATCGTACAAGAAAAGATGTCTAAATCTAAGTACAACGTACAAAATCCTGATGAAGTAGTAGCCAAATATGGTGCAGACTGTTTCCGTATGTACGAGATGTTCCTCGGGCCTATCGAGCAGTCCAAACCCTGGGACACCAAAGGAATAGACGGAGTTCAGAAGTTTCTGAGGAAGTTTTGGCACCTATATGCGGATGAGACAGGACTTATCGTCAATGATGAAAAATCAACACCTGAGGAACTCAAGATCTTACATACAGCCATCAAAAAAATCACCGAAGACATAGAACGTTTCTCTTTCAATACTTGTGTAAGTGCATTTATGGTTTGTGTCAATGAACTCAAAAAACTGGAATGCCACAAACGTGAGATCTTACAGCCACTTTGTGTTTTGATCGCACCATTTGCACCTTTCATAGCTGAAGAGCTGTGGCAAATGCTCGGAAACAACACTTCTGTACATATCACTGAGTATCCCATCAAAAACGACAGTTTCCTGACTTCAGATACCATAGAATATCCGATCTGTATCAATGGTAAAAAAAGAGATGCCATCACTTTTGACGCAAATCTAAGCCCAAAAGAACTCGAAACTCAAGCTCTTGCACTAGATATCGTTCAGAAGTGGCTAGAAGGCAAAACCATCATCAAAATCATCGTTGTACCTAATCGCATGATAAATTTTGTCGTCAAAGATTAAAAAATATGCAGCCAATCAATCTAGTCAGTGATACAGTAACTAAACCTACGCCTTCAATGCTGCAAGCCATGATGCGCGCAGAAGTGGGCGATGATGTGTTTGGCGAAGATCCAACCGTCAATGCTCTACAAGAGAAAGTGGCCGCTATGTTTGGGAAAGAGGCAGCACTATTTTGTCCATCAGGTACGATGACTAACCAAATAGCGCTCAAGGTCCTCACTCATCCGTTAGATGAAGTGATCTGCGATATAGACAGTCATATCTACCAATCTGAGGTGGGAGGCTTTGCTTTTCATAGTGGTGTCAGTGTACAACTCATCCAAGGAAAAAACGGAAAACTAGCTCCTCACCAGATCCGTCCTGCCATGCGTTCGGTGGTAGATTGGCAACCGCAATCTACCCTACTCGTCCTAGAGAATACCTGCAATAAAGGCGGCGGCGGCTACTATGCGCTAGACGAAATGAAGGCCATCAGAAACGAAGCAAACGCACTCGGGCTCAAGGTACATCTGGATGGCGCTAGGATATTTAATGCACTGGTTGAGACTGGAGATAATCCTAAACTCGTCGGTGACCAAGTAGATATGATATCGATCTGTCTATCCAAAGGACTAGGCGCACCTGTAGGTTCTCTTCTGATAGGCAATCATACGGACATCAAACTCTCACGTAGATATAGAAAAGTGTTTGGAGGTGGTATGAGGCAAGCTGGCTTCCTAGCAGCAGCGGGTATCTATGCCCTAGATCATCACATCAGCAGGTTAAAAGACGACCATGATCATGCCTCGCAACTCGCAGATACGCTCAGACCGCTAAGCTATGTCGCAAAGATCAAACCTGTAAGTACAAATATTGTGATCTTTAAACTAATAGATGAGATCAGGGACGTCGATTGCATAGACAAACTAAAACAAAACAGAATTATAGCTGCACCTTTTGGCGACAATACGATCAGATTTGTGACGCACCTAGATCTGACCTCCGAGATGATAGATCATGCTTGCAAAATTTTAAAAACATTATATTAAATAAGATACAGACAAAAAATATAGGCGTAAAATTTTAGTAATCATTAAAATATACATAATAAAATTAAAAATATTATAATGTTATAAATTTGTATTTGGCTAAATATAAAGGTCGGCGTATCTTTGTATCATCAAAAGTTAGTAAAAACGCGCAGACGATAAAAAGAGATTGGCAATCTAAACAAAAAAAAATAATCTTTTTACGATAAACGGCAAACTAAATTTGATAAAACGTATATTAATTATTACTTGTCTTGTAGTTCTTTTTGAGTTGGTTATTAGAAATTAAATTAGCAAAATTTAAAGCACTTGATAGAGGTGCGATTTTTAAAATGTTCATGGGAAATAAAAAATGGTTGTTGGGGGACAACCATTTTTTTTTTGCCTAATCGAAAAAATAAGTGATTGAACTCAACTCAGAAAAAAACCTCACTAGCTTAGCATCCCTGATGGTAAATGTTGGACAAAGTAATGTAATACTATACAAGCTATTCGGGTTTTACGGCTTTTAATTAGATCTGCTGAAAGTAAATCCGACATTGTCGGTGTCCAAGATATTTGACTTGCGGCCTTTTATCTTATGTTCTCATAACTTGGACTTGGCAGTATGCCGTTGTAACACGGAATCATATTTCTCGATATCATTTGATAATAAAAGTTAGATAAATGATGTTGAGGATGACTTAACTGTTTATCACAAAAATAAAATAGGTAATAACCCTTTCATCACCTCAAAAAATTCTTTTTAAAAACTATGATGACAAATTCTATGTTGTCTAATATGTATGTCTAGAGTGGCGCATTAGAATAAGCCGCAATAAAGACCGACCCTATCCACTATTATAGAAAGAATTACTCATATTTTATAACCATTTCAAAAACACTAAACATGAATACAACAACCGTAAAAGCTTATGGTACATCAGCAAATGATAAACCGCTATTCCCTATGGATATCAGTAGAAGAGATGTCACACCCACTGATATAGAACTAGAAGTCTTATATTGTGGTGTGTGCCATTCAGACTTGCACAGTGCCAAAAACGATTGGGGATTTACTATCTATCCGATAGTGCCTGGACACGAGATCGTAGGTAAAGTAACTCGTATTGGTAGTGAGGTAGCTAAGTATAAAGTGGGAGATATCGTCGCAATCGGATGTCTTGTGGACAGTTGTCGTACTTGCAGCAGCTGTCTAGAGGATCTAGAGCAGTATTGCCTCACTGGTAGTACTGGTACCTATGGAAGTGCTGACAAGCACCTGGGTGGAACTACATTTGGCGGCTACTCTGCAAAAATAGTTGCAGACCAAGATTTTGTGCTAAGTGTACCTACCAATCTGGATCTAGCAGCTGTAGCACCTTTACTTTGTGCAGGAATCACGACTTGGTCACCACTCAAGCACTGGAATGTGAGTGCAGGCAGTAAAGTTGCTGTAGTCGGTCTTGGTGGACTAGGTCACATGGCCATCAAGCTGGCAAAAGGTCTTGGTGCAGAAGTAACACTGTTTTCGAGATCACCAGACAAAGAAAAAGATGCTATATCACTCGGTGCTGATGCAGTGATTATCTCTACCGATGCAGCTCAGATGACTACCGTGAATGGCAAATTTGACTTGATCATAGATACTGTGCCTTACGTTCACGACCTCAATCCATATATCCAAACGCTTGGCATCAGTGGTACGATTGTGATCGTAGGTTATCTAGGTGATTTGACTCCGATGCTCCATACTGTACCTATGATTATGGGTAGGAGATCTGTTGCAGGCTCATTGATCGGCGGAATAGCAGAAACGCAGGAAATGTTGGACTTCTGTGGTCAACACAATATCGTATCAGAGATAGAAATCATCAAGATGAAAGACATCAATCATGCTTACGAACGAATGCTCAAAAGCGATGTGCGTTACCGCTTTGTTATAGATATAGCTTCTTTATAATCTTGAGCTGAAAACACTATGTACTTAATCTAGTAAATTCGTAGTGTGGGATCTAATTTCTAGAAATACCTTTGTATAAACCAATTTATATTTAAAGCGAGTTGATTTATTGATAATATTTAAAAGAGATAATCCATGTCATTTTTGGTTGTATGGAATCATTTTTATAGAAAAAAAACTGGTAAAGCTGAAGTTTATTAGCCTATTTTGTATTTATTATTGATATAAGCCAGTTTTTTAGATAAAATATTGATCGGGCGTATTCCAGTGCTTCTCAATCTGAAATAATTGAATCCGTATGTCAACAGATGAAAAGCGTACATAAAAACCCAAATGACTAGATGACATTACTTTATATATATTTTCACCTCATTGGCATCTTTGTTGGCAATCGAAGGTTCAAATTTTAGTTTTGATTCAGCCACTCCTCTTAATACCAAGTAAGATTTAATATTATTGCTTCTGGTGGTATGTATAGTTGCGCCATCTTTGTTTTGCAAAGTCTTTAGTGTGATCTTTTGATTTGGATTTTCTCTCATCTGAGTGACGACTTTTTCCAATAATGCTATGGCTTGATCGTCGAGCACTTCAGATTTGGACTTAAACGCTAAATCTACTATAAAAGGCTCTTCTAGAGTCTCAGTACTCTGGGTTTTGGGTTTATCCGTAGGTGCGATTTTTTTCAGATAAGCCACATAGTCAGATTCTTTAAGTGCAAAACCTATCAAATCTTCCTTGCCAAGGTTTTCTATTACCCTAATAATGGTGCCATCAGCTGATATCTCAGCTTTTACGGGACTATTATTAATAAGTATTACGGCTTCATGAGTGGCTTGGCTGTAGCCAAACACCAGTGTTAAGTTGAAGGTCAACATTAACACAAATCGGGGGAAATTTGTGCGTGTCATAGGAGATGTTTATTTAAATATTAATTCTACTCTTCCAATAGCCCTCTACCCTCTTTTACAACTTTGCCTTCGTTTATTAACTGTTTTAGGACTTTATCCAAAATTCCATTAACAAATTCCTTACTCTTAGAGGTGCTGTATGTTTTGGCTAATTCTACATATTCGTTTAACGTTACCTTAATCGGTATAGTATTACAATGCAAAAACTCTACCAAAGCCATTTTAATCATGATCATATCTAAAATAGCTACACGATCAGCATCCCAATTTTCTAGTACAGGGTCTATCAAGCCTAATAACGATTTATCATCAGAAATAGTTTCTTTTAACAAAAACTCACCATAATCTTTAGTGGTATCTTTGTCTGGATAATGCTCCATAATAGACCTTTCGCTATCTTTATCTTCTTCTTTTAAAATCTTTTTTATACATCCTATGATGAGCGACTTGTCATCCTCCCAGTTGGCAAACTGATCTTCAATCATCTCATTAAAAAGCTCACTCTTTCTACAGAACCGAAACAACTCTAGTAAAAACTCAAGCTCTTCGTCATTAGTTGTATCATTCTGAAAGAAATTATGATATAATTCCTCTTTTGCAAATTCATAATAAATCTTTTTGAAATGATCTTTGTCCACCTTGCTGCTAAAATTTAATTTTTCAAACTTGGCTTGTAAAAACTTATTCTTGACCAACGATTGAATCATACTATTGGTCCATAGCTTAGAGGTAAACTTTTTATCCAGTTCTGTCGGTAGGTGTTTAGCTTTCCTTTTTTCACCATCATCAGAAGCTACCTTAGTGATCTGTATCAGATTATATAATGAGAATAAAAGTAATTCAAAACTTTCTTCTATTTTCTTCCAATATAGACGGTCTATATCATGATTGGTCAAACTTTCGTCTCTGCTCAAGGCATACAGCATCTGCATTACTTTGACTCTTACATTTCTTCTACTAAGCATTTTTCTAAATTACTTTTAATTTGTGGGAAAGCTAATAATTTTTTAACTTGGTGCAAATATAAAAACTCTTTTATATATATGCATAACTTATGCTATAATATTCATATATATTTCACAATTAAATCAACACTTTAGTAAATCACACTACCAAAATTCTATTCTATAGGTTAAGAAAGATCTCCAATTATTGGAACAGCGTTCCTGTGATGCTTGGGGGAACCTTACCTATATGTTTGTAAGCTTTGGCTGTAGCTTCACGCCCACGTGGAGTACGCTGTAGATAACCCTCCATAATCAGGAATGGTTCATGTACTTCCTCTATCGTACCTGCTTCCTCGCCTACTGCCGTGGCAATGGTACTAATTCCTACAGGCCCACCTTTAAATTTTTCGATGATAGTCGTCAGTATTCTATTGTCCATCTCATCGAGTCCGCTTTCATCTACATTGAGTGCATCTAGGCCAAACCTTGCTATGGCGATATCTATCTTACCATCGCCTTTGATTTGTGCGAAGTCTCTTATCCTCCTCAGCAGTGCATTGGCTATCCTAGGTGTACCTCGGCTTCGCCTAGCGATCTCATAAGCACCTTCGTCGTTTAGCTCTACATTAAGTATTTCAGCACTCCTATGCAATATTTTCTTGAGCGTAGGCACATCATAGTAATCTAACAAAAACGATATACCGAATCTAGCACGCATAGGCGCTGTAAGCAGTCCCATACGTGTGGTAGCACCTACGAGGGTAAATGGATTGAGGTTGATTTGAATACTACGCGCATTGGGACCAGAATCTATCATGATGTCTATCCTATAATCCTCCATGGCCGAGTATAAATACTCCTCCACTACATTGTTTAGTCGATGGATTTCGTCTATAAATAATACATCACCTTCTTCTAGTCCGGTTAGTAATCCTGCTAGGTCACCTGGTTTTTCGAGGACTGGTCCTGAGGTTATCTTTACATTTGATTCTAACTCATTGGCTATGATGAAGGATAATGTGGTTTTACCTAGTCCAGGAGGTCCGTGCAATAGCACATGATCTAATGCTTCTTCGCGTAGTTTGGCTGCTTTTATAAATATACTAAGGTTTTCAACTATTTTGGGCTGACCACTAAAATCATCTAGTCCCTTGGGTCTTAAAGCTTTTTCTACCTGTTTGTCTTCGGGTCTGAAGTGCGCTTCAGTAGGATCTAAGTGTTGGTTCATCTAAGTTTATTCCTATATACAATTAAGCCGAAAATGATGTACCACACCCACATGACTCCTTAGCATTAGGATTAGCAAAGGTAAAACCACGATTATTGAGTCCATCGAGCCAGTCTATCTCCATGCCTATCAGGTAGATTCCATGAGCTTTCTCCATATAGACTTTAAAGCCTTCTATCTCATAGATTACATCCTTATCTTTCTTTACATCGAATCCCAACACATAAGTAAAACCTGAACAACCGCCGCCTTTGACACCGATTCTCAATCCATGCTCATCTGAAAGATTTTGCTCACTATATATTTTTTTTAGTTGTACAATCGCACTAGAGGTAAGTGCAATTGGACTAGTATTTACTAAAGTATCCGTACTCATCTTGTTATAATAATATTAAAAAAAAATTAAATCTACAAGAACAAAAGTATTTAAAAATCAAAAATACTTGTATTCATAATATAAATAGATAAATGCAAAAGTAAAAGTTAAATCTTTAACTCTAAGTATTTCACTCATCTTTCACATTATCATAAACATAAAGTAGTCTATTTAAGTTCAAAAATATTACCTTTACATTTTGTAAACAAGAACAAATACTAAACTTCGATTAAATGACCGAAATCCTAGAAATTTTAAAATATACTATACCTGCTTTAGTAGTTTTTGCCTCAGTCTATTTTGTGTTAAACAGCTTTCTGAACAAACAATATCAACTAGAGTTACTCAAAGTGCAACAAACACAAGGCAAAGAAGTCTGGAACCTGAAGCTCCAAGCTTACGAAAGGTTGATGGTATTTTGTGAAAGAATATCAATAGATAACTTGGCCTTTAGGCTCATGGCCTCTGATATGAATGTACCTGAAATGCGCAATACTATGCTAATCGCTATCCAGCAAGAGTACGAACATAATATCTCACAACAAATCTATACAGGACCCAGTCTATGGAATATCATACAACTTGCAAAAGATCAAACCCAAAATGCGATTTCTAATGCTGATGGTGAGGATATACCTTCTTTGCTGATCAATATTAAGCAAAATATGGTTGCGTTTAATAATGAACCTATCCAACTGGCTAAGTTAGCCATAAAAGATGAAGTTAAGTTGTTGATTTGAGCCGAAAATCTATTATATTTTAATTACGTTAAGCTTATATTAAATGACATGAACAAAAAAAAATATTTAGTTTTTACTAAGGTTTTTGCCAGATTAGCTTTATTTAGTTATCTGCTATTCAGTATGTCATGTGCTAAGCAATACCACCTCGCAGACATCAAAACACGTAAATATAGCATAGAGAAAGCTTCCTATCCGGTTGACACCAAAATCGCCGCTATGATAGAGCCTTACAAGGAGCAGCTAGACAAAACCATGAATGACGTCATAGGCAACTGTACTGAAGAGATGACCAAGGGCAGACCCAGTTCTACCCTTACTAATTGGTTCGGAGATGTGCTTCTGAGTGGTGCACAAAAACTTGTTAAAGATACTGTGGACTTTGCTATCCAAAACTATGGTGGCATTCGTGTACCATTCGTCACGGTTGGACCCGTGACTGTAGGCAAAATCTATGAGTTGATGCCTTTTGACAATATATTGTATCTCGTACCAATGAAAGGGGCAGAAGTCACGATGCTCTTCGACAAAATAGCACAATCTGGAGGCTGGCCTGTGAGTCATACCGTTCACCTAGAGATCGAATATGGCAAAATCAAAAACTTGACCATCAATGGTAAACTCATAGACAATAATAAAACCTATCTGGCCGCCATTCCCGACTATGTAGCCAACGGAGGTGATAATTTAGAATTTCTTGCCAAATTGCCAAAACAAGATACAGGAAAACTCCTCAGGGATATATTAATAGATGAAGTCAAAAGTATAACCGCAAAAGGTGGAGAAATCAAAGGTGTAAATGACAATCGTATATTTTAAACAAAATCAGCGGTCACAATATTATTCATAATTCAATAATTAAGTAATGAATAGAAGACTTTTTCTAAAAAACTCAACCTATAGTACCATATTATTGACCTCAGGTTCGCTTGTAGGATTGGCTAATCCACTGATCGCTGATGTGACCAAACTGACTATACTCCATACGAACGATGTACACAGTCGTATAGATCCCTTCCCTATGGATGGCAGTAAGAGTGAAGGTAGAGGCGGTGTGGCAAAAAGAGCTTCGCTCATCAAGCAAATACGATCTTCCGAAAACAATGTGTTACTATTAGATGCAGGTGATATCTTTCAAGGTACTCCCTATTTCAACTTCTTTCACGGAGAGATAGAGATGAAACTGATGTCTGAGATGGGCTATGATGCAGCGACTATCGGCAATCATGATTTTGATGGTGGTATGGATGGCTTGATAAAGAGTCTTGATAACGCAAATTTTCCACTTCTAGTGACAAATTATGATTTTGAAAACACCGAAATGAAAGACAAAACTCTTCCTTACAAGATATTTAAAAAAGGAGGATTAAAGATTGGTGTATTTGGAGTTGGTATAGAACTAAATGGCTTGGTCCCAAAATCATTATATAAGGAGACCATTTATTCAGATCCTATAGCTGCTGCTGAAAAATACGGTGCAATACTCAAAAACGAAGAAAAGTGCGATTATATCATCTGTCTATCCCACCTAGGATACAAATACAATGAAGATAAAATCTCTGATCGGGTGCTCGCTAAAGAAACCTCCTACATAGATCTGATCATCGGTGGGCATACGCATACCTTTCTCAGTGAGCCAGAACGAACATTAAACAAAATAAACAAACCAATACTTATCAATCAAGTTGGGTGGGCTGGAATGGTGCTCGGAAGGTTAGATATTTACTTTGAAAAAAATAAAAAAGGACGTTGTGATACATGTAAAAATATCGTAATATAATCTCACAATATGTAAACCCTATTCAAATCAACACCTTATCAATACGATAATAATTGCAGACATAATCTAATGATTACCAATAAATTAATGAACCGAATACAACTGATATAGAAGTTTATTAATATGTTATCTATTACAGAAATAAAAATATGAATTTAATATCTCAAATCCTTTTTTAAAAGGAAAAAAAGCTAGACTTTTGCAGCACTCCCAAAAATATGATCCTTAGGGGAAAGGTGGAAAAGTAGTCGCTAAGATTTTATGTTAGCATTGCACGAGGGGAAATATTTTACCAACTTACAATTTTTAATATGATCCATGACCATGAACTAGCTTGGAACAATTGTTTAGCTCTAATCAAAAAAAATATCGACGCTCAACCGTTTAAAACGTGGTTTGAGCCTATAAAGCCTATAAAGTTTGAAAAGGATGTCCTTACTATTCAGGTTCCAAATAAGTTCTTTTACGAATGGTTAGAGGAGCATTATGTCAGTATTCTAAAAAAAGCTATCAAAAACGAATTAGGTTCTAGTGGTAAACTTGAATACCAAATATTAATAGAAAACCACAGAAAGTTAAGTACTCCTGTAACAACTACTATTATTAATAAATCGGAGAATGAAAGTAAGTTTATCAATCCTTTTGTAATACCTGGAATTAAAAAGATAAAAATTGATCACCAATTAAATCCCAAATATACTTTTGAAAAATTTGTTGTAGGTGAATGCAATAAATTTCCTACTTCAGCTGGCAAAGCCATAGCACTCAATCCTGGAGGTACTGCATTTAATCCTATGGTCATCTATGGAGATGTAGGTGTAGGTAAAACACATTTGGTTCAAGCCATAGGAAATGAAATCGTTAGCAAAAACATCGGTAAACAAGTCTTGTATGTAACTGTTGAGAAGTTTACAAATCAAGTCATACAGGCTATAAGAAGTCAATCGGTCAATGATTTTATGAACTTTTACCAAATGGTAGATGTATTGATCATCGATGATATCCAGTTCTTGTCCAGCAGGCCCAAAACTCAAGAAATATTTTTTAATATATTTAACCAACTGCACCAAAGCGGCAAACAAATCATTATCACCTCTGATCGTGCTCCAAAAGATCTAATACATCTGGAAGAAAGATTGATATCTAGGTTTAAATGGGGTTTGGTCGCAGATCTGAGAGCACCAGATTATGATACTAGGTTACAAATATTGGACAAGAAATTAGCAGACGTTTCGTTAACATTGACTAATGAAATCAAAGAGTACATCTGTCATCATATCAAAAACAACATCCGAGAGCTAGAAGGTGTTGTAATATCACTCGTTGCCCAATCGACTTTTAATAAGCGAAATGTAGATATGAAACTAGCAAAAGAAGTCATCAGACAGTTTGTTTCGCAAGTGGATAAAGAAATATCCGTAGAAAATATCAAAGCCCTAGTAGCTGCTCAGTTTGAAGTGTCAGTAGAGAAAATCCAGAGCAAAACCAGAATGAGAAATGTAGTTATGGCTAGACAATTGTCTATGTACCTCGCCAAAAACTACACCAATAGCTCGCTCAAAATGATAGGTGACTCATTCGGCGGTCGAGACCATAGCACCGTTATACATTCGCTCAAAGCAATTCAAGATATGATAGACACTGACCAACTTTTTAAAGATAGAGTTAATGCTATTGTAAAAAAAGTTCAGACAACACTTACTAATAATTAATTTTTACTTACTTTTGTCCCAGTTTTATATTATAGCTTATAATCATGTATGTTAGTTAAACTTAATTTCAATTTCGCAACCGTTCTTTTATTATCGATGATGATACTGACTGTAGGTAACAGCTGTAAAAACTTAGCCTCTGAGAGATCAGACCTTAAATGGTTAACGATAGCAGAAGCTGACCAAATGGCTAGGACCAGTACTGATAAAAAATTTATAGTAGATGTATATACTGATTGGTGTCACTGGTGCAAGGTGATGGATCAAAAAACATTTACTGATCCCGAACTCATAAAATTTCTGAATGAAAACTTCATCATGGTCAAGTTTAATGCAGAGCAAAAAGAACCAATAAAATTTAAAGGCACAGAATATCAGTGGCAAGCAATGGGTAGAAATGGTGTCAACGCTTTAGCCTTAGAGTTACTGAGAGGAGATATGGGCTATCCATCACTAGTCTATCTCAATGAAAAGCTAGAGCCAATAAGTGTTTCCCCTGGTTATAAAACGCCTGAGGATCTGATGAACGAACTCAAAAAACTACTATAATTAACGAAGGGATATTAGCTCAGTTGGTTTAGAGCACTACCTCGACAAGGTAGGGGTCACTGGTTCGAGCCCAGTATGTCCCACACTTCAGATAAAGAGGCTTTCCTTGCTGGGAAAGCCTCTTTCGTTTTTTAAATCATTTTATTGATAAAACAATCAATCAAAATGAAGCAATTTTTATACAATCAAAGAAAAATTAGAAGTCCGATGGATTATTTTGGATGCGCTGTTAGTATTACATTTGATCTAGAGCATTCGATAAGTCCTCGACTAAAAACGCACTCTCTTCTAATCCTATATAAAGTCTGACTGTCGTCCAATGTATGGGCGAATCTGGCATACCTCCTGGCATATCATGAAAAACCAAGCTAGGTATCATCAAGGATTCATATCCTCCCCAGGACACTGCCATCAAAAAACAATTGATAGCAGCCACAAAACGATAGACTTCCTCTTTGGTCTCAGCCTTTAGTTTGATAGTAATTAAACCACCGCAGCCGCTCATTTGACGTTTAGCAAGCTCATACTGAGCAAAACTGTGATGCAACGGGAAGTAAATTTTCTCAACTCTTGGATGATTATATAAAAATTCAGCGACTTTACGAGCCGTTTCATCACTGCGTTGAACCCTGAGTGGAAAAGTGCGTAAACCTCGTATGATAAGATTGGCATCATGGGGCGAGATTGTCAACCCTAGCGTCATCAACTCTCCATTAAAGATTTTATTTATCATCGGCTTAGAAGCGCAAATCACACCAGCTACCACATCACTATGTCCATTGAGGTACTTGGTAGCAGAGTGCACCACAATATCAATCCCATACTTGATTGGCTGTTGAAAAAGTGGTGAAGCATGGCTATTATCAATGATCGTAATGATATCATGTTGTATAGCAAAAGCCGCACAAGCCGCCAGATCTTGAAGCTCAAAAGTCAGAGAATTTGGACTTTCGAGCAAAAGTACTTTCGTATTGGACTTGCGTGCATCTATGATGTGCTGTATCGAGGTACCATCGACAAACGTATGCTCAACGTTATACTTAGTTAGAAACTGAGTCAGTAGCTTATAAGTCCAACTGTAGGGTTTCTGAACACAGATGATGTGATCACCCGCCATGATATTAGCGAGTACAGCCGCAGCAATTGCAGAAGCACCACTACCCACTACTAGTGCGTCTTCTGCAAGCTCAAGAGCAGCTATTTTTTTTCTGAGTATCTCTACTGTGGGGTTGTTGCCACGAGTATAAATATGGTGACTCAACTCATCAGCAAAAGCAGCGCGCATCTCATCGATCGTCTCAAATGCAAAATTTGAAGTCTGGATAATAGGTGGTGCAATAGCATTAAAATATAGTGCTCTTTCCTCACCTAAATGAGTCAAAATTTCATCTAATTTCATAAACTTAAATTTTATGTTCAATAATATTTCTCAAAAGTAAAAAAATGTTTAGATTTGTTCATACAAAACGAAAACCAAATGATAAAATCAATAACAAGTCCTATAAATCCTTTGATAAAACAGATCTCTTTGCTTAGCGAAAAGTCCAAAAGAAGAAAAGAGACAGGCAATTTTATAGTGGAGGGGAAAAGAGAGATTTCTTTAGCAATCAAAGGAGGCTTTAAACCTATCACGATGGTTTTTAACCCTACGATTGTATCATTCAATGAGTTACTTGCTTTGTATGGCAATATGCTATTCGATATAGAGATGATAGAAGTATCTAATCTAGCGTACAACAAAATAGCTTATCGCGAAGGGACAGAAGGTGTGATTACAATATTTGCATCTAATGCGAAAAATGTAAATGAACTTATATTTAAAACAGATAATCCGCTCATCATCATCGCTGAAGCTCCTGAAAAACCTGGCAATATAGGCGCACTTATGCGTACAGCAGATGCCGCTGGTGCGGATGCCTTCATCATCGCCAATCCTAATACTGATATTTATAATCCTAATATCATCCGCTCTTCAGTAGGTACAGTATTTACTAATCAAGTAGCAGTAGGCACAACTTCAGAAATCATAGCTTTTCTTAAAAGTAAGAGTTTAAAAACCTATTGTGCAACGATTGATGAGGAGTCAATCTCATGCTACAAAAGTGACTTCTCTATACCTTGTGCTATAGTTGTAGGTACAGAATCTACAGGGCTTAGTGAGGAATGGATCAACCAAGCAGACCAAAATATCTTTATCCCCATGAGTGGTGCTATTGACTCACTCAATGTATCAGTAAGTGCTGCTGTTTTACTTTTTGAAGCTGTGAGGCAACGCTCATCATAACTATCTCAATAATATAAAACTCAAAAGGTGTCAAAAGGCAGATTCCCTAAGCATAGTTAAATATATATTGGATATATAAAATATGTAACTTAGATATTTTTTGATGTGCAGAGCAATTGTCTTTACGAACTCGTAAGCATAAAATAGGTATCAGAAACTTTTATTAATAGACATTACTTTTGTGGAGGTGACGCTGTTTCTCATGGATGTACGATATTACAACATTTACTCTTTGTATTTCTCCTTCAATCGCTGCCATGATTGAGGTGATAAGATAGGTTTTGGGGTTATCTTCTCGCTTTTATATTTTTCTAGTATATACTCTGCTCTCGCTTTGCCATCAGGATGCGTACTGATCCATAAAGTAAAATCTGAATGGCTCCGTCCACTATCCAGTAGGTATAAAAAATCTGCCAGTCCCTCTGGACTTACATTTGCGTTAAGCATGTAATCGACTGCTAATAGGTCGGCCTCCTTCTCTTGGTTTCGATCAAATGCAATAGAGGTGAACAGTTTTAAAAGCTCACCTACGTTACCACCTCCTGAAGCTAAGCCTAACAAGATAAAAAGTCCTACCTCCTTGACTAGCTTATTCATAATATGGCCTTGCTCTACGTGCGCCATTTCATGACAGAGCACACCTACTAGCTCGTTTTGGTTTTTGACGTTTCTGATAAGACCTAGGTTGACGACCAAGTGCCCGTCAGGTAATGCAAATGCGTTGACTTCATCTTTATCATAAAAGTGAACAGTATATTTAGCAGTGTCCAGATCATTATTTTTACAAATCACTTGGATAATCGTGTCAATCGACAGTGCGATATCGTCATCAGTCCAGACCTCTTCGGAAGCTGTCAGCTGAGAAATAATCAAATCACCCAACTTCTTTTCTAAGCCTATAGAGGTGACTTTTTTTCTGAATCTTTGACTTAAGTCCAATTGCGTCACGACAGCCCATATCACTACGAACAACGCCACCAGATATAACCCTTGCGTGACAATAGTGCTATTATAACTTCTATACTCTTTCATATTCCAAATAGTTTATTTGTCAGTCCACCATAAAACCACCACTCTAAGTGCTTGCCTTTCCGAATCTGAATCGAAGTATATATCGTCACTACAAACTCAATAATGTTAAATACAATCACCGCAGATAAATAGCCTATGTAAAAATCAGTCACCTCTTTCACACCAAAAACAATACTAAATGTCCACCAAAACACAACTGTATTTGTCAGAAACAGCGTGATTTGTGACAAAAGTGCTTGTGTGCAGTGCCAACGAATGTAAATAGATTCTTTTCGGTTCATAAAATAAAAACCAAAAGTCGCTATCAGGTTGATGATCGGCAAAGGTAGCCCTATCATGATTGCAATCAGTGACATGAGGTAACTATTGGATGCTTTCTCGTCTTCATAGTCAGCAGGTTGATAAGTAAATGCAGTATTAAGTATCATAAATATTTATAAATATTCCATGCCCAGTTGAGCATAATCAGTGTAAAAAATGGTATTAAAAAATACTTGTTGTTTAATCGTTTTTCTATTTTTGAAAAATAGGTATTAAAGGTACGCTTACCCAAAATCAAATCACTTAGCAACCACACCGCCATCATCACCATCATCAGCCATACTGCCACGCCCAAAGGATTCATCATCAGTGAAGCACACATCTCGCCTTGCAAAAGCAATATAATGGATCGTGTCACACCGCAAGAGGGACATGGAAATCCTGTCATTTTTTTAATCAAGCAGAAAGTATGGTTAGTGTCTCCAGGATAGGCACGCATCATCTGATACCCTATCCAAGCAAAACCTACAGCAAGTAGGCTAGCTACTAGTACATGGATGTTTCGGTGATAATCTGACACGCGGTTATAGATAAGCCATCAGTTTCTCCATGTTTTTGCGTTTGGTATCGCTCTCTATCAAAAAATAATCGATGATCGCCCATATACCGAAACCCCCACAAGTGAGCAGTTTACCAATGCCAATACCTGTATCACCGATCAAAAACCTGTCTATACCCAAGACGCCTCCGATCATAGATACAATCTGAATAGCACTCGGCTCCTTAAAAGATATCGCTTCTATAGTCAGCCATGCTGCATCCTCTACATAAGCTAGCTCCTCTCTAATCTGTCTGATGTGATAGCCCTCAAAATAGTGCCCTTGTGTCATGATGAATAGATCAATTTTACTAATTTCCATTTACTTAATTTATTTAATTTATAATCGTTAAAAAAATATTCTTCAATAATCTGTAACTGTCACAGAATACTTTACGCACCTTTTACTCATTGCGAAGGTAAAAATAAACATTTATTTAGTAACTCGAACCATAATACCAGAAATATTTATGTAAAACGTGAATATCTAATTATTTTTTAGATTCAATAAAAATCAGGTTATTAATCAGTTAATTAGTAAAATTTATAAATCTTGCAAAGTGAATTTGTCAAGAAAATCAAGCGATTACAAATCGGTTTTCACTATAACAATGGACAAGCAATAAAATAATGAGAAAGTGTCCCAAAATCCCGTTGATTGAGAGCATTAGTACACTTCATAAAAAAACATGACTCAAATTAAAAATAAAGTGAGTTTCTGATTGGTCTTTAACAACTAATATTCTTGTCAGACGTTTGAGATAAAATAGCAGATAAAAAGTATATCTAAGATATAGCATCTAATCATTAATGCTAAGTATAGCAACTCGTAACAGATAAAACAACGAAAGTAAATGAATACTCAAAATTTCATTAATAAGAGTTTCAAAATTTTATTATCACCCGATATAAAAGATCGTATAGAAAAAATTATACTGATCATTGCCATTGTTAGTTATTTGATTCATTTATTATTTATTTTTTTAAATGCTCAAGGAGTTATAGAATTAGAACAGAAATTTTTCAAAAACCCAATTGCAGCAATCTATACTCCTTTTTCTTTTATATTAATTTATGAGGTATATCTACTAATATACTTTTTACCAAAATCAATTACTGCATACATAGGAAAGCAATATGAAATAATAACACTTATAGTTATAAGACGAATTTTTAAGGATATAGCTTATGTAGAACTAACTTCTGATTGGTTTCAAGATAAAAATGATTTGCAATTCACTTTTGATGTTTTGACGTCTTTGATTCTTTTTTTTCTAATATTTTTGTTCTATCAAAACTGTAAAACGAAAAGTTTTGAACAAATGGACCCACCTGATACAAAAGGCTTAAATATTAAAAAATTTATACTTTTGAAGCAGTCCTTAGCTACTATTTTAGTTCCTGTTTTGGTTATCCTAGCTTTTTATACGGTTATAAATTGGGGATTCATAACGCTTGATAGTTATACAAATGGGGTCATGGAGTTTAAAAAGATAAATAATATTTTCTTTGATGAATTTTTCTCTATTTTGATAATTGTAGATGTGTTATTACTACTTTTTTCATTTTTTTACTCTGATAAATTTCATAAAATAATTAGAAACTCAGGATTTGTAATTTCTACAATACTAATTAAAGTTTCATTTCTTTCCGAAGGTATAATTAATAATGTACTCATTATTAGTGCTGTATTGTTTGGTTACATAATTCTAATCATTCATAATCTATATGAGAAAGAGACCGAATCTGACAAAATAAATTAATAAAGAATCGAATGTCCTGACGTGACATTAAATAAAAATAAGTTAACCATATAGCTTTATATTCTTGCTCTCTCTGGTAACTTTATTCTTAAATAGATAATGGTAATTACAACAAATCTAATAAAAATTACGTTATTTTCTTTTTATATTCATGGATACATCGAAGTATGAGTGCCAAAAAGTTAGTATTAATGTTAAAAACGTTATTCTTAATATTTCTTGCCCTTCTCACCACAGACATTTGTGGACAACAGACGTTGAGTGTAGATGATACTAGGCGTAATGAGATCATACAGCATGCTGAAAAGTACCTAGGAAGACCATACAGGACGAAGGTTGACAATCAAGTTTTTGATTGTTCGGGTTTCGTAAAGTTCAATATGAAGCACATTAAAAAGAACGTGACTAGGAGTTCGGTAACTCAGATTCATGATGGTGTAAAAGTACATAATATAAGTGAGGCTAAACCAGGAGATATAGTCGTGTTTAAAGGTCGCAGTACACGAAACATACGACCAGGTCACGTAGGTTTAGTACATCATATTAGCAATGATACATTATACTTTATACATTCATCGACAAGTAATGGAATAGTAATAGGCCATTTACATGATAATTATTACTCAAGGAGATTCTTAGGTATCAGGGATGTGATCACTACACAATCCAAAAAGAAAAACTACATATTGGACAAGCTAGACCTTAACAAAGCTTCAGCTAACAATCACAAACAATAGTCTGTTTCACACCAAAGGTATTTCTAACAACATAGAGATTACACAGATTAAAATCCTAAAATTAATGCTAAAAAAGAAGTTTGTGAATAAAAACCCACAAACTTCTTTTTTGACTCGGGACTTAACGAGCCCGATCGATAAATTATTTCAGTGTAAACTGACCCTTTCCGACAGGAAATCCGTTGTTATATAGCTCTACTTTATATTCTCCTTTGACCATTGCACCACTGACACTCCAGTCAATACAAGCATTAGTATCTTCGTTATTGTACTCTACGTCTGCCGAAATAGTATATCTTACCTGACTATTATCTAACTTATTTGTTAGCACTCCAGATCCACTATCTTCTATAGCCATGGTCTCTCCCTGAGGGTTAATCAACCTTAAGTAAAATTTCTTTTTGCCTGCACTTGTTACCATATTGGTCTCGGTCAGAAAGCATACTCTCAGCATCTGTACATCCTTTGCCTTATTTTTTTCTTTGAGCTTTCCATCTTTTTTGATCTCATAACCCTTCACTTCTAGGAAGTTGATTTTGATAGCGTTAGCCATATCCACTTTAGTACCAAGAGTTTCATTGTTTTTTGCCAACTTATCTTTCTCAGTCGCTAAGCTATTTTTAGCATCTGTGAGCATTTGATTAGCTTTGATCTCTTCCTCTACGCGGATGGTCAGTTGAGAGTTGTCTTCTGTAAGCAACTTATTCTCTTGTTTTAACTGTTGGATATCTGCTAGATACTTCGTCACATTTGCATTAAGTTTATTGAGCTCTTGTTTAGCTTTATCCAGTTCTTTTTTAGTCCAAATAAGATTATTGATTTTATCTTTTTGGGTTTTAAGCTCTGCTTTCTGGCTATCGATTAGATTATTCAATTCAGCATTATCGCCTCTCATTTCTTCTAGTGACTCTAGAGCTGATTGATAATCTTGGGCTAGCTCAGCTTCAATTTTTTTAAGTTCTACCATTTCAGTTTCCTGAGTTTGATTGGCAGAAGACAATTTGCTATTAACGTACCACTGATAAGCATTCAAGCCTAGCAATGCAATGATTACTGTGATTGCAATAGCTGTAAAATTCTGTTTAGATTGTGTTGTACTCATGTTTTTTAAATTAATGTTCTAAAATAAAACGACGTAAATATAGTTAAATATTGTAGAAATGCATAATTTTGTTTAAAAATACCCAAATACCCTTGAATTTTTAATCAGTGAAAACCCTTATTTTATGTTTGTAAGCCCAAAATTATTAAAAAGATGCTTGTTTATCGATATAGAAACGGTATCCGAAACGCCGCATTTTGATGACCTTTCGGATAGAAAAAAATACCTTTGGGCAGCTAAAGTTAAATCATTACATAGAGGTATCGATAATGAGATATCTGAGGATAATCATGCCAAAATTTACAATGAAAAAGCAGGAATCTTTGCTGAATTTTCAAAGGTTGTGTGTATTTCTATGGGTTTTTTACATTTTGAAAACGAAGTTCCTACAAAGATTAGAATAAAATCTATAAGTGGACATGATGAAAAAGTAATTTTGGAAGAGTTTACATCATTGCTAAATCTGCACTACAGTGACGCTGAGACCTGCAGATTGTCTGGTCATAATATAAAGGAGTTTGATATACCATTTATCTGTCGCCGTATGGTGATCAATCAAGTGCGGCTACCTGCAATACTAGATATAAGTGGCAAAAAACCATGGGAAACCTTTCAGATGATGGATACACTAGAGATGTGGAAGTTTGGTGATTACAAAAATTATACTTCGCTCAATCTTTTGTCAGGCACACTAGATGTACCATCTCCTAAGGATGATATAGATGGTAGTATGGTAGGTAATGTATATTGGCATGAACAAGATCTAAAAAGAATCGTTATATACTGTCAGAAAGATGTAGTTACCGTCATACAAGTGATGATGAGATTCGCAGGATTACCACTTTTTGAAGAAGACGCTATCGAATATATCGAGCCTAATTATTGATTTTACAAAATATTTTAAACACAGTAGTTAAACCTACATCAAATAGTTCTATCTTTGCACCAATGAAGAACATAAGAAATTTTTGTGTCATAGCACACATAGACCACGGCAAAAGCACATTATCAGATAGGTTGCTTGAGTTTACTAAAACTATCTCTGAACGAGACATGAAATCACAAGCACTAGACGACATGGATCTGGAGCGCGAGCGAGGCATCACAATCAAGAGTCATGCGATACAGATGTATTATACACACACTGATGGTGAACAGTACACATTCAATATGATAGATACGCCAGGACACGTTGATTTTAGCTACGAGGTATCACGATCTATCGCTGCTTGCGAAGGCGCGCTATTGCTAGTAGATGCGTCCCAAGGTATCCAAGCACAAACGATATCTAACCTATATCTCGCCATAGAGCACGATCTCGAGATCATACCCGTACTCAACAAAATAGATATGGAGTCCGCCATGGTAGAGGAAGTATCTGACCAGGTCATAGAGCTAATCGGCTGCAAAAAGGAAGACATCATCCTTGCGAGTGGAAAAACTGGTATCGGTATCCAAGACCTAATGAATGCAGTAGTAGATCGAATCCCACCACCAAAAGGTGATACAAAAGCTCCACTACAAGCGCTGATATTTGATTCTATGTTCAATTCCTTCAGAGGTGTGATAGCGTATTTCCGTATCATGAATGGTACTATCAAAAAGGGCGACAAAGTAAGATTCTTTAATACGGGCAAAGTCTATAATGCAGATGAGATAGGCATCTTGCAGATGAGTCAGATACCTAAACCTGAGCTATCAGCGGGAGATGTAGGCTATATCATCACGGGTATCAAAGAGTCTAAAGAAATAAAAGTAGGTGATACGATCACAAATCATGAGCGACCATGTACCGAATCTATCCATGGTTTTGAAGAAGTCAAGCCCATGGTTTTTGCTGGTCTCTACCCTATCGAAAACGAAGATTTTGAGGATCTAAGGGATAGTTTAGAGAAGCTTCAGCTCAATGATGCATCTCTGGTTTTTGAACCAGAATCTTCTGTAGCTTTAGGATTTGGGTTTAGATGCGGATTCTTAGGCATGCTTCACCTAGAGATTATCCAAGAGCGGTTATCGAGAGAGTTTGACCAGGAAGTCATCACTACTGTTCCTAACGTATCTTATTTTGCTTACTCTCAAAAAGGCGAAAAACAGCTCATCAATACACCCAATGATCTACCTGATCCTACACTAGTTCTCAAAGTAGAAGAGCCATATATCAAAGCGCAAGTCATTACCAAACCCGAGTACACAGGCTCAATCATGACACTATGTATGGACAAAAGAGGTGTACTCACCAAGCAGACTTATCTTACACCTGAGCGTGTAGAGTTGACTTTTGAGATGCCGTTGGCTGAAATTGTATTTGACTTTTATGACAGATTGAAGTCCATTTCTAGAGGTTATGCTTCTTTTGATTACTATCCTATAGATTACCGAGCATCAGATCTCGTCAAGCTAGATATACGCCTGAATGGTGAACCAGTAGATGCACTTTCATCCCTCGTACATAGAACTAAAGCTGATTATATAGGTAGAAAAATATGTTCAAAGTTAAGAGAGTTATTACCAAAACAACAGTTTTTGATCGCTATACAAGCTTCGATAGGTGCTAAGATTATCGCTAGAGAAACCATCTCAGCACTTCGTAAGGATGTAACCGCTAAGTGTTATGGTGGTGATATTTCTAGAAAGCGAAAGCTCCTTGAGAAACAAAAGAAAGGTAAAAAGAAAATGCGTCAAATCGGTAATGTAGAAGTACCTCAAAAGGCATTCTTACAGGTACTGAAATTGGAAGATTAACACATATTCATTATATCTTGGTGTTGTGGTAGTTAGGTATTGTGATTGTTAGGTGTTGTGGCTCATGTATAAAATGTGTGAATGTTTATGTGTTTAATACAATGTGGTTTCAGTGAGGTATAGTCGAAGGGTCAAATAGAAGACTTGGCATCATACAAACTTATAAGCAGCTGACTTTTACAGAAGCCATTAACCACAAATTAAGAAATTAAACAGATCGGCAAATCAACATTTATTCGAAAGGCCACTGAAAACAAACTAAGAAAACCTTTTACCAAAGACGTAATCAAACAATTCAAACAATTCAAAAAATTCCAATAATTCTATACATTCGACAGTTCTATCAATTCTATCAGTAAGACAAATAAATAATTAAATAAATTATACTTTTATGAAAAATTTTAAATATATATTAATAGCATCATTGATGTGGACAACTAGTATATCATTTGGTCAGCAAAAAGATATAACAATAGAAGAAGAGACCACAGAATCAAGTATCACACTTTATGCACAGAATCATACAGATGCAACCATCGAGATGGATTTTACTGCCAATATAGTAGGTTTTCAAACAAATGAGAACCCCTTTCAGAAAGTAACTTTACAGCCAAAACAAAAGCTGTTTTTAATCAAAATGAATGCAGTCGCAGGTGTTCCATGTGAATACAACACCTCTGTATCCTACAAAAAACTGAGAAAAGAGACAACTACTACTGAAATAGCAGGGAACGAGAACAGCAGAACTACATCTATTCAGATGAACCCTACTAAAATCAATGTATTTACGCAAAATGGCTGCGGAAGATGTTCGCTTGTGATAGATTACTTAGAAAAAAATAAAATTCCATACACAGAACTTAACACCACAGCTCACTCTCCTAACCAAGATTTGATGTTCGATGTTCTTGCAAAAGCAGGTTTCAAAGGAACTACTGTCCAAATGCCCGTAGTAGTTCAACATGGAAAAACGCACTATGACATCAAAGATTTAAAGACTTTTGTAGGATCACTGAAGTAAACATTGATTGGCTAAATTGTCAATTATGAAAGAAATCTTTTAGAAAATAATATTTTGCGCCTTAGTATAAAAATCTATTTCACTACTATTTAAACAAACACAAGAAATGAATAAATTACCACTATTAAAATTAATTATTACAAGTATATTTTTATATTTTGTGTTTTTTAGTTGCAAAAATACATCCGAAGCCAAACCACTTCAGATAGTTAGCGAAACGTTGGAGGCTTCAATAGATACGTCCAAAAATTCAGATTCCTTGGTGATAGATAACCAATTAATATACGCTGATGAATACAACCGCAGAGTATTAGCCCTATGTCATGATAGTATTACCAAAGGTTGGCCTGTCGAGGGAGCAGTACCCGCAGAAGGTGCTATTCTGCCATTTCAGCGGATTGTAGCTTATTACGGTAATTTTTATTCTAAACACATGGGTATTCTTGGATCGTTACCCGAAGATGAGTTGATAAAAAATTTAGAAACCGAGGTTGAAAAATGGAAGCAAGCAGATGAAAATACTCCTGTCATACCCGCCATACATTACATTGCAACCACTGCTCAAGCCAAACCAGGCAAAGGTGAAACTTACAGACTAAGAATGCCCGAAAAGCAAATTCTGAAAGCAGTTGAGATGGCAAGAAAAATAAACGGAATTAGTTTTCTCGACATTCAGGTGGGCCATAGTACTGTACGTAAAGAGGTTCCATGGCTTGAAAAATATTTACTTAACAAAGACGTTCACCTTGGCTTAGATCCGGAATGGTCTATGAAAGACGGTAGCGTTCCTGGAAAAAAAATCGGAACTATGGATGCTTCTGATATCAACTTTGTCGTGGATTATCTCACAGCTCTAGTTAAGAAACATAATTTGCCACCGAAAATTTTGGTAATTCATAGATTTACTAAGGGAATGATTACCCATTCAGATCAAATAAAAACCACGCCAGAAGTGCAGCTCATTATCAGTATGGATGGCTTTGGTTTTCCAGCAAAAAAAATAAATTCTTATAAAACAGCTATAACTAACTACCCTGTACAATTCACAGGATTTAAACTTTTTTACGAAAATGATACTAAATCCAAACCTTATAGAATGATGACCCCAGTTGAAATACTAAAACTTTATCCAAAACCTATTTATATTCAATACCAATAATCAAATTGTACTTAAAAAATAGTACACAATAAAGGAATGCTTTGCTAAATATTTTTTTTGAAGATGAATCAATGAAAAAGATGATGCTTATTGGGCTAATTTGAAGGCTTTATTGATATTAGTTTACCAGATCTGTGCCATCTAAATTAAATTGGTCTTTACTGGTCTTATGCTTTAGACCTTCCTCACCATAGATCGCATATTTGCGCTTCCAATAATAGTAAGTGCCCGAAAATAGGCCATACTTGTCCATCGTCACCTTTAAGCCGTTAGCTTTAACCTATTGTAGGATCGTTAATTTCTCCTATTCGCTAAACTTCTTTGTTTCTGTTTCTTTGTTTTGCAGCCGCATAGTTACAAAATTATTTTTATAATCATGTCTCGTTTTTTACGGGGCTGTTACAGTATACTTGATTATTAAAGATCGACCTCAATAAAAATATGGTTTCTATAAACTCACACAACCAACAGTGGGCATCCCGTCTAACTGTTGGGTTTTTTATAATCGAGATATTCAACTTTTACGATAACATCAAAACAAAATTCCGCTCATAAGATAAACAGTTTTCCGCAAACAGTTTGCATAACTACGTTTATAGCCGTACATTTGCCTTTGAAGGCATACATAAGCCGCAAAAACTAGAACAATTTTCTACCTAATAGATAAATTGCCTTAGGGTCTATTAAAAGGCATGGGTAGTAAACAAAAACAACATATACAATATATGACTTCTAAATATCTAATAAAAAACACCACAATCATCAACGAAGGCAAAATTGTGGTGTCCGACATACTGATTTATGACAACCTCATTCAAAAAATTGGGGACATAAAAACAGAAACAGATTTTGTGGTGATTGATGGAAAAGGCAAATTTTTACTGCCCGGAATAATTGATGGACAAGTACATTTTAGAGACCCCGGCCTAACCCACAAAGGCGATTTGCATTCTGAAAGCAAAGCGGCAGTGGCTGGTGGTGTAACTTCTTTTATAGACATGCCCAACACTAGTCCCAATGTTTTGACCATGGAAATATTGAACGAAAAATACCGTTTAGCTGCCGAAAAATCTATTGCTAATTTCGGGTTTTTCTTGGGTGTAAATAGTGAAACGATAGACGAAGTTATCAAACTTGATACCTCAAAGCTTTTGGCCGTTTCGGACGATGGTTTATACTTTACCAAAAAAGGAAATATTCTTGCCGACAA
>Ga0105045_10000161_pt1 | contig 40983 bp, 37 predicted proteins | sample MAT02_FD_78089 | JGI IMG/M metagenome (GOLD analysis project Ga0105045, IMG submission 78089) | Freshwater microbial communities from Lake Fryxell liftoff mats and glacier meltwater in Antarctica - MAT-02 (megahit assembly) | ecosystem: Environmental > Aquatic > Freshwater > Ice > Liftoff...
AATGCCGGACTGTGGTTCCGGCGTGTTCGCTTCGTCATCTGAGCTCCCGTTCAGCAGCCATCCTGGCCGCGTTCAGGCAGAAACTCCACTTAGCCAACTGGGCAGATTAGCCAAGCCACCTCTCCTGGCGGCGTCACACCTTGGTCATCGCTCCAAGATAAGGCGACCAGAAGCTGTTGGAGACCGCCTTGGCACCATATTGCTCGTGAAAGGGGTGCATGCCACGCTAGTGCCAGTCGGGAGTCGTCCGCGCGGCGAGAACCGCTGCGACATTTTCGGGTGTCGCCTTGGCCAGAGCTGCGTAATGCTCCCGGACAACGGCTTTTTCGGCTTGGAAATCGGCCATTCAGAGCACTCCTCCAGTGATATTGCATTTTGCGACAAGCATTTTTTGACTGCGAATGCAACATCTAGGAAGTGAAAATTTCTTGCTGAATTTCACGCAGGGCGGCATGCTTGGTTGATTATCATGATGGAGATATGCCTTGGCCGCCAATAGCACCGAACTTTCCGCCTACTGGATGCCGTTCACCGCGAACCGCGCTTTCAAGGCAAATCCCCGGCTGCTCGTAGCGGCACAGGGAATGTACTATCGTTCAGATGATGATCGCCAGATCCTCGATGCGACGGCGGGGCTTTGGTGCGTTAATGCCGGCCACGGTCGCACAGAAATCAGCGAGGCGGCGCGTCGGCAGCTCGAAACCCTGGATTTTGCACCACAGTTCCAGATGGCACACCCCGATGCGTTCCGGCTGGCCCACCGTGTGGCTTCGCTCGCTCCGGATGGGCTGGACCATGTGTTCTTCACCAATTCCGGGTCGGAATCCGTTGATACCGCGCTGAAGATCGCACGGGCCTATCATCGCGCCACCGGCGAGGCCGGGCGCACGAAATTCATTGGCCGCGCCCGGGGCTATCACGGCGTCAATATCGGCGGAACCTCGGTTGGCGGCATCGTCGGCAACCGTGAAGCCTTCGGTCCGCTGCTCGGCGAGGTCGATCATCTCCCCCACACGCACGACCTTTCAGCCAACGCTTTTTCCCGCGGTCAGCCCCTTCATGGCGCCGGGCACGCAGACGCACTTGAGGCGCTTGTTGCCTTGCATGGCCGTACCATCGCTGCCGTCATCGTTGAACCGATTGCCGGATCGACAGGGGTCCTTGTCCCGCCGATCGGTTATCTGCAACGTCTGCGCGCAATCTGCGACAAGCATGGCATCCTGCTCATCTTCGACGAGGTCATTACGGGATTTGGTCGTGTCGGAGGCTGGTTTGCATCGTCTGTTCTGGGCGTCACGCCAGACATCATCACCTGTGCAAAAGGCCTCACCAATGGTGCAGCGCCAATGGGTGCCGTGATCGTGACATCGGGCATCCACGACAGCATCGTCGATGCAGCACCTGCGGGGACGATCGAACTGCCGCATGGCTACACCTATTCGGCACACCCGCTCTCGACCGCCATCGCGCTGGCCACACTGGATATCCATGCGCGCGAAGGGCTGGCGCAGAGAGCCGAAAGCATGGCGCCGGCGTTCGAGGACATGCTGCACGATCTTGCGGATTGTCCGGGTGTCGTCGACATCCGCAATTTCGGGTTGATGGGTGCCGTTGAACTCGATGATCCCAAACGCGCTTGGGCAGCTTTTCTCAGCGCCTACGATTTTGGCCTGCTGATCCGGGTCACCGGCGGCACCATTGCCATGTCTCCCCCGCTCATCATCGAAGAGTCCCAGATCGCCCGTATCGGCGAGGTGCTGAGGCGGGTCATTGTCTGATAGGGGGTCAGCCGGCGATCACGGGGCTTCAGGGTTTTTCAGGCGCGCTCTGTTCAGCATGTCGGGGTCGGTCACGTCCGATTGTCCCGCTGGCTGGGCTCCGGTAAGAAAAGCCACAACGTCGATCACGTCCTGCTTTTCAAGTATGCCCGGCTCGCTGGCGGGCATGGTCGATATGATGCGACTGTAAAGCGCGCGGGTCGGGCGACCTTCCCAATTCTTCCAGAAGCTTTCGCCGTGAAGCGCCGGCCCCCAGTCCACCGCTTCCTCGCCAGTTGCACCGTGGCACATGACACATTGGGCCACGAAGACTTCGGCACCACGGCTGATCTGCGCCTCGCTGAACGGAGCGGTTTCTGGCACATTGCGGGCGGCGAGCAGAACGGGCGCAGCCAGAAGTGCTGCAGCGAGTAAGATCCCAAGCTTCATCGTGCGTCTCCTCCGACGGCCAGCGCGATCCACTCGGGGGCGTGCCCACGTGCTCCCACGCTCACCACAACATATTGCCGGCCTTTGGCCATGTAGGTCATCGGACCGGCCGTCTGGCCTGCCGGCAGGGGGATGCGCGCCAGGACGCTGCCGTCGGCCTTGTCATACGCGTAAAAGGTCGACGGCCCGGCGATTCCCTGTTCTCCATAGATGGCGTCGCTGCTTTCGCCCACGAACAGCAGGCTGCCCGTCACAAGCGGCACCGGGCGGCCCACGGTCCCCAGCGGCGGCAAATCCAGCCCCTTGAGTTCCGGATGGTTCCGGGGGCCGTCACCATTGGCCTTCATCCATGCGATTTCGCCCCTGTTCATGTCGTAAGCGGTGATCCGCCCATAGGGGGGCTTCAGCAAGGGAAGCCCGCGCGGGCCGATACCATAGTTGGTTTCGGCCGGCGGGTCGGGATCCTTTCCCAATAGCCCATAGGCGATCGTTGATCGTTCGCTTTCCGTCTTGTCCAGCGCGTAGACGCCGGGAATTGTGGTCGAAACGGCATAAAAGCGGCCGGTTTCCGGATCGAACGCGCCGGTATTCCAGTTTCCCGCCCCCCAGGCTCCCGGCGCGACGAGAACACCCTGCTTTCCATCGGCACCCCGAAGTGCCGGCGGCGTGAAGACATCGCCCAACGTGTAACGTGCGGCGATACCCATTGCCTCTTTTCTCAGCTCTGGCGTGAAGTCGATCAGATCGGCTTCGCTGATCGTCTGCCGGTCGAACGCGGGGGGTTTGGTCGGAAAAGGCTGGGTCGGGGCCATCACTTCACCGGGGACCGCAGAGGCGGGGACCGGCCGGTTCTCGATGGGCCACACCGGCACACCTGTCACGCGATCGAAGACGAACAGCGATGCAGCCTTGGTTGGCTGGAACACCGCATCAATCGTCTTGCCATTCACCGTGATCCGTCCCAGCGTGGGGGCCGAGGCAACATCATAATCCCAGACATCGTGGCGGACGAGCTGGTGATACCACAACTTCTGGCCCGTTTTCGCATCGAGGGCCACGAGTGAGTTGGAATAGAGATTGTCGCCCGGCCGGGCACCACCATAGTAACCGACCGGTGCAGACGTGGGGACATAGACGATGCCTCGCTCTGCGTCGGCTGAAAGTGGGGCCCACGCTCCCATCGTTCCTGCGGTCCGGGCACTGTCGCCACCCCAGCTCGCGCGTTCGGCCTGCCCCTCGGCAGGAAGCAGCCCGAACGTCCACAACAGTGCTCCGCTTTCGACATCATATGCGCGGATGTCCTCCGGCGTCGATTCGGCGCGGAGCCCGGGATCGCCGGCATTCCCGCCCCCGTTTCCGGCAACGATGATGGCATTGCCCACGACAAGGGGGCCGTTGATGCCGAAATAGGCCAGATTGCCCGGCGTATCGCGGCGAAGTGAAACGCGACCGCCGTCGCCAAAGCCGGTAATCGCCGATCCATCGTGGCCGTTTATCGCGTAGAGCCAGCTTCCCTTCACCGAAAATATCCGGAAACCCCCTCCCCTGCGCCAGCTATCGACACCGCGGGAGCTGTTGCCGACTATGTCGCGCAGCGTCGCGCCGGGTATCTGCTGCACCCAGAGGGTCTTTCCGGTCGCGCCGTCGAAGGCCTCGACCAGCCCGGTTCCGTTGGGAGCATAAAGGATGCCATCCAGCGCAATGGGTGTCGGCCGGAAATAGGCAGAGGCCACGGCATCGGGCCATCTTGCCAGCACCGAGGCATCGATTGCAGGGCGCCGCCAAGCCACCTTCACCTGCCCGACATTGGTTCTGTCGATTTGTTTCAGAGGCGAATAGCGGTCGGCATGCAGCGAACCGGTGAAGCTGGGCCAGTCGCCTTGCTTCTTGCCATCCTTCGCCTGTGCCACGCCTGCGCAGACCGCCAGAGTCAGGGTGACCAGAAGTGTCAGCCTGGCGCTATTTCGGAAGGACATAAAATTTTCGGTAGTCGCTCGCATCCCAGGTACCTTTCCATCCTTTGGGGACGAAAACCGCATCCCCCGGCCCCAGCCTGGTAACATTGCCGCTATCGCTTCGCAGACTGATCCGGCCCTTCAGCACAAGCATGAACTCGTCAGTCGCATAGGAGTCGATTTTCGCGACGGAAGCTTTGCCAGCGTAGACCCCTGCACTCAGGCCGTCGCCGCCTTCCTTGTCCATCACCCAGGTGCGGCTGCCATCGGCCGCCGATACTGCTCCCTCCGTCAACGCTGCGGCTTCCTTCGACCCCAGCTTCACCGGTTCGGCCGCAGCCATTGCAAGGAGCATCAGGATCATTTGGCGCGCATCAGAAAAGCGACGATATTGGCCCGGGCTGCAGGATCGGGAACCGCTGTGACCATCCGCGATCCCGGTACAGCCTTGATCGGGTTAGCCAGAAAAAGATCCAGAGACGCAGCATCCCAGACAATCCCGGCTTTTTTCAAGGACGCAGATGGTGTGAAGCCGGGCCGCGTTCCTGATTGTTTGCCCACAAGCCCGGCAAGATTCGGACCCATCCCCGATTTCACACCCGGAGTCATCGAATGGCATGCCGCACAACGCGCAGCAAACTGGCGCGCTCCGGCATCACCATCCTGTGCTGCCAACGGTGCAGCCATGATTGCGAATGCAAATACGAAGGGCCGCGTGGCCATTCCCCAGCCATCACTCTGTTTCATGATCCATCTGCTCCACCAGCTACAAAGACTGCTTGCCGTCATGCGGCCCTGATTGCGAAATTTTTATTACCATTGATGTGAAAACTAGACAGCATTTTTCACGACGTATAGGGTGCAAAGGGTAAAAGACGAGAGGATGGCAACGCCGCATGCTAGATCGCCTGGCAATGAGCACAGCAACAAGGGGAAATTAGATGGTGTACAGACTAGGAGCAACAGGGATTTTGGCAGCAGCGATCGCGGCACAGGCGTCGCCCTCGCAAGCGCAGACTGCGAAGTCAGCCTCCGATCCGTCCATGGCAGAATCCCGTTCCGAATCAGGGGATATCGTGGTCACCGCCCAGAGGCGGGAAGAACGACTGTCGCGGGTGCCCCAATCCATTGCTGCCTTTTCACAGGAACGTCTCGATCTTGCAGGCGCACGGGATTTCACCGACATTGCAGCCATCACACCCGGGGTCCGGATCCGCGATCAGCAAAATCAGATCGCCATCCGAGGCCTTGCTTCCAATGCCGGGGCGGCAACAACGGGGGTCTACATCGACGATGTGCCCATCATGGCACGCACTTTCGGTGAGGGCGCCACGTCGGCCCTTCCCTATCTTTTCGACCTGGAACGCGTGGAAGTGCTGCGCGGCCCGCAAGGCGTGCTGTTCGGCGCGGGCTCTCTGGGCGGCACCGTCCGCTATATCACGCCAACGCCGTCAAGCGTTGATAGCAGCGTGTACGGGCGGGCTGAACTGGCGACCACGCAGGATGGCGGGATTAGCACCGAGGCGGGAATCGCGCTTGGCATACCGCTCATTGCAGATCTGGCAGGGTTGCGTGTGTCGGCAGCCTATGCCCGGCGTGCAGGGTGGGTGGACCGTATTGACTATCGCGACGGTAAAACGCTTGAGGAAAATGCCAATTGGCGGGAAAATATCGTGCTGCGCGGCGCCCTCAATATTACGCCATCGGATCGCTTCTCGATCCAGCCCACGATCCTGCACCAGCGTCGGAATAATGGGGATACGGATTTATTCTATCCCTTCTATTCCAATCCTGGCGAAGGTAGCTATCGGCAGGCCAACTCCATCCCGCTGTCCGACGACGATAAATTCACGCTGGGAGCGGTGACAGCGCGCTTTGACGGGGAGTCCTTGTCGGTGATTTCGACAAGCTCGCTCTTCTGGCGGGATCAGGTGCGTTTCTATGATGGCACGCTGTATGAACTGTCGGGATACGAGGCATTCCGTGGCCAGCTTCTCACTCCGGCCGGGCCCAACCAGGCCGTGCTTGGCCTCCCGGATTTCGTGACGACCGGTCAGATCGATAATCGCCAGCGCAACTTCACGCAGGAACTGCGTATTCAGTCCAACGACCCGGATGGCCGCTTCCAGTGGCTGGTAGGCGGCTTCTATTCGAATAACCGTCAGCGGAATGTCGAAACCTATCTTGAACCCCTGTTCGATGAATTCCTGAAAGCACTCTACGGCCCCACGGCAGGAGTGATCGAATTCTATGGAATTCCGCTGGGGCCGAATGGCGAAAGCTATCTTGGCATCCAGGATCAGCGCGAGCGGCAGCTCGCCCTGTTCGGAAACCTGTCGTTCAAGCCGGTCGATGCGCTAACGATCCAGGCCGGCCTGCGCTGGTCGAAGGTGAATTTCGACTATCAGGTCGCCGAAAGCCTGACGCCCTATTACGTCGGTCCAACCAGCGGCGAGCAGGAAGAGAAGCCGCTGACCCCCCGGTTCAATATCAGCTATCAGGCCACACCCGACCTGATGGTCTATGCCACCGCCTCCAAGGGGTATCGGACCGGCGGGCTGAACGGACCCGTGGGGCCTGTATGCCGGGCCACGCTCGTCACAGCCGGCCGGCCGATCCCACCGCGGGGCTTCGGGTCCGACAGCGCATGGAACTACGAGATCGGAACCAAGGGAACGGCGGCGGGGATTCGCTTCGATGCAAGTGCGTTCCACATCCAATGGAAGAACATTCAACAGCGGGTCACGCTTGATCCGTGCAGTGTGACCTACACGCTCAATCTTGGCGAAGCCAAGAGCACGGGTTTCGATCTGGCATTGTCCGCTCGCCCTGCCGATGGCCTGACGGTTGATGTTGCATTGGGCTATGTCGATACCCGCTTTACCAAGGATGTGTTCCTGACCAATGTAGCCACCAGCGGGCCCTTGCGGATTGCAGCCGGCAACGGCATCGCCTTTGCCGGAACACCCTGGCAGGCGTCGGGCGCAATGCGCTATGATTTCGGCACCGAGCTCCCCACCTTCCTCCGTCTACAGGTCGAATATGCGAGCAAATACGGTCGGCTGTTCCCGTCGCAGGATGTGCAGACCATCTCATACAGTCCTCTCACCCAGTTCGAGCCGCCACTCTGGAACGTGCGGGCGCGTGCCGGTGTCCGTTTTGGAAACATGGATGCCCAGATTTTCATCGACAATCTGCTGAACGAAAAAGCGCTGAGGGATCAGTTCCGGATCGGCGCTCTTTCGCAAAACCGGGTTCAACGGCCGCGAACAGTCGGCTTGACGCTGATCTACAGAAACTAACTGAGATGCGGTTCCACAGGCGCCAGTTGATCCTCGGGGTAGGGTCAGCGCTTGCCTTCCCGATTTCGGGCAGGCTGCTTGCAATGCCGCGCTCCGGCTTCACGCACGGAGTCGCCAGCGGTGAGCCGTCAACATCCTCGGTGCTGTTGTGGACCCGGTTTGTCGGCGCGGGTGATACACGCTCACCCAACCCGGTCCCGCTGCAGGCCGAAATCAGCGATACGGCCGATTTCAGCAGGATCGTGGCGCGTGGAACCGCCATTGCCGATCCCGGCGCGGACTGGACGGCGCGCGTGACCATGACCGGCCTTCCACCCGACGGTCGCTGGTTCTACCGATTTCGCGCGCCAGACGGCAATGTTTCACCCGTCGGCCGCACAAGAACGTTCGCGGAGGGAACTGCGGGTCGCCTGTCGTTTGCAGCATTTTCCTGCTCCAATCTGCCTTTTGGTTGGTTCAACGCCTATGCCCATGCGGCAGCGGATCCGACGCTCGATCTTGCCATCCATCTGGGCGACTATCTCTACGAGTATCCGCGGGGCGTCTACCCTTCGGAAGCCCGCAGCGTTGCAGGGCGTATCCATGAACCTGCCAGTGCGCTCGTCTCGTTGGCGGATTATCGCACACGCTATGCTGCCTATCGCCTCGATCCCGACCTTCAGGCCTTGCACATGGCCATTCCGATGCTGGCCGTCTGGGATGATCACGAGTTTGCCGACAACGCAACACGCGAAGGGGCAACCAACCACAATCCGAAAACCGAGGGCGACTGGCAGGTCCGCAAGGCTGCTGCAGCTAAAGCCTGGCACGAATGGATGCCGGTGAGCCATGAGGACCGCGCCGAAGTCCGTGATGCCGGCCAGATGGCCAGCTTCATCAGCATGGAAACCCGCGTGACTGGCAGAATGGCCCCGGTCGATTTTTATCCTCTGATGAACATCGCTAAAAACCGCGATGCCAGGCTGGCCGAGTGGCGCGACAGCGTGTGGCGCGATCCGGCGCAGATGATGCTTGGTCAGGCGCAGGAGGAGTTCGTGCTTGCAGCGCTGCGCGCCACGCCCGCGCGCACACGCTGGCAAATCCTCGTCAATTCGGTGCCGATGGGCTTGTGCAAGCTGGCGCCCGCGGCTGCCGGGTGGCCGGTGGCAGGCGGGGAAGACGGGAAACGCGATGTCGATTTCCTGATTGCTTGCGCCAAAGCAGGGCTGCCCTTCAACATGGACAACTGGAACGGCTTTCCCGAACAGCGCGCGCGCCTGCTGCGGACAGCACAGGATGCAGGCTGTCGATTGATCGTCCTCTCGGGCGACAGCCACAATGCCTGGAGCTATCGGCTCCAGGAACGCGGGCGCCCGGCCGGTTATGAACTGGGCGTACCGAGCGTGACATCGCCCGGCTTCGATGCATGGTTCCCTGAAGGCGACCCGGCAACGATTGCCCAAGCCATGACGGATGCCAACGCAGAACTGCTTTGGTGCGATACATCGCGCCGCGGCTATGGCAGGGTCGATCTCGACGCGGCAAGCGCGACATTGTCATGGATCTTCACGGATCCGATCAATCGGCGGTCGCCGCATGCGGCCATCGGCCACCGCATGAGCATTCCGGCCTAGGGAGACCAGATTTGCCGCAGCAGACATTGACCCCATGGGACGCATACCCTGACGTGACAGCGGCGTACGGCCGCCCGATCGAAGAGCAGTTGACGGTGAAGCCCCGCCGAATGCCGCTGGAAGGGTTCGAAGACGTCTACTGCGACTTTGTCGACTATATCATCCGCTGCACCCATCGCATCTGGGAGGAAAAGGGGGTCGGTCTCATCCGCACCCATTACAGTGACGATTGCCGGGTGTGGATGCTCTCGGGCGTATCGGTGGGCGCCGAGGAAGTGATCGACAATACGGTTGCATCTCTGACCGCATGGCCGGATCGACGACCGATTGGCGAAGATGTGATCTGGAGCGAGGATGCACCAGGAGAATTCCTGAGCTCTCACCGGATCATGAGCACCGCGACCAGCCTGGGCAACGACGCCGCCATCGGAGCGGCGCGCGGCGCGACGACCCACATCATGGTTGTCGCGGATTGCCTGACGGCCAAGAACTTCATCATCGATGAATATATCGTGCGCGACAATGCGCAACTCGCGCGCCAGCTCGGGCTCGACCCGCGCGAAGTCGCCCGGCGTGCAGCCGCCGCAGACCAAGAAGGCGACCAAAGCCGCCATGCCTTTCGGGCCGAAATGATCGCCGAGGTCCGAGGCACCCCCCATGCATTGCCTCCGCAGGATCATCCGGCACGGCTCGTTGCCGATGGCCTGCTGGCCGCCTTCGAACGGCAGGATTTCAACGAAGCCATGACGGTCACATCGCCCACCATCGAAAACTATTGGCCTTCGGGGCGGCGGGGAGTCGGGCGTGGCTATTGGGTCGGCTGCATACTGAACATCATGGGCCCCCTGTCGGACCGGAAATTCCGAATTGACCACTGGGCGGCGCGGCCGCTGCCCGATGGGGATATTGCCGTTGCCATACGGTGGTTCATCACCGGCCGTCATACGCGCGGCGGGGTCTGGGGCGCGCCGACCGGGCGCGAGTTACTCATCCTCGCGATCTCGCATTATCGCCTTCGGGGAGGGCGGATTGTCGAGGATATCACCTGCTTTGATGAAGTATCGGTTTTGCGGCAGGTTGAGGGAGGGCTGGGCGCATGACCATCTTGAGCAACGTCGTGGGTGGCACGCATCCGGTGCTACACAATTGCTGGCTGGAAGGCAGTGGCGCGGATGCGTTCGGAAGGGACAGTATCGAAGCCCTTGTCCAGACGCTCGATCTGCGCGACCCGCCCCACGATTTGCAATCCTCCGGCTCTGCCCTCCTGGTCGGGCAGAGGGGTGACGCACTTTTTGCCGATATCATAGGTGGCGAAGTCAAGCGGCTGTGGATGATCGCCCAGGGCGAACCAAGGGCTCGGGCTTGCGATCGAACCGATGTGCCGTTCGACACCGATCTTGATCAGCGCGGCGGCACGCTCGCTTTCGATCCGGCCGATCATCCAGATCTCGCGCCGGAACATGCAGAACGCGTCAGAAAAGCCGGATCAAACTGGCTAAAAGCATCAGGCGAACAATCGTTGCGAAGTTTGCGCCCGTTCGTGCTGCGGGCGTTTTCCGACGGCGATACCGCGGCAGCGCTTGTTGCCGTTTATGGCCTGCGCGGCGATGCAATCGGCCAGTTGCGGTTCAATATTGCAATTGTTGTGCCACCATCAGGCGAAGATGTTGAAATGGTTGATCGCGGCGGCCTTGAAGATGCATTCGAGCGCGTCTGGAGCCCAGGCCTGTGACCGCGCCGACGATGCGCTCCCCGGCCGGTCCGGGCGAGCAAGTCCTGCCGCCGCATCTGGCCATCGGGCGTAACCGTCGTGTAGCGGCGTTCGTGCTCATCCTCGTTGCAGAGTTTTTCTGGAGCTGGTGCTGGAATACCGTGGATCTGCTGCGACCGCAGATCCGCGCCGATCTCGGGCTGACGCTTACGGAAGCGGGGTCGGCTTATTCCGCGCAGGCGCTTGGTGCCTTGTGCGGCGCCGCCATCTTCGGTCAATTCGCTGATCGTCTGGGGCGGCGGGCCATGCTGGTCCCGGTGCTTGCCGGATACGGGATCATGACCCTGGTCGGGCTGCTTGTGGAAAGCTATACGGGGCTTCTGGCCCAGCGCTTCATCCTGGGCGCTTTCCTCGGCGCATCCTTTCCCATCGTTGTAGGCATCTATGTCGACCTGTTCGACCAGTCGATCCGAGGGCGATTGGCGGCTTTAATGCTTGCGGTCTTCAGTCTCTCGCTTGTCGTCATGGGCTCCACGCTTAAATTTGTTGCCGATGATTGGCACATCATGCTCTGGATCGGTGGCGTGCCACCGATCATTCTGGCTGTGCTGGCGTTGTTCGTCATTCCGAACCTGACGCCCAGGCCAAATGTGGATGGCGCGAAATTCCCCATCACGGAGCTGTTTGCGCCCGCATTCCTGCGCTGGACGTTGTTGCTCACACTTCTTTGTGGCCTGAACTTTTTCGCCTATCAGGCCTTCACCGGCTGGATGACCACCTATCTCCAGGAAGTCCGCGGGCTTTCCGATGGCGACGCCGGCGACATGTTCGCGCTCCAGTTCGTCGGTTATACGATCGGCGCGTTTTTCTGGGGGTGGGCGGCAGACCGCTACGGCCGCAGAGTGCCAGCCGCCGGATTTGCGATCGCAGCGGTCGCAATCTTCGTGTTTCTCGAAATACCCACCAATTCCTTTGCACTTTCCAGCGTTGGTTTCGTTTACGGTTTCGGCCTTTCTTGCAGTGTCATCTGGGGCGTTTGGCTCGCCGAAATCTATCCCTCGCATCTGCGCTCGACCGCCGTGTCCATCTTTCACTGGGGGCGGATTGTCAGCTTCATCGCGCCTTTGGTCACCGGCGTCATGGCAGACAGTATCGGTCTGACCTGGGCCATGATGACAGGAAGCGTCGTCTTCGCGGTCGCGATTGCCATATGGCTTGCCCTACCCGAAACCTTGGGCAAAAAAGAAACATGATGATCATCGGCATACTTCTGGCGCTTGCCGGCGCCCAGCCTGCGGCTGCGCTGGAGCCCGAATTGATCGATATCGCGATCCTGCCGCTGTCTGGCCCCCACCGGGTCTATGTGACGGATTCTTACGGGACAGGAAGAACGCGGATCGTCGACGGCGAGACTGCACGAATGATCGGCCTCATCCATCATCCGCCACTGACACAATTCGCGGTCGATCCAAGCGGACGGTATCTCCTTGTCGCCGAATCCCTGTGGGCGCGTAGCAATCGCGGCAAGCGACAAGACCTGCTGAGCGTATACGACAGCCGGACTTTGAACGTCGTCGCCGAAATTCCGTTGCCCGGCCGCATCATCGTCGGCGACAAGCCGCAAGCACTGTCTGTAACTCCAGACGGTCGTTATGCCCTCGTCTATGATATGGATCCGGCGAACAGCGTCCATATTGTCGATCTGACAACCCTGAAGCTGGTCGGCAATGTCGAGACTCCCGGGTGCGCACTAGTGTTTCCCATGGGAGGTCGCGATTTCGGCACCTTATGCGCCGAAGGTGCCGTCGCATCGATACGCTACAGCGGCGGCAAACCCGTCCAGACCCGTGCCGATGCCGTTTTCGATGCAGAAGCCGACCCGATCATCGACCAGGCTGATCTGGCACTGGACGGGACAGGCTTCATGGTCGCCTACAGCGGTCTCATCTATCCCGTCGACATGAAGGCAGCGCAACCGCTTGGAACGCCCTTTTCTCTGCAGGTAGCAGCGGGCCTGCCAGCCGCATCCATGGTTCCGGGCGATCTCGCCTGGCGGCCCGGCGGCCGCCAGGTCAGCGCCCTTCATCGCCTGACGGGACAGCTTTTTGTCCTGATGCATGCGGGCGAAATCTGGGGCCAGAACACGCCGGGTCAGGAATTGTGGACCCTCGATACCCGAACCCGCAAGGTCACCCGGCGGCTCCGGCTTCAGCATGGCGCCGTCAGCGTCGCGGTCTCGCAGGATAGCAACCCCTTGTTGTATTTGAATGGGGATGGCGTGCTGCGGATTTTCGACATGGCATCGGGCGAACCGCTCAGGCAGATCGGCAACATCGGGACCGGTCCGATCTCGGTTGCGCCGCAGTGACCATGGTCGCTCAGTTGCTTCTGCTGGCCGTCGCTCCACTGGTCGCGATGATGCTGCTGAACTCGGGCTGGGCAAAGGTCCGCGAACCTCTCCGCAGCATGCAATCGATCGCGGGTTACGGACTTGTGCCTGATGTGATGGTGCCGTTTCTCTCCCGAGCCCTTCCACTTTCCGAGATTGCTGTTGCAGTCGCGCTGTTCGTTGCACCCGCCGATGCTGTCGCGCGGGTGGGCGGCGCGGCGCTGCTGGGCTTGTTTTCTATGGTTGTGCTTTTTGCGTTGGTCTCTGGAAAGCGCGACATAGACTGTGGCTGCGGTGGTGAGCCGCAGCCGATCTCACTTGGTCTGGCTATTCGCAACGGTCTGATGGCGACGCTGTTGCTGCTTCCCACATCGGGAAGCGGCATGTTGCACTGGTTGCTCGCTACGGCTTCAGGTATCGCTCTTTTCTTGCTGATGATTGCTTGGAATTCGTTGCATGCGCAGCAGCGGAGGTATGGAAATTGACGCTGGAAATTGCAGCGCTGATCCTTGCCTGGATCGTCATTCTGGCGCTGTCTCTCACCGTCCTGGCCCTTGCGCGTCAGGTTGGCATCCTGCACCAGCGGATCGCGCCCGCAGGCGCGCTTCTTGCCCGAGCCGGCCCTGAGCAGGGCAGCGCAGCCCCTGTGGTCGAGGTCACTGCGCTCGATGGGTCCGTCTTCGAAGTGGGCCGCCAGACAGGTTCGGCAGAACTGATCCTGTTCGTTTCTCCCGGCTGCCCCCTTTGCAAGGCCCTGCTGCCGATCCTTCCAGGTTTTGCCGACCGGGAAAAGTTGGCAATCACGCTTGCCAGTGACGATTCCATCGAACCCCTGGAAGCAATGGCTGCACGCTTCGGATTAGACCGGTCACGCTTCGTCAATAGCCCGGAACTGGGGCGGACATGGGCAGTGGACAAGCTACCCCATGCCGTCCTCCTCGATGAAACCGGAAGGGTGGTTGCACGGGGTCTCGTCAACAGCCGCGAACATCTTGAATCCATGACGCTCGCCCATGAAAGCGGCCATGGTTCGATCCAGTCGTGGTTCAGGAGCAAAGCTGCATGATACTGGATAGCCTGACAGAACGGTTTACCCGCAGGCTGGCTTCGCGAACATCGCGTCGTGGCTTTCTGGGGCGCCTGGGCATGCTTGCTGCCGGGGGTGTTGCAATCCCGCTGTTGCCTGTCGCCCGCGCAAGCGCTGCCCCTCTCACGGCCTTCGAGCGAAACGCCCAGACGGTCGATGATCGGGCTTGTGATTATTGGCGCTATTGCGCCATCGATGGGGCCCTTTGCACCTGTTGCGGGGGCGGGACGCACACGTGCCCACCCGGAACCCTGCCATCTGCCACCACATGGGTTGGGACCTGCCGCCATCCCGACACCGGCAAGACCTATCTGATCTCCTATAATGACTGTTGCGGCAAGGGCTCGTGCGGCCAGTGCATGTGCGACAATCAGGATCGGGAAACGCCGGTTTATCGGCCACAGGGCAACAACGACATATTGTGGTGTTTCGGGCTGGAATCATTCGAGTATCACTGTTCGACGGCCGTGCTTCTGGGTGAAGTATGAGGATCGCTCTTGTCGTATTGGCATTCTTCGCCGCGCCGGTCATCGCAGGTCCGGTTTCCAAGGTGCGGGCCGATTTTCTGCTGAATTGCGCCGGCTGCCACGGTGTCAGCGGAGATGCGGGGCAGGCCAATGTCCCGCGTCTCATCGGCACGGGCGGAAATCTTCTCTGCACAGCCGAATCGCGCGCCTATGCGGTTCGCCTGCCCAACGTTGCCTTGGCCCGCAACCTCACCGACGAGCGTCTTGCGGCGCTGATGAACTTTGTGGTCTTTAATCTCGGTGGCGCAACGCACGAGCGGCCTTACTCACCACCCGAGGTGGCGGCATTGCGTGCAAAGCCTCTGGTTGCAGGCAATTTGCGGGAGGAGCGCGCACGGATATGGAAGGATATCATGCGCACCTGCCGCCCTGGCGCCGGAAAGGTGGTTCTCAATAGTGGGGCGGAGTGATCACCCACAACACGCGCGTCGTTGATGTTGTGGCATTCACCGTGCGGTGAACGAGCGTGCTCGGAAATGCAAAGCTGTCTCCGCTCTTCAAGGAAAAATGCGCGTTGTCGACCCACAGATCGAGCTCGCCTTCGATGATGAAACCACCTTCATAGCCTTCATGCGTATAGTCGCCGCTGTCAGCGCCCGGATCAATTGTAGATAGAAGCATCTCCAGCGGTCCATCCAGTGTCGGCGAGAGCAGTTCCTCGGTGATGCCAAGTCCGGCAAAACGCAACAGCCGTCGTTCGCCCCTTCGCACGATGACCGCCCGTTCAGCCGGGCTGCTGGCCTTGCTGGGACTGAAAAACCAGTGAAGATGAACGTGCAGCGCATCCGCAATGGACCGCGCAACGCCGATTGGCAGCTTCGAGCGATTGCGCTCGATCTGGCTTAGATAGCCGATCGAAATACCCGCTGCGTCCGATAATTGCTGAAGGGTCAGGCCTTTGGTCAGACGTAAGGCGCGAATTCGCGCACCAAAATCCGCTTCGCCTGGCAGCGTATCATGTTCCATCGAGGCCGGAGTCTGCGTGGAATCGGCATGTGTGAGGGGCTGGAACGACATTTGCTTTGTCTAGCAGCGAATCCGCTCCGAGGAAGGGTCATAGAAAGGTTTGAGCTGGGCGTTGACTGGCACCCGCACCCCGGCGATCTCGATTTCAAAGCGCCTCCCAGCTGCCCAACCCTTTCCCACGCCTGCGTCATCGGCAACATAGCCGAGCGCAACCGGGTGCCCGAGATGGTGGCCGAAAGCGCCTGAGGTGACCCTGCCCACCAGCTTGCCATCGGCAAAGACAGGTTCGTTGTGATAGACAGCGACGGGCCGGGAAAAGGAAAAGCCCATCAACCGCTTCCGGGGATCGCCTGCCGCACGCGCAGCCAGAAGCGCTTCACGCCCGACGAATCCGCCCGGCTTGTCCCACGCGATCGAAAATCCCAGGCCGGCCTCCAGCGGCGTATCTTCGTCAGTGATGTCATGACCCCAATGTCGATAGCCTTTTTCGAGTCGACAACTGTTCAGGGCTCGATACCCGGCGTTCCTTAGGTCATGATCATGCCCTGCCTCGAGGATCCTTTCATAGACATGGCGTGCAAACTCAGCAGCGATGTAAAGCTCCCATCCCAACTCGCCGACATAGGTGATGCGCGAAGCGCGCACTATCGCATAGCCGATATCGATTTCGCGGGACTCGCCGAAGGGAAAGGCCGAATGCGACATGTCTGCCGATGTAAGCGTCTGCATCACCTGGCGGGCGCGGGGCCCCATGATGGACAGTGTCGCCATCCCCGAGGTCACGTCAGTCGCGACGGCATGCTGATCGCCAAGTCCTGATTTCAGCCAGTGTTCATCGCGCCTGGCAGTGGCAGCCGCGGTAACGATAAGGTAGGCGGTCTCTGAAAGCCGGGTGATGGTGAGATCGGCTTCGATCCGTCCCTCCGCGTTGAGCCACTGCGTGTAGACGATACGGCCTGTCGGAACGTCGACATCGTTCGCGCAAATCCGGCCCAGGGCCTTCGCTGCGTCCCGACCCTCGACACGGAATTTGGCGAACGAGGATTGATCGAACAACGCCACGCCCTCGCGTACCGCGCGGTGTTCGGCGGCGATTTGGTCGAATGCGTTCTGCCCCTCATAGTCGTAGGCATAGCGCTCCACTGGCTGTTCACCGGGCAAAAACCAGTTGGTGCGCTCCCACCCGGCCAGTTCCCCGAAACAGGCGCCCGCAACCACCATTTCGGAATGAAGCGGAGAGCGCCGTATGCCCCGGGCGGTTTCCACCTGCCTGTCCGGCCAGTGCATTCCATAGAGAAGGCCCAGTGTCTCGCGGGTCCGGTCGCGCAGATAGCGTGGCGCCATCTGGAAGGATTGCGCCCGGCGGACATCGACATCCCACAGATCGCAGGGCGGCTTTCCGTCAACGATCCAGTCGGCAAGCACCTTCCCCGCGCCACCTCCTGCCTGGATACCGATGGAATTGAACCCGGCAGCCACGAACAGGCCGCCGATCTCGGGTGTTTCACCCAGATGATAACGGTCGTCCGGTGTGAAACTCTCGGGGCCATTAAAGAAGGTCCGAATTCCTACCTCGGCCAATGGGGGAAGGCGTGCAATCGCGCCCAACATCAGGGGTTCGATGTGGTCGAAATCCTCCGGCAGCGTTCCAAATGCAAAGTCGGTCGGGATTCCCCCATGACCCCAGGGTTTTGCGACCGGCTCGAACCAGCCTACCAGCAATTTGCCCGCATCCTCCTTGAAATACGAGAAACTGTCCGGATCGCGCAGGATCGGCAGTGAGCTGGAGAGCTGCGGCATCGGCTCGGTGACAAGATAGAAATGCTCGGCCGCGTGCAGCGGAAGCACGACGCCAGCCGCAGCAGCCAGATCGCGCGACCAGAGGCCCGCGCACAGAACCACCAGCGGCGCGCGGATCGTCCCCATCGACGTTTCCACGCCTTGGGCACGCCCATTCGCCGTCAGAATGCGGATCGTGGAGACCCCCTCCATGATGCGGACACCATTCAAACGCGCGCCTTTGGCAAGCGACATCGTCGTATCGACAGGGTTGGTCTGTCCGTCGTTGGGCAGATAAAGCGCACCGCGAACACCCGTCACGTCCGCAAGTGGCCAGAAGCTGCTCACATCGTCAGGGCCGATCTCCTGCACGTCGATCCCGAAGCCCCTGCCGATCGAGGCATTGCGCCTGAGCTCGGTCCATCGTTCGTCGCTTGCGGCAAGCGTGATGGCACCGGTGCGGCGGAACCCGGTCGCCAGGCCGGTTTCAGCTTCCAGCCCTTCGTACAACTGCCGGGAATAGCGCTGGATTTCCGTCAGGTTCACCGTTGCCCGCATTTCACCCACCAAGCCCGCAGCGTGCCAGGTCGTTCCGGCCGTAAGTCGATGGCGCTCGAGCAGCAGAACATCGTTCATGCCCCTCTTGGCGAGATGATAGGCTACGCTAACCCCGACGATACCGCCCCCGATGACGATGGCATTGGCGCGCTCTGGAAAATCCGGCATCAACTGTTCCCCTTACGTGAAAATATGCTACTAAGTTTCACGAAGGTTGCAAGCATCGACAGGGTTGCAAGCATCGACAGGGTTGCGGAAGGAGACAGATGTGCGGACTGTGGCGCGGCATTTCATCGACGGCGTGTGGATTTCCAGCGATGGAGGCCAGGAGTATACAGTCATCGATCCGTCGACCAATTCCGGCTGCACCCGGAGCCTGCTGGGAACAGCTAGGGATGTCGAGAAGGCGGTCGTCGCAGCCCGCGCCGCACAACCCGCTTTTGCACGCTGGTCTGTCGCCGATCGGTTGGCCCTGCTGGTGGCAATCCGCGAAGGGCTGCAGGCGCGAACCGCTGACATCGCGGCTTCGATTACCGACGAGATAGGCTGCCCGATCACCCTTTCACGCACGGCACAGCTTTCCGCCGGCTGCGACCAGTTCGACGGAATGGCCGAAGTGCTGGCGACATTCGCGTTCGAGCAGAGCGAGCGCGATGCTCTGATCGTTCACGAGCCCATAGGCGTGGTCGGGATGATAACGCCCTGGAACTGGCCGCTGAACCAGATCGGTGCAAAGGTTGCAGCCGCACTGGCTGCGGGAAATGCCTGCATTCTGAAGCCTTCCGAGGAATGCCCGACAAACGCCGCGATCCTTGCCGACATCATCGCTGAGGCCGGCGCACCGCCCGGCATTTTCAATCTTGTGCTGGGCGATGGCGCAGGAGTGGGCGCTGCACTTGCCTCGGCGCCGGGTGTCGACATGATCAGTTTCACCGGATCGACCCGGGCCGGGATCGCCATCGCGCAGGCTGCGGCCGCAACCGTCAAGCGCGTGCATCAGGAATTGGGCGGCAAGACACCGAACATCATCATCGAAGGTGCCGATCTTGAAGCCGTGATGCCGGGATCGATGTACGGCATCTTCTGTAATTCGGGCCAGAGTTGCATCGCGCCGACCCGGATCCTGGTGCATCGCAGCCAGCACGCCGAAGCGGCCCGTCTCGCAGGCGAAATCGCAGCCGCCACCCGGGTCGGGGACCCGCGCGAAGAAGGCGATCATATCGGCCCTGTCGTAAACGAACGCCAGTGGCTCCATATCCAGAAACTGATCGCGGGTGCCGAACGCCAGGGCGCAACACTGGTGGCCGGCGGCACCGGTCGCCCACATCATTTTGCAACAGGCTGCTATGTACGCCCGACCGTCTTTTCCGGGGTGGATAACCATATGGCCATTGCGCGCGAAGAAGTGTTCGGGCCGGTCGCCACCCTCATCCCCTATGATGATGACGAGGATGCCATCCGGATCGCAAACGACAGTGTCTATGGCCTTTCCGCAAGCGTATCCGGTCCGCCCGCTGAAGCCCGGCGCTTTGTCCGCAGGCTTCACGCCGGATCCGTGGTGATCAATGGATGGGCACCGCCAAGCCGTTTCCCGTTTGGCGGCTACAAGCAATCCGGAAACGGTCGGGAAGGCGGCGTGCAGGGCCTGCGCGATTTCTGCGAAGTGAAGACGATTCACGGTCTTACCGATTGATGGCGAACAGCACACCGGATTTCATTGTGGTCGGGGCCGGCTCGGCGGGGTGTGCGGTTGCAGCCGGGCTTGTCGAACGCCAGGCCGGGGCGGTAACCATTGTCGAGGCCGGCCCGTCAGATAGTGGAATGCTCGTGCGCGTGCCCTTTGGCCTCGTATGGCTCATGAACGGCAAACGGGACTGGCGCTTCCTGAGCGCGCCGCAGACCGGGCTTGATGGTCGCCAACTTCGCATTCCGCGCGGCCGCATGCTTGGCGGCTCTGCGTCGATCAACAGTATGGTCTGGTTTCGCGGACGACGCGACGATTTCGACAACTGGAACGTTCCTGGCTGGGCCTGGGCTGACGTCGAGGCCGATTTCGAAACCGTCGAAGCGCGCATGCGACCCGGACGCCTCACCAGTCCCCACCCGCTGAGCGAAGGCTTTCAACAGTTGCTCGGCGGCAATGGCATCGCGCCGCCGACGCCTGAATATGAGAGTGCCGGGGTGTTTCATTTCAACATGGACAACGGCCGACGATGGTCTCCGGCAGACGCATTCCTTCGGCCTGCGCAAGCACATGGTTTGAAGGTCGTCACCGGCCGCACGGTCAACCGGTTGCGAATCAAGGATGACCGCGCAGTTGCTGTCGTCTTCGATGATGGCACCGAGATGGAGGCGAACAAGGGGATCGTGCTGAGTGCCGGCGCAATAGGCTCACCGGCCATCCTGCTGAAGTCGGGAATTGGTCCTGCCGACGATCTGAAACGCGCAGGCGTGGGCCTGGTCTGCGATGATCCTGGCGTCGGCGCCAATCTCCACGATCATCCGGCCGCCGGCATCCATTTTGCCGGCCCCGGCTCAGGCTATGGTATTGCACTTGCCCAAATTCCGCAGTGGCTCAGCGCTCCTTTGCGCTACCTTGCCAGTGGCACCGGGCCACTCGGTTCGCCAACAGTCGAAGCCGGCGCTTTCTTCAACGCGCGAACGGATGGTGGTCCGCCCGACATTCAAGTGCATTTCATCCCGTTCATGCTGGGGTGGAAGGGGCGGCGCTTTGTCCAGGGGTCGGGATATTTTGCGGATGTCTGCGTGTGCCGACCGAAATCGCGCGGACGACTTTCCCTGCAGCAAGCAGGGATCGCAATTGATCTCGGCATCTTCTCAGACAGCCGAGATCTCGATCTCCTTGTCGACGGCTGGCGACGACTGAGATCGATAATGGCAGAGGCCTCGCCAGATGGACGGCGGGCGCCGGAAGCCTATCCTGGCGCTCTGGTCGGTGACGACACCGAAAGCATAAGAGCCCATATCCGGCGCGTAGCCGCAACCGCCTATCATCCCGTAGGCACGCTTGCGATGGGAACGCGCGACACGCCTGTCACGCCAAGATTACAGTATCGTTCAGTCGATAGGCTGTGGGTAGCCGATGCGTCCATCATGCCAGCCGTGACATCGGCCAACACGAATGCGCCGACCATCATGATCGGCCATCGCGCTGCCGGCATGATTGCAGAAGATGCTTTGTAACGAGCCAGTGCCAATGCGCGCGCACCAGCACTGTCTGAAATGGTCCATTACCCGGCGGTCCAGCCGCGATCTAAGAAATGACTGGTGCCCGAGGCAAGCGCTGCGGCGTTCAGGGCGCGGTATAACACGGCTCCCGTCATATCCTTTACCCGGCCGATCCGCTCAGGTTTGATGATCGCAAGAACCGAGGCGCGTAACAAGTAATCTTCTGCAATCATCCCGACAGCGCGCCGTATTTTGCACGCGCTTCATCTGAACAGCGCGGATCATCCTTCAGCTCTGGAGCGACATCGGCGCAACAGCACCAAAGCAGCTTGGACGGCAATATTCGGGCGTCCTGCGCCCCTTGGCGTTCCGTACCAGAAACCCGGAAAAGCCTCTGCATCCGCGGTTGCGCGGCGGGGGCTCTCGCCCATGAGCCTGCTGTTCCAATCCTTGATATTGGCCGTGGACCTGATTTTCAACATTTTCCCATTGGAAACGGTATAGATGCCGCTTGCCGATTGTTCGCAGGAGCAGATTTCAACTGCTCAGGAAAGAACTCGGTCAAAATCCCCGCCATCAACGACTGCCCCGTTTTTGGCGGCGAATATCAACCGGGTCACTTCGCTGCTGCGGGGCACGGAGCCGACACGGCTGGTCCAGATTCGATGGATCATGCCATATCACCCGCGATTGCCGTTCGACATTTGTCTACTTTACAGGAAAATGCGACTGCCGCCTCAAGCAGCAGCACGTGTCAGGCGTGCGCGAAACCATAAAAGCACGCATTCTGCGCGATGACTGCGCGTTGGTGATGCCATAGCGGCGGGCACAAATGATCCTCTGACCCGCATGCCAGCAAGATCGGGACACGGAATTCCGCGAGTGCTGGATGAAGGTCAGCCCAATTGCGCAATGCCTCGCTCTGGCGAACGAACACATCCGGCCCAGGCTTCGGGCCCGTTTTGCGCAACAGACCTAACAGGGCAGCGTCGCCCCGGTTGCACGCCGCATGATATCGGGCATCAGTTCCGCAACCCGCACCCTCTCCGTACGCGTCAGCCAGTCTCCGCGGCAGTAGATTTCCGCTTGGCGGCGGCGTTTTTTGCGGCGAGGTGGCGACGGGCGATGACGCCGATGCGGCGCTTGGCAGCGAGTTCGGCCATATCTTCGGGATTGTAAGGTCTGCCATACCAGCGCAGCACTTTTCGGTGTTCCGGATGTTCGGGATCGGCGATAACCTCGAGGAAGTTTTCGAACCCGGGCAGGCCGCCGACGTCTTCGGGCGGGCAGCGGCGCTGGCCGGCGATAAAGCGCGGATAGTTGACCCTGGCATTGCCCGTTTCGACGGCCTGGATGGTGACGGTGTGGCGCCAGTCGTCGCCAATCTCGTAGGTGTAGGTCATCGTTTTAAACCCGCGCTCGATCAGGCTGGCGAGTTTGGTGTTCTTGGCAGCGGCGAGATCGTCGATCGGCCATTCGGGATCAGGCAGGCCGTAGCGGCGGCCACCGGCATCAAAGTCCCAGAGGTGATAATCCTGCCAGCCCATCGCAGCTTGAATGACGTCGTGCACGGCCTTCAGGCTGGCGGATGTCTGGATCTCCACCACCCGCCAGATCTCCGGGCGGATATCGTCAAGGCTGATACACAGGCGGGCGATGGTCTCGGCGGTCATGCCGCCATTCTGGCAGGCTCCTGTCGCCAGTTCCATGGCAACAATGCATCGATGTCGCGCTGGCCATGGCCGAGGGCGAGACGGTCGATGATATCGGCGAGCCAGGCTTCCAGGTCGATTCCGTTTAGCTGGGCGGTGTCCAGCGCGGTGTAGATGATGGCGGCGCGCTCGCCACCACGGTCGGAGCCGAGGAACAGGAAGTTCTTCCGCGTTACAGCGATTCCGCGCAGCGCGCGCTCGGCGGCATTGTTGTCGATGGCGAGACGACCATCGGTGGTGAACCGGGCCAGTGCCACCCAGCGTCCCAAGGCATATTGCAGGGCCTTGGCGAGATCACTCTTGCTCGACAGCCGCCTCCGTTCGGTCTCCATCCATGTCCGCAGATCGGCGAGCAGGGGCACGCTGCGCTCTCGCCGGATCGCAAGGCGGCGCTCGGATGGCAGGCCATTGATCTCGCGCTCGACGTCATAGAGCGCGCCGATGCGGCGCAACCCTTCGGCGGCGATCGGCGACTGTGTCTTCTCATGGACATCGTAAAGCTTGCGCCGCGCATGAGCCCAGCAGGCGGCATGTGCGATCTTGGGCAAAACTGGACCACCCGGTGGCGCGGGACCTCGGGTCAGCGCTTCATATCCGGCATAGCCATCGGCATGGATGAAGCCGGTAAAGTCGCGCAGATGTTCCGCCGGGCGTTCGCCCTTGCGATCAGGACTGTATCGGTAGAGCGCCGCTGGCGGCCTTGATCCCGCCCACGGTCGTTCGTCGACCACGTACGTCCATATCCGCCCCGTTCTGGTCCGGCCCCTTCCGGGCGCCAGCACGCCGATAGGGGTGTCGTCGGTGTGGATGGCCGGCGCCGCCATGACGTGACGGGCAATGGCATCGGACACAGGGGCCAGCCACCATGCAGCGCGGCCAACCCAGTCACACAGCGTTGCCCGGTCGATATCGACGCCATTGCGCGGCATTGAACAGGCCCCCGTTGTAGGGCGGCAGGCCCACCGATGGATCGCCCTCGTCGATCATCTCGGCCAGATCGGCAAAGCGATTCCAGTAATTGCGGGCAACGCTGGAAAAACTGTCCCCGGCATCCTTGCGCCTGCCCACGTCCAGCCGCGCCACCCGCAGCGCGTAATCGTCGAACCGGGGGTCCTTGACCGGCAACAGCCCCCGATCCTCTGCATAAAGCACGAACAGCAACCGATAGAGCAGGATCAGGGTGGCTTGCCGCACCTCATCCAACGTGGCTTCGGCTGGAGCTGCCCTGGCCACTGCTTTGCCCAGCCCAGGATAGAGCCGGGTAAACACCAGGTGCGACAGGTTGCGGGCCACCCGCTCTTCGTAATAGCCCGCTTCCTTGCGTGCCGTATCGTGAAAGCTGGGGGCGCTGGCCGTAGCCCGCTGAAATGCGGTGCGCGAAAACATGGCGGCAAATACCCGCAGCCAGTGATCGCGCTCATCTTGGGTGATCCCGGAATCCAGAAGATCGGTATCCAGCCCCATGATCCGTGCCAGATCGATTTCCAGATAATCGTCGATCGTGGATCGCGCGCCCGCGAAATAGAGCCGCCACTTGGCACCATTGGTCAGCAGGCCCCAGCGCATTTCGCCATGGGTCAGATCATCGATCCGCCGCAGGTATCGCAGCAGCTGGGTTGAAGGCGTGTCCTTGTCTGCCCCGGTGCGCCCTTCGGCCCGATCCAGCGCGCGGCCCCAGCGCTTGCTTTCCAGCACCGCTGCGCCAAACTGATAGCGCCGCCACTCTTCGGGGTGCGCATTGGCCTTGGTCTTCGCTTCGGCATCGATGAACAGCAGCCCGTCCGGCACGTCCACCCGCCCGATGGCCGAAAGGTTCTGCTGGGTCAGGAACTCTTGCCAGCCCAGCGCTTTCAGCACCGGCCAGACCAGATCGCTTTCGGTGGTGGCTTCGTTCGGCCTGCTGATATGGGGGAAGCCAGCCAGGACGCTGGCCAGCCCTTGGCGCAAGGCGGCCGGGTCAACGCTGGCATATTGCAGGCTGCTGCGTATCCCCTCCACCAGGTAATCCTGGGTAAACAAGGCACCGGCGGAAAACAGCGTTGGATCAGTCACCAAGCGGGCTTAACCCGGTGGTCTGCTGCCGCCAAGGACAATCGGTTCAGCCTGCATTGCGTTCCCGGAACGGTACGATATCGGCCCCGTTGCGCAAGGTATCCAGATAGTCGCTCCACCATTGCGCCATTTCCACGCGCTCCTTCCAGTGCGCGCCCCGGTGATAGGCCGCGCGCACCTTGTCTGTATCGCCATGGGCAAGCGCGCGCTCGATGGCATCCGGGTTCCACTTGCCGCTTTCGTTCAACAGTGTGGAGGCCATGGCGCGGAAGCCGTGCGCCGTCATTTCATCGGTGGCATAGCCCAGCCGCCGCAGTCCGGCGTTGATGGTGTTCTCGCTCATCGGGCGGGCGCGTGACCGTATGGAAGGGAACACGTAGCCGCTGGGCCCAGTGATCGAATGCACCTCCCGGAACAGGTCAACGGCTTGCCGCGACAGTGGCACATGGTGCGCCTTGCGCATCTTCATCTTGCCCGCCGGGATGGTCCACAGCCCGCTATCCGTGTCGACTTCGCCCCACTCCGCATGGCGCAGCTCTCCAGGCCGCACAAACACATGGGGCGCGATTTGCAAGGCCAGCTTCGTGATGCCGCTGCCTTCATAACCATCAATCGCCCGCAACAACTCGCCAACCTTGTTCGCGTCGGTGATGGCACCGTAATGCGTCACCGTTGGCGCCGTCAGTGCGCCGCGCAGATCGCGGGTAGGGTCGGATGCCAGCCGAGCCGTCGCCACGGCATAGCGGAATACCGCGCCCGCCAGTTGCAGGCTGCGACGGGCGCTTTCCAGCTTGCCCTTGCCTTCGATCCGGCGAATGGCCGTCAGCACGTCTGCCGGTTCAATCGCGCCAATCGGCAGATTGCCAATTGAGCCGATTACCAGAGACAGCAGATATTCGCTGCGGATGGCGGTGGCGGGCGCCCAGCCATTGGTGCCGTCGCGCCTGCGCTTCTGGCAATATTCGTCGCTGATGGCCTTGAACGTATCCGCTGCCTGAATGCGCGCCCGCACCTTTTCACGCTGCTTCTCGCGCGCCGGGTCTTTGCCCAGGGCCATCAGTTCCCGCGCTACTTCCCGCCGCCTGCGGGCTTCGCCCAGGCCAACTTCGGGATAGGCCCCAAGCGCCAGCAGCTTCTCGCGCCCCTCAATCCGAAACTTGAGCCGCCAGAGCTTGCCGCCCGCCGGTGTGACCAGCAGGAACATGCCCGCGCCGTCCGTGAGCTTGATCGCCTTCGCACCGGGTTTGGTATTCCGGATTGCAACGTCTGTCAGAGCCATCGCGAAACCTGCTTTCCCTAGGGGCGGTACCCCCAAAATACCCCCTTGCAGGGAAATGCCTATCGGGCCGTTTCGCGAGTACCCCCCAGTCATACCCCCAAAGGCAGGCGGCTGTATGCGAACACGGGTGAACGCAAGCGCCCCGCCGGTCGCTAAATACCTTAGATTATCAGGGGTTGTCCAGACGAATGCGAACGTCAGCGGACAGGAAGTTGGAGCGGGCAGCGGGAATCGAACCCGCACGAGCAGCTTGGGAAGCTGCCAGGCTGCCACTACATCATGCCCGCGGCGCGGCGCACAGGTAGGTCGGGCGGCGCCGGGCGTCAACGGGGGATCGCCAGCGCTCTGGCAGTCGGAAAGCCGGAGCCTCGGGCAGGCGCAGCCCTCCATCTTGCCAGGCTTGATGGCCCTGCGCCCCAGGACCCTGGCAAGCGGCCGCTAGAAATAGGGGCCGCTAGAAATAGGGTTCAGCGCTCAATCGTTGCGAAACCCACCAGATATTGCCCGAGGGGTCGCGGACGCCGCCCTGCCGGTCGCCATATGGCATATCCGCTGTATCCATTATTGGTTCGGCCCCTGCTGTCAGGGCCTTCATCATCGATGCGTCTGCATCCTCGACATAGAGGTAGAATGCCCCTGAACTTGCCGGAAGCGCCTCCGACGCCTCGCTTACCATGATCGTTGCCGAACCGCAGCTGGCAGTTGGCGATGCGTCCGTCGGGCGACGTGCTTCTGCCGATCTCGGTTGCGCCGAACGCAGCTTCGAGGAAGCGGATATATGCATCGCCACCATCGACGAAGATGTACGGCGTTACTTCGGCGAAGCCTTCTGGAATATGCATCTCGACACTCTCGTGACGGTATGTTGAGCGTGTCTTGTTGCAGGATCAAGCCGCCGTTTGGAAATCGTTTGCATGCGGAAGATGACTGACGCACGCCCCTGCCGGGCACAGGACAACTCCCTGCGGGTTGGTGACCTTTGCCTCAGCTGTCGAGGGCGCGCTGGAGGTGGTTGATATCGCGGTCGAGTTCGTGGTCTGTCGCGCGAAGCGATTCGATGCGCTTGACCGCGTGCATGACGGTGGTGTGGTCCCGGCCGCCAAATCGCCGGCCGATTTCGGGCAGTGAGCGCGGCGTGAGCATCTTGGCGAGGTACATGGCGACCTGCCGTGGGCGGGCCACCTCGCGGGCGCGGCGCGGGGAAATGAGATCGTTGATTTTCAGGGCGTAATGGTCGGCTACGCGGCGCTGGATATCATCGATGGTGAGTTTGCGGCTGTGGGCGCGGAGCACGTCGGCCAGGACTTCGCGGGTGAAATCAAGATCGAGCTTGCGGTTGACGAGGTTGCCGTAGGCGATGACGCGGTTGAGGGCGCCTTCGAGTTCGCGGACGTTGGCGGCGATCTTGCGGGCGAGGAACTGGAGCACATCATCAGGCACGCGGGCGCCGGGTATGGCGGCGACCTTGGCGCGCAGGATGTTGTAGCGCAGTTCGTAATCGGCGGGGTTGATATCCGCCACGAGGCCCCAGGCGAGGCGCGAGAGAATGCGGCCTTCGATCCCTTCGAGATTCTGCGGGCTGCGGTCTGCCGAGATGACGAGCCAGCGGCCGGCCGAGATGACTTCGTTCATGGTGTGGAAGAATTCTTCCTGCGTCGAATCCTTGCCGGCGATGAACTGGACATCATCGACCATGAGAAGGTCTGCCGAGCGCAGGCGCTGCTTGAAGCTGATGGTATCGCGGGCGCGCAGCGCTGCGAGGAATTCGACCATGAACTTTTCGGCTGAGAGGTAGACGACCTTCATGGCCGGTCGCTGGGCGAGCACCGCGCTGCCGATGGCGTGCATCAGGTGGGTTTTGCCGAGGCCGGTGGGGCCGTGGAGGAAAAGCGGGTTGAAGCTGGCGGGCGCGTTGCTGGCAATGGCGGAGGCAAGCGCCTGGCTCGCGTCGAAGGCAAGCTCGTTCGATTTGCCTACAACGAAGCTGTCGAAATTGTAGCGCGGCTCGAAGCCGGCAAGATCGGCCTGTGGTGCGGAACCCGGGGCTGCGGGCGATCCGAAACCGGACGATCCTGCCCCCATGACCCCTGTTCCAAATGCACCTTTTGCGGTGGCGGCGGTCTCGCTGGCGGATGCTCCGTTTGCGCCGGGGCTGACGGCGCCGTTGGGCGCTGCTGGCGCGACTTCGATGGTGACGGTGCGGATGGCGGGCAGGTGGGCGGCAAAGGCGTGGCGCAGCCGGTCTGCGAAGTGGTTGCGGACCCAGTCCGCCATGAAGCGCGAAGGGAGGGCGAGGCGGACGGTTGTGCCCGCAGACTCCGGACCGCCATCGATGCCGACGAGTTGCAGCGGTTTCAGCCAGCTTTCGAAGGTTTTGTCGCCCAGATCGGACAGGAGGTGCGCGCGGACAAGGCCCCAGGTGCGCAGGAGATTCGAATCGAGCCAGCAGGTCCCGGCCGGTGCTTCCGGGGCGACCAGTGCGGCGCTGCTGATGGCCATTCCATCAAGCGGTGCGCCATCTGGGGACGCGCCATTTGGGGTGGCTGAGAGGGGGGGCACCGAATCAGGGCGAATGGTGCGCGATGCCGGCAACGCGCCCGGCATCCGGACGTGCGGGAGTGGCTCAGGCGCGGAAACCGGGTTCAGGACGACGTGACCAAGCCCCGGGCTCATTGCCGAAATGGGTGCCAATATGGAGGACTGTCTGGGGGTGGGGTGCATGAACAGGACCTGCCGACGATTCGGGTTGAGGAGAGGGGGCGGGAGAGTCGCGGTCGCTGGAGACCGCGGGGCTCAGCTGTGTCAGCCCCCCGGGTTTCCATATCCCCGGAATTCAGCGGCCCGGCGGGCGCACGCCGCAGCGGGGCGGCGCAGGTTGCGTTGGCGCGAAGCGTTGCATTGGAAGGCCGGATCCCGCTGGATTGCAGCACCGTGCCTCGCCTGTGCGCTTGCTGCGCGGCCGCTGTCCTGTGGCGCCTGACCCATGTCCCTGTGCCTCCCCTTCATCCAAAAGCTGGGCGTCTTGTGGAATCATGTTCCACAAGGCGCCGATGCACGGCGTGATCGCCGAAAACACAGCGCGCATGCCCTGATATGGTGGTCTGCCGGTGGTGCCCCGGCCAGGCTGCCCGGGGTGATTCGCCCCGCCCTTCCTGACCGCTGGCTGATGCCGGTGTGGGAGCATCTAAAACAGTGTCGGCGGGCTGGCACAAGGCCGCAAAGTTCACGAAAATGCAAATAATTCGATTGACAGCGCAAGCGGCGGATTTTCCGCGCTTTTTATTTAATAGACTGAAATGTAAAGGCTTTTATATAACGCGCATGTTGCAGATTTGCGAATCGCGGGGGCAGACGTGCACGCCATGATGCGCAGAGCCCGGGTCAAGCCCTTGGCGCTCCATCATAAAGAGACCGGTCATTTGCCGCCCATTCTGACAGATTGATGACACCGCCACATGGCTCCGGGGCAAGGTGCAGAAAGGCGGGCGCAGACGGGCATCGCGAGGCCGTTGCGCACGCATGCTGGGGAACAGAAGGGCCGCCAGAAGTGGCCAGCATCGCAGATGGGGGCAGCGCGGGGAAGCCGGCATCGAAGCAGGCAGCCAGCAGCTAAGGCAGCCGGCGGCCGAGACGGTGGGGTAACAAGCTACGGCAGGCTTGAAGACCTGCCGGGCCGGATCAGGCCAGCGCTGAGACGCGCTTGGAAAGCCGGGAAATCTTCCGCGACACGGTGTTCTTGTGCATCAGGCCCTTGGCAACGCCGCGCATCATTTCCGGTTGTGCAGCCTGCAGGGCTGTTTGTGCGGCGGCTTTGTCGCCGGCTTCGATCGCCGATTCGACGCGTTTTACATGGGTGCGGATCCGCGAAAGGCGGGCCTTGTTGACGGCGGCGCGACGCTCGTTGCGACGGATGCGCTTTTCGGCCTGCGGGGTGTTCGCCATGACGTCCAATTTCTCCAAGACAAGCATACCGGCCGGGCGCGGAGCCCGCCGGGAAAGGCGGGGCACATACCCCCCGGCGCCCTGTGCGTCAAGCAACCGGGGCGGTTCAGCGCTGGCAGCGCGGGCAGTGGAAGGTGGAGCGGCCCGACTGGACCCGCCGCTGCACGGTGCCGCCGCACCCGGTGCAGGCCCCGCCCTCGCGCCCGTAGACCCGGAAACTGTGCTGGAAATAGCCGAGTTCGCCCGACACCTGTGCGTGATCGCGCAGCGTCGAGCCGCCTGCCCGAATCGCATCCGCCAGCACCACCTTTACCGCATTCGCAAGCAGCCCCAGACGCGCCGGCGCGATATGGCCGACCTTGCGCGCGGGATTGATTCCGGCTGCGAATAACGCCTCGCACGCATAGATGTTGCCGATGCCGGCCACCACATGCTGATCCAGCAGAAGCGTTTTCACGGCCGTGTTCCGGCCCTTTGCCATGGCAGCGAGCCAGGGGCCGCAAAAGACGGTTTCCAGCGGTTCGGGCCCCAGCCGGGCAAGCAGCGGATGATCGAACAGGGTGTCGGTCGGGGCGAGATCCATCGAACCGAACCGGCGCGGATCGTTGTAGGCCAGCCGCACGGCGCCGGCTTCGAAGACGACATGATCGTGGGTTCCCGGCTCCCCCGGGAGCGGGTGGAACTTGCCCGACATGCCGAGGTGGAAAACAAGGGTATCGCCCCGGTCGGTCTCCATGAGGCCATATTTTGCGCGGCGCGTGATGGCCGTGACGGTGGCACCTGTCAGCCGCTGGCCGAGATCGACGGGCAGTGGCCAGCGCAAATCGGGCCGGCGCACGATGACGCGATCCAGCCTTTGGCCCACCAGCAGGGGGCGCAGCCCGCACACGACGGTTTCGACTTCGGGAAGCTCGGGCATCAGGTGCACCGCCTGCGGCAATTCCAGCAGGGCTGCAACTGGCAGATGCCCGCCGTTCGCGCTAGACGCAGCGGGTGACCAGATCCGCCCCCGCCCCCGACTCCGCCGCGCAGACACCAGCGCCTTCCGCCGACCCGTTGGTGAGCCTTGGCTTCAAGGATGTTGCGCCCAGGGAAAAAACGAAGGCCGTGGGCGATATATTTGCCCGTGTGGCGCCCAGCTATGATCTGATGAACGACCTGATGTCGGGCGGCATGCACCGGCTGTGGAAAGATGATTTCGTGAAGCGGCTGAAGCCCCAGCCGCACGAGCAGATCCTCGATCTGGCCGGCGGCACCGGCGACATCGCCTTCCGGATCGCAAAGCGCGGCGCAACGGTTACGGTCGCCGATATCAACCCGGGCATGCTGAAGGTGGGCGAGGAGCGGGCCGCCAAGCGCGGCCTGGGCGGCCTGGCATTCGTGGAAGCCAATGCCGAGGCGATGCCGTTCGACGATCAGGCCTTCGACGCCGTGACAATCGCGTTCGGGATCCGCAACGTGACCGACATCCCCAAGGCGCTGAATGACATTCACCGCGTGCTGAAATGGGGCGGGCGCTTTTTCTGCCTGGAGTTTTCGACCAGCGAATGGCCCGGCTTTGCCAAGGCCTACGACCTCTACTCCATGAAGGTGGTGCCGCGAATCGGCGCTGCCGTCGCGAAGGACGAAGACGCCTATCGCTATCTTGTCGAATCGATTCGGCGCTTCCCGGATATGCCGGGCTTCGCGAGGATGATCGAGGAGGCCGGCTTCCGCCAGGTGCGCTACCAGCCGATTCTGGGTGGCGCGGTCGCCATCCACTCCGGCTGGAAATACTGACCGCGCGATGCGGGGCTGGATCTACGGCTGGCGCCTGATGGGCGACGCTCGGCGCCTCGCGCGCCATGGGTGCCTTCGGCCGTTTGAAACCCAGCCCGAAGTGCCGGCCTTCGCCCGGTTCGGGGCCCGGATGATGCGCTTTGGCGCCAACGCCCCTGTCACCCCCGATTTCGCGGGCGGCCTGAAGGCCTGCGGGCCTGCTGCGGTGAAGCTGGGGCAGGCGCTGGCCACCCGTCCCGATCTTGTCGGCCTTGCTGCGGCCGAGGATCTGCGCCGACTGCAGGATGATCTTCCGCCAGCCCCCTGGGCGCAGATCGAGGCGGAGCTCGATTCAGCGTTGCCCGGTGGATGGCGCGCGCATCTGTCCCATATCGAGGAAAAGCCCGCCGGCGCTGCCTCCATCGCGCAGGTCCACCGGGCGACCACCCACGATGGTCGCGACGTTGCCATCAAGATCCTGCGGCCCGGCGTGGAGGCGGCCTTTGCCGACGCGATGACCAGCTACGCCTGGGCCGCCGGCTATGTGGAGCGCATCGGCGGGGATTTCGCCCGGCTGAAACCGCGCGTCGTAATCGAAACCTTCCGGCAGTGGACATTGGCCGAGCTGGATCTGCGCCGCGAAGCTGGCAACGCTTCGGAACTTGCCGAAGCTGTCCGCGCTGAACCGGGCATCATCATCCCCGAGGTGCATTGGGATCTGACCACCCGGCGCACGCTGGCGCTCCAGTGGGTCGACGGAATCAAGCTGACCGACATCGCCGCGATCGAAGCCAGCGACGCAGACCGCAAGCACCTCGCCTCGACGCTGGTTCGCGGTTTTCTTGCCCAGGCGATCGGCGGCGGCTTCTTCCACGCCGATCTCCACCAGGGGAATATGTTCCTGACGCCCGGCGGGCACCTCACTCTTATCGATTTCGGGATCATGGGCCGCCTTGACCGGCGGGCTCGGGTCTATCTCGCCGAAATTCTCTATGGCCTCATTATCGGGGACTACAAGCGCGTCGCCGATATCCATTTCGAAGCGGGCTATGTACCCGCCTATCATGATGCCGGGGCCTTCGCGACGGCGCTGCGCGCAGTGGGCGAACCCATTCGCGGGCGAAGCACCAGGGATATTTCGGTTGCCAACCTGCTGGATGGCCTGTTCGCCATCACCCGGAGCTTCGACATGCCCGTCCAGCCCCACCTTCTGCTTCTCCAGAAAACCATGGTGATGGTGGAAGGCGTGGCGCTCAGCCTGGACCCGCACGTGAACATGTGGGACGTCGCCAGCCCCTATGTGAAAGGCTGGATGCGTGACGAACTGGGCCCCGAAGCCAAAGCCGCCGACGCGATCGTGGCGAACATGCGCCTGCTGCGAAACCTTCCGGGGCTGGCCCAACGCTTCATCCGCGCCCTGCCGCCGGAATCGGCCGCACCGCCCCTGCCGCCTTTGCCGCCCGTCCCGGAAAGCCGGGCGAGCCGCTGGCCCGCCGTGCTGCTGGGGGCGCTGATCGGCGCCGGCGTGGCGCTTGGGGCCGTGGCGCTCTTCTAGGAATCGAAGGCGTTCCGCCTGCCAATCCGCACAGCCCGTGGTCTGTGCTTGCGTCTTTTGCAACGCAGCGTAGCGAGCGCTACGGTTCTAAAAACCCAGCCACCGACCGTGCAAGAAGCGAGATCATGGATAGCTGCACGTGTTGAAACGGGTTCTGCGGATCGTGTTGGCGATCATCGTATTGCCGATACTTGTGGCTGGGCTTTATACCAGGGCTCGATGAGGAAGACTCATCGAGTTCGGCCTGAAGGCCGGCGCGCGGGGAGCGGTTCGGCTCGAGGCTGACCTTCGGTGCGCGGCGGTCCACCATGGGGAACAGGTCATCATCAGCGAGACGGGGTATCAACACGTAGAGCGAGTCTCGTTCTGACTGCGTCAGAACGGCCACTCTATCGCTTTTTTTTGCATGGGTTTCCGATGCAGGTGATTCCACCTGATCGGAACATGCTCTATGGCGCGCGCGCCGACAGGAACAGCAGTTGCAGCGCAACCGAAACCCGCCGCGCTGAGTCCGCTGTTTGTGCGAACGCTGCTTCGGCCGCTGCCCAGCGACGCGGCGTCGTCAGCCCGCGTGACCGCGCTGCCAGCCAGCCGCTTTCGCCGTGGGCGCGCACATCGCGGGCCAGCGCCATGAGGCTTGCAACCCGGATTGTCAGCGTCTCCACTTCCACCACCGGTTCCACGAATCCGGCCCGCTGCAACAGGCCGGCCGCCTCGGCCGGGTCCACCGTTGGCCCCAGACGGGCCGGAACCCCGCCGCCCCCGGCCACATCGGCTGCCAGAAACGCTTCACGCACTACACCAAGGGACCATCCGGCCGGGAAGGCCGCGATGAACCGCCCGCCGGTGTTCAAGGCTCTTCGGCACAGGATCAGCGCCCCCGGCAGATCGTTCACGCCCCCGAGCGTCATCAAGGCCGTGATCCGCCCGAAACGGGCATCCCCGAACGGCAGCCGGTCCTCGTCGCACTGCACGCCTCCGTGCCGGCGGGCCAGCACCTGGCTCGGGTCACAGCCGATCGCGCCTGGCGGGGGCGGCAGCAGCAGGCCGATGCGCAGTTCGGGCCCTTCGGCCGCGGGGCTCAGCAATTCTGCCCGGGCTTCCAGTTCGCCCTCCACATAGGCCAGGATTTCGGTGTGGCTGTCGATCAGGCCGGCTGCCCGGTCGCGTGCGCGCCTACGGGAGGCCCTGTCGAAGGGTTCGAAACTCTGCATTGCGTACCCGGCTGCTCCCTCGGGCAGGCAAGTGCCTGCCGCATGTTGTCCGGGCAGGCCAGTGCCTGCCGCATGGTTCTTCGATCAAGGCGATACCGCCGCATCGAAACTTGCTGTACAGTCCTGCCCATGGCGGTTGCACAAGCCCTTGTCGATGGCGCCAGTGCCGGGCTTCGTGGCGTTGTGAACATGTTGATGCCGCCGGCGTGCATGGCTTGCAAGGTGCCGGTCGCCACGCCGCTAAGCCTGTGCGCTGATTGCTGGTCCGGCTTGCCGGCCATCGCCGGCGCGCGTTGCAGCAGCTGCGGGATTCCGCTTCCGCTTGCCTATCAGACAGAGACGGCCTGCCTCGGCTGCCTGAAGGAGCCGCCCGATTTCGACAGTGCGCGCTCCGCCTTCCTCTATGATGGTGCGGCCCGGCTGATGGTTCTGGCCTTGAAGACGGGACGCGAAGCCTATGCTGTGCCGATGGCCGCCGCCATGCTGCGCGTCGCCCACGGCATGGCCGTGCCCGGCCAGCTCGTCATCCCCGTTCCGCTCCACCGCTGGCGGATCCTTTCGCGCGGCTATAACCAGTCTGCGCTGCTGGCGGGTGCCATATCCCGCAATTCGGGGGGTGTGCTGTTGCTCGATCTGCTGGTTCGAACCCGCGCCACCCCGCGCAGCAAGGGGATGAGCCGCCCGCAGCGGCAGCGCAACGTGAAAGGCGCGTTCCGTGTTTCGGCCCATGGGCGCGCCAGCCTGAAGGGCGCGAGTGTCCTTCTGGTCGATGACGTGCTGACCAGCGGCGCGACGGCATCGGCTTGCGCCCGCGCGTTGCGGCGCGGGGGTGCGGCGTCGGTCCATGTGCTCACATATGCGCGGGTTGCGGCTACCGATGTGTCGACATATCTGTCTGCCAACGATGGTCAGGATGCGCATGGCGAAGGTTGAGATCTACACGAAATTCCTCTGCCCCTATTGTACACGGGCCAAAGCGCTCCTGAAGGCAAAGGGTGCCCGGGTCGAGGAGCATGATATCTCGATGGGCGGCCCCGGCCGCACCGAAATGCTGGAACGGTCGGGCGGCCGCACCACCGTTCCCCAGGTGTTCATCGATGGCCGCCATATCGGCGGTTCGGATGATCTCGCCGCGCTCGATCTCTCCGGGGGCCTCGATCCGCTTCTCGCCAAACGATGAGCCAGCCAATGAAGCTTGTCGCCGGCATCATCCAGACCCGGACCGGCCTCGATCCCGCCGCCAACGCAGCCAGCCTCGCCCAGGCCGCAGACCGCCTTGCTGTCCGCGGCGCAGGCATCATCTTCACGCCCGAAATGTGCGGGGTTCTTGACCGGGACAGTAAGCGCCTTCTGGCGACAGCTGGGACCGAGGCGGACGAGCCCACCCTCGCAGCCCTGCGCGCCGTGGCGCGACACCGCGGAGTGGCGATATCGATCGGTTCCCTCGCCATCCGGCACGATGCCGGCAAACTTGCCAATCGCGGCTTTGTCATCGGCGCGGATGGCGCGATCCTGGCCCGCTACGACAAGATGCACCTCTTCGATGTCGATCTCCCCAACGGAGACCGCTACCGCGAATCCGCAAGCTTCGTGGCGGGTGAACAGGTCCAGCTCGCGGAACTGCCGTGGGGCAGGCTTGGCCTCACCATCTGCTATGATGTGCGCTTTCCGCAGCTCCATATCGCATTGGCCGGCGCCGGCGCTGCCGTCATCGCCCAGCCGGCCGCCTTCACCGTCCCCACCGGCGAAGCGCATTGGCATGTGCTGCTGCGGGCCCGCGCCATCGAAACCGGCGCCTTCGTCGTGGCTGCCGCGCAGTGCGGCCTGCACGAAGACGGCCGCGAGACTTTCGGCCACTCGCTGGCCATCGATCCATGGGGCCGCGTGCTCCTCGACATGGGTGGGGACCCGGGCGAAGCCATCGTCGAGCTTGACCTTGGGATGGTGCAGGAAGCGCGGGCCCGCATACCGAACTTGCGCCACGCCCGCCCGCTGGCTGCGCCATCCATTGCGGAAGGGGCGGCGTGATCGTTTTTGATTTGCGATGCGACCAGGATCATGTGTTCGAAGCATGGTTCGGGTCCACCGGGGATTTTGAGAGCCAGACGGCGCGCGGCCTTGTCACCTGCCCCATCTGCGACAGCCGTGCCGTGGAAAAGGCCGTCATGGCACCTGCGATTGGCCCGAAGAGCAACCAGCAATCCGGCGTTGTGGCCCGCAAGGAAGAGCTGCGCACGCTGGCGCTGATGCAGGCCGAGGTGGAGGCCCGCTGCGACTATGTCGGCGACCGGTTCGCAGAGGAAGCAAGGCGGCTGCATGCTGCCGCCACAGGCCCGAAGGCCGCCGGGAACGACATCCCGAACACTGGCAAACCCCGGCAGCAAGCGGACCCGGCACCACCCCGCGGCATTATCGGCGAAGCAACGATCGCCGCCGTTCTGGATCTTGTCGCCGAAGGCATCCCGGTCGCGCCCCTGCCGTTCCGGAGCCGCCACCGTGCCGACGCCTGAAACCAGCCGGCCAGCCCGGCCTGCAAGAGCTTGCGAAACCGCCGACCATATCGCATGACTGCGCCGGGGGTCCCGTAGCTCAGCCGGATAGAGCAACGGTTTCCTAAACCGTAGGCCACTGGTTCGAATCCAGTCGGGACCACCAAGCCTTATGATTTATGCATTATCCTCAACGCCTTAAATTAGGGCTCGATGCGGAAGACTCATTGAGTTCGGTCTGAAGGCCGGCGCGAGGGGAGCGGTTCAGCCGGAGGCTGACCTTCGGTGCGTGGCGTTCCGCCGAACCCGTGGATTCTCGTCACCGGGACGGGGTACACGCTGACAAACCGTCGCATCGGCACAGGCCATTCGAACGGCGGCCCGCTTCCGCAAACCATGCGCCCGGCCGGGAACGCCCGCCATCATGCACCGCAAGAGCGGCCCTCAGCTCGCCGGTGATAGGAATGTCCATGTCCTCGCCATTCCTATGACCAGAGGGCTCTGTTGCAAAAACCCAAAGCCGGTCCGATCTACATCGGCTGATGTGGCCGGGGAGCGGGTGTGGGTGATTTCATATGGCGCCATTTTCGCGGTGAGGTAATCCTTTGGGCGGTCCGCTGGTACTGCAAATACGGGATCAGCTACCGCAACCTGGAGGAGATGCTCGAGGAGCGCGGCGTCGACGTCGACCACACGACGCTGTACCGCTGGGTCCAGCATTATGCGCCGAAGATGGAGAAGCGGCTGCGGTGGTACTGGAAGCGCCCCTCGATCGACCGGAGCTGGCGGGTCGACGAGACCTATGTGAAGGTCAAGGGGCAATGGACCTATCTGTATCGCGCCGTCGACAAGGACGGTGACACGATCGATTTCTACCTGTCTTCGACGCGCAATGCCAAGGCAGCCAAGCGCTTTCTTGGCAAGGCCCTGCACGGTCTGAAGGATTGGGAGAAGCCGCTGAAGATCAACACCGACAAGGCCCCGACCTACGCCATCGCGATCCGCGAGCTCAAGGCCGAGGGCAAATGTCCCGAGGACACCGAGCACCGCCAGGTCAAATACCTCAACAATGTGATCGAGGCCGACCACGGCAAACTGAAACAGTTGATCCGCCCGGTCCGCGGGTTCAAATCGCTGAAGACCGCCTATGCCACCATCAAGGGTTTCGAGGTCATGCGCGCCCTGCACAAGGGTCAGGCCGCGCTCTGGCAGTATGGCGGCGGCATCATGGGAGAAGTGCGTCTTATCGAAAGGCAATTCGGCATCTACACTGGCTGACGACCGCAACCAGACAGGTAAACTCGTCACCAAACCGATTTTTGCAACAGAGCCGCGATAAGTCAGCTAGGCCGAGTGAAGCTTTACCACCCTTGCTAAACGCAAACGCTAATCGTAGGAGACAATATATCATTAAATCCAACTCGGGAGAGCTGGGCGCAAATACGACAAAAGGGGGAAACAGTGCGGTCAACCTATCTCGCGGCGGCGGTATGCGCTTCGCTGCTCGGTACTAATGCGATGGCTGCGGGCGTGGACGACGCCGATCCCAAGGTGGGCGAGTCGAAAACGATCATCATTACCGGCATCCCGATCGAGGATTACTCGGCGGTCGACGCACTGACCGCGACTCGTTTTCCCGTGCTACTCGAGGAGCTGCCGCTTTCAGTCTCTGTAGTCCCTCAAGAGCTGATCGAAGACCGCGGTATCATCCAGCTTGGAGAAGCGCTCGACAACGTGTCGGGCGCGCAACGCAAGCAAGGTTACGGCGGCACACAGAACTTCGGTGCTTTTATCCGCGGCTTCGATCAAGGTTTCCTCACGCTGCGTAACGGCCTCCGCGACTTCGGGTTCTACTCGTTGCGCGACATTGCCAACGTCGAGCGTTTTGAGGTGCTCAAGGGGCCATCTTCGATTCTATACGGTCAGGTCCAACCTGGCGGCATCACGAATACCGTCACCAAGCAGCCGACGTTGACGCCTATCGGCAGGGTGCGCGCGATCGTCGGCAGCTTTGACCGTTATCGGGCCGAAACCGATCTCGGCGGTCCTATCGCTGGTCCAATCTACTATCGGTTAAACGCAGCTTACGAAAATTACGGTTCGTACCGCGACGGCGTGACGAACGAGAGCATCTTTGTCGCGCCGGTGGTAAGCCTCATTAGTGGCGGGACGCGACTGACGTTCGAAGGCGAGTATAAGGACAGCGACTTCGTATGGGATCTCGGGCTCCCCCGAAACCCGCTAAGTTTCATCGTTCCCATAAGTCGCTTCCTCGGCGAGCCCGACGCGCTGAACAAAGTGAAGTCGCTGTTCGGCTCCGTGCGTCTCGATCAGGAGTTGGGCGACGACTGGCGTTTGCGAGTTGTTGGCGCAATCTCGCGCAGCGATGGTGATTATGCACTGCGCTCCCCGCTCGCCATCGGTGCGAATAGTCGGACGGTAAGCCGGGTCGCCTACGACACCGACGAGTTTTCACGCACCACCACCGTCCAAGCCGACCTGACGGGTGCGTTTGCAACAGGGCCATTGCGGCATAAGCTGACCTTCGGCGTGGACTATTTCCGCACGGTTACTGCTTATGACTTTCTGCTGCAGCCGCTCGCCTCGATCGACTTGCTCGCGCCGGTCTACGGTGCGCAGCCCGGCGCTGGGTTTCGCCTCTTCGCAGACCGCCTGACGACGCGATCGACGGGAGCCTTCGTACAGGACCTCATCGAGGTCGGCGATCGGGTCCACCTCCTGCTTGGGGTGCGCTATGACCGCTTCAACTACACCAACACGAATCTGCTGAACGGCGCGCTCGTCAGAGATGCGAGTGACGATTCGTGGACCCCGCAAGCCGGGGTGCTCGTCGATGTAACGAATACGACGGGAGTGTATTTCAGTTTCGGCAAGTCCTACCTGCCCGTGACAAGTGGCCGGGCGGCGGACGGAAGCTTTCTTCAGCCCGAGACGGGTACTCAGTACGAGGCCGGTATCAAGCAGTCGCTGCTCGGCGGTCGGGCGCGCTTGAATGTCGCTGCCTATCAAATCACAAAGCAAAACGTCTCTACGCCCGACCCGGTCAACCCGATGTTCCGTGTGCAGACGGGCGAGCAGCGTTCGCGCGGGATCGAGCTCGACGTTACGGGTGAGCTGGCCCGCGGTTGGGACGTGATCCTAGCGGCTTCGTATATCGACGCGGAGGTCACTCGTGACAATCGTTTTACGTTGGGATCAAAGTTGCCGGGGGCACCCGAGTGGAGCGCGAGCTTGTGGACCAAGTACGAGTTCGCCGACGCGCTCAAGGGGCTGACCGTAGGTGGGGGCATTTATTACGTCGACGAGCGTCAGGCAGCACTTCCTAATAACAGCTGGGTGCTTCCCGACTACGTCCGCGTCGATGCGCTCGTTGCATATGACTTTGGTCCGGTCGGGCTGCAGCTCAATCTGCGCAACCTGACCAACCGGCGCATCTACGACCTGACTGGGGTTTCGATGATACCACAGGAGCCGCGCGCCTTCTCCCTACGGGCCACCTATCGGTTCTGATCACTGTTCCCCGTCAGCACCTATGGCCGATAATTGGGTTTGAGATTTGAGGTGGATTTGGCTCTCGTTGTAGTGACGAAGGAACGAAGATGAGAGCCAAATCCTCAAGCGCCAAAAAGCCTGCTGAGCAGGTGGTGAAGGACATCCGCCGGGCGACCCGCCGGCACT
>Ga0105045_10000164_pt1 | contig 40613 bp, 39 predicted proteins | sample MAT02_FD_78089 | JGI IMG/M metagenome (GOLD analysis project Ga0105045, IMG submission 78089) | Freshwater microbial communities from Lake Fryxell liftoff mats and glacier meltwater in Antarctica - MAT-02 (megahit assembly) | ecosystem: Environmental > Aquatic > Freshwater > Ice > Liftoff...
GCGCCGCGCTCCCGAACGCCCCGGCCCGCTTCGACTGCCTGCGCGCCGCCTTCACCGCCCCCGCCGAGACCTGCATCGACCCCTTCGACGACTGAGCCCGGGCGCCCCGCTAGACCGCCGCAGCCGGCGGGGCCGCATCGAGCCGCTCGTGCAAGAACGAGAACACCCGCTGCAGCGCCTGCTCGGTCGGGTGGCCCGCGTCGCGCACGAGGTCGATCGTCAGCACGCTGTGGGCCGCAGCCTTGATGCCGCTGGCATTCCCTGGACCCGAGTCGATCTCGATCGCCTCGAAGCCCTGGCGAAGCTCCTGCTTGAGCGTCTCGAAGCGGGCGCGCGGGACCTTTGCGTCGGCCGTGAAGCACAGCCCGAGCACCTTGTAGCCCTCCTCGTCGACGCGCCGCTTGATCGTCGCCAGCTCCGAGGGCGACACCGCCAGCGCGGCCGCCCGATCCTTGCCGACCGGCAGCGGCAGCGCCGGCTGGGACAGCACCGGGGCCATCATCGCCGGTTCGACGGCCATCGACAGCGCGAAGTTCCCGGTCAGGCACATCCCGATCGCGCCGACACCCGGACCGCCGAGCTCGCCGTGCAGCTTGCGGGCCAGCGCGCGCAGCCACTCCGTGATCGGGCTCGACTCATGCGCCGCCAGCAGCTTGAACTCGCGACTGACACACAGCTTGGCCATGGTGCCGAGCGCGTAGGGCATCGTCACTGGCTTACCGGTGGTCCCGAACAGCTCGGGCAGCGCCACGCTAAAGCCCTGCGCCGCGAGCAAGTTGGCGAAGTCGATCACCCCCGGGTGGATCCCCGGCACCTCCGTGATGACAATGACGCCCGGGCCCTTGCCCTTGCGATACACCGTCTTGGTGACGGCTTCGTGCGTGAACTCTTGCTCGTCAAACCCTGCGATGGCCATGCGCCGAGTCTATCAGGGGCCCGTCGCGGCTTGTCAACTTCATCAGGAGCGGGCACCGTCCCCAAGCCGTGCCCTACGAGTTCTACAACGTCCTTCACATCGGTGGCATCATCCTCGTGTTCATGGCGCTGGGCGCCGCCCTGCTGCACGCTGGGAACGGTGGTACACGCGAGAACAACCCGTCGCGCAAGCTGGTCGCCGGTCTGCACGGCCTCGGCCTGCTGCTGGTCCTCGTCGCCGGCTTCGGCATGCTCGCCACCCGACAATTGATGGTCAATGGCCTGCCCGGCTTTATCCACCCCAAGCTGCTCGTGTGGCTGCTCCTCGGCGCCGCCCCGGTCCTCATCATGCGCAAGCCCGGTGCCGTGCCCGCCCTGTGGGTCGTCATCCCGCTGCTCGGCGGCGTCGCGGCCTACTTCGGCATCAACCACAGTTGACCGGCGACTGGCCCGTCCGACTGGCCCGTCCGACTGGCCCGTCCGACTGGCCCGTCCGACTGGCCCGGAGGATTAGCCCGGACGACGTTGAGGCATCGCCGCCGGCGCCTTCTTGGCGGCCGCGAACTTGTCGATGCACATTTGCATGATCTGCTTGGTCTCGTCCTTGAGCTCCGGCCCCGCGCCGTCGAACGCGTGCTTCTGACAGGCCGCCGTCTTCACGCTGTCGGCCTGCGTACACTGCACGATCGTCATTGGCAGCGCGTTGTCCTTGCCGCCCGCGTCCCACGCCGCGATCGCCTTGGCGTCGCCGGTCCGCCTCACGAACTCGTCCTGGGCCTTACCGACCGCCTCGCAGGCCGCGACCGGGTCCTTGGGCAGCTTCTCCGGCAACACCGTCAGGCGCTCGAGCTCAGCCGCCAGCTTCTTCTTCGCCTCCGCCTGCAGCACCTCCTCCGCCTCGCGCTTGGCCTTGCGCTCGGCCACCGCCGCCTCGTTCTTGGCCGCCTCTTCCTTCTTCGCCGTCTCGGCCTGCTTCTCCTCCGCGGTCGGCCCCTTGGGCGCACCGCCGCCACACGCCAGCAGCGGCAGGGCGACACAACAGACGATGAACGAGGACAGGACGAAGCGGGGTCGGGTGGGCAGCAAGGCCCCACCGTGCCATGTACAGATCGGCGCCGCAAGGCCCGCTCACGCCCGCAATCGGCGTCCTCTCGGGCAGGTCCGCGGTGTTAGGCTGGCCGCACCGTGTTCGGATCGCTGCCACCACCCCCACGCCGCTACGTCCCGGCCGACCTCGACCTCGGCGACCTCGCGGCCCTGAGCGCCTGTCACGACGAGCTCGCCACCCGCCCGCTCGTCGCCGACGACCCCTGGGCCCTCGAGCAGTGGCTACGCGACTGGAGCGAGCTCGAGTCACTCATGCACGAGGAGCAGACCCGGCGCGAGATCGCGGTCACCTGTGACACCGAGGACCCCGCGATCGAGGCCGCGTACCTCGACTGGGTCGACCGCGTCGCCCCGCATGTCAAGCCGCTACGCGACCGCCTCGCGCGCCGCCTCGTCGCCCACCCCGGCGCGCCCGCGCTGGCACCCGAACGCCACCGATGTCTACTCCGCGGCCTCGCCAACCAGGTCGACCTCTACCGCGACGCACTCGTCCCGCTCGAGGCCGAGCAACAGCGCCTGTGCGCCGAACACCAGAAGCTGCGCGGCGCCATGAAGGCCGAGTTCGAGGGTGCGTCGCGCACCCTCGAGGCCATCGAGGCCGCCGAGGATCACGAGGACCCCGTTCGCCGCGAGGCCGCCTGGCGCGCCGTCTCCGACCGCTTCCTCGCCGACAAGCCCGCCCTCGACGACCTCTTCGATCGCCTCCTGGACAACCGCCTCGCCCAGACCCGCGCCGCCGGCTTCCCCGACTACCGCGCGTACCGCTTCCGCCAGCTCGCCCGCTTCGACTATGCCCCCGCCGACTGCCTCGCCTTCCACGCCGCGATCGAGGCCGCCGTCGTCCCGCTCGCCTGTGAACTGCTGGCCGCGCGAGCCCGCGAGCTCGGCCGCCCCGCGCTGCGCCCATGGGACCTGCAAGCCCCGCGCGTCGGTCAACGCGCCCTGCGCCCCTTCGCCGACGCCGACGCCCTGATCGCCGGCTGTACTGCCGTCTTCACCGCCGTCGACCCTGGCCTCGGCCAGCAGTTCGCCGACCTCGCCGAGCGCGGCCTGCTCGACCTCATGTCACGCCCCGGCAAGGCCCCCGGCGGCTATCAGGCCAGCCTCGAGGCCTCCGGCTTGCCCTTCATCTTCGCCAACGCCGTCGGCCGCCACGAGGACGTCCTGACCCTGCTCCACGAAGGTGGCCACGCCTTCCACGCCCTCGCCTCCGCCGCCGACCCGCTGATCTGGAACCGCAGCGCGCCGATGGAGTTCTGCGAGGTCGCCAGCATGAGCATGGAGCTGATGGCGAGCCGCCACCTCGCCACCTTCTACGACTCCGCCGAGCTGCGCCAGGCGACCACCCAACAGCTCGAGTCGATCGTGTTGTTCCTGCCCTACATGGCCTGCGTCGACGCCTTCCAGCACTGGCTCTACACCCACCCCGACGCCGCGAAGGACCCACCGACCCGCGACGCCGCCTGGCTCGCCCTGCACCGCCGCTTCTTCCCCACCGTCGATTGGTCCGACCTCGAGCGCGAGCGCGCCGCCTTGTGGCAACGCAAGCTGCACATCTTCGAGCTCCCCTTCTACTACATCGAATACGGCATCGCCCAGCTCGGCGCCCTGCAAGTGTTCGCCGGCTACCTGCGCGACCCGGAGGCGACCGTCGCCGCCTATCGCCGCGGGCTCGCGCTCGGCGGACGCGCTGGCCTGCGCGACCTATTCGCCGCCGCCGACCTCCGCTTCGACCTCAGCGAACCCACCCTCCACACCCTGATGGATCTCGTACGAACCACGATGATGTCCTGCCGGTGACCCCTCGGCGGGGGGCCTCGCCTCGCTGTAAGACCGCCGCTGCGCGCAAGACGTCAGCGCCCGTTCGCCGCCCGCGGGCGCCATGTCTCGAGCTGCCGCGAAGTAGCCCTCGAGGTGCGCGAGCATCGTCGGGAAGAACTCCGGACGGCGAACCCACAGCCGGACGAGCAGCGTCCGCATGCCGGACGCGCCACACACTCACGCGAGCGAGGCCGGCCGGGCTTGTTCCACGGCGACCCCGCCCAAAGGAATCTCCGGCAGGACATCCCCCAGGTCGCCGCGCCTGGCATACTCGGCGCGATGCGCCGCGGTCTTCTTGTCCTCGCCTTGCTGTTCGCCTGTCGCCCTACCGCCACCACGCCCCCGCAGCCCGCAGCCAAAGAGTTTCCGCAGCGGTTCGACCCCTGGAGCGACATCCACGTCGAAGTCGATCGGATCCGCCAACACCTGACTTACCTCGCCGACGACGCGCGTCAGGGCCGTGCGCCTGGCACCGCTGGTGACCGCGAGGCAGCGCAGCACGTCGAGGCCGCTTACCGCGAGCTCGGCCTGCGCCCCGCGTTCGGTGACAGCTACTGCCAGTCCTTCACCCTCACCGACGGTGTCCGTCTGCTCGCCGACCAGACCGCCACGTTGAAGCTCGGCGCCACCGACGTCCCGATCGAGCTCGTCCCCTTCACCACCGCCACCACTGCCCCGCGCACCGCACCGCTCGTCTACATCGGTCACGGCATCGACGACGACCCCGCGCTCGCCAAGTTGACCAAGGGTGCCGTCGTCGTCGTGCGTGCCGGCGCCCCGGACGACCCGCACCTCGACCCCACGCGCACGCGCGCCCAGAGCAAGCTGATCGCCGCGCGCGACCGCGGCGCTGTCGGCTTCATCCTCTGGGATCCCGACAGCGATCTACCGTTCCCGAACCATGGCGAGGCCAACGACCTCAAGCTGCCCGCGGTCGCCGTCGGCAAGGCCGGCACGCCCGCGTTGCTCACCGCCTTCGGTGTCCGTAAGCCCGCCGCCGATCCGCACCACGGCCTCAAGCCCGGCAAGCAGGCCCGCGCAAAGGCCACGATCCACACCCCCGTCGAGCGCGTCGAGCTCTCGACCTGCAACATCGGCGGCGTGCTGCCCGGCACCGGCACCCGGCGGATCGTCGTCGGTGCGCACGTCGATCACCTCGGCCTCGGCACCACCAGCTCGCTCGCCCCCGGGCAGCAGGCCGTGCACAACGGCGCCGACGACAACGCCTCCGGCGTCGCCACCATGCTCGCCCTCGCCGCCGCGCTCACCAAGGTCCCGGCCGCCTCGCGCCCCTACACCGTCGAGTTCGTCGCCTTCGGGGCCGAAGAGATGGGCCTGCTCGGCTCGAAGCACTACGTCGCCGCCCTCACCCCCGAAGCCCGCGCCGCGCTGGTCACCATGCTCAACTTCGACATGGTCGGCCGACTGCAAGGCGACGCGATCGTCGTCTCCGGCGTCGGCACCTCGTCGATATGGAAGGGCCTGCTCGCCGAGGTCGCCGCCCCGCTCGCCGTCCGCCCCAGCGAGGACGGCTTCGGCGCCTCCGATCAGGCCAGCTTCTACGCCGCCGGTCTCCCGGTCCTCCACTTCTTTAGTGGCACCCACGTCGACTACCACAAGCCCTCCGACGACCTGGAGAAGATCAACTTCCCCGGCGCCGCCGCGATCGGTGATCTCTCCCTGCGGGTCATCGGGCGCCTCATGCGCGACCCATCAGACCTCGACTTCATCAAGGTCGCGACCCCCACGCCACGTGGCGGCGGCTTCAAGGTCTCACTCGGCACCGTACCCGACTACGGAGCCAAGGCCGACGGCGTCGCCCTGGCCGACGTGCGCGCCGGAGGTCCGGCCGCCGCCGCCGGCCTCCAGGCGGGCGACGTGATCACCCTGATCGGCACGCGAGAGATCCACAGCCTCGACGATTATATGGCTAGTTTCGCCGAGTTGAAGCCTGGCATCGAGGTCCCGGTCAAGGTCCTGCGAAGCGGCTCCATGCTCGACCTGCGCATCACACCCGCAGCGCCGCAGCGTCGCTAGCCCCCCCCACATCCGTCGATGACCCGCGGTGGATCCGCGGTGGATTCACCGTGGATCCATGGTGGACCTGTGACCGCAGGAAACAGTGTCGCTGCCCACCCCCGCGCAGTTGCGGCGCATCGTCCCGCTTGACCGTCGGATCCCACCTTTGTATGACCAACGTAACGGTTTTTTGCGGAGGCTCAGCATGCCAACGATCTGGACGACCCCGGTTCGCTACTCTGATGTCCACGTATTCGGCGCTGGTATCAGCCGTACTCGCCGTATCAGCCGTACTCGCCGTATCAGCCATATCGTGGCCCTCGGCCTGACCGCCGCAGGGGTCGTGGCAGCCACCGGCTGTGTCTTTGATGCCGGTGGCGCCAACACCACGGCCGTCGCCCTCGACACCGGCGCTGGAAGTACAGGCCCTGGATCCAGCACCAGCGGCGAGCTCGAGACCACCACAGCCGATGCCAGCAAAGGCAGCAGCTCCGGGGATCCCGGGAGCTCCTCCGGCGAGCCGCCCGATCCCGAGACCAGCAGCAGCACCGGAGCCACCAGCAGCGAGGGCGGCGAGGAGCCGTGCGGCAACGGCAAGGTCGACCCCGGGGAGGACTGTGACGGCGAGCTGCTCGTCGCCGAGTCCTGCGCCGAGCTCGATGCCGCCTACACCGAAGGCACGCCCACCTGCGACGGCACCTGCCGCCTCGACATCAGCGCCTGCGTCACCTGCGAGGCCCCGATCCTCAAGCCCTGCGACGACGCCAGCGATTACCCCCTGCACGCCCTCGAGCTCGGCTGCGATGACATCAAGGGCTGGAGCGCCGCCGACTCGGTGTCGCTGGTCACCAAGGCGTTCAACGTGGCCGACCCCTCCACCTATCGCGTCCTGCGTCGCTTCGGATCCCACCCGACCGCCTGGGGCCCCCGCGCCGGCACCCGCGCCCTCCTGCTCGGCACCGGCAAGTTCGCCCCGGCCGACGGCGACGGCGTCGTCACCGCTGTCCCCGGCACCGCGCAGTACGGCGGCAACAACCTCAACCCCGACTCCGAGGACATGCTGCCCGAGGGCTTTCCCGTCCATACCGACAACGGCGGCAGCGAGCCCTTCGTCGACTGCGATGGCACCAACGACTGCTCGAACACCCTCGCCGACCAGTGGAACGCCCTGTCCCCCAAGGACGCCAAGGACATCCTCTGGTTCAACGTGACGACCGTCGTCCCGCCCGGCACCCACGGCTACGCCCTCGACCTCGCCTTCTTCACCGCCCACTACCCCGAGTACAACGACTCCACCCACAACGACATGGTCGTGTTGTGGTCGCAAAGCGAGGCCTACGTCGGCAACGTCAGCTTCCGGCGCGACGGCGACAAGTACGGCCCGCTCAGCCTGCCCGAGCTGGTCGACGCTGGCTGGATGGCCCACGACGGCGTCACCGACCCCGCGCTCGTCGGCACCGGCTACGACGGCATCCCGAAGTCGGAGGGCGGCGCCAGCGAGTGGCTGACGATCGAGGGCCCCGCCGTACCCGGCGAGAGCCTGACCCTCACCCTCACCCTGATGGACCTCGAGGACAGCGCCTTCGACTCCGCGATCCTGGTCGACAACTTCCGCTGGAGCTGCACCGGCTGCGACCTCACCACCGACTGCGGTGTGCGCCTCGCCGACGCGCCCTGACCCGTTGGCCCCGCCGTCACCGGGCCGCCCCGGCATCACCTGGCCTTAGGGACCTGTCCGAAGCGCCAGCCTGCGACGCACGATCGCGCGGCCGCCCGCGAACTCCCAAGTCCGCCGGCCCGCGTCTTGCGCGATCTCGCGCGCCTCCCCGATGCCGCTTGCGAGGTGTGCCCGCACACACCAGCCACGCAGGTCCCCACGCGGCCCACGATGTCCCCATCCCGGAGCCAATGCCAGCGTTTTACCGGCGTTGCACCCGCCACGAGCCCGCTGGTATACGAGGCGCGGACCTCATAGGGGGAACTCAAACGCATGTCACGACGCAACAAGATCACGATCGTGGGAGCCGGCAACGTCGGGGCGACCGCCGCTCACTGGGCCGCGCAAAAGCACCTCGGGGACATCGTCCTCGTCGACATCGTCCCCGGCTTCCCGCAAGGCAAGGCGCTCGACCTCGCCGAGTCGGCCCCGGTCATGGGCTTCGACATCAAGCTCATCGGCACCAACGGCTATGACGAGACCGCCGACTCGGACGTCGTCGTGATCACCGCCGGCGTCCCGCGCAAGAAGGACCCCGCGACCGGCAAGTTCACCTCGCGCGACGAGCTCGTCGAGATCAACCGCAAGATCGTCGGCGGCGTCACCCGCGAGATCGCCAGCCGCTCGCCCAACGCCGTGCTCATCTGCGTCAGCAACCCGCTCGACGCCATGTGCCACGTCATGTTCCACGAGTCCGGCTTCCCCAAGGAGCGCGTCGTCGGCATGGCCGGCGTGCTCGACACGGCCCGCTACAAGACCTTCATCGCCGAGGCCCTCCAGGTCAGCGTCGAGGACATCCACGGCATGGTGCTCGGCGGCCACGGCGACACCATGGTCCCGCTACCCTCGCACACCTCGGTCGCCGGCATCCCGCTGACCTCCCTGCTCTCGCAGGAGAAGATCGACGCGATCATCCACCGCACCCGCAACGGCGGCGGCGAGATCGTCGGCCTGCTCGGTTACTCCGGCTACTACGCCCCCGCCGCCTCCACGATCGCCATGGTCGAGTCCATCGTCCGCGACCGCAAGCGCGTGCTCCCCTGCGCCGCCCTGCTCACCGGCGAGTACGGCTACAACGACCTGTTCATCGGCGTGCCCTGCGTCCTCGGCGCGGGCGGCATCGAGAAGATCTTCACGATGGAGCTCGGCGACAAGGAGAAGGCCATGCTCGAGGTCTCCGCCAACGCCGTACGCGACGTCGTCAAGATCCTCCCCTACGGCAAGAAGGAGCAGCCCGCGACATGAAGATCCACGAATATCAAGGCAAGGAGCTGCTGCGCGCCCTCGGCGTCCCCGTCCCGCAGTCGCGGGTCGTCTTCAGCCCACACGACGCCCGCGCTGCGGCCAACGAATTGTTCAAGGCCACCGGCAACCCCGTCGTCGTCGTCAAGTCGCAGATCCACGCCGGTGGCCGCGGCAAGGGCCGCTTCAAGGAGCATCCCGAGCTCGGCGGCGTCAAGGTCGTCAAGGACGCCGAAGCCGCCGTCGAGGCCGCCGAGAAGATGCTCGGCAACACCCTCGTCACCATCCAGACCGGTCCCGAGGGCAAGAAGGTCCAGCGCCTGCTCATCGAGCAGGGCATGGACATCGCCAGGGAGCTCTACCTCGGCATCACCCTCGACCGCGCCACCGGCCGCACCACCCTGATGGCCTCGACCGAGGGCGGCGTGGACATCGAGGAGGTCGCCGCGCACACGCCGGAGAAGATCCTCAAGGAGATGGTCGACCCCGCCGTCGGCCTGCAGCCGTTCCAGGCCCGCAAGCTCGCGTTCGCCCTCGGCCTCGCCGAGCCGATCGCCGGCCGCACGGTCAAGTTCCTGCTCGCCCTCGCCGCCGCCTACGACAAGCTCGACTGCTCGCTGCTCGAGGTCAACCCGCTGATGATCACCAAGGCCGGTGAGGTCATCGCCCTCGACGCCAAGATCACCTTCGACGACAACGCGATGTACCGCCACCGCGACCTCGAGGAGCTGCGCGACCCCAACGAGGAGGACCCCTCCGAGCTCGAGGCCAAGGCCTGGGACCTCAGCTACGTCAAGCTCGAGGGTGAGATCGGCTGCATGGTCAACGGCGCCGGCCTGGCGATGGCCACCATGGACATCATCCAATACGTCGGCTCGAGCCCCGCCAACTTCCTCGACGTCGGCGGCGGCGCCACGGCCGAGCGCGTCACCGCGGCCTTCAAGATCATCACCCGCGACCCCAACGTGAAGGGGATCCTCGTCAATATCTTCGGCGGCATCATGAAGTGCGACACGATCGCCACCGGCGTCATCGCGGCGGTCAAGGAGGTCGGCTTGACCGTCCCGCTGGTCGTCCGCCTCGAAGGCACCAACGTCGAGCTCGGCAAGAAGATGCTCGACGAGAGCGGCCTCAACGTCGTCACCGCCACCAACCTCCGGGACGCGGCGACCAAGATCGTAGGACTGGTGAAAAAGTCATGAGCGTCCTCGTCGACAAAACCACACGCCTGCTCGTCCAGGGCATCACCGGCAAGGTCGGGATGTTCCACGCCGAGAACTCGCTCAACTACGGCACCCAGGTCGTCGGCGGCGTCACCCCCGGCAAGGGCGGTGAGAAGGTCCTCGGCGTCCCGGTGTTCGACACCGTCACCGCCGCGGTCAAGGCCACCGGCGCCGACGCCAGCGTCATCTTCGTGCCGCCGCCCTTCGCGGCCGACGCGATCATGGAGGCCGCCGACGCCGACGTGCCGCTCATCGTCTGCATCACCGAGGGCATCCCGGTCGCCGACATGGTCCGCGTCAAGCGCTACCTGGAGGGCCGCAAGTCCCGCCTGCTCGGGCCCAACTGCCCCGGCATCATCACCCCGAACCAGTGCCGGATCGGCATCATGCCCGGCTACATCCACACACCCGGCAAGATCGGCGTCGTCTCGCGCTCGGGCACCCTCACCTACGAGGCCGTGCACCAGTTGACCACCCTCGGCCTCGGCCAGTCGACCGCGATCGGCATCGGTGGCGATCCCGTCAACGGCACCAACTTCGTCGACTGCCTGCGCCTGTTCCAGGACGACCCCGACACCGAGGGCATCATCATGATCGGCGAGATCGGCGGCTCCGCCGAAGAAGACGGCGCCGCCTTCATCAAGGCCCACATGAACAAGCCCGTCGTCGGCTTCATCGCCGGCGTCACCGCCCCGCCCGGCAAGCGCATGGGCCACGCCGGCGCCATCATCTCCGGCGGCAAGGGGACCGCCGAGGCCAAGCTCGAGGCCCTCCGCGACGCCCAGGTGACGATCGCCGAAACCCCCTCGGACCTCGGTTCCACGATGGCCCGCGTGCTCGGCCACAAGCACAACGCCGCCTGATCCAACACGCCAACCCCCATCCGTGGGGGTCAAGCGGCCACAGATGCGAAGCCATCTGTCGGCCGCTTCTTCGTTTTAACCTTACTTTACCCGGTGAAAATTTGGTGTTTCAAAATACACCTCTAACAGTGGAAGTAACGCGGGCTGAAGTCCTCCCCCTGTCTGTGAAACCCAGCACATGCACTTGCAAACTTCGCGAGCGCCGCCTACGGTCCAGTTTATGCGGAGACTAGGATTGTTGCTGCTGCTGGCCGGCTGTACCCCCAGCACCGGTGAGACCACCGAGGTCGACCTCGGCACCTCGACCACCGAGGCCAGCACCGGCAACCAGGGGATCCAAACCGTCACGAGCGAGACGATGGACCTGGAGACGGGGACCACAGCCCCCGTGACCACCAGCGGCACTGACCTCACCACGGACCCCGCCTCCGGCTCGAGCGGCACCACCACCGACGACACCAGCAGCTCCTCCGGCGCCACCGAAGCCGTGTGCGGCAACGGCATCGTCGAAGGGATGGAAGCCTGCGACGACGCCAACGACATCGAGACCGACGAGTGTACCAGCGCCTGCCGCCCGCCCGGCTGCGGCGACAACATCCTGCAACCCGGCGAGTCCTGCGACGACGGCAACTCGGTCGACGGCGACGAGTGCACCAACGCCTGCGAAGTCGCGGTCTGCGGCGACGGCAAGCTCCACCTCGACGTCGAGGACTGCGACGACGCCAACACCAACGACGCCGACGACTGCCTGGCCACCTGCAAGTCCGCGCGCTGCGGCGACGGCGTCCTGTGGGCCGGCGAAGAGGTGTGCGACGACGGCTTCAACGACAACGAGTACGACGGCTGCGCGACCGACTGCACCGCGAAGTCCGACGAGTACTGCGGCGACGGCGTGGTCCAGGACGCCTTCGAACACTGCGACGGCGCCTCCGGCATGATGGGCGTCGACTGCACGGAGTGCCTCTTCGACTTCTCCGCGGTCCCGCAGATGTCCTGCTACAAGACCTGCAGTTGGGCCGGCCCGATCGGCTGCGGCTCTGAAGACGCCGACGTGTTCTGCAAGCTGCGCACCGGCAACCCCAACGCCAAGTCCGCCGACTTCAAGCTGGTGGCCCCGACCGACAAGGGCGGCTTCCCCTGCTCCGACCCCAAGGCCTACTTCGACCCCGACCTGCGCAAGCCCCTCGGGCTGCTGACCGAGTTCGGCGTCAATAAGCCTGTGTACTACCAGGAGAGCCAGATCGCCTTCACCCACGGCACCGCCCTCGTGATCCAGGGCTCCACCCTGATCTGCACCCAGTAGCGCGCGGATCGCCACTCTGCCGGCCGCCGGGCGCCCGCCGGTGAGGCGTCCCATGGGATAGACTCGCGCAGCTTCCCATGTGGCCACGCTTCGAACAGATCACGAGCCGCGACGTACTCGAGCGCCTCGACCGCCTCGACGTGCCGTTCAACCAATACGGCATGGACCCCTACGGCATCTCGAAGCGGCACATCGGGCTGTTCGTGAGCATGCTCGAGGTGTTCTACAAGTACTACTTCCGGGTCCGCTGCTTCGGCCTCGAGAACCTCCCGAAGACCGGGCCCGGCATGCTCGTCAGCAACCACTCCGGCGGGGTCCCGGCGGACGGCGGCATGATCATCGCGTCGCTGTTCTTCTCGCTCGACCCACCCCGCCTGGTCCACGGCATGGTCGAGAAGTTCGCCCAGGAGTGGCCCTTCGTCAGCCAGTGGTTTAACCGCGTCGGCCAACTGCCCGGCCTCCCCGAACACGCGATCCGCCTGCTCAACGACGGCCGCCTCCTGATGGTCTTCCCCGAGGGCGCCCGCGGCCTCGGCAAGCTCTACAAAGACCGCTACAACCTGAGCCACTTCGGCACCGGCTTCATGCGCATCGCCCTGCAGACCCGCAGTCCCATCGTCCCGCTCGCCTTCATCGGCGGCGAGGAGGCCATGCCGACCATGTTCCACGCCAAGCGCCTCGCTCGCATGTTCGGCGCCCCGTACTGGCCCGTACCACCCTACCTCCTGCCGGTCCCGCTCCCCCTCAGTTGCGAGATCCACTACGGCAAGCCAATGCACTTCGACGGCACCGGCAACGAACCCGACGAGGTCGTCGAGGGCTACGTCGAACAGGTCAAGAGCGTCATCAACATGCTCGTCACCCGCGGCCGCGCCGTCCACGAACAACGCCGCGCCGGCGCCGAATACGTCACACACGAGGTCGACCCCGGCACGGAGCCCAAGCCATGAAGATCCTCATCACCGGCATCAACGGCAACCACGCGCGCATGGTCGCCCTGCGTCTCCTCGCCCAGGGCCACCAGATCCTCGGCATCGACCGCCGACCCTGGCCCGACGCCCCCCCCAACATCCACGTGTTCCAGACCGACGTCCGCAAGCGGCCCGCCGCCGACGTGTTCCGCCAGCACCGCCCCGAGGTCGTCATCCACATGGCGACGATCACTCACTTCTCCGCCACCGCCGACGAGCGCCTGCGCATCAACCTCCACGGCACCCGCCTCGTGTTCGACTACTGCCACGAGTTCGGCGTCAAGCAGGCCGTGTTCGTCGGCCGCCATACCATCTACGGCGCCGCGCCCGACGCCCCGCTCTACCGCACCGAGGAGGAGCCCCCGCTCGCCGTCAGCACCTTCCCCGAGCTCGCCGACCTCGTCGCCGCCGACCTCTACGCCGGCTCCGCCCTGTGGCGCTGGCCCGAGCTCAAGACCGCCGTCCTGCGCCTGGTCTACATCCTCGGGCCGACCCGCCGGGGCACCCTCGCCAACTTCCTCGAGGGCCCGCGCGTCCCGATGATCTTCGGCTTCGATCCCCTCTACCACTTCATGCACGACGAGGACGCCGTCGAGGCGATCGTCCGCACCGTCGACCACCAGCTCAGCGGCGTGTTCAACGTCGCCGGCCCGCCCCCGATCCCGCTCTCCGTGCTGGCCCGCGGCACCGGCCGCCAGGCCATCCCGATCCCCGAACCCCTGTTTCGCTACGCCGTCGGCCGCTTCGGCCTCGCCTACCTCCCCCCCGGCGCCGCGGCCCACGTCAAACACCCGATCGTCGTCGATAACTCCGCCTTCCGGGCCGCCACCGGCTTCGAACACCAGTACGACGCGCACGAGATCATGCGCGGCTTTCGCGACGGCTGAGCGACGAAGCCCGCGGAGAACGTCGGAAGGCGAACAGCGTCCCCTATCGATAGGGGCTCGGGTCGTAACGAAGCAGCGTCACCTCGAAGGCCTCGAGGTGCTCCGCGAGCAGCTCGCGGCGCCGCAACGCTGCGACCGGGTCTTGCGCACTGGCGACCCGTGGTGGCCCCTCCGGCTCGTTCTGAACCGAGGCGAGCAACACCTCGACGACGTCGCTGTGCGAGATCCCGAGCCGACCGATCATCTCCGTCTCGAGCGGCCCTAGCTCTCGCACCGCCGACACCCACGCCCAGACCAGCCCGTCGATCGTCGGTTCGCCGGGCGCCGAGGCCTCGATGGCGAGTCGCAGCATACGTGTCTCTTCGACCAGGCGCCCCAGCCGCGCCGGCAGGTGGCCGATCGCCAGCGCGACGTCATCCCCGGCTCGCACCTGCCGCTCCAGCAGCCACCCCGGTCGCACGATGACCTGCGTGAACAGCCCCAGGCACGTCACGCTAAACACGATCACGAAGAAGCCGAAGCCGATCCACGTAAACCCGATCATCGTCGTAAAGATCAACGCCGCCGTCCACGACACCACCTGCCAGACCGCCACGAGGGCCGTCCAGCGCCCCCATTGCACCCTTCTGGCGGCATTGGCCGCGATCTCTCGCGCCCGGCGGGCCGCGCGCGTTTGCGCACGGATCGCCAGCGACGTCGCCTCACGCCTGCCCTCGTCTGTTCGCATCCTCCGCAGTCAGTGTAGGGGCAGCATGAACCCGAAGGCAGCAGCCCGGGCCGCCGGGTTTGTCCGTGCGCCGTGCGCGACTCGGTTTAGAATGCGGCGTCGCGCGGCGGTCTACCGCTGCACCCCACCCCCGCAGGAGAGTCCATGACCACCGCTCGCTCAAACGCTTCCGCCCCCAGCCCCCGCCGTCGCCGCCTGCCCCGCCTGTCCCGGGGTCTGTGTCTGGCCGCGACCCTCGGCGCCGTGGGCCTCGGCGCGCAGGTCGTCTCCTCGCAGGCCGAAGCCGGCGTCCCCCGCGTGCTGCGCCCAGGCACCCGCCCAATGGCCTTCCTGCTCGGCCTCGGCCCCTCCTGGGGCTTTCGCGACCGCTACCGCCGCGGCGGCTACAACGACGGCCCCGGTAACGGCTGCGACGACGGCAACCCCTACTGCCGCGGCGGCTTCTACGGTGGCTTCAACGCGTTCAAGCTGACCCAGGAATTCATGGGTCACTTCTCCGGCAACGCCTCTGGCCCGGCGCTCGGCATCCTGATGAACCAGGAATTCTCGGGCCCCTACTTCGGCCTCAACATCGCCCCGAAGTTCACCTACGACATCCAGATCAAGAGGGACCTCGGTCTCTACATCTCGCCCAGCTTCTCGCTCGGCTACCACCTGACCAGCTATCGCGGCGGCTACTACAGCTACTACGGCTACGACAGCGCCAACTACCACGCCGTCAACACCCAGGTCGGTGTCGCGGTAAAGCTGATGCTCGACGACCGCTGGCTCGTGTGGGTCCAGGCCCCCAACCTCAACATGGACATCGGCCCCAACCGTTACTACTGCAATGATGCCTTCGGCTGCAGCGGCACCTACTTCCGCGGCCGCATCGAGTTCCTGCTCGGCGGTGGCGTGACCTTCTGATCCACGCCTGATCCCCCCCTGAGGTCGATCCGCTGCGATCCACGCGCCCGCCGACCCGCGGGCGCGTTCGTCTCGTCGATCGTGACTACCGTCCCGAGACGCAGCCTGGCGTGGCGCCCATGTGCCATCCGCCGTTCGTCCGCGCCGTCGCGTGATAGCGTTGCCACGTGCCGCTCCTCGCTGGATCGTTGCCCGTCGCCGTCGTCGGCGCAGGCTTCCTCGGTCGTCCGCTCTTGCACGCGCTGCCGCGCCCGGCGCTGGCGATCTCTCGCACCGGCACCTGGCCCGAGGGACCTGTCCCGGAGGGCATCTCACTGCACGCGCTCGACCTGCTCGCCACCGACGACTCGACCCTCGCCCGCACCCTCGCCCCGGCGCGCAGCCTCGTCCTCTGCGTCGCTGCCGGTCGCAGCCAGGACCGCCGCGCCGTCTACATCGACGGCACCCGCCGGCTCCTGCGCGCCTGCCTCGACGTCCCGCTGCAGCGGATCGTCTACACCTCGTCGACCTCCGCGCTCCCCGACATCGACGGCTGGATCGACGACGACTGCCCCGATCGTCCCAGCGAACCCCGCGGCCAGATCCAGCGCGACGCCGAGGACCTCGTGCGCGAGCACTGCGAGACCCACGCGATCCCCTGGGTGATCCTCCGCCTCGCCGGCCTCTACGGACCCGGACGCGAGCTGCTTCGCCTGTATCGCGACGACCCGGGCGCGCCTCAGCCCGGCGACGGCATGCAGGCCACCAACCTCATCCACCGCGACGACGCCGTGCAAGCCTGCCTCGCCGCCCTCGCCCTCGACCCGCGACACAGCGCCGTCGTCAACGTCTGCGACGACGACCACCGCCCGCGTCGCGCCATGTTCGCCGCGCTCGCCAGCGCCGCCGGACGTCCCGCACCAGACTGGCAGCTCCCACCCGGCCCCCTGCGCGGCAAGCAGGTCCGCAACGATCGCTTGCAGCAGTTACTCGGCGTCCGCCTGATCCATCCCACCCACGCGCTCCCCGACCTGTCCCCAGGGACATAACACCTGTCTCTTGCGACATGTCGTGAAGCGCAGGCTGAAGCTGGCCCCGAACGCATGGCGCAGACACCGCACGCCACGCCTGTCGCAGCCCTGAACACCGCCGCCGTCGGCAAATTCGCCCCTGGCCTTGCCGGACCGCGTTGCGTGCTTAAACCCGAAGTCACGCCATGAGTCTCCCAGTCGCGTCCGCCGTAACCCACGTCTTGCCGATGCCGACCGACGGCACTGCGGCGCCACATATTGATCTCGGCGAGCTCCAGGCCGAGCTCGAGGGGGTCGCAGCCGAGGCGCTGCAAGCCCGTCGCGCCGGCCTCAGCCTGCTCGAGGCCGTCTGGGACCCGCACTACCCGGGTCTGCGCGAGTTCCATCAGGGCATCCGCGACGCCCTCTTCGTCGAGATCCCACAGGAGTTCGAGCCCTGGGCCCGCTCCGCCACCTCCGCCACGGGCGACACCTCCGGCTTCGACGGCCTCCCGCTGCAGCGCACCCTGTTCTCCTTCGCCCGCGCCAGCGGCGTCGACGACCTCTCAGCCCTGCAAGCCGCGCTCGCCGAGCTGCTGGTGTTCCAGGCCGTACGCCTGCGCCTCCTCGTCACCGCCCTCGGCAGCGCCGAGTTCGAGGTCCTCGGCGGTGAGGAGTCCGACATCGATGCCATCGCGTGGGCCGAGATCCAGGCGCTGCTGCACCGCGACGAGCTCACCGACCCCGAAGTCCGACCGCTGACCGTCATCCTCGCCGCCGCCAACGTCGCGCTGGCCCGCGACGCCGCCGAGCGAGCCCACGAGCTGCGCTCCAGCGGCGACGACTTTCGCGAGGAACTTCGCATGCGCGCCCGACTGCGCGCCGCCCTCCGCGAGCTCCGGCTGCCCGAGGCCGTGCTCCTGGAGAACGCCCTGTCCGCCCTCCTCGGCGGCGACCGCCGCGAGCTGGTCGACCTGCAAGCTGAGCGCCCCGTCGCCCTCGACGGCATGAGCCGCCAGGCGATGGACCAGCGGGTCTCTCGCGGCCGCCGCAGCCTCACCCGCGAACCCGCCGACTGGCCTCGCCGCCGCCGCCCCGCCCTCTTCGATCTCCTGCGCGACGCCTGAGCCGCCGCGGGACCCTGCGAGCGGGCGTTTGAACCGCCAGCGCCGGCCAGGTATGCTGCGCCGCCCGCATGGTCACGATCGACACACCCACCCGCCGCGCACGCATCGCTCTCGTCCTGGCGACGCTGATCCCCGCCCTCGCGCTCGACCTGTGGACCAAGGCCTGGGCGTGGGAGCACCTGCGCACCCAGCCCGGTCGCGCGATCGTCCCACACTTCTTCCACCTCGAGTTCGCGTTCAACACCGGCTCGGCCTTCGGCTTCCTGCGCGACGCCGGCTGGTCGCGCCTGTTTTTCATCGCGATCACCGTCGCCGCCCTCGTGTACATGGCGCGCCTGGCCATGACGCTGCCCACGAGGTGGCCCTCGGGCTTCGTGGCGATCGGCTTGATCGCCTCCGGCGCGCTGGGCAACTTGCACGATCGCTTCGTCCGCGTGTTCATGGATCAGTACGGCGTCGTCGACTTCATCGTCGTCTACTACTGGCCCGGTAAGCGCTGGCCCGCGTTCAACATCGCCGACGCCGCGCTGGTCGCAGGCGTGCTGCTGTTCATGATCTACCTGCGCCGCCACGGTGACCCCGCCGAGGCTCCCGCGCTTGCTCCGCCGGCCGCCTGAGTTACACTCGCCGACCCATGAGCGAAACGCCTGTGCAGAGTCCTCCGACCGCCACGGTCACAACACCCGATCCCGGCCGGCGCCGGGCGGTGATCGCCGCGGTGGGCTCTGGCCTGGTGTTCCTCATCCTCGACCTGGTGACCAAGAGCTGGGCCTGGAACAACATCCGCGAGAGCCCGAGGATCCCCGTGATCCCGAAGTGGTTCTACTTCGACTTCAGCTTCAACACCGGATCCGCCTTCGGCTTCCTGCGCGGCCACGACTTCTCGCGCCCCCTGTTCATCGTCATCACCCTCGCCACCGTCCTCTACATGGCGGTGCTCGTGCGCAAGCTGCCGACCCAGCGCATCTACGGCTTTATCGCGATCGGCAGCATCATCGGCGGCGCCCTCGGCAACCTGCACGACCGCCTGCTGCGTCAGATGATGTTCAACGGCGAGCTCAAGCACGGCGTCGTCGACTTCATCCAGGTCTATTACATGCAGGGCAGCCCGGCCTGGCCGAACTTCAACATCGCCGACGTCGCCCTGGTCGTCGGCGTCATCTTGCTCGTCCCCTTTCTGATGTTCCACGCCGAGCCGAAGACCGAAGCCGCGGCGGCGAACAGCCCGACGGCCTGAGCAGCCGCGTCACGACGCACTCATCGGTCGAACGCGCGGACCTTGGCCCAGCTCTCGAGCCGCTCCGCCTCGGGGTCGCTGTCGATGACCACGCCGCCGCCGCTCTGCACCGTCAACCCGGCGTCGTCGAGCTCGCCGGTGCGAATGGGAATGCTGCAGCGGATCTCGGTCGGCGCGAGCACGACGATCGCCCCGCAGTAGAGCCCGCGCGACCGCTGCTCGAGCTCGTCGATGATCTGCACCGTGCGCCGCTTCGGTGCGCCGGTGATGCTGCCCGCGGGAAACACCGCCGTGAGTAGATCCGCCAGCCGCCAGCCCGGCGCGAGCGTGCAGCGCACCTCCGACACCAGATGGTGGACCGTCGGCAGCGACACCAGCGTCGGCCGCCGCGGCGCCTCGACCGTGCCGGGCACCGCGAGCCGCCCGAGGTCGTTGCGCACCAGGTCGACGATCATCACGTGCTCGGCGAGGTCCTTCTCGCTGGCCAGCAGCTCCGCCGCCGCCCTCGCGTCGCTCTCGCGGTCGCCCCCACGCGGTCGCGTGCCCTTGATCGGCCACGAGCGCGCCAGGTCGAGCCCGCCGGCGCCGCGCCCGAGCTCGACCGCCACGAGGGTCTCCGGCGAGTTCGACACCACCCACACCGGCGGCGCCCGCCCCTCGGCGCCGGCCAGCAGCGCCCCCATGCTCGCTGGCGTCGCGCCTCGCAACTGCGCGTACACGGCCGCGGCCCGGTGCGCCAGCGGACGCCGCGTCCACCCCGGCTGCCACGGCGCGACGAAGGCCTGGCTAAAGTTGACCTGATAGGTATCGCCAGCGGCGATCCTCGCCTGCGCGGCCCGGACCTGCGCGCGGTAGCTGGCCGCGTCCTGGCACGCCTGTAGCTGACCCAACGGCCATGTCCCATCGGACATGTCCCCGGAGACACACGCCCGAACCAGGCGCGCACGCAGCCGCTCGCCCGCGCGTCGATCCCCGTGGATCTGTCCCGCGCCGAGCTCGAGCGCCGCCCGGTAGCGTCGCATGCACAGCCCCGGCAGGCGTCCGCGTCGCGGCGTGCGTCCCAGCAGCGTGTCGGCTCCGAGGTCGTAGCCGATCTGCCCGATCCACACGAACTCCGGCTGCGCCCGCCACAGCGCCTCGATCGCGGCGATCGTCGTCAGCGAGTCGGCCTCGACCGCGAGGTCGGCCTCGAGCCCGAGCCAGCCGCGGTCGTCGCCGCCGTCGAGCCAGGCCAGCGCGCCTCCGGGGTCCGTCGCCGCCAGCGCGACGATCTGCCGCGACAGCTCAGTCACCTTGCTTCTGATTGGCCTGCGCCATCGCCTCGCCGAAGCCGAGCGTGTACTGCACCGCGCTGACGAGCGACAGCACCACCGACAGCCCGAGCAGCACTAGTCCGAGGCGATGGAAGTCGACCATCGCGTCGAAGCCCGGCATGCGGTAGCGGTAGTGCAGCAGCAGCATGCAGATGCCCACCATCTGAAACGCTGTCTTGGCCTTGCCGCCCGCGCTCGCCGCGATGACCACGCCCTCGGAGCTGGCCAGCGAGCGCAGCCCGTTGATGTAGAAGTCGCGGATCAACAGCACGGCGACCAGCCACGGCGGCATGCGCCCGTCCGCGGCCAGGTACACCAACACCGCCGCGACCATCATCTTGTCGGCGAGCGGGTCGACGAACTTGCCGAACACCGTCACCAGCCCGGCGCGGCGTGCCAGCCAGCCGTCGATGATGTCGAGCACCGCCGCGAGCATGAACAGCATCGCCGACAGCACGCAAAGATGCGGGTCCACGATGTCCATCCACCACAACACCGGCGGGATCAGGAACAGCCGGCCGATCGTGATCATGTTGGGGAGGTTGAGGACCTCCCGGCGAAATCGCTCGTACCGCTTCACGTGAGGCCGTCTCCGCCAGTCGCCTGTCCCGACCGGGATCTGGCGCGCGAGCCTACCCGCAAAGCCGGGTCGGATCCAGGCGCCCGCCGTCTGCGACGCGAAACCCGGGCCCACTCACGGCGCACCCGCGATGCTCCGGCTCGGCGCCTCGCCAGCTTCCATGCCGTCGTCGCGACGCTGCAGCTCGCGCTCGTAGGCATAAAACCGGCGCAGCACCGCCTTCACGTATGCCCGTACACCCGCGTGGGGTGGAACGCCCCCGTACTTCTGCACCGCGCCCGCCCCCGAGAAATAACCCGCCAGCACCAGCACCATGTCGCCGCCGAAGCGGTTGGCCAGCAACCGCAGGAACTTGGCCCCGCCATAGATGTTCTGGCGCGGCTCAAAGGGCTGCGTCACCCCGAGGAAGCGCGCCGTCGACGGCATCAACTGGGTCAGCCCCATCGCGTCGGTACGGCTGACCGCGTTGGGGTTGTAGTTACTCTCGGTGTGGATGACCGCCCGCAGCAGCGACTCTGGCAGTCGGTACAGGCGTGCTGCGGCGCGAATGGTTGTCTCGTAGCGACGCGAGCGCTCGTCGGCCAGCGCCTCGGCGACCTCGGCTCCGACGCTGCGCGCCTTGCCGGCGATCTTCAGGTCGGCCGCGGCGGCCGTATCCGGCAACTCCGGGCGGCCCTCGCCGTTACCCTGCATCTCGGGCGCCCCGCCTTTCGGCTCGGCGGTCCGCGTCGCCGGGCCCACGTGCACCACCCCGTCCGGGTCGGTGTAGCGACGGTAGCTCGGGCTGGCTGCAGCAACCTCACTGGCCCACAGCCACGCCACCACCCCCCCACAGATCCGCGCCATCGCCCGCACAGGCCCATGCTAGCATCCCGCCGCGACCATGCGTGCCTCGACCCCGATCCATCGCAGCCGCTACCTCGTGCTCGGCAGCGGCCTCGCGGGTCTCTACTTCGCGCTCGAGGTCGCCGACCGCGGTACCGTCACGATCCTGACCAAACACAACGCCGAGTCCTCGAACACCCGCTGGGCCCAGGGCGGGATCTCGGCTGTGTTCGCGGGTGACGACTCCTCGGCCGAGCACGTCGAGGACACCCTGGTCGTCGGCGCCGGCCTGTGTGACCGCGACATGGTCGTACACGCCGTGCAGCAGGGCCCCGCCCTGGTCCGTCGGCTGGCCGAGCGCTACGGCGTGCGCTTCGACCGGGTCGGCGGCGACGAGAGCGCGCCCTTCGAGCTCGGCCGCGAGGGCGGCCACTCGCGGCGGCGGGTCGTGCATCACCAGGACACGACCGGCGCGGAGATCGAGCGGGCCCTGCTCGCCGCCGTGCGCGCCCACCCAAACATCACGATCCACGAGCATCACACCGTCATCGACCTCCTCAGTTGGTCCAAGGTCGACGGCAGCCGCGGCTGCTTCGGGGTCTACGCGCTCAACAACCGCGATGACCACGTCGAGGCCTTCGTCGCCCCCGTCACCGTGCTCGCCACCGGCGGCGCCGGCCGGGTCTATCGCTACACCAGCAACCCCGCGATCGCCACCGGGGACGGCATCGCAATGGCCTACCGGATCGGCGCCGCGGTGGCCAATCTCGAGTTCATGCAGTTTCACCCGACCTGCCTGTATCATGCTGACGCCAATACGTTTTTGATCAGCGAGGCGCTCCGTGGTGAGGGTGGTATCCTGCGTCGCGGCGACGGCTCGGACCTGATGGCCGCACGCCATCCGATGGGCAGCCTGGCCCCGCGTGACGTCGTCGCCCGCGAGATCGACGCCGAACTCAAGCGCGCCGGTGTGCGCTGCGTGTACCTCGACATGACCCACCTCGACCGCGAGTACGTGGTCCAGCGCTTCCCGGCGATCCACGCCCGCTGCGTCTCGGTCGGCATCGACATGCGCCGCGACCCGATCCCCGTGGTCCCGGCCGCCCATTACATGTGCGGTGGCGTCGTCGTCGACCGCTTCGGCCGCACCGACATCCCCGGCCTGCTGGCGATCGGCGAGGTCGCCATGTCGGGCCTGCACGGCGCCTGCCGCCTCGCCTCCAACTCGCTGCTCGAGGCCGCCGTGCTCGCCTCGGGCGCCGCCGAGGTCGCCGATGACTTCGCCCGCGGCGCCCCCGAGCAGGTCAGCCCGTGGAACGAAGGCGCCGCCCAAAACTCGGACGAGGCCGTCATGGTCTCCGCCAACTGGGAGGAGGCCCGCGCCCTCATGTGGAACTTCGTCGGCATCGTCCGCTCCGACAAGCGCCTCGAGCGAGGCCGTCGCCGCGTCGAGCTTCTGCGCGAGGAGATCGCCGAGTACTACTGGAAATTCCGGGTCACCCGCGATGTGCTCGAGCTCCGCAATATCGCGTTGGTCGGCCACCTCATCCTCGAGTGCGCCCGTCTTCGCAAGGAGACCCGCGGCCTGCATTACAACATTGATTACCCCGATACTCTCCCCGAATATGCCCGCAATACCGTGCTCGACAAACGCACTGGTCCACGCGCATCCGATCAAAAGATCATCACGTAAGTCGAGTACTTGATCCTCCTCGCTCCAGTGTCACTTCGCCTCCCAAAGAGCCTGCTTCTCGGCGCATCTCTGCTCGCCGCGACCGCCTGTCCGGCCTGTCATGCCTGTCATGCCTCGGGGGCCCGCAGCCCGGAGGCACTCCGCGACGCCTACGCCCAGGCCCTGCGCCGCGATGACCCGGCCGCCGCCTACGACCTGCTGTCCCCGCAACTCCAGGCCGCGACCACCCGCGTGGCCTTTGCGGCCCGCTGGAAGGCCCAAAGGCGCGAGCGCGAGGCAGCCCTGGCCGCCATCAAGAGCCTGCCCCCGACCCACCGCGCGGCCATCCTCGGCGGCCAGACAGTCCACGGCGACCGCGTGCTCGCGTGGGTCCGGGTCGCCGGCCACTACCAGATCGTGCACGGCCTGCCCGGCCTGCCCGACAGCTCGACCCCAGCCCAGGCCATCCGGGCCTTCCTGGTCGCGGTCCGCAGCGCCGACCTCCACACTCTGGAGGCCCTCGTCAGCGACGACCTCACCGCCCGCTTGCGCGACGACTGGAACCGCCGCGCGACCATCATCGAGGCCCTGCTGGGGCAGCCCGGCGCCATCGAGTACAGCACCGACATGCAGCGCGCCGTGTTGCGCTATGAGCCCGGCCGCGCCCTCACGCTCGAGCAGAGCCCCGCCGGCTGGCGCCTCACCGCCCTGCAATAAAGCGCCACCACGGCGAGTTTGCGACCGACACCCGTCCGCGGACGACCGGACCCGCGGACAGCCTCTAACCCACCTCCAGAGGCCCAATCTGTGAGGAATACAAAGTTCACGCTGTTACTTTCCACTGGACCTCGGGACATCCGTTGCTAATACTGAGCGCGGTCGGACGTCGCATCGAGTCAATCGATCGCCCGGCCCCGCTTAATTACCTTCCATCACTCGCTTTCGACCGCCACCCGGCGTGACTTGCCGGCCACGATCGTCGCCGGGTGGCCACACCACTGGCCACCAGCAGGCCTCGTCTCGACCCCCTTCGGGGGCCTCGCTCTCACCTCGACCCCAGCGCGCACTCGCCTGCGATTTCAACACCTTCCAGCGCCTTCTCTCTACCCCTTCATCACCCACCACACGGACCGCTAGCGCGGTCGCTCTCGAACAGTCGAGCAGGTGGGGGGACGCAGGAAGCCGGTGACAGTTCCGGCACGGAAGGTGCATAATGGCGCGCGCTCACGTTTGGAGAACGAACTTTGATGCAAGCACAGTTCAATGTCGGTGAAAAAGCCGTTTACCCGACCCACGGCGTTGCCGAGGTAGTCGCCCTCGAGACCAAGGTCATCGAGGGGAACGGCATGCAGTTCTACCATCTGCAGGTGGCCGGCTCCGGCCTCAAGATCATCGTTCCCGTGACCAAGGCCGAGGAGAATGGCATGCGCCCCCTCGCCGACACCGGCATGATCGACGAGCTCTACGATCTCCTGCGCGACCACGAGGTCCCCTGCGACCGCCAGACGTGGAATCGACGCTACCGCGGCTTCATGGAGAAGATCCGCACCGGCTCCCTCTTCGAGGTGGGTGAGGTCTACCGCGACCTGACCCTCCTCAAGAACACCAAAAACCTGTCCCACGGCGAGCGTCAGATGCTCCAGACCGCGCGCAACCTCGTGATCCGCGAGTTGAGTACCGTCAAGGCCACCCCGGAATCCGTGGTTGCCGAGGAACTCGACTCGATGTTTAAGGACTGACGTGGCCGCAGAAACGAACGAGTCCATCGACATCCAGATCTCGACCCTCCCATGGGACCAGGTACCCGTTGACGCCTTCGTGTGTCCCACCAACTCGGAAGGCGTCATGAGCCAGTTCCCGGCCTCCAAGCTGCGCGACCTGGCCGGCAAGGAAGTCGAGGATCTCGTCAAGGAGCACACGCCCCTCGCCATCGGGGCCGCCTTCGTGACGCCCGCCGGCAAGATGAAGGCTCGCCACCTCATCCACGTGCCCAACACCGACAAGCCCGGCGGCAGGGTCCAGGTCGAGGACGTCCTGCGAGCCACCGCCGCCGTGCTGGTCGCCTGCCGCGTCAAGGGCTTCTCCAGCATCGCCGTGCCCCTCATGGGCGCGTTCGACAGCGGCATCCCGGCCGAGGAAGCTGCCCGCGCGATCCACAGCGAGCTCAAGGCCTACCGCGGCGACCGCCCGCTCAAGGCCTACCTCATGGCCAAGGACGCCGACGACGTCGAGGTCTTCGAGCTCGCCATGGAAGGCAACATCCCCTGAGCTGAGCCGGGGCCGTGACCCTCGTTCAGATCGACCTGCGAGGCGGCCGCGCGCGTGGCCCTCGGGACATCCTGGGGACCACGGACGCGGCCGAAGGCGATCACGCGGCCATCCAACGGGCGACCGCCCACGCGTCTACCACCCACGAGTCGACCGCCGCACCTGTCCCCACGGACAGCCTCGCGCCGGCGACGGCCGGCCTGGTCCTCGCCGGCGGCCTGGTCCTGCTCGCGCCCCTGGCGATCGCCGCAGGCCACAGCTTCCCCGCGCTCATGGTCCTGCTCGCCGGCCTCGTCACCCTGGGCCTACTCACCGTCCTCTTGTTGCCTGCGTTGTCGCGCGCCCGCGAGGACACCCCATCATGAATCCTCGCCGTGCTCTCGCGGCGCTGCCCGTGCTCGCGTGCATGTACTGCGGCCCGACCGGGCCCGCGCTGCACGTCGAACCGGCCGCTCTGCACTTCACGCCAGCCCAGCCCACGCTGGCCCTCCGCCTCCGAAACGACGGCCCGGTACCGCTGCCCCTCAGCCGGATCCGCGTCGATCACCGCGACCCCGACTGGGCCGCCTTCACGCTGACCGACCGCAGCTTGCCGAAGCAGATCGAGCCCGGCGGCGCGGCCGAGCTGCACCTGCGCGTCGACCTCGACCACTTCAAGGGCCCCGACCCGCACGGCCCCCACCGCAGCGGCGAGGCGGCCCTGACCCTGACCGCAGACGGTGAGGCCCGCCGGATCGCCCTGCGCTTCGACGACGAGGACACGCCGCTCGCGGCCATCCTGATCCGCTTCGCACTGCTCGCCACCCTCGCCGGCGCGCTCGTCCGGCTCGCCCGTCGCGTCTCTGGCCCGCGCTGGACGATCGTCCTGCCCGCGCTGATCGCCGTGGCGATCGCCCCGCTCGGCGGTGGTTTATGCCCGGGTCTCGCCGGCGCCACCCTGGGTCCGGCGGATCTCCTGCAATGCGCCGACGGCCGCGGCGGCCTCCCCTCGCAACTGTGGCCGCACCCCGAGGGCCTCGGCCTCGTGCTCGTCGCGCTGTTGTTCGCGGCGCTCGGACGGATCTCCAACGACGCCGGCGCCCTGCGAAGATCCCTCGGTCTCGCGCTCGCCCTGCTGGCCCTCGTGTTCGGCGCCAGCCTCGACCCCCAAGTGGGGGTGCAGGCGCAGGCCGGCCTGCGCTGGGGCTTGTGGATGCAACCTTTCGCGGCCGCGGCCCTGATGATCGCGGCCGCGGCCGAGGTCCAGGCCACGCGGGCCCGGGATGCCGCCGCCGGCCGCGTCGCGGCCCTCGGCCTCGCGGCGCTGTGGACCACCCTGTGCCTCGGTGGCGCCGATCTGCCAACTCGCGCCCCGAACTGGCCGCACGCGGCCGTCGTGGTGCTGGGCCTCGCGGTGTGGCTCGCCAAGGTCGCTGGCGTCATGTGGTTGCTGGGACGGGTGGTGGTCCCCGCGTGGGCCAGCCGGACCGTGGTGCCGCTGGCGATCGTCCAGATCTTGCTCGCAGTTCTCCTCATCCTCCTCGCCTCGCTATGAGGATGAGGGCGACGGGGACCACGTTGGCGACGACGACCGGCCCACGCCTCCGTCATAGCTGGCCCTCGCCGGGCTCTGACCCGTATCGCGGTCACCGCGCGCAGCTTCGGGTCGTAGCTTTTTTCTATTTGGGGTGTTAGCTTGGCCGAACCAAAGCCTAGGACCGTAGGCTTGCCCGGCGAGCGCGGATGCTAGTTCGGAAGTTCAACCTCGTATTCCGAGTGACGCGGGAGACACGCGACGAGGCTCGCCGGACGGCGCGAGCGCGCTGGACTCTCGAGGTCTCAGGCACGCTCCTGGCTCCAGCAAGACGGGTCTCCCCGGCCGGGAGCAATCCCTGATGGCGACGACGATCGCCCAGATCGGTGGCTTCGAGCTGTGGGACATTCTCCAGCTCGCCCAGACCTCGCGGATGTCGATCAAGCTGTCGGTCGAGTCGCCGCACGGCACCGGCTCGATGTTCTTTCAGGGCGGCAGCCTGCTGCACGCGCTGGCCGGCGACCACGAGGGCGACGACGCCGTCAACATCATCCTCGACTGGCGCGAGGGCAGCGTGTCCTCGTCGCAGCTCCCGGAGAACTGTCCGACCACGGTCCGCCACTCGTCGATCGTCGCGCTGTTGATGGACCGCGCCCGCCAGCGCGACGAGCAACAGCGTGACCGACCGGACCGGTCAGCGTCGGCCAGCCACAGCGGCAGCTCGCTGAGCGCCGCCCCCCCGGCCCCCAAGTTCACCCCACCCACGATCGCCTCGCGCCCCCTGCCCTCGCAGGCCCACGGGGATAAAGATCATGATGGCGACGCCGAGGACGACACCCACGCGTCGCGCCTCGACCCCGCCGACGAGTCCTCCGAGCACGCATCCGATGAGGCGTCGGCCGACTTGCGTCCCGAGGTGCCTCCCGATAAGGAGCTTTCCGACATGGATCTTCGAGCCGTCAAGGTGATTCTGGAGGAGATCGACGATCACCTCATGGGCGGTCTGCTCAGCGTCGACATCATCAGCAAGGCCTCCGGCATGTCGCTCGCCGGCATCAACTCGGCGCCGCGGGCCTGCGCGCTGTTCAACCGCCTGTCGGAGCAGCTCCACAGCGCGCTGACCAAGTCCGAGGACTCGCTCGCCCGCGGCATCAACAAGTTCATCATCGAGGGCGACAACGGCCTCTACATCTTCGTCATCGAGCTCGACGAGCGGCATCGCTGGGCGATGCTCGTCGACGGCGCCCGCGCGCAGCTCGGCATGGTCTTCGTGATCATCCCCGAGATCCAGCCACGACTGGTCGCCGCCGTGCAGGCGCGTGGTTAGGCAGAATGGTCTACATCAACAAGGTCTACACCCGCTTCGGCGACCAGGGCGACACCATGCTCGCCAGCGGCGACACCGTCGGTAAAGACTCGCCGCGCGTCGCCTCCTACGGCGAGGTCGACGAGCTCAACGCCACGATCGGCCTGCTGCGCATCGAGGTCGCCCGCGCGCAGGGCAGCGCCGTCGGTGACCAGTCAGCCTTCCTGGCCGGCCTCGACCAGAGCCTCGCCCGGATCCAGCAAGAGCTCTTCGATCTCGGGGCCGAGCTCGCCGAGCCCGGTGCCACCACCGGCAAGGCCCGCCTGTGTGTCGATGACGCCGACGTCACCCGCCTCGAGGTCGAGCTCGACGCCCTCAACGACCCCCTGCCACCCCTCAAGAGCTTCATCCTCCCCGGCGGCGGCCCAGTCGGCGCCACCGCCCACCTCGCGCGCACCGTGTGCCGCCGCGCCGAGCGACAGGCCGTCAGCCTGACACGCAGCGAGCCCGTCCGCGGCGAGGCCATCCGCTACCTCAATCGCCTCAGCGACCTCCTCTTCGTCATCGCCCGCGCCGCCGCCCAGCGCCTCGGCCACGACGAGGTCCTGTGGGACCAGCGACGAAGGTCGACCCCCACGCCATGAGCAGCGCCGGCCCGCCGCTCAAGAAGTTTCGCTACGAATATCCCATCAGCGAAGCCCGCTTCCTCGCCGCCCCCACCGCCGAGGCCGCCGTCCGCTACATCCGCCGCACCTACCCGCACAACGCCCTCGACGTGCTGCCCACCCTCCGCGAGCTCGCCCGCTGGCCCGAGTTCTGGCGCATTGTGGATGACCAGGGCCTGCTGCTCCCGCGCGATCCGACCTGACCTTGACGCCATGTCCCCCGGGACATGTCCTCAACGCCAGGCCGAAGGACCCGGCGGCAGCAGCCCCGCCGCCCGGCCGCGCAGCATCAACGCGTCGATCGCCGCCCGCCCCTCGGCCCCGAGCTCGAGCGAGAAGTCGTTGACGTACAGCCCGATGTGGCGCCGACACACCTCCGGGTCGATCTCCTGCGCGTGGGCGCGGATGTACTGCGCGCTGTCCTGCGGCCGGGCCCACGCCGCCGCGATCGACCGGCGGATCCCATCCTCGACGCGAGCCAGCAGCGCCTCGCCCTGGACCCGCTCGGCCGCGATCACGCCGAGCGGCAGCGGCAAGCCGGTCTCGGCCTCCCACAGCGCGCCGAGGTCCGCCAACGCCACGAGCCCGTGCGCCGCGTAGGTGAAGCGACTCTCGTGGATGATGAGGCCGGCGTCGACCTGACCGGCCGCCACCGCGGGGAGGATCGCCGAGAAGGGCATCACCACCAGCTCGCGCGGCCTCGGCAGCAGCGCGCGCAGCAGCAACTGCGCCGTCGTGTAGCGACCGGGGATCGCCACGCGCAGCGCGTCGATCCCGGCGCCCGCCAGCTCCGGGCGCGTGACCAGCAGAGGCCCGCAGCCGCGCCCCAGCGCCGCGCCGGCCGATAGCACCGTGTAGCGCTCGCTGACGTGGGCGAGCGCGTGCACGCTGAGCTTGGTGATCGGCAGCGGGTCATGGCCGGCGAGCGCCCGCAGGTTCAAGGCCTCGATGTCGGCCAGCCACGGCGCGACCGCGAGACCAGGCACCGCGCCGCTGACGAGCGCGTGGAACATAAAAGTGTCGTTGGGGCACGGCGAGAAGCCGATGCCGATCGCCGCGGTCACGGTGACACCTCCCAGCCCTGCGCGCGCGCCAGCACCCGCACCGCGGCGTGCAAGCGTTCGACCGCGCCGCGCAGATCCCAGCCGCCGCGCGCCCGATCCCCGGTGCGGTTGCTGACGCAGCGAAGCTGCACCGCGGGCACCCCGAGGTGCGCGCACACTTGAAGCACCGCGGCGCCCTCCATCGTCTCGACCGCCGCGCCGCTGCGCGCAGCGATCGCGCTCGCCAGGCGATCGTCACCCGAGCAACTGCTGACCGTCGCGCCGCGCACGACCGGCACCGCGAGCACCGCCGCCGCCGCCGCTGTGCGCTCGGGGTCCGCCGCGAACGGACCGATCGCGCCGAGCCCCATCGCCGCGAGATCGCGGAAGCCCCCGTCCGCCAGCGCGACGCCCTCGTCGGCGAGCAGCTCCTCGCCCACCAGGCACAGCCCCCCGACGTCGAGCCCGCTGCCCGGATACGCCCCGCACACCCCGATCACCAGCACCCACGGCGGGCGCCGCGACGTCAGCAGCAGCGTCGTGCGCATCGCCGCCGCGACCTTGCCGACGCCGACGATCGCGTCCGCGAGCCCTCCGCTCTCGATCGGGGCGGCACACACGATGCACGGCCGGGCCACCACCGGGCCACGATACGGCGCTTCATCAGCCGCGGCGAACAATTTGTCCGTGCGTGTGGCACCATGACGCATTTATACAGTCGAGCAAATTATTCCGGCGACCATTCAACCGCCCGACACAGCCACACAAGTCCTGCCACACGCGATGATCTGTCTCAAAGGTCAGATCACTGGCAGACCGCGAAAACTCGTGCACGCCCGTCAGACCGCACGTGCGCCCGCAAAAACCCGGCTTGTGCTGCGGAGCCCGCGTGCGCTAGAGAGACAGGCGCTGGCCATACGCTGGCCCTGCGGCGCCGAGGCGTCACAGGCTCACGCAGAGCGATCGACCATGAATCACCGCAACACCGCCGCATTCTTCCGCGTCGAGGGCATCGTGCTCGGCCGCGGCGTGCTGGCCGCGTCGGCGTACATCGCCGCGAACGCCAAGAAGTTCGGCGAGCGGGCGCTACGCCTCGGGCTCGTCGCCCTCGCCGCCCCTGTCCACTCTTTTCTCGGCCAGACCGACCGCGCGCTGGCCCATCGCCTCGTGCACCTGGCTTTCCGAGGCATGAGCGAGGACCGCGTCGCCATCCTCTCGGAGGAGTACGCCGAGGACATTTTAAAGGGAAAGATCCTCGATCAGGGCGTCGAGCTGATGAAGCGCGCGCAGGCCGAGGGTCACCGCGTCGTGCTGCTGTCGGAGGGCATCGCCTCGATCATGAAGCCGCTCGCGCAGCACCTTCGTCACCACGACGACCTGCTGTGCAACCACCTCGAGTTCCGCGACGGTGAGGCCACCGGCCGCCTGCTCGAGCCGATCATCGGCGCCGCGTCGGGTGGGCGCTGGTTGCAGCACTACGCGAGCGAGCACGACATCGACCTCGCGCACAGCGTCGCCTACGGCTCGCACGGCCCGGACATGCTGCTGCTCGCCGGCGTCGGCAAGCCCTGCGCGGTCAACCCGGACTTCGTCCTACGCCGCAGCGCCCGCGACGCCGACTGGCCGATCATCGAATACCGCGACTGAGCTCGCAGCCATCGCAGTCATCGCATCGAAACCCTCCGGAGGACTCCCATGCAACCCGCCCTGTCGATCCAACACACCTTCGCCGGACGCAACGTCCTGTTGACGGGCGCATCCGGCTTCCTCGGCAAGGTGTGGCTGGCGATGGTGCTGCACCGCGTCCCGACGATCGGCAAGATCTATGTGCTGCTGCGCCCGAAGGCGCTGCGCTCCGCGCTCGATCGCTTCGAGCGCATGCTCGCCAGCTCGCCCGCTTTCAAGCCGCTGCATGACCTGCACGGCGCCGCCATGGGCGAGTTCATCGCCAGCCGCGTCGAGGTCGTCGAGGGCGACGTCTCGCTGCCCGAGTTCGGCCTCAAGGACCCCGAGCAGGCCGCTCGCCTGCACCGCGACCTCGACCTCATCGTCAACTGCGCCGGCCTCGTCGACTTCGACCCCGACCTGCGCGAGGCCCTCAGCACCAACGTCGATGGGGCCCGCAACGCCGCCGCCTTCACCGCCCGGTGCGCCCGCGCCCGCCTGCTGCACGTCTCGACCTGCTACGTGACCGGCCTGCGCCAGGGCACCGTCGAGGAGAGCCTCGACCCCGGCTACTCGCCGTCCGGTGACCCCTTCGACGTCGAGGCCGAGCACGCCGACGTCACCGCCGCCGCCGCGCAGATCGTCGCCGCTCACGACTCGCCCGCCGCCGAGGCCGCCGCGCTCGAGGAGACCCTCACGCAGATGCGCAGCAAGGGCCAGGACCCCGCCAACGCGATGCTGCTGCGCAATGTGCTGCGCCGGGTCAAGCGCCAGCGCCTCAAGGACGAGCTCATCAACGAGGGCCAGCGCCGCGCCAAACAGTACGGCTGGCACAACATCTACACCTACAGCAAGAGCATGGCCGAGGCCGTCATCGCCCGCATGCTGCCCGCCGACCGCTGGTCCATGTTCCGCCCGGCGATCGTCGAGAGCGCGGCCGAGTACCCGTTCCCCGGCTGGAACCAGGGCTTCAACACCTGCACCCCGCTCATCTACCTCCTGGGCGGATGGTTTAGGCACCTCCCGGCGCGCATCGGCAACCCCTTCGACGTCATCCCCGTCGACTACGTGTGTCGCGGCCTGGTCGTCGCCGGCGCGTCACTGCTGCTCGGCCGCCACTCGCCCGTGTACCAGTGCGGCAGCTCGGACCGTAACCTCCTCACGATCGACCGCGCGATCGAGCTGACCGCCCTCGCCCACCGCAAGCACCTGCGAAACCACGGCGACACCGCGCTCGAGCGGGTCGTGCTGTCGCGCTGGGACGCGATCACCACCGACATCGACCACCTGCTGTCGGTCCCCAACATCCGCAGCGCCGCCGAGGGCCTGCGCGACTGGCTGCGCGACGTCAAGGCGCCCAAGTTCATGCGCACCACCCTCGACGAGTGGGCCGACAAGACCGACGATGCCCTCGACACCGTCGACACCATCGACAAAATGGTCGACCTCTACCAGCCCTTCGTCCACGACAACCATTACATCTTCGTCTCGCAGGCCCTGTTCGTCGCCGAGGTCGTCGAGCCCGAGTTCCGCTGCGACCCGCGAAGCATCGACTGGCGCAGCTACTGGGTCGACACCCACGTGCCCGGCCTGCGCAAGTGGTGCTTCCCGCTGTTCGAGAACAAGACCCCTCCCGGCTACACCCCGCCCCACCCGTTCAAGCTCCCGCGCACCGGCCCCCAGCCGAGCACCACCGGCCCCCAGCCGACCCGCCTCGAGCCCCGCAGCGCGCACACCGACAGCGGCCGCACGATCCTCGGTGTATCTGCTTCTGTTACTTCTTCATCCGCTTCACGCGCGGAGGTCCTGTAATGGCGATCTTCCTCACCGGCGCGACCGGCTACATCGGCTCGTATGTGGCCGCCGGCCTGCTCGAGCAGCACCCCAAAGAGCGCCTCGCGCTCCTCGTGCGCGCCAAGAACCCCGCCGAGGCCGAGGAGCGGCTGTGGAAGTCCATGCAACTGCACATGGACTTCGAGCGCTTCATCGAGCTCGTGCGCACCCGCTGCGACCTCTATCTCGGTGACCTCACCCTCCCGCAGCTCGGCCTCGCCACGGACGCCCGCAACGCGCTCGTCAAGAGCATGGACAGCGTCCTGCACGTCGCCGCCTCGCTCAACCGCAAGTCGTCCAAGGCCTGCTTCAACGTCAACCTCCGCGGCACCCTCGCCGTCATCAAGCTCGCGCGCGACGCCCAGGACCACCACGGCCTGCGCCGCTTCACCGACATCTCCACCGTCGCCGTCTGCGGCGAGCGCCAGGACGAGGTCGTGACCGAGGACAACACCGTCGACTGGGACCGCAGCGACTACGACCCCTACGCCCGCACCAAGAAGTTCTGCGAGCACATGCTCCACGAGCTGCTGCCGGACGTGCCCAGCGTGGTCCTGCGCCCCAGCATCGTGCTCGGCGACAGCCGGTTCCCGCAGACCACCCAGTTCGACATGGTCCGCGCCTTCGTCATGCTCGCCCAACTGCGCGTGCTGCCGTTCAAGCCCGACTGGCGCCTCGACATCGTGCCCGCCGACTACGTCAGCAAGGCGATCGTCCGCATCCATCAGGCCGAGCGGCCCAAGTACAGCGCCTACAACCTGTCCTCGGGGACATCCGCGCTGACCTTCGGCCAGATCGTGCGCGGCCTCGAGGCCGAGGGCCACCCCGTCCGTCACCGCTTCGCGCCCTGGCTCAGCGGCGCGTTCACCCGCACCGTCGACGCCGCAGCCGCCACGCCGCGCAACTGGGGCCTGAGCCTGCCCGCCTCGCTGCTCAAGGTGTTCCTGCCCTACCTGACCTTCAACACCGTGTTCGACAACCGCCGCGTCGTCGAGGAGCTCGGCGAGGCCCCGCGCCCGTTCAACGAGTACGCGCTCGGACTGCTGCGCTTCGCGCGAGACGGCGACTTCAGCTACCCCTACCTGCCCTGGCCCGGCGGCGCCCAGATGAGGCAGGTCGCCTGATGTCGAGCAAGCCCGCCATTACCCCCGACAAGGCCCCCGCCAAGCTGATCCCGAGGCCCGTCGCCAAGAAGCGCGGCATCTGGGACAAGCTCAAGGACGCCGTCGACCCCGACCGCGCGCTGCAGGCCAGCATGGCCGCGCTGATCGAGGCCACCGCCGTCAAGCACGTGCTCGGCCTCGACCAGGAGCGCTGGGCCCCCGGCAAGCCGCTCAAGCTGCTGCTCGCCGGCTACGTCGGCACCCGCAACACCGGCGCCGACGTCCGCGTCGAGGAGATGATCCGCCAGATCCGCCACGTCGTCGGCGACGACCAGCTCGAGCTCGCGGCGATGACCTTCGATCCCAAGCTCTCGGCCGGCTACTTCCGGACCGTCGAGCAGATCGAGATGCCGCAACTGTTCCCGCCGTTCCTCTACCGCGAGTGCCCGAAGTACCACGGCATCGTCGCGTGCGAGGGCTCGATGTTCAAGTCGAAGTTCGCCAGCGCCCTCTCGACCATGATGGCCGGCGCGATGGGCATGGCGATCGCCGAGCGCAAGCTGTCCGTCGGCTACGGCGCCGAGGCCGGCGCGATGACCCCGAGCCTCAAACAATTCGTCGCCGACGTGTGCAAGGGCTCGCTCGTGCTGTGTCGCAATGAACCTTCCCGCGCGGTGCTCGGCGAGCTCGGCATCCGCACCACCTCGGGCGCCGACACGGCCTGGACCTTCGAGCCCGCCCCGCTCCCCCGCGGCGCCCAGTTGCTGCGCGACGCCGGCTGGGACGGCCACAAGAAGGTGCTCGTCGTCTGCCCGATCAACCCGTTCTGGTGGCCCGTCCAGCCCGACCTGCTCAAGGCCACCGCCCACAAGCTCGGCGGCCAATACAAGCACGAGCACTACCGATCGATCTACTTCCACCACCACAGCGACAAGGCCACCAAGCAGTACGAGACCTACCTGCAGGCCCTCGCCGACGGCGTCAACGCCTTCGCCCGCGAGCAGGACGTGTTCACGATCCTGGTCGGCATGGAGCAGCTCGACCGCCACGCCTGCGAGGACCTGCTGCCCCGCCTCGCAACCTCCGCGCCGCTGTTCATCAGCGACAGCTTCGACATGTACGACCTCGTCAGCGTGCTGCGTAACTGCCAACTGATGGTCAGCTCGCGCTTCCACGCCGTCGTCACCTCGATGCCCGGCCTCGTGCCCTCGATCGGCGTCACGATGGACGAACGCATCCGCAACCTCATGACCGACCGCGGTCACCCGGACATGTTCTTCGAGGTCGACGAGAAGGACCTCGGCGAGAAGATCCTCGTCGGCCTGCGACGCCTGCATCGCGACGCCGACGCCATCTCCGCCGAGATCGGCAAGGCCGTCCCCAAGCAGCTCGCGCTCATGGGCCAGATGGGCATCGACTTCATGGACGAGGTCGTCCGCGTCTACCCCGAATTCCCCCGCAAGGACCTCCCGCGCACCTGGGAGGCCCACCTGCCCCCGCTGCCGCCCGCCGTGCAGCGCGTCCTGGAGCGTCACGGATGACCCCCGAGTCCAAGAATTTCCTCGAGACGAATTTCCTCGAGACAATTTTCACCGCCACCACGGCCGCGGCCGACTCGCCGCTGGTGATCGAGATCCACGGCAAAGCGCAGCGGCCGACCACCGCCGCGCAGTTGCTCGAGCACGTGGCCCGCGCGCGTGGTGCCCTGCGCAGCGCCGGCGTCAAGCCAGGCGACCGCGTCGCCGTGCTCGCCCCCAACAGCAGCCGCTGGGTCGCCGCCGACCTGGCGATCCTCGCCGAGGGTGCGATCGTCGTCCCGCTCTACAGCCGCCAGGACCCGAAAGAGCTGGCCGTGATGATCCTCGACTGCGCGCCGACTCTGGTGCTCGCAAGCGACGCGACCCTCGGCGACGCCCTCACCGCAGCCCTCACCGCCGCGTCGCTCGAGCCCGTCCCGATCGCCCTGTTCGACCAGGTCTTCGCCGCCGAGCCCGTCACCGCTGCGCCGCACGCGATCGGTCCCGAAGACCCGGTCACGATCATCTACACCTCGGGCACCAGCGGCGAGCCCAAGGGCGTCGTGCTGACCCGCGCCAACGTCGACTACATGGTCCCGCAGACCGCGGCCGCCGTACACGAGATCACCGGCACGCGGGGCGCTCCGGACCGCGTGTTCCACTTCCTGCCGCTGTGCTTCGCCGGCTCGCGCGTGATGCTGTGGACGCAGCTCTACCGCGGCAACCCGATCCTGCTCTCGACCGACCTATTAAACCTCGCGCAGGAGATGGGCACCGCCGACGCCCACTACTTCCTCAACGTGCCTGCCCTGCTCGAGCGCATCCGCGTCGGCGTCGGCGCCAAGCTGCGCGCGCGCGGCGGCATCGCGGCCGCCCTGTACCTGCGCGGCCAGGACGCCTTCAAAAAGCAGCGCGCCGGCACGGCGGGCCTCGTCGATCGCCTGACCCTCGCGCTCGCCCGCAAGCTGGTGTTCTCCGCGATCAAGCAGCAGGTCGGTCCAAGCCTCGAGTTCCTGATCTGCGGCTCGGCTGCGCTGGCCGAGGAGACCCAGTGGTGGTTCGAGCTGATCGGCGTGCGCGTGTATCAGGTGTACGGCCTGACCGAGACCACCGCGATCGTCACCATGGACAAACCCGGCCAGATCGAGCCCGGGCACGTCGGTCACGCGCTACGCGGCTGCGAGCTGAAGATCGACCCCGAGGGCGAGCTGCTGGTCCGCGGCCCCAATATCTTCTCTGGCTACTGGAACCGCCCCGAGGCCACCGCCGAGGCGATCCGTGACGGCTGGTTTCACACCGGCGATCGCTGCGATCTGACCGCCACCGGCAACCTCAAGATCCTCGGCCGCGTGAAGAACATCCTCGTGCCCGAGTCCGGCCACAACATCGCCCCGGAGCCGATCGAGCAGAAGTTCCTCGACCACTGCCCCGCCGCCGCGCAGTGCATGCTGGTCGGCCACGCGCGCCCATACCTGACGTTGATCGTCCCCGGCGAGGTCAGCGACCTCAGTGACGCCGACATCCAGGCCGCGATCGACCGCGTCAACGGCGACGTCCCGCACTACCGCAAGATCAAGACCTTCCTCCGCGTGCCCGAGGCCTTCACGATCGAGAACGGCCTGCTGACCGCCAACCAGAAGCTGCGCCGCCGCGTGGTCGAGGACCACCACAAGGCCGCGATCGATCGGGTCTACGCGTCATGATCGTCATGTCGTATCAGGACGGCGTCCACGAGCTCGCGCTCGGCGCTCCGCCGTGCAACGAGATCGGCAGCGCCATGCTCACCGAGCTCGAGGCCTTCCTGACCTCGGTCGACCCCGAGGCGCACACCCTCATCCTGCACAGCACCCAACGCGGAGGCTTCTCCGCCGGCGCCGACCTGCGCGAGCTGTACCGGGGCCTGTGCGACACCGACCCCTCGCAACACGCCTCGCGCCTCGGCGAGTTTATCGACCGCATCCACCGCGTCATGGACGCGATCGACATGCTGCCGCTGACCACGATCGGCGTCATCCATGGCGTCTGCTTCGGCGGCGGCTTCGAGCTCGCGCTGACCTGCGACCTGCTCATCGCCGAGAAGTCGGCCCGCTTCTGCTTCCCCGAGCTGCGCCTCGGCATCATTCCCGGCTTCGGCGGCATCCCCCGTTTACGCCGCGACGTCGGCAACGCCGTCATCCGCGACCTGCTGCTCAGCGGCCGCAGCATCGGCGCCCGCAAGGCCCTCGCGCTCGGCCTCGTCAGCCAAATGGTCGCCGGCGGCGAGGGCCTGACCGCCGCCCGCAGCCTCGCCGCCCAGTCCGGCAAGTTCGACGCCGTCGCCCGTCGCGCCGCCAAGGCCTTCATCAAACAACTCCCCGCGGAGGAGCTGGCCCGCGAGCGCGCCCTGTTCCTCGAGCTCGCGCAGCGCCCGGCCATGATGACCGCGCTACGGCGCTTCGTCGAGAGCACCGACCTCCGCCCCTACCTGCCCTAAAGGACAGCCCGCATGGCCGCCGACACCCTCGCCACTCTCATCAAAATGGCCGCGAAGCGCTTCGGCGCCGACGCCTCGCAACTGCGCCCCGAAGACGACATGTTCGCAAAGCTCGGCATCGACAGCTTCCAGGCCGTCGAGCTGATCTCGGACGTCGAGGGCGAGTTCGACATCGAGCTCCCCGATTACGAGCTGCAGGGCGTCAAGACCTTCGAGGCGCTGGCCCAGAAGATCGACAAGAGGCGCTGACATGCTCGACCTCGGCAAGCTCCCCAGCCTGGGCGCCGCCCTGCGCGACGCGACGATCTCCTTCAAGAGCCGCGAGGCCCTGATCGAGGCCGACCGCCACCGCGAGAACGGGCGCTGGACCTTCGCCGAGCTGCGCGCCGCCGCGGACAGCTTCGCGGCGGGTCTGCAAGGCCAGGGCTTCGGGCCCGGCGATCGCTGCGCGATCCTCATGCAAAACCAGGCGAAGTGGCTGATCGGCGCGACCGGTGCGCTGTGGGCCGGCGCCACCCTGGTCCCGCTCGACTACAAGTTGACCGCGCCCGAGCAGGCCGCCCTGGTCGCCCACGCGAAGCCCCGCGTGCTGCTCACCGAATGGACGACCTGGGAGAAGCTCGCGCTCGAGGCCCCCGAGCCGTTCGAGCGCGTGCTCGTGATCGTCACCGAGGCCCCCGAGGGCGCCGAGCTCGGCAGAGCGCTGCGCTTCGAGTCACTCGCCGCGACCCAGCCGGCCGAGTACGTCGAGCGCGGCCGCGACGACATCGCCTGCATCGTCTACTCCTCGGGCACTGGCGGCACGCCCAAGGGCTGCATGCTCTCGCACGGCAACTACCTCGCGCAGGCCGAGGTGCTCGGTCGCCTGTACCCGATGACCCGCGGCGATCGCTACTACTCCGTGTTGCCGACCAACCACGCGATCGACTTCATGTGCGGGTACCTGATCCCGCTGCTGATGGGCGCCACCGTGGTCCACCAGCGCACCCTGCGGCCGGCCTACCTCGGCGCGACCATGCAGCGCTACGGCATCACCCACATGTCCCTGGTGCCGACGATCCTCAAGACCCTCGAGAAGAAGATCCGCGAGCGCCTCGATGACCTGCCGAAGTGGCAGCGCCTGATCGTCGACAACCTGATCGATCTCAATCGATACGCGACCCGGCGCGAGCCCAACCAAAAGCTCTCGAAGAGCCTGCTGGGGCCGATCCACGAGCAGTTCGGCGGCAAGCTCAAGTTCATGTTCTGCGGCGGCGCCTTCGTCGACCGCAAGATCGCCGAGTTCCTCAACAGCCTCGGGCTCCCGGTCGCGATCGGCTACGGCCTGACCGAGGCCGGCACCGTGCTGACCGTCAACGACCTCAAGCCGTTTCGCGGCGACAGCGTCGGCAAGCCGGTCCCCGGCGTCGAGCTCGAGCTGCGCGACCAAAACGACGCCGGCATCGGCGAGGTGTGGGTCCGCGGCCCGACCGTCATGCAGGGCTACCTCGACGAGCCCGAGCTGACCCGCGAGGCGATCGTCGACGGCTGGCTGTGCACCGGCGACCTCGGCACGATCGACGCCGCCGGCCACCTCAAGCTGGTCGGCCGCGCCAAGAACATGATCGTCACCGACGGCGGCAAGAACGTCTACCCCGAGGACATCGAGGCCGCCTTCGCCGGGCTCGCCGACTGCGAGGAGTACTCGGTGTTCGCCGCCAACTTCATCTGGCCCACCGGCAAGCTCACCGACGAGCAGCTCCTCATCGTCGTGCGCCCCAAACCCGGCACGTCGGACGAGCGC
>Ga0105045_10000165_pt1 | contig 40532 bp, 25 predicted proteins | sample MAT02_FD_78089 | JGI IMG/M metagenome (GOLD analysis project Ga0105045, IMG submission 78089) | Freshwater microbial communities from Lake Fryxell liftoff mats and glacier meltwater in Antarctica - MAT-02 (megahit assembly) | ecosystem: Environmental > Aquatic > Freshwater > Ice > Liftoff...
AACCGTTGTCATAAGACAAAGCAGTGAGGTTAATCGGAAACTTATTCATAGAAAACAAACCTCCAGGCTGATTTGCTAGAGATACAAAAGTCAAGCCTATGACAGGTTTATCACCTCCACCTGTGACGGTCAATTCCTGAAACTGTATGCCATTCAAAGCCAACTTAGAGAGCGGTGTCTGTTGATTGGGACTACTATTAAATCCTATCGTGATGGATCCATTCAAGATGGCCGAAGGAATGATTTTATTATTTTTTTTCTCAATAGAAACGGTGCTACCCTCTTTGAGTGATAAGGTAGCCAACCACAATCCGGCTTCTAGATCATTTTTGATTTCTGCCGCAAACTGCCAATTGACACCGTTATTGCCTTTCTGTATAGCTGCTGAATATCCTAAAGCTGTCTCTGCTATAGGTATTTTGATGCCACCATCCATGCTACCACCTGCTAGAGCACTTGCCTCAATATTGACACTCAAATTTACAATGCTAAACTTCCAATTTCCCACTGAACCGTCATCAATAGAAACTACGTTTTTGGCACTTATATCACCCCAAAAACCAGTTTTATCAATCATCATATCTTCTACGGCAAAGGTTACCTTAGCATCACCTTTTTTAAATCCATCAGGCAGTGTTGCATTGATGCTTCCCAGATATAGTCCTTTCCAATCTAGGTTATTACCTCCTTTTTTGGGATGGTTGTCATGAAAAATTAGACCATTGGGATTTTGTGTATTATGCATATCTAATATAATCTCACCCGCTGTAAACCTAAAATCCTGTGCATCAGGAATGGTAAATGTAGCAGGTTGCATGCCCGTTGTGAACATCCAGTTACCTCCTTCAGAAAGTACTACAGCAAAAGGTACTTTGACTCTTGAGTTTCCTTGGACGATATTATCATTTTCAACAGGAAGTAATTTAGCTCTGGAGATCAGGTATTCGCCTGCAATTTTTACTGTTTTGATCCCTTGGCAATCTAGTTCTAGATAGGTATCATTTCCTTTTATAAACTTAAGATCTACATGTTCACTCAAACTGATGGTCTTATCATTAGCTAATATAAACTTAGGCTGTACACCGAATCCATTAGGTCTGATACAGATACCTTTCTGGGAAAAATCTACAAAATCATTGCCAAACCAATCTGCCATATCATATCCAAAAATGGCATTCATATATCCCTTGGTAGGTGTGAATATGAGGCCTACGATTTGCAGGTTCAATCCATTGTTATCAAACGCAAAAGGCACGCCTGTACCGGGCATATCAGGATTAAACTTACTAACTAGTTTTTGTGACTGATTGACATAATTATTGATACTATTGTATTTGTCTCTAGACATTTGGATGACACCATTCTGATCATTTGCAATCGCTTGGTCTATTAGATTATTTCCTTCAATTCTAGCTACCGCTTTGGTGGAACCGAAAGCTTGTAAATCTGTATTAACTTGAAGATTATTAAAATCAACCAATACTTTTGTTTTCAAAAATGGTATTGCTATTTCGCCTGTTCCATTGCCACCGTTAATGGTTTTTATTTTCATAGCAAACTTTCCTACTGATACCACATCATCGATAATAGGTGAGTAAGCTGATTTATTTTGGGGCAAGGCTATATCACATGATGCAAAACAAGCATTTTCGTCATTAGGGAGATTGGGGTTTGGGTTTGGTTTTCCTCCACCGTCTCCACCGTTTGAAAGACCTAGCGCATACGTAAAAGTACAAGCCACAGATATACCATTATTTTTGAAATTAGCATTTTTTCCTGGCTTAGGCTTTGCACGTACTCTCCACGCATATTTTCTACCTATTTGAAGGTTTGGATCTATCTGTGAGTACATATATGTTGAAACAGCCACTGTTTTCCTAAAAAATATAGGTTCTGTAGCCGCATCAAGTGCCTGGTTAGGATTCTGACCTTTGAGTAGTTCTACCATCGTAAGTTCGTACTCTATATTGATAGGATTGGCGCCAGCAGGTACTGTCCAACTGAACAATAGATTCTGGGGCGTCTTAGGATTTACTTCTCTGTCGCACATAGGTTGAAGCAAAAAAGGTGGTTCATGATGTGTGATCACAACACTAGAACATCCACCATTCTGATTGCTTAATGGAGCTCCTGTTGCATAATCAGCGGCATAGTAGCAAAACCTATAATTCCCTTCTGGTAAACCATTGCCACCTACCAATTGGCTTTCAGTAATACCCATCAAAATAAGATTTGCGGTATTGTAGTAAGGCGAAAGCTGATTGCCCGACAACTGTATCGTACCAGAAGGCGGTACGGTGATAGGTGTCGGCGGAGTAAATGTAGGTGGTATACTGATTATAATACCATTGCCGCTTATCGAACCTAATAACTTAATAGTTCTGATATTAGGTGTCGGATTGGTTACCATAACCACTACTTTATTGCTAAAAGCAACATAGTCCGAAAGATAAGGTGAATGGGGTGGCAAAACTGTTGTTTGCACTACGAGTTGACTGAACATCGTTGTCACAAAAAACATACTGCAAAAAAGAATGGATAACTTTTTGATTATTCCTGTCATGATTTAAAAATTTATGGTATATCTGAAAACTCCAGTTAATTCGGTGAAATTTTGACTATTTATATTGTCTGATTTGTTATTTAAAAAGAAGATATTTGCTCCTAAGTTATGTCGTTTGTCCATCGTATAATTACCACCCAAGTTGAAAGAATAATTAGTATTAACATCACTTAATTGAAGTCCAATTGTAGAATTTATGCTTACTTTACCTTCGAGCCATCCTTGATTGTATCCCACACTACCACCGAGACCCGTCTCTGTAAATGAAGCGGTTGTATTTTTTGTCCTGTTGATACTTAGGTTAAATGCAGCTTGACTTTTCAACAAGGATAAACTATACATTAGATTTGTAATTTCAGCTGCATACTCCATATAAATAGCTGTGAAAGCATTATTATCTATCATTCGCATATTGAGGTAACTACCTACGATCATGTGGTAAGTATTGGTAGTTCCCCAATTGATCCTAGGGCTAATGGTAAAACCTGGATTTCTATTTTGCATTATAATGGTATCATTTACCGCAGTAAAACCATCTTCTTGTTTTGTATAAAGATCCATCCATGTAGCATCTATACCCCAGTAGCTAGAAGGATTAATAGATAAGTTGACATTTGGTTGGTATCTAAAAGTAGTTACTGGTTTTTTATTTAGTAGATTATCACTAAAAACACTTAACCCATAGTTGAGGTTTACTTTATTTTTTAACATCGAAAAACCATGACTCATACCATAAGCATTGATATCATTTTCTATAAAATAAGCACCCATACTTTTGTAATCTGGTGCAATGCGTTTATAAAACATATTTAGATTATGTCCACTAAAATTAAAATTAGCACCCGCTTCCATAGCAAAATAAACTTGGGTAGCGATGGTCTGTTTTCCAGCTATCCTTGCTATCCTACTCCACGATGAGTCGATGGCAACTTCTGTCGCATTTACATTGCGATTATACACGCTCATTGCTGCGTCACCATATACATTCATGAATGATGATACTTTGATCATCGTTTTTAAAGAGAATACCGAGTTTTCCCCAGGTTGTACTAATACAACACTATCGGCATACATAGAAGGAAGGCTTTTGTCATCGTCCTTTGACCTCATATAAATCAGATCTACAAATGTGGACTCTGTTCCATAACCAACTTTGGCAGCATAACCCGTACGTCTGTATGCAGGAATGTAATTTTGTGACCTGGTAGTGTCTATACCTGTAGCTCTTTGGAACCTCCCACTTACAAATCCAAGTCTAAACTTACCTGGAGTAAGCTCTACCCCACCGCCCAAAAGTTGATGACCTGCCAAACTAAACTTGCTCCAATTAATATTTTGGAAACCTATGTAAGTTTTTAACCACTTATAGGTAGGTGCAATTCCAAATTGATTAAAAGGTTGACTGAAGCTACGATCTTGTTCAGAATAGGTAAATGACAATGGTATGCTAAAATCGCCTTTACTAAGATTAATATTGCCATGCAGCAAATAACTGAATGGCTGTCTTCTAGCTTGTATTCCATTGCTATTGTACGATGTGAGCTGAAATCCAGCAGAACCAGTCACCTTGAATGAATCCTGAAGAGAGCCAATCTCCTGAGCGAGTATTGTACCATTAAAAAAAGTAAAAAAGATTACAGACATCAAAAAAACGAATACCTTCATAAGGTTTGCTTAATAAAAAATTTGATTATTTTAATGGTGCAAAGATGGGGAGGATAGCTGCTTTCAAAGTTTAAGTATCATTCAAAAAGTGTAAAAAAGTGTAAAAATCAACTGTAAAGTTTATGTAAAAAAATAAGTTGGGATCTGCTAAAAGAGTTAGAATGACTGTTAAACGAGAGAAATCGTTTAAAAAACAGCGATAACAACATACGTCACAAGTTATGGATATAAAGATTGAGAAGTGCGTCGATCCCAAAACTACCACGACTTTATGAGCTATCTTGCCACTAAATTTTAATATTGATTTGACAGTATCGTTTAGGTAAGCCCACTTTATGAAATCACTCCTATTTTAAGGATGACTTAACGGTACATAGCTAAATCGTGATTTGGATTCATGATATAATGAAAGAACCACGGACTCCTGCTCATAGTTTAATTAATAAGATGGTTAACAGCCAATAGTATTAGCTTAACTAAGTACATTGATTGATTTTACCTGATTCATTATCGTGGGTTTAAAGGATATATCTATTTTATTTAGGTAAAAATTTGGACACAACTCAATTTAAGTTATCCACCTCTAATCCAGCACTGACCTACACTATAAATTTAAAATCATCATGGGATCAGCTTGCTACCATAAAGCGTGGCAACTTGGTGAGAATAGATAGTTTAATCAGTTCAACAAATGGATAAACATTTTTGCCAAACCGTTGTAATTAGTTATAAGTTTGTAGTTTAATTATTTTTTTAGGATGATTTACTATAATATATAACAAACTTTTGTATTTTTACGATTGAAATTGAAAATAAATGAGCGTATTAGATTTAGCAAGGGTAATTATTTACCGTTTTCACGAGAAAGGGTTAGAAATATTTCTGATCAATAGTGATTTAGATAATAATCCTGAGATATGGAAAATTCCTGAAGGTGCACAGTATAATTTGCTAACTAACACTGATGCACTTATAGATTTAGAATCTAGTATAGATGAGCAAGGTCGTACGATTAGAACTTATGCGATTGAGGGCGACTGGCATGATATCCCATCTATCAGAGGTATGCTCAAACATGATATCAATCTGGTGAAGACTATCGTTAAAGAAAATCTCCCAGGCAGTGAGAAAGGCACTTATTTTGCAGTAAAAGAGGCTGTCAAAAAAGTCCTTCCACATGAGTACAAAGCACTAAAGGAATTGAAAGAGGTGCTTTTTGATCGCAATAGTATCACTAATATGTAAGATAGCGGTCATTGTAATAGACAGTACAACCAACATTAATCAGAGACCACAACATGGAAGAAAACAACAAAGTGGAAATTATCAAACCGACAAGTTATGACGTGCAACTGCGTGACTTTGAGGGCGGACTTGTAAGTTTTTTAGAACAACATAACCTACCATCAGAGGGGATTTTTGTTGGCGTTCCTGAAAGACTTAACGTCTTTAAAAACTTGGAAGGTGTTATCGTTCAAATTGACAATAAAAATAAACAGCAATCTTTGTATCTATCTAAGTTCATCGCAGGTGTTGCTTCAGGACTTTTTGATGCTGCATTAAATTACTTATGGAACGAAACTATTTTACAAATTAGAAAACGTGTTGTTCAATATGACTTGGAGTATTTCTATGACAACGCTGTCTTAGGAGAAAAGCGTAAAAGACTTAAAGGGGAAGATGATTTAGTAAAGGTTGATGATTACGAATTAATTAAAGGGTCAAAAGAAATAGGATTGATTTCTGACTTAGGATTTAAGCATCTTGAATATATAAATTATATGAGGAATTGGGTAAGTGCGGCCCATCCAAATCAAAATGAAATTACAGGATTGCAACTCGTCTCTTGGCTTGAGACTTGTGTGAAGGAGGTAATTTCATTACCAATCTCAAATATTACAATTAAGATAAAACTACTCCTTACAGGAGTTAAGTCAACAAATATTTCCGAAAGTGAAGCAAATGAAATAGCCATATTCTTTACTGATTTGACACAAGAACAAGTAACAAATCTTGTTTCTGGATTTTTTGGTATTTATACTAAACCTGATTCTGACAGTCAAACCCTTCAAAATATTAATAGAATATTACCATTAATTTGGGACAGAGTGGACGAGGATACACGAGATTCATTTGGACTTAAATACGGAAATTTTGTAGCAAATAATTACCAACATGAAAAGAAACTTTCTCGTGAGTTTCTGCAATTAGTTAATGCAGAAAGTTACATTCCAGACAATTTAAGAAGTGTTGAGATTGAGACTGCTTTAAGTAATCTTGCAACTTCACATCGCAATTTTAATAATTTTTACAATGAACCTTCCTTTGCAAATCAACTTTATAGAATTGTAGGAGAAAAACCTAAAGTACCGAAAATTATTAATAAAAAATATGTTCTGACACTAGTAGATGTTTTTCTTACAAATGGCAATGGTGTTGCTAGTTCTGCTCAATCTGTTTATGTCGAACTACTTACGAAATTAGATTCAAATCAAGCTAACATTGCTGTATTATCATTTACAGACGAAAGGATTTCTAGTAAACTCCAACATAGTTTGTGTGCAAATAAATTTCGTAAATTAATAGAAATCGTAAAACCAATTGTGACTACCCCAGCGATAAAAGATTTAGTTGACAAAATCGAGAAGTTCACTGGTAAACTTGAAAACCTCAAATATGACAAAGCAATAAAAACATCGGTGGACAGCTTGCGAATTTTATTAAAATGATAAATTATAGGAAACACCAAACCGCTAACAGCGGTTTGGTGCTCCGCAGACACATTTGTGGTTAATCAAACATTGGTTCTCCGCATCAACATTTGTGGTAAAAATCGCCACCGTCGCCAAGCCGCAAACCGATAAGTTTACCTTCACTACAATCAGAAGTGTTTTAGACATATTAAATATTAACGTTTTTTATTGTTAAATCCTATAAATTTCATCATTATAAAAGCTTATCAATACTTATTTTTATCAATATTAGTGTTTTTTGCTTCATGCAAAAAAGATGAAGTTCTAACAGATAAAATAGATTTTACAAAAGAGGATATTGGCAATATCATTAAAATGAATTTTCTAGCGGAGTATGGCGGGATTTTGATTGAGAAGGATTACATCTATAATCTATCGCGCAGTCATCTATATTCAGAAGATAGAGAACATCAATTTTCTGAAGATTTGGTGGGGGCTAATAATAGTTACTTTATGACCATATCTGGCACATATATAAATAATTATCGCAAATCTCTAAGTGTTTATAATGATAGATTCATTACTTTTAATAGTAATAAATCTAAGGGAAAATCTAGTTTAGGAAAATATGAAATTCAAATAGAACCATATACGAGAATTGATATTGCTGGTAATACCTTAGATAACAAATATGTTTTTTCTGTAGAAGCTTATAGAGATTTTGAATTTTCAAAAGGGTTAAATGAGATTCAGGCAATTGGTGGGTTTATTTCATTCTATACCGGTGCATGTTTGTACGATTATGATCATAACATACTAACAACGAATACCGATTTTATTACACAACTATCATTCTATAATATAAAGGTACCAGGTGATAGAATTGACATAAAGGGTAAAATAGTGCAAGAGCATAATAAGTGGGTGTTTATCAGTGATGATGGTGATATAATAGCTTTATAACTTACGACTATTTTGTTTAATCACATTATCTTCTAATCGCTAGTAATATTACTTTAAGAGTTAGCTTTTCATAAATAATGTCTTACCTTTGTGGCTTTAAAACTAAACTGGTTTATTTCTATTCTTTTCTGTATGAAACTCAAAAAGTATTATTGATGTCTATCGTGATTCCACAAGCAAAATCAGTCTATCATGGCAAAGTTCGTGATGTATATGATTTGGGTGATAAATTAGTGTTGATTGCCTCAGATAGAATCTCAGCTTTTGACCACATATTGCCGCATACTATTCCATATAAAGGTCAAGTGCTTAATCAAATTGCATCTTATTTTCTAGAGGCAACCAGCCACATCGTACCCAATTGGTGGGAGTCGAGCCCGGATCCATGCGTATCTATAGGCAAAAAAGCCATTCCCATCAAACTCGAAATGGTGGTGCGTGGCTATCTCACTGGTCATGCTTGGCGGACTTATAAGTCGGGCGAGCGAATGCTTTGCGGTGTAACGATGCCTGATGGTATGGTCGAAAATCAAAAATTCCCAACTCCTATAATAACTCCTACTACTAAGGCCGATGCAGGACATGACGAAGATATATCAGCAGATGAGATATTGGCGAAAGCCGTAGTATCGAAGGCAGATTGGGAGCAGCTTTGTGCTTATTCATTTGCCTTGTATGAAGTGGGAGTAGAGATGGCCCTTAAGCGCGGTCTCATACTCGTAGATACTAAGTATGAATTCGGATATGTGGATGGTCAGATCACATTGATGGACGAGATACATACACCTGATAGTTCCAGGTACTTCTATGCAGAGGGTTATAAAGAAAGTCAAGCACAAAGTAAACCACAAAAACATTTATCGAAAGAATTTGTAAGAGAATGGCTGATTGCTAATGGATTTCAAGGATTAGAAGGACAACAAGTGCCTGAGATGACAGATATGTGGGTGACAGAGATTTCTGATAGATACATCCAACTGTATGAAAAAATCACTGGTAAGATTTTCGTTAGAGAACCACTCGATGATGTAGAAAGAAGAATAATTGATAACCTAAAACCATTTTTAATATAACTTTTTTTTACGATTTTAGCTTACTGCGGAATCATTTTGTGAATCGAAGTAGTGGGTTATGAAGTAGTGGGTTATCAAATCAGTTAAAATGAATATTTCGAAAGAATTATTGGCTTGCGCAAAGGAAAAGCGTGAACTTTGTGAGAATGCAGACGAACTAATGATGATAGTATTAGGTAAAGACAATGATATAAACCAACAATTGGTGATATGTACTGGATGTGGTGAAATCTATAAAGATGACAACGCAGCTGCGGCCAAAGGATGGCAAAAACTTACTGAGACCATCTGTAGTACTACACCCGCAGTTCAGGTGTTTAGCTACAGGAAACTCAAGAAACTCGAAGGTATGTCGTGGGCGCAGGATGCCTTTGATAGCATATATTTAGATGAGGATACAGATCTGTGGGCAAAGCCATTAGCGACTTTTTCATTATCAGGCCTCATTCATAAAGACAGTAATGGCAACATTTTAGAGAATGGCGATAACGTGACACTGACTCAAGACTTAGATGTAAAGGGGTCAAGCATCACTGCTAAGCGAGGAGTTTCGGTACCTCGTATCAAATTGGTACACGATAACGAAGATCAGATAGAAGGAAAAGTAGATGGTCAGACTATAGCAATTCTAACCAAGTAGGTCAAAAATTCGTCATAAAACGATTTTACTAGTTTATAATGATTCCTTTATCAGGTCATTGGTCTATGAAATGCAATACTTGGACGTAATAGTGGTACGGTCTATGTTGGTTTTATTAATTTTGTGTTTATTTTCAAAACCATATCGGTCTTTTTTTATTTAGCTAAGCTATCACAGGCATAATAGAGATTACGTTTTTATACATTATTTTATTAAATTTTATTCAGTGCGCAATATTTTACTACTTTTATTGACTCTTTTTATGATATTAAATGCTAAGAGTCAGACAAAGTTTACCATCAATGGTTATGTTAAAGACGGAAGTACGGGCGAGACACTCCTCGGTGCCAACATCGTAAATGTAGCGAATATTACGCAAGTTGCTGTGACCAATACTTATGGGTTTTATTCACTTTCTTTAGAACCTGGAATATACAAAATCGTTTTTTCATATCTTGGGTATCAAGACCAAACTTTTGAGATAGAATTAATCAAAAATGTCAAACTCAATGTCAATATGAATGAAGGTGTGATGATGAATGAGGTCGTCATATCTAGTGACAAAGAAGAGCGACGCAATAACGTGGAAGGCACACAAATGGGTACAGTATCCTTGCCTATGGAAAATATCAAAAAGCTCCCTGCCATATTTGGTGAGGTGGATTTATTAAAAGCTTTACAATTATTGCCGGGAGTTTTGTCATCAGGTGAGGGCAATGCTGGGTTTTATGTACGTGGTGGTGGCCCAGATCAAAACTTGGTTTTGCTGGACGAGGCAGTCGTATATAATCCGGGACATTTGCTAGGTTTCTTCTCAGTGTTTAACGCTGATGCTATCAAAAATACAACATTGATTAAAGGAAGCATGCCGGCTAATTTTGGAGGTAGATTATCATCAGTACTTGACATTCAAATGAAAGAAGGCAATGACAAAAACTATTCGGTAGAAGGTGGGATCGGCCTGATATCCTCCCGTATAACCATACAAGGTCCAGTGGTCAAAGACAAAAGTTCTTTTATCATTTCAGGTCGTAGGACATATATTCTAGATCTGGCACAGCCTGCATTGAAGGGCGGCAATTTTGAAGGAACCAATTACTACTTTTATGACCTCAATACGAAGTGGAACTATAAATTTTCGGACAAAAATAGGTTGTTTTTTAGTGGTTACTTTGGCAATGATGTATTTAAGTTTAGACAACCTAACCGAGATTTTAAATTTGATTTGCCTTATGGCAATAAAACTGCTACGCTACGTTGGAATCACTTGTTTAACGAAAAAACCTTTATGAATGTATCTGCGGTATATAATGATTACAGATTTCAGTTTAACGGAGGACAAAATGATTTTACATTTAAGCTCTTCTCTGGTGTGAGAGATTGGAACTTGAAAGTAGATTTTGAAAACTATTCTAGCAATAACCATACGATAAAGTACGGGGTTAACTACACTTATCATACATTGACTCCGAGTACTGCAAGTGCAACGAGTGGAGATGTAAATTTTGAAACTCCATTTGAGCCTAAGTATGCACATGAAGGAGCAGTTTACTTGTTAGACGATATGAAATTAAATTCCAATTTTTCATTAAATACAGGCCTAAGGCTAAGTATGTTTACGCAAGTTGGGCCATATAGATCTAAGATTACCCAAGATACATTCGGTACACTTGAGCCTGTCAAAACTTACGGAGGAATAGAGCCTAGAGTCAGTGTAAATTATAAAATAAATAAAGATTTAAGCATAAAATCTGGAATAGCGGTTACTACGCAATATTTGCATTTGGTGAGTAACTCATCAAGTACCCTCCCCACTGATGTGTGGGTGCCTAGTACTGAAATAGTCAAGCCTCAGCGTGGGATTCAGTACGCCCTAGGAGTATTTAAAAATTTCAAAAACGATGATTACGAAACATCAGTAGAGGTATATTATAAAGATCTATATAACCAGATCGACTATGCGGATAACTATGTCAATAATATAAGCCAAGAGGTAGAAGATGCCTTTGTTTTTGGTAAAGGTAGAGCCTACGGGGCGGAGTTTTTTATTAAGAAATCTGTCGGAAGATTAAACGGATGGATAGGTTACACATTGTCAAGAAGCGAACGAGCGTTTAATGATATAGAAGGTGGTCGATGGTATCCAGCCGTGTATGATCGAACACATGATCTGTCTGTAGTGGTCAACTATAAACTCAACAAAAAGTGGGACTTCGGTGCCATTTTTATATATGGGAGTGGTAGATTATTTACACCTGTGAGGGGTTTCTTTTTTGTAGAGCAAAATGTCAATCTTTTTTACGGTCCAAGGAATAGTACTAGACTCGACGCCTATCATAGGATGGATTTATCCGCTACATATACTCGTGACCCTGATTCAAAAAAGAAATTTAAGGGTAGCTGGACTTTTTCTATTTATAACACCTACAATCGGTTAAACCCTTTCTTTGTAAACTTCGAGACTACTACAGATTTTCAGACAGGAACCAATACCATCGCAGGAACTAAAATCGCTATTTTCCCACTGATACCAAGTATTACTTATAACTTCAAATGGAATCAAAAATGATAAAAATTAATTCGATAATTAGGCAAAGTTATGCTACCTTTAGAATATTGCTAATCGCAGTATCTACTAGCCTTGTATTTACTTCATGTGAGCAAGATTATATACCTAGCACCAGTGAGAGTCAACAAGAAATCGTAGTAGAAGGCTATGTAGAAGTAGGAGATAGCACCAATCCTGTGTTTGTGGTTTTGTCAAAAAGCATTCCTTTTTTATCTACTATAAACAGTGATAAATTTTCAGAGTTATTTGTAAAAGGTGGCAATGTAACAGTCAATGATGGTACTAAGGAAGTAACATTGAATGAGGTTTGCCTTAGTCAACTTCCAGACGATTTTAAAAAAGAAGTAGGTCAACTACTTGGTTTAAACACCGATAGTCTCACAACGGATATCTGTATTTATGTAGATTTGCTTAACCAAGTCACAAAAGAAGAAGGCAGACGATATGACCTGACTGTCAAGGTTGGTGACAAAACATTGACAGCAACGACGACAGTTCCTATGCGTGTACCACTTTTTGACTTTCAGTGGCGACCCACTCCAGGCAAAGACATAGACACACTGTCTGAGCTGTACGCAAAACTCAGTGATCCAGCGGGGATTCAAAATTTTTATAGATACTTAACAGCTATAGGAGATGGTGCCTTTATACCACCATTTAGTTCTGTAACAGATGATGCAGTTTTTGATGGCAAAAGTTTTGATGTACCCATACAGAAAGCAGAGCGTAGAGGAGGCGATTTTAATCCAGAAATATTTGGCTATTATAGAAGAGGTAGTAAAGTCAGAGTTAAGTGGTGTTCGATAGATAAAGCACATTTTGATTTTTGGAATACTCGAGATTTTTCAGCCAACAGTGGAGGTCCGTTTTCATCTTATACTCGTATCGCTACCAATATCAATGGAGGTCTAGGTATCTGGGGTGGATATGCGGTCAATTTTTATGAGTTTACAGTGCCCCCGAGATAGTACAGTTATTATGGTATTCACTTATAATTGTAATGTATAATAAAGCAGAAATCTGATGCTATTTGGAAAATAATTTTATCTTTGACAAATAATTAAAGTATGTAGATAACCAATCCTATATACGATGTAGTATTTAAGTAACTGCTGGAAGATTTTAAGGTTGCAAAGCTGTTTCTGTCTGCCTGGAAAGGATTTGATATTTCAGAATTAGAGTTGCTTCCACAAGAGCTGCGCGGAAAAAAAGAAACGGAATTGCCTACATCTATAAAGCTTGCCATATATAACTTAGACTTCTCATCTAGGATCAAAACCAGGAATGGAGAGGAGCAAACCATCATCACTGAGTTACAAAAAAGCAAAATGTACAATGAAAGTATGCGTTTTCGTAGATATCTTGGCAAACAATATATGAATGATTGATTGTTTACTACAAAACTAGATGCTAGAAATCGAACAGTTAGAATGGGCATTCTATATTTACAATTTATTTTCTTGGCTATCCATTATAAGAGTACGAATTTGATCCTGTACTTCATATCCGTAGTGACGTATAGATACGATACGAAACGGCTGAGGATGACAAAATAGTTAATAAAAAGACCGTTAAAAATGATTTTATAAAATCATTGTACCACGACGGAATTATTTTAACATTTCAGCGTTAAAGAAGATACGTAGAGATGAACTAGAGATCTTATTAGATATATTTGGCCAAAGCAATAAAACCAGTGATATGCGCATAATGAATGTAAAAGAGATGGATTTTCCTGAGCAATTCAGACCTATTATACGCAGACTAAAAAGCACGATTGAGGTCAGAGAAGTAAGAGATGTTATGGAATTAGAAGATGATTTTGTGAAAGAAATTCAGGAATATGAAGATAGAGTAAAAACTGCAAAATCTAATCTTAATGATGCCCTACAACAAAACGTGGTTGCATTCAAGTTAAAAGATGAAACAATAAATCAGAAAGAGGAGGAGCGTCGTCAGAAAGAGAAGAAGCGTCGCCAGAAAGAAAGTGCAGTATTGTTATTACTATCTAATGGTGTTGATAAGAAACAAATAGCCAAAAAATTGGGTATAACTAAAGCAGAAATTTCTAAAATAAAGCATCACAAGTAAACCCCAAAGCATCATTAGTCTTTTTTATAATTTATGAAACTTGTTCTCAATAATCAGTAATGCTTCATCATATTACACTTATTGGGATGTTTTTTTGTTTTTTTAAATTTTTAGTATTTTTTTAACAGCGAATTACTGCATTCTACCAATTTTTTGTATCATTGTACTTAATTTGATCGTGATAGTGATGAGAATGTTATTGTTGTTTTTAAATTTGCTTATTCCATTGCTTGCCATAGGACAGGGTGATCCTTTGACCAATGGTGTGATTAGCAATGTTTTGGAGGACTTTTTAGAATCTACCGATAGTGAAAATTTTGATTACAATACGATTTTCGAAAACTTAAACCACTACTACGCAAAACCACTAAATATCAATAACGCTACAGATAACGAGCTTAGAGATTTATTTTTAATTAATGAAATTCAAATTGCAAATTTTATTAATCACAGAGCTCAGAATGGTAGCTTCTTGAGTATTTATGAGTTGCAAGCCATACCTTCATGGGATCTGACTCTGATTAGAAACGTGCTTCCTTTTCTGTCTTGCACAGTAGCAGATGACGACTTTAATCTTAAGTTTAAGGATATAGTTGAAGGCGGGCGATCTCAACTTTACTTTAAGGCTAGACGTGTCCTCGAAACTCGAAAAGGATTTATACCTCGAGCGGATGGAACTAAGCCATACCTCGGTGATCCTAATCAGCTTTACATGAGATATAGATATGAGTATGGTCAATTGTTCAAAATGGGTTTTACTGCTGAGAAAGACGCGGGGGAAGAGTTTTTTAGTGGTAACAACAAGAAAGGCTTTGATTTTTATTCTTTTTTTGTCTATGCTAAGAATATAAACAAGCGATTCAGTATCATAAGCTTAGGTGATTTTGCAGTGAGTATGGGACAGGGTCTGATATTACACAATGATTTTGGCACAGGTAAGTCGTCTTATGTAATGAACGTCAAAAAAGCGGGAAGGTCGCTACGACCTTATAGTTCGGTCAATGAAGTCAATTTTTTTAGAGGTGGCGGTGCGGTTATGAATCTAGCACCCAAGGTCAGTTTAATGGCTTTTGCGTCTTATCGCCCTATAGATGCATCAGTTAGTAGAGACACTACAGAAAACAATGATTTTGACACCTTCGGATCTATACGATTCGACGGTTTTCATAGGACAGAAACAGAAGCTTTAAATAAGAATACTATAAACCAGACTAACTTTGGTGCTAAGCTGGAATACAAAACTAGGGATTTCAAAATCGCTTTTAACGGTCTATATACTGGATTCAATAAACCACTAGTCAGAGACGAAGCTCTCTATCGAAAATATCTTTTTGGCGGAAGCCAATTAATAAATGCAAGTGTTGATTATAGCTATAGACTAAAGAATTTCACTTTTTTTGGTGAGTACGCCCGTAGTGATAATGGTGGCAATGCGAACCTCCATGGAGTGCTGATGGGACTAGATCGTAGGATAGATATCTCCATCGTCTATAGAAATTTTAGTCCAGATTATCAAGTCCTTAACGCCAATGCCTTTGCGGAATCTACTAATCCTATCAATGAAAAAGGAATATATCTAGGTATGGAGATACGTCCGTTCAAAAATGTGGTTATAAGCGCCTATCTAGATCATTGGAAAAATCCATGGGTAGCATTCAGGCGTGATGGAGTGGGTGAAGGTAAGGAGTCTTTAATTAAAATAGCTTACACTCAAAAGCGCAAACTTGATTTATACATTCAGTATAGATATGAACAAAAGTTACTTAATAGTAACAATGAAGCTATAATAGATTATCCAGAGACACAGGCACAGCAGCGATTGCGATTACATGTAGCCTACAAACTTACCAAAGAATGGGAGTTTAGAGATAGAGTAGAGTTTTCTTTTTTTGAGAAATCAACAAGTTCTCGTGGATTTTTGATGTATCAAGATATCGTATTCAAACCGATAGCAAAGTCTATTTCTTTTAGTGCTAGATATGCAATTTTTGATATAAATAGTTTTGACTCTAGGATATATGCTTATGAAAATGATATGCTTTATGAGTTTTATATTCCGTTTTTTCAGAATAGAGGAACTAGGTTTTATGTCAATACTAGGTGGCGTATAGCAAGGAATTATACATGGGAGTTCAGGGTCGGTCGTACCTACCTAGAGAACGTTAATGGGATAGGATCGAGTAATGATTTTATCAATGGAAATACCAGAACTGAACTCAAAACTCAGCTTAGAATTTCATTTTAAGGGATAACTAATATAAAAGATAACTTCTAACACGACATGGTAAGATTACAAGATTTATGGATTGGCGACAAAGTATTATTGACCAAGTCCGGGCGTATCGGCAGCTATCTAGGCAAGACAACTCAAGGTAAGGCTCGCATAAAAGTCGAGGAATCAGTCTATTTGGTTGACCCAAAATTTCTTCAATCCGTAGCTGACGACTCTACTTTGCCAAGTGTGGATGACCTGCTAGGTGACATGAACACCAAGTCTCAATCTCAAATAATATCGGATTTTAAAAGCCCCAATATCTACAAAGATAATAGTATAGATTTGCACATCGAAAAACTAGCACCCGATATGCTCAAACAGCCTGCCTCTATGATTTTAAACTTCCAAAAACAGCAAGCATATCAGTTCATAAAAGCTTCCATCGCCGCCAAAACACCAATCATAACGATCATTCATGGTCGTGGTGCTGGAGTACTCCGTGAAGAGGTGATCATAATTGCTCAACAGTTTAGCGAAATCAGATTTACGTTTCAGACCAATAATAATGGTGCTTTAGAGGTATGGTTACATTACTAGCAAGTTTTAATATTAGCAAATCGCTATTGATTTCGGTTTAATTTGGGAATTTATAAAACTATGCTAAAATAGAGATGTTTCTATTTTAGAATAATTCATAATTATGATTGCTTTATTAAGAGAAAATCCACTTTTACTTTTATTTGTAGTAGCAGCACTCGGTTACCTTTTAGGGCAGATCAAAGTCTTTGGTACTGGGCTGGGTACTGCTGCAGTCTTATTTGTTGGTTTATTTTTTGGTGCTTTAGATCCAGACATAAAAATCCCTGAAATCATATTCCAAATCGGAATAGTATTTTTTGTTTATTCAGTAGGGTTGACATCAGGTCCAGCATTTTTTGAATCCTTCAAAAAAAATGGATCTAGAGATATTGTTTTCGTTCTTTTTATGCTTGCCTCTTCTGCATTGATTACGGTACTGATATACTACTTGATGGGATTTGATAAAGGTACAATCGTAGGTATTTACTCGGGAAGTTCTACCAATACTACAGCCTTGGCATCCGTGATCGACCTAGTCAATAGCAAGCCAAATGCCGGCAGTGTAGTCAATGACTTAGTGGTAGGATACACTTTTTCGTATCCTATGGGAGTACTCGGTGTGATGATTGCTATCAAAATCATGGAACGCTTCCTAAAAGTGGATTATAACGCTGAAAAAACAACTCTTCGTAAAGATTATCCTATAGACGATAACCTGACCAGTAGGAGTATAGAAATAACTAACCAAGAAGTCAGCGGACTTCAACTGCGAGATATCATGAGAGACAAGCCTTGGAACTTAGTTTTTGGACGCATTCAGAGCAAAAAACTAGGTGTGATATTGCCCAACTGGGATGTGGTAATAGAGGTGGGTGACAGAGTGATGTTAGTAGGTTCAGGGGACGATATAGATGCAGCGCAGCAATTGATAGGTATGGAAGTAGAAGACGAACTGCTCTATGACCGCAAGGAATATGACATCACAAGGATATTCGTATCTAACTCTGATGTAGTCGGTAGGGAATTGTCATCACTTAATCTTCAGCAAAAGTATAGTGCCATCATCACTCGAATCAGACGTGGAGATATAGATATGCTAGCTAAACCAGATACGGTCTTAGAGCTAGGTGATAGGATTCGGTTTGTAGCTAGACGCCAAGACATCAAAGCTATTCAGCAACTATTTGGCGATTCGTATTATGCATCGAGCAAGATTGATCTGTTTTCTTTTGGAGTAGGTATAGCATTGGGATTGATACTTGGGATGGTTTCATTTTCGCTGCCAGGCGGCGTTGTTTTTAAGTTGGGTTTTGCAGGTGGACCGTTAGTTGTAGGATTAATCTTGGGTTCTCTACGTAGGACAGGACCTATCGTATGGACATTACCTTATGGTTCTAATGTCACACTGAGCCAGCTAGGATTGACGATGCTACTCGCAGTGGTAGGAGTGAGCTCAGGTAATACATTGGTTGAGAGTCTCAGTGACGGTAGCTGGGTAGGTATATTTCTAGCTGGATCTTTTCTGAGTATAATAGCAGCGATGATGAGTTTGTGGATTGGTTACAAGTTTTTTAAGATACCATATTCGCTACTTTTAGGATTTATATCCAATCAGCCTGCTATTTTGGAATTTGCTTCAGATATCACTAAAAACAGAGTTCCTGCCGTTGGTTATGCCTTTATGTTTCCTATATCTTTGATTATGAAGATATTGTTCGCTCAGATATTATATTTAATACTTTCATAAGCTTAATGTTATAGATACTAATTTATTTTTTTTAAAAAATAATAATCAATAATTTTTGTATATTTGAATATTGATATATCTTTGCATCGCCTTACGAAAAACGGCCCGTTCGTCCAGCGGTTAGGACGCCAGGTTTTCATCCTGGAAACAGGGGTTCGATTCCCCTACGGGCTACAAAAGCTCGCAAAACCTTTACGATTGATCATTGTAAAGGTTTTTTTTATTTGTAAAAGTATAAATAAAGATTAACCTCAAGTAAAATATATTTTGACATTTGTTTTTTGTCTTAAAACTAGATTGGCTGCGTATTTTTAATCTTCTTTTAACATCTGTTTTGCATAAATCTTTCTATTTTTGCACTTTCTTAATTTTAAATAAAAAAATGATAGCTTCCATAATTTTAGTATTTGTTATTGGATATCTTTCTATAGTCTTTGAACATCCTCTTAAACTGGACAAAACTGTCCCCGCATTAGGCATGAGTGCTATCATGTGGGCTATACTTGCAGTAGGATTCCATAGTGGCGCAATCAATGTCATAGATGGCCATGAGCACGTGTTCAGTATGACTGGCCTCACTGATGCAGCTGCGATAGAACTTGCTGATGAGGGATTTACCAATACATTGCTACATCATCTAGGCAAAATTGCCGAGATACTTGTATTTCTTATCGGTGCTATGACAATCGTAGAGTTGATAGATATGCATAGAGGTTTTGATTTGATAGACGACTGGATTACTACCAAAAACAAGAAAAAACTATTATGGATAACAGGTGTGATTGCATTCATTTTGTCTGCAATTATAGATAATCTTACCGCCACCATCGTATTGATCAGTATCATGCGTAAGTTAGTTCATGATCGCAATGACCGAATGTGGTACATAGCGCTAATCATCACCGCTGCAAATGCTGGTGGCGCTTGGTCGCCGATAGGTGATGTGACTACTACGATGCTTTGGATTGGCAAGAAAGTATCTGCATTAGGATTGATAGAGTATGTAATTATACCTTCTGTTATATGCTTCATTGTACCTTATTTTATAGCATCATTTAAGCCTGTGTTTAAAGGTGACGTGCATAGGCCAAAGGATAAGGATGATCACAAAGCTGAAAAGCTACTGAGTAGCAAAACTATGCTTTTTGTGGGGTTGGGTGCTATAGTTTTTGTGCCTCTGTTCAAAACATTAACACATCTGCCCCCTTATGTGGGTATGATGCTATCACTCGCAGTAGTATGGATGGTGTCTGAGTACATACATCCAGAAGAGAACTTTACAGCAGAGAAAAAGAAGAATTATTCTCCTCATAAGGCACTCTCCAGAATAGAGATATCTAGTATTTTATTTTTCTTAGGAATCCTATTAGCTATAGCAGCTTTTGAGTCCATCGAGATCGACGGAGTAGGGATGCTTAGAAGTGCTGCCGAATCACTGAGTGCAGTTATTCCAAGTCAAAACGTCATCATAGTTTTACTAGGTATGTTTTCGGCTGTGATAGATAATGTACCTTTGGTGGCGGCAAGTATGGGGATGTATGATCAGCCATTGGATGACCACTTGTGGCAATTTATAGCTTATGCGGCTGGTACAGGAGGTAGTTTGCTTATAGTGGGGTCAGCGGCAGGAGTAGCGGCTATGGGTATGGAGAAAATAGATTTTATCTGGTATTTTAAAAATATCACTTTGATTTCGTTTGCAGGTTATATAGCTGGTTGCGGCGCATTTATTGCTATCAGTCACTATTTTCTATAATTTAATTTTTTAAATAGTTAATTTATCCAAAGGCTGATAAGTAGTATCTACTTATCAGTCTTTGTGGTTTTAATATCAAAATCTTATTTATGTCTCAACTTACACAAAATATAATGATGATTAGACCAGCTAACTTTGGATTTAATCCTCAGACTGCGGTCAATAATGCTTTTCAGTCCACTGAATCTATCGACGATCCTAAGGCATTGAAAAATTTGGCAATAGCCGAATTTGACGCAATGGTAGCTTTGCTTAGATCAAAAGGCATCAATGTCATCGTGATACAAGATACAGATAGTCCCATCAAACCCGATGCGGTTTTTCCTAACAACTGGGTGAGCTTTCATGCCAACGGCAGTGTGGTCACTTATCCAATGTTTGCACCTAATCGGAGGATAGAGCGTAGAGAAGATATCATAGATCAGTTAAGTGAAAAATTTCTAGTCAAAAATCGTTATTCATTTGAGTTTTATGAAGAGGAAGGCGAGATTTATTTAGAAGGTACAGGCAGTATGATTTTTGATAGAGAAAATGATATAATCTATGCATGCCTCAGCGATCGTACCAATCCTACGCTCATAGATAAGTTTAATGTGTTGATGGGGACTAAGAGTATTGTTTTCAGATCTTTAGATAGAAATGGTGATGAGATATATCATACCAATGTCATGATGGCATTAGGTGAGAGCTTCGTAGTGATCTGTATGGATAGTGTGGTGGATAATGTGAGTAAGCAAACATTGCGTAATTCATTCAGTGCCACGGGCAAGGAGATTATAGAGGTTACTCATGATCAGATGGAGGCCTTTGCGGGCAATATGCTAGAAGTAATCGGTCACAATAGAACTCGTTATCTAGCTATGTCTATGTCGGCATTTGACGTACTCAGAGATGACCAAAAGGAGGCACTGTCCAAACACACTAATCTTTTGCCAATAAATATTAATTATATTGAGACCTTCGGGGGCGGTAGTGTAAGGTGTATGATGGCAGAGGTTTTTTTGCCACTCAAGTGATAAAACTCATAACAATGGTATTGAAGTGATACAATAACATATTGTTATTTTATTTGCATGACATTAATTTTTAATATTTTAGCTATTTTCTCAGTTCATAGCTCTGGCTATGGATGAAGAAAAGAGCTTCATCTTTAAAACCAAGCACTAACACCTCATTTTCACATACGTTATTAAACCACTTCATTGCTGGTAGAAAATAATAAAACGCAATTAAACCAATAAAATCTACTCAGGTTATGATCAATATGTTATCCAAAAAAACAACTTTGGGAATCTTCCTTGATGGTTTTGAGCAGTACTTCTATGGTCGCAGAACTAGACGTTGGAGGATAAATCTCCCATTTTTCGTTTGACCTCATCCAGTAAAGCTTCCATACATTTTGAGCCTTTACATGACTTAGCTTAGCAATAGGTATGACTGTTATTTTGGTTGGATCGTTCCAGAGTGGTCTTTTTTCATGGATTACAAAATTTTTTCCATCATACGAATAATCATAATCTAATTTTTTTCTGATTTCAATTTTTTGAGGTCGTATGGACTCTACATAAGCTTTTACTAATGTTTCGTTGATATCGATTATTTTATCTTCCATTATATTATAATTGATTTTAGCATATTGGGTTAATAATAATATTTATATTTAGATATTTGGACTTGATTGTTGTCTGTACTCAATTTTCACACTTTTATTAAATATTCTAAATTACTAATACATGCTTCTTTAGATCCTTTTAAAAACGCAATATACTTATACATCGCTACAGCGGTATCAGTATAGTTAAGTATATGACCATCACGATACTCATGATATTCATTAACAACACCCAGTTTTACTAATTGCCCTCGCAACAATTGAATTTGTTAGAGTGGCACGATGACATCAAGTGCACCATGAAAAATGATCTTCGGCTTAGCTTGTGCTCTTGCTACGTGAAACATTTATTGAAGTCATACAAAGGCTTTTGAAAATAAAATTAGTGTAAAGATACTAAATTTATGTGAAATTGGAGAAAAAGATAGAAATATTAATAAAGATGTTTTGGCGATACTTCAAAGTATAATATCAGCTTGATTAATGATGCTGATATCAATATTCATTTTTGATTTTTGATTTTTGGCATTAAAGCAACTTTTATATTTTTTTGTACTATTGAGTATAATTATTGATAAAAATGTAAAGATATGAGATGTTTATTTGTGTTGACGCACGTGGATGTAAGTAAGTAGATAGTTAAAACCAAACACTTAAATCTAATATTACCATACGCAGGCGGCAGTTAATTTTTTCATTTTCTAAAAAAGTAATCAAACCGCGTCATGTCTTTAGCATGAAAAATCTAGTTCAAAAAAAAACCATTACTTGGAAGAGATTTTACCTACATTTTAACAAACTTTCATATCACTGCATCATAGTCGCTCTTTCGAGTTCCTTTGCTTCTCGTATTGTCATATACGACCTTTCAGGATCGCTCAGTCTTAATCTTTTATACCGCATTGACAAGATAGCTCAAAAAGTTGTGTTAGTTTTGCGTTAGGCACACTTTCGATTCTTTATTCATTTATCGCTAGATTTTTGAACGATTTTGTTTCATTTATAAGTTATTATGACCTTTCAAGCAAGCCTTAATTAGCAATAGTCCGATAAGTTATAAAGCGGCGACTTTGCCAAAATCCAATATTTTGCATTTAAGTTCTGTATTATTTTATAGCTCTGGGTCAATATCATAGTTTATAATTATTCTTTCGAGTAGATACTGATTGTATAACTCTGTTTTTATATCTCGGACAGAGTAGCTGATTGGTTGATCTTCTTCGATGTCTTTGCGGATGATTGCTTTGGGTATATTCACTATGGTCATGGCATAATTTACATGACTATATATATTTTCTTCTGACCTAGCTTGACTCTCATCTAAGCCGTCCATTGTTTACCATCTCTGAATATAAATTCATTTTGAAATCGTGCTTTATAATATCTTACCATATCTGTTGCACAACGTGATGTGTTGGTACCAAAGTACAAAACGGTATTCCCTTTTTTCCCCTTATCGGTGAGATATTTAGTGAGCGCTAATTTTATATTTATCTTCAAACTGACTGAATAAACTTAAGCTTCATATACGACTTTCTCTTCATATTGGTATAACTTCTTGAATACTCGCTTATATATTTTCTTGTGTAGTCATGTTGATAAGAAAGTTTGATTACAGGTTGGCTCAAGGGCTGATTTAGCATTTACTTTTATATATATAATTTTTCGTAATGTAATTTAAAAGTTATCATACTATTGTAATAATAAAAGTTACATTTATAGCTTGAATTCTCGCATTGAGAAAGAAGCAAAAAAAATCGTCACCACAAATTGCTTCGTGATGACGATTAAAATTATTCAAACTAAAAACATTGTTTCGTTACTCAACACAAATCATCTTCTTAGAGATTTTTTGTCCTAGAGATTCTATATGATAGATAATCACACCTGTACTGCCCAACTCTGACTTATGAAGTCTAACATTATGTGCACCTGCATCATAATTATCTTGGATGGATTTCAAAAGCCTGCCATTGACATCCGTAAAGGTAAGTTTAACGTCTGCTGCTTTTGGAAGTTCAAAAGTAATAGAAGTCATATCTACGAATGGGTTTGGAGTATTTTGATACATCTTGACCTCTGCAAACGAATTGCTGGATTTTTGACGCAAAGTCACATTCATCACCCTGAACTGATCATCAAAAGCTTCTATATGTGTCACCTCTGAATTAAGAGATAAGTTTACCTCACTACTACCTCTGAATATCAATTTAAACAATACTTTGTCTGCCGATATGGTTTTGCTCTCATCGTCATTCCAACTGGTGCTCAGCTTACCACTAGATAAGAGATTCATACCGAAGTTCGACTCATTGATAATAAGTTCGCCAGATTCAGTGCGTACTAACTGTAATTCATTAGGGTTAAATCCTAAAGTATATTGGAAGCCACTGATCTTTTCAAATCCGTCAGCGTGAAATTGCACTTCTGTTTCGCCATTTTTATTAGTTACAACTTCGTAATTCAATGCCAAAGTAGTGTTTGATCTCGTCTGAGCTTTCACTTCATTGGCATTGTAAGTTGCACTTTCGTTGATGTCACCGATCTTGATAGGAAGAAAATTTTGTCCTATTTTACCATCACTCAGCTTAGAGTAAGCATAAATCTCATTGAAAGGAAATGGGTTAATATTAGAAACATAAGGATTAATGCTCGTAACGAATCTCCACGATCTCTGACCACTAGGAAACTGCGCAGTTATACCTAATATAGCTTTGCGCAAAGTAGAAAGATCTGCTGCTGACACTCTTCCATTATTGTCCACATCTGCTGCTATAATTTTTTTAGGATCATTCAGCACGTCTATACCTAACAAGTGTCTTTGAATCATGACTAAGTCCAAAGTAGAAACTCCGTTCAATAAATCTCTATTGTCTGACATTCTGATATTAAAGTCAGCTGCTTTAGGTAGATTAGCGAAGATATAAGAGCCACTTTGGTCACTATATATTGACTTATTTAACTCAGTATTGGTTGAGCTTTGCATGATAACTTCTACACCGGGCATCCCCACACTGTTAGCTGGTACGATTCTGCCTGATACACCTATTAATGGTTGATTATTGTCAGGACATACATTGGCATTGTCTTGAAGGATGATTTTGACGGTACAGTAATCTTGATTTCCCGCAAGGTCAGTAACTGTCATATCTAGTAGCACCTCTTGTAGCTTGCCATTAGGTATATCTGCGCAGTCAAATAGAATACCTGAACTTCTCTGAGCTGGTATCCATATCTGAGCATTACCAGCATTGTACTCTGCTAATGTTGCTTCCACACCCGAAGCTTTGAAGTAGTGTTGTACGTTTAGTTTGGATACAACTGGTGTAGCACCAAAAAATGTAAATATAAGACTACCTGTAGGCGTACAGTTATCAAAGGATCCTAGGTCATAATCCTTAGCCCATATTGCGATAGTTCCGTTGCTATTCATCACTGCTGTAGTTATCGATGATAGACAATAAGGCGTAGGTTTCTTGCGCTCAAGCACTGTAATCGTATGTGTACAGAATGCTCTATTGCCACATTTGTCCTCTACAGTCCACTTGACCTGGTGAACTCCTACCTTTATAGTTCTATTGAATCTATCGCTATTTACTACTTGGTCTATAGTGCCATTATTGTCAATATCTAACTCATACTTCCATACAAGATTCGTATTGCTCTCTGGACAATCATCAATCGCAGTCATGGTAAAATCAATCGGACCTTCACAATTACCAAACGCTGCAAATGTACGATCTACACATGCAAACTCAAAATCAGGTGCTATATCGTTCTTGAGTTTGATAATCTGAATTTTCTCATACAATCCTTGTCCGTATTGAGGATTTGCATCATTGTAGGTACACCAATCTATGACTGTCCATGTTCTGATTATTTTCTCACATGCACCATCTACAAATTTAAATACTTGATCTTTATAAGTCATGGCTACTAGACTACAGTTGTTGTCACTGACTACAGGACGATCAAATCCGATTGGCAAATTTTTAGGATCCAATACTGAATGGCACTTAAAAGTCTCATAGTTTCTAGGCCAGACGATGTCATTACGTGGATCTGATTCGTTATTAATATTATAATAGAATGGATCTTTGTTATTAAGTGTAATTATTTGTACGCAAGAGTTTCTAAAACCTTGTTTATCCTCTACGGTCCATGTCCTGGTCACTGTACCCACTCCGCATTGATTGATCTGCACATTATCTTGGCTTTTGACACTTACGACTGTGCAGTTATCTCTATATTCTGGTTCACCAGTGATTTTTAAATCTTTGAAGTCAGCTTGACAATCTAGTGTAATATCAGCTGGGCACTTGGTGATATAAGGCGGCAGTTTGTCTTGAACTTTTACTTCTACCATACATGTGTTAGAATTACCAAATCTATCTGTAACTCTAAACTCTACCATAATTGTCGTATTGACCTCATCACAGCAAAACTCTATAGTTTCAGTAAATGGTACCAAGCTAATATCAGGATTGCCTTTACATACATCTGTCATTTTTCTAGCTTCATATCTAGAAATCCCGCAGTTATCTATACTTCCGTCATCAAAAGTAAGTGCATTCACTAATGCCTTGCCATTGCCAGTTATCGCTACTGTAGTGGTATGATCGCATACTGCATTGGGCAAAACTTTATCTTCAACCACTACTTCAAACACACAACCAGAAGCATTGCCACACTCATCAGTGACACTCCATCTGATATAGTTTGTGCCTAATGCTAATCCTGTTATAGTTTCACTTGCCTGATCTACACCCGTAGTATTAAACTGGTCTTCGTCAGGAAACTCACTTTCGTAATCCTCATCGTATTCTGTAGCATGTGCGAGCGCATAAACCAATACTTTTGAGCACTCTTTGGTGATCACTGGTCTAGGTACTATGTAAGTCGCCGAACATGCATAACTATCTGTAGATATAGTAGTATTGGCTGGACAATTCATCTCAGGCCCACGATCATCTACCACTTTTATGATCTGATTGTGTAACAATACTTGTCCACTGCACCACTCGATGACTTTGTGAGTACGAATGATTTTATATGAATTTGCACAGATGTCTATTCTTACATCTACCACAGGTGCTAGTTGCACATTGCTACACAGATCACCTGTAGGGATTCCTGTAACTGATGTCGGTGGCACTAGTGATCCATAATCAGCACATGAAAGTGGCTGAGGATTGGTACCTATCGCATCATAGTTTGGAGGAAACTGTAATGTTGATAGCCCATTTCTATATACATATATCGTCTGACAACAAGCACTTGCAGGATTATTAATAGCATCCCTACCTGTCCAACATCTTCTGATCACTTGAGAATAGATACTTTGACAACTTTCTTCTACCACTGTATCAGTATAAGTAAGTGTAGCTGGACCACACTGATCTACACCATTGACTGCATAAGTACGATCATCTACTTTCGTAAATGTTACTACATTGGTAGTTGGAAAAGGAATAGATCCTCCAGTTTGAGAAAAAATCAAGTCTATATGATTCACATTTCCACCATCACCAGCTACTAAATCATAAACGGTCACTACCCAATCACCCTCCAAAGTCTGTCCATCATATAGACTCAATACGTCTTGTGGTTGGAACGTACCAGAAATAGTAGGATCTACAATATCACATGTAGTACCGAGTGTTACATAGTCATTTGCTGCTTCGTCATCCAATGTCAATACGACATTGTCGTTGGTACAAGCTCCGCCTGGATTTATAAACAAAGTAATCGTATTGCCATTAGGATCAGTAAGTGTTGCTGCTAGATCTGATACTCTAGTGTGAGTTATATCTAAAAACACATTTAAATCTGTAATAGTGGCGTCAGCTAGATTGGCTACAGTAATTGTAAATGATTTTTGTGAAGGCGCACCCACACTCAAGCTACCATCGGTGATATTTGCAGTCACAGGAACTCTAAGTGATAATGGTGATCCCGGAGATAAGTCAGTAGAACAAGTAGCGTATATATCATTACACGTCAAGTCTGGACCAAACTTATCCTCTACTAATATATAACCCCAACATCTGTTGCCATTAGGACCTGTGATGGTAACTTCTAGTTTTTGTCCTACATTAGCTTTAGTTACTTTATTACCTAATGGTGCACCTGTCAAGCTTTTGATACTCACCGTATAGGTATCGTAGCAACCATAAGTATCACCTTGTAAAAGCATCTCTGGAGTAACGACTGTCTCACAATTTTCACCCAACGAAACATTGACTAAATCATTGCAAGCAATTGCGCCTATTGCACCTGCAAATGGCGATACAGTGATCGTAAATGCGCAATCAAGTATGATATTACTATTGGCTGTAACGACATTGTAGTGCATATTAGAGACGCCTATTGGAAACTCATCACCTGAGTTCAAAGTATTATTTATCAGACCAATGGCTACAGGTAGTTTATTGATTTTAAAATCATCTGGTGTGCCTATAACACTAAACACTACTGAATTTGCCATAATATTGCCTTCAACAGTCAATGTACCGCTTGTACAACTATTGGAAACAATAACTGCTTCAGAAAATCCTATTAAGTTACCACTATTATTTCTTCCCATCTTAAAAACAGCAACTTGAGGCAAAGGGCTTACGATCTCTACCGTATAACTAGCCCCAGCTGCAATAGACGTGGGCGTTACCGCAAAATTAAAGAAACCTGAAGCCACTGTCACAGGATTAGATGTACTAGTCAATAACGTGTTGCTATTGTCATAGATATTGACCGTCACAACAGGATTATTGACTGAACTATATACGCCCATTCTGATCGTATGTATGCTAAGGTCAGTTACCCCGAAGTGTCTAAAAGTACGCCTATACTTAGTCTGTCCAACGGCACAATAGACTGTACCGTTTACTAGCATATTGCTGTTGTTTTGAGATGCAGTCAAGTCCACAGGTGCAGGCACAAGCGGAGCAAGGTCAAAATCAAAATCGACAGTTTTACTGCACTCTCCAGCCGCAGCTGCAATGGTGACATTTTGAGGACAAGCAGCAAGTATTCCTACGGATTGGCTTTGAGCCCAAGGAAAATACTGCGCCAAAGGTGTTCTATTGGACCGTACATAGTTGAGATTATCATTATGTAAAGCATTAGGATACATAATCACCAAACTGTTGGCTGCATGAGCAAAAGTAGATACCAGTAGAAATATCAACATACCAAGATTCGATAAGTTGATTTTTTTTGAATTGGTGTTAAAATAAATTTTCATTTCTTGTGTTTTTAGAATGAATAAGTACAAAGTTTGAATAAATAAACGACTTGAATTAGAAAATATGATATAATTTAAAATATATAATTAATTAATAAAGTATATTTTAGGTTTTTAATAAGGGTCATATTTTAAAATTATTAAATACGTTATATTACTAGTGCAAACATTATACCAATATTTAATATGATAACTACCATAAAAAGGGTAAATTGCATAAATGCATAAAATCCTATCTAAAAAATGAGCTTTGTAAACCAATACCATTTGATAGTTAGTTGGGTCGTACCTCAATTTTGGTATAATAAATTGAGCTAATCTCTCTACGTTTATCAAAAGTTGCTACCTTTATGAGGTCAAATAGTATAACAAAATGGATCACCCAATCAATAACTGCCAAAATTGTGGAAATGAGTATGAGGATACTCAAAAGTTTTGTGCCGCTTGTGGCCAAGAAACTAAACTTAGTAAACTTACACTTAGAGAACTTTTCATCAATCTATTTCACACTGTTTTTAACTATGACAATACCCTATTTAACACCATCAAAATCATATTTAAGCCATGGGCCTATACGCAGCATTATATAGCTGGAAAGCGAAAGACCTATATGAATCCTGTCAGAATATTTATAGTACTGATGCTAGTGTATGTAGGTTTATTGATTTCAAATCTTCATATCAATAATATCACTGCAAAAAAAATGATGGAAATTGAATCCGAATTATTAACCATCTATAATCAGACCATTTCTACTTTTGATCTAGACGACCAAGATTGCCATCAACTCGATACCTTAAAACGAGCTGTTTTTACTAGTGCCTTAATGATAAATGATACCTCTTATGCTGAAATAACCGAGATTGGTATTACGGATTATAAAGTAACTCAATATGAAGCTGCACAATTAACGCCTGAAGAAATTATCAAAAAACACAATATCACTAACTTTTTTCATCAACGCATCCTGACGCAATACCTAAAGATCAAAGATGAACAAGAAGGCGGTGCTAAATTTGCTATCAGCAATATCGTGTGGGGAGTGTGCGGCGCAATATTTTTGCTAGCAGGCCTTTTTAAGTTGCTATATATAAGGGGTAAGCGGTTTTATATCGAGCATATCATCTTGATTCTAAATGTGCATGTTATCACAATCTTTATTGCGATTGTAGTCGCTCTATTATTTAAAATCTTTGGCACTGAAACCAATGATTTTGTATCTAAAAGTATTTTTACCATCTTGATAGTATTCCCCATATTTATGTTTTTAGCTTTGCATTATTATTATCGTCAACCGCTTTGGAAAACTTTCTTTAAGTACATTTTTATCCTATTAAATTATGTTTCTTTCGGATTAATTATAATAGTGCTCACATCTTTAGTGAGCTTGCTTTTTTATTGATTGATACCTATTCAGTAAGTACAAAAGAGCTAAAAGATCGTAGTTAGTAGCTAGTAATCGGTAACTCAAAAAGAAGGGCAGAAAGTGGATATTGTGCAGCGATTAGACTGTACTTTCGACTTAAAATTAAGAGGTCATAAAAAACGACACTCAGAAAAACGGTAAATCGAATTATCAGCGGTTCGACAATTCTATCAGAGCGATCCGTTTTCGGAATCTAAAATGTCGCTTTCAATTGCGCACGTCCTACGTTGACTACTGGTGAGATACCAGTTTTGCGGCCTTCGTAAGAGAAGGTAAGATCCATATTTCGTCCTACTCGCTTGGTATATAGTACATTCCAAAGAAAATTTTGACCATTTTTTAATCCTTCAAGCATATCGTATTCGATGGGAGAATTGGGCAAACCTGTAAATTTGATATTCACAAAGCTAGCAGACAGGTCTAGGCTATATTTGCTAGCATTGCGTAATGTGTATTCAGTAGTGAACTCATGAAACCTAGCTTCGTCGAGTGATAGTATTCGTTGGTTTTTGTGCTGATAATTATACTTAAGCACAAACCTCGTATTGCTGGTCGGTCTGATACTGACTTCTGGCTTGATTCTGTAGATCGCTATGTCCAGATCTCTAGTAGCGAAGCCCTCAGATTGATACGATTTAGTTGCTTGCTCCACGATCATAAAGATATCTGCTTTATTTTTGATGTTAAATCTAGCACGCAGGAAGTATTCGTCCAGACCACGATCTTCGCGTCCGCTGACTTGGATAACTCGATTTTGATTATTGCGGTTGCCGAGCTGCACATCATATTTCACATTACCTCTATTAAAAAACAAAGTATTGGAATTGAGCGCATTGTAGGATACGAGGGAAGTATCTCTCAAGCCAAAATCTAAATAACTCGTTAGGGGTGCTCTGCCTTCATCTGCTTGCTTTTTAGTGATTCTGAGGTTACTTATAGTCGAAAATTTATCTAAAAGACCACGCCATTTGTTCGTTTGTGTTGCTAACAAAGTGCTTTTATTGATTATTGTACTTTGATCCTTAGTGTTATCGATAGTATTTTTTTTCTTTCGAGATCTAAACTTTGATGGATCGATGATCAGACTTTGGTTGAGTTCTATGTTATTGGTTCGGATAAATTCATTGTTTACGAGCGTCAATCTGATGTACCTTGACAGTGGATTGGTAGGGTCAAACCTAAAATCTTGAATATTAGAAAGATTGGGATTATCGCTATCCGTTATGAGAAAATAATCTCCTTGACCTCCTTCTACACGTTGGAATACATATTCGATTTTGGGTTCTTGTCCTGAGTTAGTGTTGTAAGAAGTAGTAGAGCGAATCGCCTGTGTCAAGGCACTAAAAGTGTAATCTAAACGTCCAAGTACAGTCTGTTTACTTTGATCCGTAGGTAGCAATTCTTCTTCTAATACGTCTAGTTTTCGTCCTATGATACTCCATTGCAAGTTGCTATTGGCTGTAGCTGACCACTTGCCTGCTAGTTCTAATTCTTTTGCATTGGATGCTTTCCTAAGTTGGTTATCGATAGCAAAATAATCTTTTCGCTCCGAATAAGAAACCTTAAGTGAAAAATCTTGACTCAAGTCTCTGCTTATGTAATACTTAAGATTATCGTACGCATAGCTACCTGTTTTGAGGGTGTCACGTGCGATACTTCGGGCGCGATTGTCCTCAGCGTCGAGATCAAATCCTAGTATCCAGTCTTTGTTTTTGCCGAGCTTGTACTGCAATTGGGCATTAGGACGAATAAATTGGGTTTTTGAATCATTTGTACTGGCAACCGAAGATAGTCCATTGGCAAAAGCCCTGACATTAAACCTATTGCCTTGATAAGCAAGGGTCGCTTCGTGTCTTTTACCATCAAATACGCTGGCACGATTAAATGCATTAAATCCATAATCAAGTGAAAATTTACTGCCATTTGCGACGCCTACATGCGCACTAAGTAGGTTTTCGTTGCCGCTAATCAGTAGTTCTGAGACGTTCCAATCCCTTACAAACTCTGGTGATCTAAATGGGTTCAAAGCATTAAAATCCTTGTGCACAAACTCATGCGATAACTGTGTTTTTAGCTTCCAGTTAGCAACCGTATCTAAGCTGAAATTTTGTCGCAATCTGATCATGGAACTGTACCCCGTATTGTCACCATTGTCTATTCTAGATCGCCTATTCTTATCCAGATTACTGAGACCCATCTCTGCATATACCGATCCATCTTTGTTATAATCGTACTCTGCATTGAGCGTGATGAGTTGCCTCTGCTCTGGTGGAATGAGCTGTGTCACAGGGAGGTATGTACCTTGTCCTTTGCCCACATACTTATACACTCGACCGTTTTTGTTTTTGGTATTATCTATGATATAATCGCCCTTGCCTATGGCCACCTCTGAGAATACAGCAACGTATTTTGCACTGTCTAGGTTGTCCGTAAAAACCAGAATGATCTCATCAGGATTAAGAGGATTTGGACTCCCCGCATACAGAATTCTCGTTGCTTCCCTTATATCTTCAGGCGTGACGTCACGAAGACTGCGACGCACTGACTTTGATAGATCATCACCACTATTAGCAAGAATCATGACATCTGTAGAATCAAGCGGAGTATCGCCTGTCGAGGTCTTGGAGTCTTGTTCAGAGTAGAAGTTAAATCCTATTTTGAGTTTGTCACGTGTATAATTCGTTTCAGTGGCATACAGTGACCTTAGATAAGATATATCCGTATATTCGAACTCGACGATCACCCTAGCGTCTCTCGCTATGATACGCGTAGGCGAAAAAGTCAACTCCGCACGATTGTAATCTATGATATAATCGTAATCATATCCTCGGGTCAGCAATATACCATTAAAAAAAACCTTTTCTGTTCCAGCCAACACGATAAGGAATCGCTCACCATTATTGCCCTGAAGCCTATATGGACCTTGATTTCCTTCTCTTGTGACTAGGAACTGACGTGCAAATTTACCTCTAGAAATAGCAAAGCTACCTTTTGAACTAAGTTCAGATTTCTCATCTAGTGTAGCACTACTTCGCAAAGTTATTCCCTTTACTTTTTTGAAGTAATTCATAAAATAGCTATTGGGGCGTCGTAGTTCATAGTCCCCAGCAGTCACCGAAGATCGATCTTTGGATACTTGGATGAATACCCTATCAAACTCTTGCAATTGCTGTGTATTGCCTTGTGCCTGAATGGGTAGATTCTCATCTGAGATAGCTGCTACGACCTTCAGTCCATTGCCGAGATCACCGATGAGCTGCATGTCAAAATTTGAATTCAGAACCAAACTCTGCGCATTTCCAACTGATAATCCCCGTGCAAAACTACCCTTATAATCCATCCCTGGACTATCGATGATTCCCCTCTCCTTACGATCTGTGATGGCATAACTGTAGCCTGAGCCGTAAGTATATTCCTTAAAACTCATAGCAGATGAGTCCAATAAAGTATATGGTTGATCGAGTTTAAAACCAAACGTACGATAATCGATTCTCAATACCTTTCCACTGTATGCTTGACATGCAAAATCACCAAAAACAATACTGCCGTTTTCTAATCTATAATCCGTGATCGTGGTATCTCCAATGGTCACCTTTATAGCACTAGGCAATAATGTAAAGGTGTCTAGCAAAACTGAACAGCTTTCTAACATAAATGTCTTTTGACTTAGCGCATAAGGTTTTTGGCCTTGAGCGTTCAAATCAAAGATAAATAATAGTAAAATTAATGTTGCAAATATATTCCTCAAGACTAACTTTAGTGTGATAACCACAATATATACGCAAAAATACATATTTAACGTATGTAAATGGTAGACATTCTTTAAAAGTCTTTAATAATAAGGTTAATTGTTTCTCTATTTATCAAACTGATTGAATTGATTTAACTGCTTGAATTGCGGAATTGATTAATTTGTCGATTTGATACTAACCGCTAAGCGTAAGTTGTACTTAAGCTTGTGTGATGCCCGGTCTTCCGACTTGATCCTACGAAAATGCTTTATTGTGGAACTGACAGAAATACTTGAAATGCTTGAACTGCTTGAAATGTGGAGTCGATTGATTTTTTTGGATTTTTTGGATTTATTGGGTCATTCCTTGTAGTTAAAACTGCATTAACTTGAGCGCAAAAGCTAATGAGCTACCAAGTACGTGCTAATGGCCAGCACCTAAGAGCTAATGGCTAATATCTAACAGCTAATAAACACTAAAAATATATCTCTTGTGCTAGTCTAAAAGTATTGGCGTGAGCATCTATGATATCAGATAACTGCACCGAATAACCACCACCCATACTGATGGCCATGGGAACTCCATAGCTTTTGACTGTAGTCAATACGAACCTATCACGCTCTTTGCACCCTTTCTTAGTGAGATCTAAACGACCTAATTTGTCTGACTTGAGAACATCTACTCCTGCTAGATAAAACACAAAATCTGGTTGTACTGTCTCTATCAATCGTGGCAATGTCGCATATAATACAGAGAGGTAAGTTATGTCATCACAGTGGTCTACCATTCCGATATCAAGATCCGAAATCTCCTTGCGCGTAGGATAGTTCTTTTCGCCATGTACAGATAGTGTAAACACGCGCTCGTCACCACCAAATATACTCGCCGTGCCGTTGCCTTGATGAACATCAAGGTCTATGACTAGAATCTTGGCAGATTTGCCTTGATGGAGGAGTAGATTGCTGGCTATGGCTATGTCATTGAACAAGCAGAACCCCTCACCTCTATCCCTGAACGAGTGATGTGTACCTCCGGCGATATTCATAGCCACACCGTGCTCCATGGCGTGCAGCGCACACTGATATGTTCCTCCCGCTATATACTTGCCTCTGCGTACTAGTGTCTCTGACATCGGAAAACCAATATTCCTAATCTCTTTAGCATTTAGGTTTAGAGTATTGAGTTTTTGGAGGTAATCAGCACTGTGTGTAAGAAGTATCTCCGTATCCGTGAGCGGCTTGGGTGCAAAGAAATTATGATTTTCGACTGTGCCCTCATATATTAACTGTTCGGGCAGAATATCGTATTTCTCCATCGGAAATCTATGTCCTTCAGGCAATTGGTACTTGTATATGGGATCGTAAGCTATTTTTAGCATCAATGCTTTCTAGTATCAATAAGACTTTGCAAAATAGTAAATGGAGAAGTTAGTAAGTTGTATCCGATTTTGAAGTTTATACTTTGACTATGTTAAGAATGGTGTTGATTATACTTTTGATAAAGTCTATTTCAATTAATGTCACGGTTTCTTTGAGGTTAGATTCTAGTTTTTGAAGTCGACTGACTTCTGCATATACTCCGTAGTCTATGGATTCCAAAAACAAAAAACTACCTATACTGACTACCGTCAAAGCGATAAAAACATCACGGAGTAAATTATTTTTTTTCATTTTTAATACTATTAAATTAAAATTTATAAAACAAAGGTATAGATAATCCTGCGATCCAACAACTTACAAACGTTAAACTTTTTATAATCGTTACAAAACAAGTAACTTTATTTTAATTTTTATTGCCATTATTGAATTGCAACTGCTTATTTTAAAAAACCAAAAGAGCTATGAATGATCACAGCTCTTTTGATTTATATATGTTTAGGATAGATTAATCTAAATTTATTTCTGTGCCCCTTTCACGGCTGCGTACTCTTCGTTGAGTCTAGTGACTGTATCTTCGGTGATATCGAGGGTATTTTTTCCAAACATCACGCTACCTGTCGAACCTTTCATCAGGACGAGGTCATAACCTTTCTCAGCTGCTACTTTGTCTAGAAAGTCGTCGATTTTATTTTGCAAGTCTTTTTGAGTTTCTTGCAGTTTTTTGTCAAGATCCATAGCTGCATTATCTCTTTGCTTCATAAGCGCTTCTTCTTCATTGGCAAGATTTTGTTGCTGTAGCGCATATTTTTCTTCCATTTTTTTGAGCTCAATAGGCGCTATGGTGTTGGCTTTTTGCTGAATCTCCATTACTTCTTGTTGAAACTTAGCAGATCTTTTTCTGAACGCTTCTATTTTTCCCGCAAGGGCTTTCTCGGCAGTTTTGCTTTCGCCCTCTAGTTCGGCTTTCTTATCCACGTATAGATTGTACTTGCTGAGCAGCGAATCTATGTCTATAAATACGATTCTGTCATTGGTGGACTTAGTGTTATCCATTGTCGTCGCTACTGATGCATTGTTACCAGACGGTGTGTTGCAAGAGGTAAAAAAAACAAGCGAAACTACTGCTAAAAACATAAAACTATTAAATAATCTCATTGAAAAAATGTATTTGATTGATTTTGAATATTATACAAACTAGGATTTCTACTCTGATGTGTTATCCACTATAGGTAGAAATATTATAAAAAGTTACAAAATTAATAATAAATAGAACTTAAATGCAATATAACCAAATATGTAACTAAATTTTAAGAAAAAATGTTGAGCATTTCATACTTTTATCATGTCGTGCATACTACAAGCCTACTTTTTTGGCTTCATTCCATAGCGCATCCATCTCCCCTAGTGTCATCTCAGACAATGGTCTTGGCGATTGTGCTTCTATATACTCAAATCTTGCTTTGAACTTAAGGTTAGCTCGCTCTAGTGCGGTCTCAGGATTGACATTGATAAATCTGGCATAGTTGACCAGTGAAAATAATACATCCCCGAACTCATCTTCTTTTCTGGACTCATCTGTACCATTGACCACTTCTTTGAGCTCAGCGATCTCCTCTTCTACCTTGTCCCATACATCCTGCACATCGTCCCACTCAAAGCCGACCTGTGCAGTTTTGTCCTGCATTCTATATGCTTTGACCAAAGCTGGCAATCCCTTAGGCACCCCAGAAAGTACAGATTTTTTGCCTTCTGCAAGCTTTATTTGCTCCCAGTTTCGCTTCACTTCTTCCTCATCTGCAACTTGTACATCCCCGTATATATGTGGATGGCGTTTTATGAGCTTTTCGCATATACCGTTGAGCGCATCAGCTATATCAAATGCACCCTTCTCTTCTCCTATCTTACTATAAAAAACCATATGCAGCATCACATCTCCTAATTCCTCCTTGACCTCTTCCATATCGTCCTGAAGTATGGCGTCAGATAACTCGTAAGTCTCCTCTATCGTCAGAATCCGCAAAGTCTCCATCGTCTGCTTGCGATCCCAAGGGCATCGCTTGCGCAAATCCTCCATGATGGCGAGTAGGCGAGCAAATGCTGTGAGTTTTTTGTCTAAATTCTTTACTGTTGAGTGCTCCAAATCAAGTGTTTTAATATTGTGGCACAAAGGTAATATAATTGTATCAACTTGTCAAGTGTCATCGGAGATACAGAAAATTAAGCAAAAAGCACTCAATGTCTGAGCTGTTAATATTGTGATTCTATACTAAGCCCCTTTACTTTATTACCAAAAATCACATTAATCACAAAAATCAGTTTTAAATCATAGTTCAGATATACTGTATGCGCAATGCTCCCTTTGAGCCGTGCTTATCATTAAATAGTATCACATTAACGTTAACTTATGCGTAGCCATAAAACATTTATTAATACAATGGCGTTATGATAATCAAAGGATAGAAAATTAAAACCATGCGATTGAGATGGATTTGCATAATGATGATTATTGGGCTCGTAGCTTTGATTAGCTGCAATCCTGATCCTGTTATGAATGACGATCTGGCAGGTATAAACTATGATCCACAACCATACGAACTCAATCTACCAAACCATTTTCCAGCCATGGTCATCCCTGCCGACAATCCAATCACTGAGCAAGGCGCGCTACTAGGCAGACACCTTTTTTATGATCCTATATTGAGCAAAGACTTGTCTATGTCGTGCGCGTCATGTCACCTGCCACAGTTGGGATTTGCAGATGGCAAAAAAGTAAGTGTTGGTATAGATGGTATAGCTGGCAAGCGGTCATCTATGAGTTTGATCAATGTAGGTTTTGTGACCTCCGGGCTGTTTTGGGACGGCAGATCGCGGACACTAGAAGAGCAGGCTCTCATACCTGTCGAAGACCCCATAGAATTGCACAATACTTGGCCCAATGCCATCGCACAAATCAAAGAAAGTAAACTATATCCAAAGCTATTTAGAGAAGCTTTTGGTATCAACTCAACAGATGAGATCACTAAAGAGCTTGCCGCAAAAGCCATAGCGCAGTTCGAACGAACGATTATATCTAAGGATTCTAAACTAGATCGAATCCTCGAAGGTAAAGCATTATTTACTGACCAAGAGTTGATAGGATTCGGAATGTATTTCGATAATGACACTGACGTTCCGCGTGCTGAGTGTGGGCACTGCCACAATACCCCCATAGGTGCATCCGATGGATTTTTTAATAATGGTATTCAGACCGCAGCTACGCTAGATGATTTTCGTGACAAAGGCAGAGGTCCTGTAGTAGGTACGAGAATAGATAATGGCAAGTTTAGAGCTCCTTCCCTGAGGAACATCATGTATTCAGCTCCATATATGCACACTGGTGAGTTCAATACCTTGGATGAAGTGCTCAAACATTACAACTCAGGTGGCAAACCATCTCCCAACAAAAGCGCAGATCTTCATCCACTCAGACTAGATGACTACTATCTAGAAAGCCTAAAAGCTTTTATAATGACGATGGAAGATACCAGCTTTTTTAGTAACCCTAAGCTCCAAAATCCCTTCTAAGGCAGATCAGGTTTTACAAATTTTTAAGGTTTATTATATCTCTACTTTTGGTTATAAGTCCAAAATAATATAGCATCGAAGCCTGAAGGTTACGACGAACAGTTACTTATAACTTGCGTTCTCGTTGTCCAAAGTATCAGACTTTAGGACTTCTATCTTTCGGTCTCTGACCGAGCTGAGGTAATCACTATAATACAACAAACCATACCAACATTCGATATTGATGGCAAATAAAGCTTAAATATTGCATTCGATAAGTTACCCTAAGCGTCATTGTTAATCTTTAATTTTCTCGTGGCACTTTGTTTCAGATCGCAATTGTCACTTCTATAGCGAGAAGCCAAAACAATATAGCATCGTAGCCTAGAGGCTACGACGAACGATTATATCATAATGTAGCCTGAGGGCTACGACGAACAGTTAGTTATTACTTGCGTTCTCGTTGTCCAAAGTCTCAGACTTTAGGACTTCTATCTTTCGGTCTCTGACCGAGCTGAGGTAATCACTATAATATAACAAACCATACCCTACCAACATTCGATATTGATGGCAAATAAAGCATAAATATGGCATTCCACAAGTTACCCTAAGCGTCATTGTTAATCTTTAATTTTCTCGTGGCACTTTGTTTCAGATCGCAATTATCACTTCTATGGCTAGAAGCCAAAACAATATAGCATCGTAGCCTAGAGGCTACGACGAACGATAATATCCCCTACATCTTGATCCACTTACCACTGCTGATCTCTTTGCTGCCTTGATAGATCTTGTACATGTAGCTTCCTGAAACTAATGCAGACAGGTCTAGTGTAGTCGAACCGTCTGTGATGCCATCTCGTACATGTACATTGCGTCCTGACATATCAAATACTCTGATTTCTGCCTTCCCCGTGATGCCTGTGATATCGACGGTGAGCGGCCCTGATGATGGATTGGGGAAGATACGTATGGCGACGAGGTCTGTCGCATCTACGTTTTGCGTCCATGTGATTTTGCCCTCTGAGTTGAACTTAATCATGTAGG
>Ga0105045_10000166_pt1 | contig 40475 bp, 31 predicted proteins | sample MAT02_FD_78089 | JGI IMG/M metagenome (GOLD analysis project Ga0105045, IMG submission 78089) | Freshwater microbial communities from Lake Fryxell liftoff mats and glacier meltwater in Antarctica - MAT-02 (megahit assembly) | ecosystem: Environmental > Aquatic > Freshwater > Ice > Liftoff...
CTGCGAGCGGGCAACCGCCATCTGCGACGCTCTGGAAAAAATGGCAATGAGCCCGACGGGAAGCGCGGACGACAGCGATTGCAAAAACAGCACACGCGTCGGCGGCCGATCAAGCTGAACCACGAGGAAAAAAGGGGTACAAGTTCTTGCTTCCTGCTTTTTCGAGCCGTTTACTGATCTTTCGCAGGTCCTCCCGGCTTCCGGCCTCCGCGCAGTAGCGACTCACCCTGCTGGGATCGCCCATCTGCAATCTCCGGGCAATCCAAAGGTTCGTGACAACAGTCCGGCTTTTGACAACTACCGCCAGCGCGATTTTCACGGAACTCCCCTTCGGCCGGCGGACAGATTTCCAGCAACGCGGCCTTCGGATCCTCAAACTTCCGTCCTGCCTTCTCGAATGCTTCGCACGCAGTCTGCACTGCAAGTTTCGAGGCGAGTGCGCTCGTTGGCGAATGCCTTAGGGAGCTTCGGCGAGGCCGAGCGCGGCGGGCCGGACTCGTGCCGCGTGATCTGGATCAGTGAGATTTGACTTCATTGGAAAGAGTGTTTTTGAACACTGCGAGGCGCACCGATTGCGGTGGTTCACGCAGGATTCGGGGCTTGCGTTTACCATGGCCCGTCGTGGACGGTTTTATGTCTGGAAGTGATTTTATCTTTGTTGGGGTTTTCATAGCTTCGGTCCAATCGCCCGCAAGCGGCGTCATTCTCCTGTTAGGCTAGTGTAGCATCGATGTATTTAGAAAGCATTTGTGACTTTGTTCGGAATGCAGAGCAGTTAACTCGTAACGGTCAGCAAGCATCACAAACATACGCGAGTAAAGTGGGGCTTCATGGTTCGATGAGTTGAGCGATTGCGTCAAATTTCATAGGGCCAATGCCCTTGACCCTGAGGCATCAGTCCACTCCCCACAAACACTCCAATACCCATCCACATCCTTGGTAGGATCAACTCGTATCTCCGTGGCTGGCTCCGGCGCCTGATGAACATATCCAGAACAATCTGTATGATGCAATGAGTCCGTGAGTTCGGCACAGGCACCGTGGGGTATCCAATCCGTCCAAGTATAATAAAAACCATCACGGGTGGATGGATCAGGAGGATCACAAGGCGTAGTTCCAGTTCCTGTGCCTGTGCCTGGGGGTGGGGAAGGAAACCATGGACTGGCTGGTCCGTCAGGCAGGTCGCTGGGCCGAAGAAGATCCCAGCCCGGAGAACAGGGCTCAGGTTGTCGGAGTCATTGACGTAACTGAGCCGATGGTGACAAAGAAGGCGCACGAGGGCGACCAGAAAAGCGGGGAGTTTGAGTTCTGAGAGTTTTGTGGGGGGTGGGCACGCATTTGTCCTACCCCACCTGATATCTTTGCCGCATGACAAAGATTCCAACGTCCCGCGGTGAGGTAACAATTCAAGCTCCTTCGCCTTTTCTTTTGAGAAATCTTCGAGCGTTGCTCCCCTTTGGAGCCTGCCAGCTTTCCAACCCTGGCGAGGATAATACCTACGCCATCGCTATGCAATGTGATGAGAAGGAAGTCTATTGCATCAAGCAACAACCTTTGGAATATGACCGGGAAAACGCGGAGCGGTGGATGGATATCCAACACTGGATGTGCGTAGACGTTCTGTCCCGCTACCGAAAGGATGGGTTCAGCGGGGCCTACCTGCCGACTCAATACATACGGCAGCGAGATAAGGAACTTTGGGAGGCAGGCGTGGCCCATTTCATCTTCCCGTCTCCCTCAGGCATTGAGGCCCAGGAATTTCCTTACGATGGCGCATTCGACAAACAATTCGGGCACGGGGCGACGACGATGTTCATGAGCTTTGTCGGCCACTTCAAAGCGGCCTTTGCGGAGTCCCCGATCACGATGCCGCAATACCTCGGACTCGATGTCCGTCCACGCCTCCACCTACAATCCCTCGCAATGAATTTCCTCTGCTTCGGTCCGCATGTTCTCTGTCTTCGTAAAAAGCTCCTAGCTAAGGAAGACCCGGCCTGGACAATTCTTGCAGGGGTGGGTGTCAAGACCGTCCACCATATGCCCTGCGTGCCGATGGCAATCAAGGGGGCCGACCTCGCCATCACGAAATTCGCGCCGCCATCCGAATGAATACGCCGGGATTTCGTTTCAAAGAAGGTAAGCTGTATGCGTTCTCGCAGGAGAGCGTGATGATTCTAGAGGCCTGGCCGACGCTCAAAGCGGTTCGAAAGGAGGAAAGTGGAGGATGGGAAGAATTTGAACCACGGTTCCGGGTGGTGAAGCCCTACCGTCCGCTGAAAGCGAAAGAAGAGCCCCAGCTTGAACTCGCATTTGAGAAGCTCGCCGTGAAGCCGTCGCTGGCCGACCAACGCCGCCGGGCATTCGACGGATTCCGGTTTGCAATGCCAAAACCGGTCGCGGCCGTCGTGGAGAAATTCCAAAACCGGCAATGGGGGATTCTCCGGCTTGTGCGCGAATCAGAGGGCGTCATCGAGTTCGTGAGACTGAACCCGGCGCTGGCATTCGGCTTGGGAAACATTAAGCCCTTCAGGGAAAAGTTCACAACCACTGAGGGGGCCGCAGCCCTCTCCCGGCGGCGGCAGCGCGATGTCGCCGAAGCTCTTGGATTCCCAGGTACCGAGGGGGCCGCGAAAATCCTCGCAAAGATTTATCCGGAGTCGGTCTCTGTGGACATCTTGCTCCTGCTTCGCGATGCCTTGCGGAGGAATGAGGCTTTGAAAGCGCTCTCGCACATGCGCAAGCTCAATGCTGGTGTCCTTGCTCTGATTGCAACCCCCAACCTCCTGCAAGCATCCACGCCGGCACTGCTGGCCGAGGTAGGCAATTCCCCGGCGGAAAAATATCAGGCGAGGGCATCGGAAATCCTCCGGGACACGCTCGACATGCTGGCAGCTATTGACCTGCGGTCGGGTGTTCCGAAAATTCAATCGTTGGAGAGGCTGCTGAGCATGCACGCAGAGGTGAGCACGAAGTTTCTCAACAAGTGCCCGCACGGGAGCGGAGATCCTCGCCTGCCGGCTCCGCCGCTTCGTGGAACGCGCGACATCGTGCCGATTCTGACAATCAATGACCTTGTCGATGAGGGGAAATGCCAAAACAACTGTGTTGCTACTTATGCCGAGCGCGTCAAAAGGCGTACAACCTTCATCTATCGGGTCCTGCGCCCGGAGCGCGCCACCCTTTCCATCGTGAAAGGCGAGAACGGAGACTGGCGCATCGACGAACTCGAATGCGGCGGCAACACACGAACCGCTGACATCACCCGCATCGCAGTCGAAGCCTGGCTCGACCAGTTTGCACTTTCCGTTTGAACTGCATCCCGTGAAAGACACAAACACCTGCCCACACTGCCGTCAGAGAAATCGTATCGAGGACTCGATTTGCAATAACTGCAATCAGCAGATCGTCCTTCCGGCTGAGGGGGCGATCACGATCTGGCGTCTCGGTACCGTCCGCGAGGGGCTGATTGGAATTCTAGCAAGAGTTCTTCAGGACGCCTTTCACCTACCCTGCGCCATCCAGCCGGCGTTCATGGCTGAACGCCCGAGCCTGTGTCCGGACTGGAACGGGATTTCTGCGAATGTGTTCCTCAAGCAGACGCTTGCGCGGCACAGAAAAAAGGAAGCTGCGGTGCTCGGCATCACCGAAAAAAATATCGTGCCGTCCGCCAGCTACAACTTCCTCTTCGGAAACGCCTATCTCGGCCTGCCCGCTGCAACCGCCAGCATCCATCCACTGGCCGATGACAAGCCGCCGGTCTGCCAGAGGCGTGCGAATACCTGTCGGATCCCGTGCTCGGGGAACGCCTCCTCATCATCACAAGAGTCGTTGCGGAAAAGCTCTCCCTTGGCAGCCGAATCACCACACTCATGGGAAGTTCTGTTGACACCCAGAAACTCATTTCTTCGGTAACGCTTTTTCACCACGCCGCCGGGAAGCTGGATCCAGACGAGAGCGCCCCTTGGCTCGCAGACTTCGCGCAACTCTGCGAGAACATCCTCGCGGCCGTCGAGGCACAGGGCTACGAGAGGTGATTCCTCACGCTGAACCTGTTGAATCAGCAGCAGGCATGAGCGGGCTCGAAATTGCCGCCGTGGTGTTCGGCCTAGCCTGCGTTTATCCCACCATCCGCCAGAGCGTTCTCTGCTGGCCCGCAGGCCTCATCCAAGTGCTGCTCTACATTGCGATTTTTTACGAGGTGAAGCTCTATTCGGACATGCTTTTGCAAGTCGTTTACGTCGGCCTGCAAATCTACGGCTGGTATTATTGGATCCACGGCGGAAAAAGCATGACGAACTTCCTGTCAGCAGGCTTCCCCGAAAAGCCCTCGGCATTTGAATCTTTTCCTTTCGTCCTTCAACCATGCTGCTGGGATTCTTCATGCACCAAAAACGGATGCTGCGCTGCATGACTTGACGAGTTTTATGCCTATTCCCCCGCTTCTAGGCGGGAGGCACTCCAACTGGCCAGCCCGGCATTGAGGAAGCGTTCCTGAGCTTTTGGTATGTCGTAAGCGACGTGCCGGAACCGGACCACTCGACGTTCGCAATCGTAGACAGCATAGCAGGCGCGGGGGTTGTCGTCACGGGGCTGGCCGACGCTGCCAACGTTCACAATGTAGCGGGAACCTTTGTGGAGCTGGACGGGGACGTCGCCGGGGACCGTTTGCCTGAGTTCCTCTCGGTGCATTTTCCAAATGGCGGGCAGGTGAGTGTGTCGAATGAACGCAACTTTAGCGTCCATGGTTTCGAACGAGGCGTTGGCGTCCTCATCGTTGTGGACGTAGGAGAATGTTTCCGGACGCCATGGGGAGGCGTGCACCAACATCATATCATCTTTGTTAAGAACCAGCGGTAGTGTCCGGAGCCAGGTTTTATCTTTCGCAAGCTGCCGCCTGGGAATTTTCAGAGGCCAACCGACCACGGCCCTCAATTCGTCACACCCCCGGTTCAGGTGTTCGTGGTTGCCCAGTAAGCACCCGAGGAATTTCTCCCGGACGATCCGCACGCATTCGCCCGGCTCGGATCCGTAGCCCACTAACATCCCCGAGGCAATACTACTCCGACACACCGAGCTCGGTGGCGTCCGCTAAAACCGCCTCGAAGGCGTCGATGTTGGCGTGGATGTCGCTGAAGAGAGCTATCGTGCTCATGGTCTTTGGTGATTATGGTTCGCACCATTCTTAATCGAAGCGAGCGGCAGTTTCAGCATGGGTTGCGTCCGCATCTGGACGAATCGATACTTAGCTGGATCGATTTGCGCTTCTCCGTCCCAGCTGTAAGCGCAGAGGAATCCCCCCTTGCCTGCACCGTAGTCCAGGCAGGCGAGGTTGGAGCGGATCGGAGCCGGCGTGGGGCTCTGGAGCGCGTAGTGCCCGAAGAACGTCGGAGGCGAATCCTCCGGGTATCCCGTTTTCGGAACACGAGCCAGCGGTCGATCAGGAACGTCACTGCATTCCGGAAAAATCGCCTCGCGGCAGGTTGTTCCTTCAAGATCGATCCACCATTTCACGCGGATCTCGCGGCGCATCGTTTCATCGGCTGTCCTGTGCGCGGCTCCCTCGGGAAGCAGTGCTTCCGGACCATTCACAATGCGGCTGATGGTGTCATGTTCGCTGGTGCCTTTTTTGCTGTAGCGCTCCAAGGCAGCGCCTTCGAGGCGTCCAACTTCGTTCATCTCTCTAATGGCTTGCTCATCCCAGCAGGCGTGAACAGCACGCAGGCCCCCGAGGTCAAGGCTAAGGGGAAGGCTGGAAAACCAGCGGATCCAATTGTCCCACTCCCGGCGGTCGGGAAATTGATCGAGCGTTTCCCGGTGCTGTCGGAAGTTCTTATCCGAATGCGGCCGCAGAAATTCCCCATCCTGGCCAGTCGTGTGGTATCGCATGGCGTTCACTTCATGGTTCCCAAGGATCGCGAGGGCGTCCCCTGCCTCAACCATGCCGCGAACCGTCGCGAGCGCCTCTGGGATCTTAGGCCCCCGGTCAATGAAATCCCCGAGGAAAACAACCTTCCGCCCCTCCGGGTGTCGCCAGGTCGAGGACGCACTTTGATATCCGAGGATTTCGAGGAGTGAGTTCAGTTCGTCCGCATGCCCGTGAATGTCACCAATGATGTCGCAGCTTTTCATAACGCATCGAGATTACTTCCCTAGGAAAGTTCAAGCAATTCACAGGTTTGACGGATATGTTACTCTATCGTCATGTTTGAGGATCTCTTTTCCATCGGAGGGCTTTCGATTGACCGGCTCAAGAGTTTTGTCGAGGTGGCAGAGAAGGGGGCGATTGCGCGGGTGGCTGACGGCGACCCCTCACGGCAGTCGCTCATCAGTCGACAGATCGGCGAGCTGGAAGCGTTTTTCGGAACCGAGCTGACCCGGCGCAAGGGCAAGGGACTTGAGCTGACCGAGGCCGGTCGCGAGTTGGCCCGCCAGGCCCGGCTCCAGTTCCAAGGGCTCGCGGACTTCAAGGCATCGTGCGCTGGGCTCCCTATCGAGTTCCGCATCGCCGCCGGCAACAGCATCCTCGAATGGCTACTTGCTCCAGCGATGACCGCCGTCGCTGGCGCGGTTCCCGGCAGCCGCTTTGTCCTCCTCGACTGCCGCACGGGTGAGGCGGTGCGCGGGCTTCTTGACCACACGATTGACTTGGCAATCATCCGCAAATCGGCAGTCGTGCAGCCGCTCAAATTCCGCACTGTTGGTCGTTTCGGATACGCGCTTTTTGTCCCAAAGTCACTCGGACGCAAGATACAAAAAAATCTGCCGCTCGCCATTTCGATGGGCGGCGATTTTTACGATTCGTTTCAACTGGCGGCAGAGAAGGCCGGCGAGTCACCCAATATCGTCTTCCGCTGTTCGAGCTTCACCCAGGCCGCTCAGCTCGTCCGCTCCGGGACATGCGGCGCCATCCTCCCCCGCATCGCCGCTCCGTTCCTCGCAGGTGACGCCACCATCCACGAACTTCCCTGGCTCAAGTCCGTGACGCGCGACATCGGGATCGCCTGGCACCGCCGGCTTATGGACATCCGCCCGATGGCGGCCCGGCTCCTCGAAGCGATGGAGGTCCCGATCACAGGGACATTGAAGAAATCCTGACGATAAAGTCATCCACAACGCATCTTCCTGCATGGCTGATATTGGGCTCCTGCAGCATGAATTGCGCCTTAAAATCATCAGGACATCGATAGTCCCGGCCGGCAACAAGCCCGGGATGAACGATGGCAACCAAACCGACATTATTAAACTCGCCGAAGCCCTACAATCCGGGGCGGAATGCAGAAGAATCTTGCCTGGATCAAAGAACAATTCTCAAAAATCTTGCGCGTCCTCGAGGGGAGCAAGCCCCCTCAGAGCCGGCTAAGCCTGCCGCAGATAGGTGATCTCCACACCACGGGTCAGCCGGGCTTCCTGGATGGCCTGTTCCAGTGAAAATGGTCCGCTCTCATATTTTTGGAAGATGTCGAGGCCCCGGTCCATTGTGATTTTCCATCCGGTATCGGTCGTGATGTTACGGGCATGGAAATTCGGGCTGTGGTCCAGCTCCCAACTGAATGCGACTCGCGACCCAGTGAATGATTCGGCAATTTGATTGAGGAATTCCTCCTGCTTCACACAGCAGTCGAGGTCCGACTGGGTGACGAGATGAATTTCCGCCTCGTCTCCCTCGGGAACAATGTCGTGAACCATCTGAAGAAACTCCATCACGTTCCGGGCTTGGAAAAACATCCGGACATACGGGTCGTGGATGGTGATTTTTGACGCTCCTTTCAGATGTGCGGCAAAGAGCCTTCGGTAGCTCCAGCCTTTCGTATTCTCCGGAACCACCACATGCCCTGGCTGCGGCACACACTCCTGGCTTTTTTCGGGAGTGTCCGGCGCGGCCTCCTCATTTGGCGATTCTCCCTCGCCCTCATGAGCGGGGTTCTCTGGATTGGCTGTTTGGCGTGGGGCGGCAAATGTCGGATACTGAATCTCTTCGGGGGTGATGACCGTGACAGGGGCTCCACCGGAAATCGGCTTATAGATAAAATCGTGACGCTTGAACGTGTCATCGATCCGAAGGATATGCTCGCGCACCCGGCGACGGCACTCCATTGAGAAATGCAGGATTTCCGCCATCTCCTCGGCCGTGGCTTTCCCATCGGGGTAAAGGATTTTCATCAATCCCGAGAACGTCTTCTCGAAGCCGGTCTGGTCACGAGTGGAAACCTCGGAGGTGATTTCGAAATGTTCCTGGTAGGCCCCAGTAAAGTCTTCGGTTCTGAGGTGCTTCAGAATTTCCGCCAAGTAATCGACAATGAAGCCGTATCCATTTGTGAAAAGCTCATGACGAATTGGAGATACCTCCCAACCGGGATTGTAGGCGTGCATTCGGTCGAGGAAGGCGGAATCAATGTATTTGTCCGGGAGCGGTTCAAAGAAATGGGAATGCTTGAGCATGTAGGCCACTGATTTCTTCGTGTTACCCATGAAGACCATGGAGGCTTCCGCCGTGAGCTGCTCGATACCACGCGAGAAAGTGCGGTTGGCCATGTAGTTTTTCATGATGTCCACCAGCGCTTTGTCCACCTTCTTGTCCTTGCCAGCGAACTCATCAAAGCAGACGCAATCCCAGTAACCGACAAGGCCGATACGCCCGTTGGAGTTGCTGACAAAAAGCTTGGGAGCCGTGACCTCCGATCCAGAGATGAGCATGCCGTGCGGAGAAAATTCGGCGTAGATGTGGGACTTCCCTGTCCCCTTGGGTCCGAGTTCGAGCAGGTTGTAGTTTCGCTCGCAGTACGGAATCAATCGGACGAGCGTAAGGAGTTTCGCGCGGCGACCAAAAAACTCAGGATTGAATCCCATGCTCTGCATGAGCACATCCATCCACTCCTCAGTCGTAAAGAGCGCACGGGCTTTCAGGAAATCCTCAAATTCCACCTTTGCCACCTGAATCGGTTTGAGGGTATCGATTTGCCACGGGCTGCTTTTCTGATCCTCGTTAACCTCGTAGGTGACGTCCACAATGCACCATATGCCGCCGACTAGGAGCTTAGGAAAGCGGCGGACAAAATCGTCAGACACAGGCACTTTTTTGAGTCCAAGATTCGTGAATTCCGCTTCGTAAAACCCGCCCTTGTCGTTCAATTCGACGGTGAGTTTGTCGATGACTTTGTGACGCCCCTTCTCCTTGATGGTGGATTTCACCAACTCGGCCTGATTCCGATGGACATAGTGCTTAGCCAGGATGCGTTGGACGGATTCGAGGCCGGACTTCAAAACCGCCGGGTCGTCTGTGGCACAATGCTGGCCCAGAAGGAATTCAAGCACGTAGGTCGGAACAACGGCATTTTGTTTTAGCCCCTTGGTGAGATCCTTGCGAACGACGAGACCGGGAAAGGCATCCAGAATCTTTCGGTCGAGATCCCGCAGGGGAGGAGCGGAATCGGTCAAGAGTTCGGCAGGTATAGACGATTCAGGAAGATCCGTCGTTTCTGTTGGCGTGGAATCAGATGTCATCGAAGTCGGTGGCGAACGGTTTCTGGAGTTTGATCGGATGGGACTTGTAAGTCACGGTCTGGTTTGTGCCCGGCAGTGTTTCTTCCAGGCGGATTTCCACCGTCTTGTTGTTGAAGTCATCGGCGGCCTTGGAGAGGACGAGGACGACGCTCACTTCTCGCTTGCGGGCCTCCTCGTCGGCGGAATCACATTTGAGCGTCTTGACTTCCGAGAGCGGAGTTCCGTCCATTGCGAAAACCCCAACCCGGAGTTCGCGGAGCAGGAGCTTTGTCGCCACCGGCATTTCCTGATAGAGCGAGAGGGCAACCTGGCCGGTCGTGATTTTCGCGGGAACACGCAAGAGTTCCACGGAAACCCGCCCTGTGTCGTCGGTGCGGGCTTTGTGAATATGGACCACTGGGACGATGACCTCCTGCAGGCTCAGCCCGCCATGAACATATCGCTTCCCTGAGCCTTGAATCGGAAAGCGTCCTAGGGCCAAGGGAAATGAGCAGGACCAATCGCCAGGGAGCCCGAGTTGAGCTGCTGTAAATAACTTGGTGTCAGACGATGAATGAATACCAGTGCCAATGGAAAACCGCCGGTTGCGTAACAACCATGCGGAAGCGCCGGGTAAAGGGGTGTCGTCGTTCTCATGAACGGCATCCTGTTGAAACAGAAAGCCGTGGTCTGACACGAGCAGCATGTTGTTGCCATTGATATTGGCGATTTTCTTGACGATGGAGATCAGCTCATCGAATGCCTGCTCAACAGCATCCACAGTCTTTGCTTCGGTCGCCGCGGCATCTCCGGTTTTGTCGATTACATTGTGGAAGATGTAGATGGCATCGTGCTCCCGCATCAATGCCCGCCCATCGCTTTTCGTGTTGAGTTCGAGAAAATGCTCGGCCTGAATGGCCGTCCCGCGTCCATTCAACGCCCGTTTGAGGATTTCGCTCCGGTTATCGGTCCCGGTAGCACTGCGCCCATCGACGATTGCATTGCCAGTATCCGGGTCGATTGCCAACTCCTTCCCTGGCAGAAGCGAGGCCATTCCGAGCTGGGTGTAGGATGGAAGCGATGCGAAAAGCGCATCCAATTCCGCCGTGAAACGGTTCTCGGCATTCATGCGTTCGGCAAAATCGGCCGCAGCTTCGTAGCGGAGCGCATCGGAAATAATCACAAACACCTTTTGTCCTTTGTCCAGGTAGGGCCGGACATACTGGTCGAAAAACGCGCGTTGGCGGGGGATTTTCCCGCATGACCACTTGTCCAAGGAACGAACTTTGTCACTCCACTGGTCAGCCAGCGGGAGGAGGAAATTATTGACGTAGGCCTTCTCGGTCCACTCGGTCAGTTTTTCCATCACATTCACCTGCCCGTATCGGCGCAAGTGGTAGCAGGCCTTCCGATAAGCGCGGTCGGTTTTCCACCACGTCGAGCGGTAGCGCTCAAGGCCCTCATCAATCGAGTCCAGATGCAGCTCCGCCGAGGCAATCAGCTCCCGGAGTTCAAGGGCTTGTTGAATGGCTCCATAACCGTGGGCATGATCCGGGAACCAGAAGGAATGCCGCCTAACTTGGATTTTGTTGCGGATTTCATCCGCCGTGGCCCCTTCCTCAAAAGCCCGGCATAGCCGGTGAATGATGAACTTTTCAAAAATCTCAAACGTGTCGGCATCACCCAGATCGAGGCGCTCCCCCGATGCGTCGAGCTTCGCAGCCAGTTGGAAATCACTCTCCAATCCTGTCGCCCATTTACGGAAAGACTGACTGTGCGATTGGCTGTCCTTCCATCGCTGTAGGAAAACCTTCGCATGAGCGGTCAGCGCCACTGCCGTATCAAGCGGATTCGCGGCACGAAACAGGGAAACAGCAAAATCCCGGATGGATGGGGTCTCAGTCACATAGCCAAAAAGCCGGGCAACCTCCCGCCAGAACGATTCCACCAAGGCATACTTGCCGAATGTTTCCTCCACGGGATCGAACATTTCACTGGGCAAACGCTGCCTCAGAAATTCCAAGAGCACCGCATCCACCTCCACCGGGGAATCGGCAAGAACCGCCATCATTTTCAGACGCAACTCAGTGACCTCGTTGTCTTTGTCAACCATTTCCTTGAGACGCTGCACCCGCTTGGCGTCCTTAAAGAATTCGGCATGCTGCTCAGCGAGGGGACGGAACTCATACGGGAGGCCGACTTCCTGCACCGCCAGAGAGGCTCGGTCCGCTTTGAATTCATGGCCCTGAAGCAGAAGGTCGAGAAGCCAATTGTCGCCATCACCGGGTCGTTCAAATGGACAGTAAACCAAAAAACGAGAGGAAGAATCCTGCAACATCCGAACTTTTGTCCCGAACTCGTTATTTCCGACGGTGAGTTTAGTCACGCGGTCTCCCTCAAAGCCCTCGAATGCTTTCTGCCACTCAACAGGGGCATCATACCAGAAGACGAGCCGGTGTCGCTGGAAGGTTTGTTGGAGGCTATCGTGGATGCGTTTCATTCTACAAATTTTCTAAAAGATATGAGGTCTTCTGAGCGGTCAACCATCGCTTGGTATAGCAATCTTTTAGTTTTGGCTTTTGCCCGCATTTCTCCGCTGCCTCCTCAAGAGAGATCAAGCGATCAGCAAGTCCCAATGCACAGGCTGTGAGCACCGCAGCCTTGTCTCCGGTCGTGACAAGCCACCCGGAGAATTCGAGGACAAATACGTGTGCGAGCAAATCCCGCTCTCCAGCGTCCAGACCTAAAAGTGTCGATGACTTTGCGGCGGCCTTCAATTGAGCTTCTGTCGAAGGCTGCTCAATGACAGCTTGCCTAGTGAAGGCATCCATATCAATTTCGACGTAGCCGTGCATGACGTCCGGTTTTGTGGCCAGTTCCTTTGAAACCTCCGCCACAGTTCGAATGTCAAAATGCCCTGCCAGAGCATTCCAGCAACTGCTTTGAGTCGCTTGGATTACCACGCACGTGTCCACGTAAAGAATTGGTTTGGGCATCGAAGGCTGTTTCTCACTGGTCGATGTTGAGTGTCACACCATGAAAAGCGGCCTGTACCGAAAGGCTCTGAAGGTCCATGCCAAGCACCTTGAGGACCTTCCTGGCGGATACCTCCCCTTTTTCGATGCCCCATGCCAAGCGCTCAAAAAAAGTGCGGGAGAAAGGCGCTTTCTCAACCGCCTGGAAAGACGGCAATTCGGCGATCAGCGAACCTGCCTCCGCCAGTTTGATTTTCCCTAGCGCGACATATCTCCAGACCACAGCCGGTGGCGAGACATGGAAACGTTCAGCGATAGAAGTCACCCAATCCGCCAGAGATCCTTGCTCCGGTTGTTTATCCCACCTTTGGCAAAAAACATTCGCAGGCATCAGAAGAGCTGCCGCAAAGTTATCGGCCAGATGCTCGACCTTTTTCGCCTTTGTCGAAGAAGGATTTTTTCGATCCACCCTTTCTGGTGGCATGGCGTCCCATGTCAGGACATGAAACAGCTCGTGTGCGAGGTCGAACGTTTGGCGTCCCAATGATTCTCGCCGGTGTATCAGGATCGTGTCTGCCCCGGGAATCTGGGCGGCAACTCCGGAGACTCCATCGGGCATATCGACGAAGAAAACCGGGATATGCAATTTTTGTTCAACCGCTACGGCCAGTTTTTCGCTTGGCACGGGTCCGAGCTCCAGATGGCGGCCCATGGCTTCTCCGGCGGCCTGCGCATCCTCGAAGGTGCTGTTGAGATTGAGAGCCAGCTTGGGACGAATCGGACCCGGCGTCTCTCCACGTTTTTCACCAAGGTAACGCCAAAGAGCGACCCATTTTCCGGCTTGTTCTTGGAAGGGTTGGAGGTCGGCTTCCTCCGATCCAGAACAGCGGTAAGAGAAGCCTCCCTCTCCCACGAGTCGAAAGGGATCTAAAAAGAAATCCATGTCCAGGCCAGTAATTCCGAGAAGAGCCAGCATTTCCTCGATTGTGACCTTTCTTTCGCCTGCCTCGATGGCTGTGAGTGTTTGGCGGTCCTTGAATCCCAGCTTCTTGGCCAAGTCGGATTGGGTTAACCCCAACGACTCCCTCGCCACGGCAATTCGGCGGCCAATGTGGGGAATTGGCAAATACTCAGCATGCGTTTCCATATGGCAAGATTGTCTTGCTTTTAACGGAAGGCAAGATATTTTTGCCCAATGAGTCAAAGCGCTTCTACGCAATATCCTGCGGAAAACCTTGTTGGAACCGTCATCGCCGACCGATGGCAAGTAACCGCCAAGCTGAACGGAGGAGTTGCAGAAACAACAGGAGGGAATTTTTCCATCCCCTATGAAGTTCTTGATTTGCAGACGAAACAAAAAGCTTTTCTCAAGTTGCTCAACATACAAAAAGCCCTGACTATTTACCAAGGCTTCCCTGGGTTCACTCTGACTGAGGCATTGAACCGTATCACCGAGGGCCATATTTTTGAATGCCATCTTGCCGATGCATGTGCTGAGCGAAAAATGACTCGTGTCGTGCGTGGAATCGATCACGGACATACTATGGTCGAGATCCCCGGATTCGGCGCTGTCCAACATGGCTATATCGTTTTTGAGCTTGGAGTTGGTGACACTCATCACTTCCTCAAGGTATCGCAGTCATTTGATCTTGCGTGGACTATGAAGGTCCTCCATCAAGCTGCAGTTGGTGTGCAGCAACTCCACCAAGCAGAAATTGCTCATCAAGACATAAAGCGGTCCAACGTCGTTTTCTTCGAACGCAACAACGCGAAACTTACGGACCTCGGTAGAGCGGTAAAGCGTGATCGTTACAGCAATAATAACGACCGTGATGTGCCTTGTGAGTTCACAAATAGCCCACCCGAATTGATCTATGGCTCCATCCCGGGCGATTGGGACCAGCGCCACTTTTCGACCGACCTTTACATGCTTGGCAATCTTGCATTTTCGATGCTCTCCAACGTGACCATCACGAGCGCCATTCTTCTCGAACTACCAATTGAACTCCGTCCTAAATCGTTGGCGGGACTTATACTCGGTGGCACCTATCAGGGGAAATACTCAGAAGTTGTGCCGTTTCTTAAAAACGCCCTTGATACCGTTCTGGTTCGGTGCGCCCCGCAGGTTGATGACTGCATCAGGGAGAAATGGAGCACGACTGTCGCGCAACTCTGTGACCCCGATCCCGAGAATAGGGGGCATCCCCGGGATCACGCCCAGAAGCACAATCGTCGATATTCTGCTGAACGTTTCATTTCTGCGTTCCGTGATATGGAATTGAAAGCCGCAATTGCCGCCAAAAAATGAACAGCTTCTCGGAGAAAATTCGCCGTGTTATCCCCCGCTGGCGCAACTTCAGGGTGTCCGCGAGACTCGGCGAGATTCTTCCTTTAAAGTCCCCCGCGTACTCCGAACCGCTGGTTCTTAGCGCAGCAGACGCTTGGCAGGTGTGGAGTTCGGCTAAAAATCCGAATAGCGCCGGGGAACTGCTCTCATCCGGCCTTCTCTCTGGAGATGAGAAGGCGGTGCGTGAGGCATCCGCGTTCCTTTTGAATGGCGGCTCCCAAGCTTCTCCATTTGCCCGGGAGTTTGCTCGCTCGGTGCTTTCGATTGAGAGTCTGAGCAATATTTCTATTCCGGGGTCTCATGCCGATCAGGATGTCCGCTCCATTAGAGCCCTCCTGAGACTCAACCCTTTTGATGCGGTCGCTTGGGCGGACTTGGCGCGATTTCACACGATTGGCGGGCGGTTTGAAAAAGCTCATCGTGCCATCCTTACCGCACTCCGACTCGCACCAGGGAACCGCTACATACTGCGCACTGCTGTCCGCTGCTTGATCCATCTGGAGAAAGCGGACCAAGCCTTGTTTCATCTCGTCCGTTGTCAGACCACTGAGCATGACCCCTGGCTACTTGCAGCGCACCTGACGGCATCTAGCATTGAGGGGAAGGTCTCTAGACTGCGGAAGCGTGCGCTGGCTGTGAGCACTTTCGACATGGACCCGCTTCATTTGTCCGAACTCAGAGCATCTCTGGCTAGTGACGAGTTGATGGCAGGGAACTCAAAGAAAGGAAGAAAGCTATTGCAAGCAGCCCTTCAGAAACCCACCGAAAATGTCATTGCTCAGGCATGGTGGGCGAGCCGGGTGCTGAACATGGATCCACCGGTTCACATGGTGGGCCGTGATTTGGCTTTCGAAGCGGATACCAAGGCCGCATTCGCAAGTGCGCAATGGGAAAAAGCGGAACGTGCGGCCAGCGCTTGGCTCGCTGACGAACCGTTTTCGAGCCGCCCCGCAATCACGTGCTCGTTTCTTCATGCTGTGGCGTTTGAAGAGCACCAAACGGCGATCCAAATTCTCAGGTCCGCACTGAAGGCGAATCCGGATGATCCCCAGCTACTCAATAATCTTGCTTTCTCACTGGCCAACATTGGCAAAACAGAAGAGGCCTCAGATCTTGTTCGCAATGCCATTCAGGCTGCCGACAAGGAAGACCTAAAGATTGCGGCTGTTGCCACCTCTGGCTTGATCGCTTTTAGAATGGGAAATGCGGACACTGGGCGTGCGAAGTATCGAGAGGCGATCAGGATGGCCGACGAGTGCAAACTGCATTCTACAAAAGCCCACGCGACTCTCTTCCTCGCCCGAGAAGAACGTTTAGCAAAAACCCCCGAAGCTGACTCGACGCTCAAGGAAGCTATCGAATTGGCGGACAAACACCCGACCGCCAATTCGGAACTTATCAAGCAAGTGGTGATTGACGGACCCAAGAAACGATCTGCGGACCAGTAGCGCGCCTGCCGATCTTTGAGTCCTTTATTGAAGAAGCTCGGTCAATCTGTTGGCGATTTTGCAGCTGGTTTGTTGACTTAATGAGTAGAAGTCTTCGAAGTGGCGGCGGGCTGCAGATAAACCACATAGACCTTTTCAGGTCTCAGTTCGCCGGTTGTCGGCAGATCTTCGATGGTATCCGGTGGTAGATCTTGCCAGATGAGATGCCTAACCAGGTTCTTATGCCACTGGTGTGCTGCCGTCCTTACAGCGGGAGAGTCATATAAGCCGAGCAGTTTTATTGCCTCAGTTCTGTGCAAACGGTTGATGTTGGCTCGCTTGGCAAGTTGTGTGAGCACTTTTCCTTGTGCAGTCCTTCCCAGCATTTGGAGCACGTCGTTGGTCATCCCTCTGAGCTGAGCGGCTCCGAAAGTATTCCCGCCATTCATTGGAATGCATCCTTTGACTTCCGCGATGAGGTTGGGTTTCTCTATATCGATGTCAAAGCCTGCGCAGTTAGGATGGGTAGCGTTTACTTTCCGCTGCAATGCGCCCCGATCTTCGGTGTTCAAGATGAATCGTTAGGCAATTGTATCTGCCAAGGCTAGGGTGAGCTTCAGCGTGACGATGTCGTGAATCCGGGCCAGGCCTCCCTTGAGCTTGAGCAGTTGATCGAAGTCCAAACGACTGTAGTAGTTCTCTCTCGGCAGGCCCAGAGTCGCGATCAAGGACTCATTGAATCGTTCCTGTAGATCATCCTCGCGAACGTAATTCTGCGTTTTCTGCTTGGCAGTCTTCACCGGATTGTCATGCTTGGAATCGGATGCTGTGGTATTCCCGAGAGAGTTCACCACTTTAGTCTTTCCGCACGCCAAGCAGACACCTAGGGCACGAGAGATTCCCCAGCCCGCCTTCAAACAGGTGACACTGTTCACGGTCTGGCGAAGGTGGATGTTCAGCTTATCAGACAAGCAGGCGTCACACGAGCCTGGCTGACTTGTGAGATGATGTTGGATGCGTTCGAAATGGGTCATGCTTCTGGAATCAATCCTCCTTTGCCGCCAGACCTGGGATGGCTCCTGTGAATTTTCTGTTACGGTGCAGTTCCGCCAAGCAGCCGGGCTATTTCAGCGGAATCATACCATTCTCTGTAAATGCGAATCGTGCGATTGCGGCATACACCAATGAACGCGTGAGCCGATTCCTTTTTCCAGCGCACATCATCTCCAGTCGAGAATCCGTCCATCTCCTCAGAATTCACGAAACTGTCTGAAGCATCCTGTTCACGAGCCATCTTATCACACGCTAGCTCACATTTGTCGGAGCGATTATCTTCAAACGGCCAGGCGCGCAAGTTGCCAATCAAGTATGACCATTCAGCGCTTACCGCACGGAATGGTGAGTTGTCTTTCCGGTTGTAGACATATTTCGAAGCAAGAATATGATCGAAATCCCATGGCCGGTTATGGCTCTGCCAAAGGTCTCGACGTGCCGGATCGTAGTCTGGGAAGCGTCGAGCCAAAAAATGACGCTGAGCGTGAAGCAAGAGTTCGCGCTGCGAGTAGATGACGTTCAGAAAACCTTCCCATCGCTTTGCGCGTTTCAGGTCAGCCGCTTCATTTTCGCCTCTGTGGGTAAGCATCCCCCGCCTCCATTCTTGGAGCTTTTTGGCGGAAAGCCGCAAGAGGTCGTGCTCGCCACTTAGAAATCCCCTGACAGCCTTGGGAGAATGAATCAGATGGACGTGCCCTGCCTTAATTGCGCTCTGCAGCGCCTCGCTCAACTTGGCAAGAGTCAGCTGTTGACCACACTGGTGATAAATGTGGTTTGCCGCACGCGTCTTGTCACTGGAGAACCAATGAAGGACCGTAGCGAGGGCCTGCATGGGCTGCCGCAAGGCAAGTCCGGCTTCAGCGCCTTTTGCTTCGATCAGCTGGTTTGCAAAATGGAGCAGGAGCAGATATACGTCTCGCGAGTCTATCGCAATACTCGTGACCAGGACCGGCAGAAGCCCCTGTGAGTTGGTTGTCCCGTCGTATCGCAGCCATTCATCTACAAGATCACAGGCGCTTTCAAGCCGTTCCTCAATGAATGTTGAAATGGCCTTCTTCCGCCTGTCGCCGGCCGCGATCTCGCGTATGGTCCTGACAGCTGGATGCGGCGGCAGATTGGTTCGTGAATCGGAATTATGCTGCGCAAGAGCTGCGCGAACCCCAAGAGAAACCATTCTGGCTTGTGGCATTCGCTGCTGGGCAATTTTATCAATCGGCGCAGCAAGCTCGGGCCAATAAGCCTTAATCATCGAGTATGAAAGCTCCTCTCCGTCGAGCGGTGTCCCTTGCTGGTTTAACCGGTGAAACAGATGCTCGACATTGGTCACATTATTGGCATCACCTTCCGTTGTTTTCTCCTGCGATGATATTTCCAGAAGCTCAGGAGGGGCATTCAATACTGTAATTCTTGAAGACATTGCCCGTTCGATACCACGGAGGATCCTTAACCTCTCCGTTGATCGCGCTGGGGATTGGCTGGAACAACATCGGAGCAGGTCTCCTGTCCAAGGGAATTGGACTGCCTTCGCCCTTTCCGCCAACCGTTCCCAGAAGTTATCTCTATCGTTCGCCGACCATGCTTGAATGAGCCATGAAAGCGGCACTGGAGTTTTAGCATCGTGGGGAAATAACTCTCGGGGGACTGGCCTCTTGTAGTTATACGCAGCAGGGTCTACGCCGATCGCTCCCAATGATGCTCGGATCGCCACTGTGGATAGCGGATCGGCCGCGTCGTTCTTCCTGTAACCCCATGGATGGGCCATCGTTGTGACCCGCGCGAGATAAGTCCGTGTGCTGCTCCGGTCAAGTTCCGGCCTCAGGTCGAGCCAAAGGATGGATCCCACAGGATTAGCAATGTCGCCGACCGCCAATGAAAACGGATCGTTAAACCCTAATGCAATCGCATTGCATCTCTGCTGGCCATCGAGCAAGTGATGAGTAACGAGAGTATCATGGCTTCGGTCTTGCGGCTTAATCTTGGGACAGACCACCAATGCCCCGAAGGGGAAGCCCCGGAGAATCGAGTCCCAGAGGATCTCGATCTGCTGCGGCCCCCAGACTAGCCCGCGCTGCAGCGCTGGCACACTTGCTACGATCGGCGCCGTCACTCCATTGCTCGTTCCTGGATGCCATGATGCGATTTCAGCGAGCGAGAGCAGGAAGGGCGAGGTCATTTGCAGATTATCGTTCGTAGCCATTGAGCGTGCTCTCCTCCCATGTCCGGAAAGTAGTTGTCGCGGGTTGTGCGGTTGATCGGATCTTCAGGATTGATTAAGAGGGCGTCTAGTGGTGCTCGCCAGGCCTTGACATTGTCCGCGAACTGGAAGAGACACGTCGCGGGATCTCCCCATGCTCCCCCACCCATCGTCCTTGCCTCCACCGCCTTCACAAAAGCTTCAGCAGCGCAAAAAGTGCGATTGGGGTTTGCTTTTAGGAAAGCATGCCAGCCGCCTGCATAATAGCATCGATTAATTGCGGCGAGGCGAACCACAGATAAAGCTTCGACGAGAACGGACATTTACTCGTCCTCCTTTTTCTCCAGACCCGGGATCTTCGCGAGGAAGCCGGGGAATTTCAAGTAGTTCACCTTCACGCCATCGTCGAGGTCTAGTTCGATGCGCTGTTGGGCTAGCGGGAGGACGACTTCGCGCTCCCAGTCCTGGCATTCTTTCAGGGATTTGCGGAGTTTGTCGGCTTCTTTGCGGGCGGCGGTTTTTTCGCGGGCGTTGGTGCTGGTGGCTTCGACGTGGACGAGATGCTTTTGCCGGGCGTCGAGTTTGTGGATGAACTCGCGCAGGTAGTTGTTGAGGAGGGTGTTGACGGTGTCCTTCGTGTAGCGGTGCAGGTAGATGAGTGCCTGGAAGCTGCCGCCGGGACTGGAGACGAGCCAGTAGATGGGGCGCTTTTTGTAGGTTTGGAGGTGGTCTTTGTAGAAGTCGCGGACGAAATACTTGCGCAGGTCTTTGTCTAATGCCTTTTCCAGCCAAGTCACGTTGGCATCGAGGTGCGCCGCGCCGAAGGTGGCGCGGAGGAAATCGCGGGTGCGGGCCACGATGTCGTCCTCGAACCACTCGCCATCGAGCACGGGGATGATGCCGTCCTCGTCGGGAAGTATGAAGGATGAAGTATGAATTATGAAATCCGGATCGGCGGTAGCCGCTTTCTTTCCTTCATTATTCATACTTCCTAATTCATACTTTGTTCGGACGATACGATGATAATCTTCTACGGTGCTCCCGGCGTCTGCCAGCACCAGACCCGGCGCAACCAGCGAATACCGCCCGAACATCACGCCGACGGCATAGGAGAGGAAGGCGGCCATGTCGCGGCGGGCGTCGGCGCGGGCGAGGGTGATTTGCTCCTCGGGCACGGCGGGCTGCAACTCGCCCTCGAGGCCGTAGGCGGCGATGAAGAGCCGGTTGTTCTCCGTCTCCAGCTCCTGCATGCGATGGATGGCTGAATCACAGTAACGCTTCCAGTTATTCCACGACTCCTGCAATGTCGCGCCTTTAATGATGAAGGATGAATGATGAAGCATGAAATCTGAGTCAGCGCTCTTCTCTTCGCCTTCATAATTCATAATTCTCACTTCATAATTTCTCAAAAGCGGCTGGTCGCGGAAGTCCCACGAGGTCTCGAAGTTGTCCCAGTCGGCGCGGGCGATTCTAACCATGTGGTCAAATTCGCTTGTGATAACAACAGCCTTTGATTCATCTAACGGCACAAGGGGAAACATGCAGAGATGCTCTGCTTCAAAATTTAACGTGGGTGATAAGACGCTGAGTATGGCTTGAGAGACACGGCTGTTTAGCACGGAGCCAATGAGTGCAATCTCCTCCTGTTTCGCAGGAAAGATGGCGGAACCGGCAACATCGAAAATAAATCCCGCTGGGAAATATCGTAGAGCGAACGATGCGGAACTAATCTTTGACCACGAGATAGACTGTTTGAAGTAGAGATTCTGGTTCTTCAAACGACCACCAGGTTTTGTTTTGTTCAACTCCTCGTGGAACGCTTTTATTTCTGCGCCATCGTCTTTGTAATTTATGACGAAGTCTTGGTTACCATACCACTTTCGGAAGTCTCCTCCCTTATTGTATGGAAACCATGTTTTGCCGCTGGCTGCAGCCTCTTTAGTCGAGCTTAAGTGCCTGCCAATTTGTTGGAATGTGACTTCTGGCCAGAACCTTAAAAATCTCTGGTTGTCAGATGTAGTGGCCCCTTGTTTGGGCTTGGATATGCTTTCGATATTATAACTGCTTCCGAAAATTTCGATGAGTCTGCTTGAAGCCCAATAAGCTATCGGACTTCCCGGTATCTTTATAAAGTTTGAAGCGGAGGCTCGATAAAACCACCCGCAGTTTGGATTGGCAATGGCCTCTAATGTCCTCGGGCCTTGATTTTCGCTTCCGCGGAATGCTGAAAGCCGAACATAGCCACCTTGGTAATCTATTTTGCGTTTGTTCTGCAGGGCGAATGTGCAAATCGGGACGGTTGCCCCGTCAAACCCTGAGTATTCTAATTGCACCAGCGTCGTGATGGTCGCTTGCGATATCAGCCGCTTTCGCAGCTCCTCATAGGATGAAATGAACATCCAAACGAATGGCGACATGAATCCGAGGAATCCGTTGGAAAGCGATAACGACAGCGATCGAACGATAAAAGCCGAGAATAGATCGTATTTGTAGTCGCTGAAGTTGTCTAAGAGAAACTGTTTTAGAACCCCATTCATTCCCTTACTTCCCATATACGGCGGATTGGCCACGACGACGTGATACCGCTGGGTGAGCGCCTCGGCTTGTTCGAGCACGCGCAGGACTTTGAGGTGCGTTGCACCGACCAGGAGGTCGGAATTATGAAGGATGAAGTATGAATTATGAATGGCAGACCGAGCCGACTGGATTTCCGCCTCACTCAGGCAGGGCTGGATGAGAGAGCCGAAGTTTTTGGCTTCCTCAAACTGATGCAGGAGCTTTTGAAGGGATGAAGGTTGAATTATGAATGATGAAGGGTCGATGCCGAGGGCTTTGAAATAGTCCGCGAGTTCTCCTTCTTCGAAGCGGATTTCTTTCAGCTCAATGATGTTTGGGCGGACGATGTGTTCCGGCTGGAAGAAGCGACGGGACTTTTCCCGCGCCTTGAAGACGAGGGCCAGCTCGGCGAGCTGCGCGGCGCGGGGGCAGATCTCCAGGCCGTGGAGATTGTGCCGCAGGATGAGGGCGGGAATCTCGGTGGGGGCGTAGCCTTCCTCCAAGTAGATGAGATAGAGCAGGTCGAAGGCGTAGGTGAGCATGTGCCCGGAGCCGCATGCGGGGTCGAGGAGCTTGATCTCCTCGGGGGTGGCAACGGTGAGGTTGTCGGTCGGAATCGTCTCCGACGTCCGGATTCCGTAGCTTCTCAGGTCGGGAAGATCCTGTTTGTGCTGACGCCATTCACGCTTCCACGCCTTACAGACAGCTGCGTAGCAGGTAAAAAATCGGGATTCTAAATCGTCTGTTGGCCCACTCCCTCCGAGCCATTTTATGCTGCGCTGAAAGAGGAAGAGACAGTAGCGGAGATCCTTAAACGAAGTTTTTTCGTAACCTTTACTCTCTATTTCCTCCACTTTTGCTGGGCCAGCACCATCAATTCCTTCAGTTCCCCAGCGGTCGCTGCCGTACGCATAGCCATCGATGGTCAAAGCATACCCCAGTGCATCGTGATACTTGCCTTGAAGTGCCGGATTGGGACGCAACCACATGAGTGTCTGGTAATCTCCCTCTTTGTGAGTCACTCCTGAGGAGCACCACTCCGGTTCCCAGGCGGGCGGATCCGCACCAGAGTCTTCAATTTGCACTGCATCCTCGACGTAGTAGGGCATGTGCTCGCGTAGGCGGGAGTTCGGACGTGAGTTGAGCCACAGTCTTCCAAGCGAGTTCTCCACGAGATAGCGGACGATCCAGTGTGGGGTGAAGAGCTGGGTGACGGCAGGGATGTCCTCGGTGGGCACGGCGCTCTTGCGGGCCATGACGGTGTCTTTTTTTTCAGAGATGTAGAACTGGTAAAGCCAGCCGAGAATTTCCACATTAGCCCGGCCATCCTCGGTGCAATCGCCGTCGGTGATTTCGGTGCGGAAGCCTTCGGCGACGGAGGTGGCGGTGAGGAGGTCGTCGGGTAGAAGTAGCTCGGTCTCGTCGTCAAGTTTCTCAAAGAGGTTCGGCAGCAGGACGTGGTAAAAACGGCAGGCGGCGAGGACGAGATCCCGATAGACCTCGCCCTGCGGATCAGCCCCGGCGATGGAGGTGGGCAGGCGGCCATCGAGCAGGTCGTTGAGGCGCTGGGAATTGGTGTGCGGCTCGAGTTCTGCAGGCAAGGCTCCCGTGCGGGTGAGTTTAAGCAGTTCCGGCTGAGACTCGTCTGGGTTGGCCGGAGTGAGAACACGAGCTCGGAACGGATGCCAGCCGTGCGCGTCCATGAAACGCAAGGCGGCAAAGCGATTGAACCACGTATAGGCGACTCGTTCGACAAGTGCCGCACGATCCCGCTCGGCTTCTTGCCGAAGTGACTTCACCTGAGCGGCGGCGGTGCGGAGATCCGGCGTATCCGCCGTGAGGACGTAGTCGAGCTTGCGCGTGACCGCCTCCATCAACTGGCGGCGGACGGCGGGGGCGAAGGATTTGAGGGAAGATGTGTTCAAGGGAAATTATGAATTATGAAGGATGAATTATGAAAGTGACGCCTTCGATTTTTTCGCGATGGTTGTGAAAATCGCCGTGAGTTGGTTGCACTCGTCTTGAAGGGCGGAAAGGCGCATGGCGGGGACCATTCCGGACTCGACGAGGAGTTCGAGCCAATAGGCGGACTCGTCCAACTCCTTGAGGCAGTCGCCCAGCTTCGAGATGAATTCGGGTTTGGAGCGGGCGCGAAATGCCTCTCGGTAATTTGCTCCGACCGAGGTGCCCGAGCGGAGGACTTGTTTCCCCAGCACCTGTGCTTCCGTAGATTTCGGAAGAGCTGCGAACATCTTCACGACGCGAAGCGCAAACGCCTTCGTCCGCTCTGGGAGATCCACCACCCCCTCCTCAGCAGTCCGGCTCTCGGTTTCTGCCACTTCATAATTCATAATTCATCCTTCATAATTTTCCCTCTTCCCTCCTCGGTGAGTCGGTATTTTTGAAGGCGACTGTTGGGTTTAGCGGGGATGGTGTATTCAACAAGTTGGTTCTCGAGTAGCTGCTTGAGAGAGCGCTTGAAGGCACCGGATTTGCTCTCTATTTCCAAAATATGGGCTATCTCATTGGAAGCTAGGGGCGTATCCGTCAGAACAAAGAGAATGCGCTGCGACTGGGCCCTTGACTGGGCCCTTGACTGGGCCCCCGACTCTAGCCCTAGCTGGACTTTCGACTCTGGCCCTGCGGTGCCGGAACGAGATTGTTGGCGGGTGAGTGGCAGAATTTCACGCAGAGGGACAGTGAAGCGAATGCGTCCGGCGATCTCCTCAATGCTTGGTTCGGGGAGATTGTCTGTAGCAGCTTGGTGGAAGATGCCGGGGATGCCGCTGCCCCATTGCTCGATCAGGTCGAGTTCGCGGAAGACACGAGCGATGACCGGATTACGGATCTGCGATACACCCTGTTTGATGTCCTCGATGGTCAGGCCGGGCAGGAGCAGGCCGGGGCTTTCGATCTCGATACGGTCATCAAAAAAACCAACACGGGTGGGTGTGCCCCGTCGCGAATAGTCGGCGTGGACAAGGGCATTGATGACGACTTCGCGGAGCATCTTCACTGGGATGCTCCAGATGTCCTTACGTCGAATGTCGGAAAAATCGGACCCACGCATGGCGTGCTTTTTAAGAAAGAGCATGATCTCGTCGACGGCTTTGGGCAGCGGGTTGTGGATGTCGATGTGATCGAAGATGTCACTCTTGTCATTGCCGATAAAGCGCCCGCATTGGATCCAGGCATCATCGAAATACTGGCGGCGCTCCAACCCGTAGAGAAGGATGCCACCTTGGCTGGGCACGAGGCGTTCCTGGTCTTTCACCAAGATGCGCAGACTTTGCAGCATCTGCACATCGACTTTTCTTCTGCCTTCAAAATCTTTGTTGATGGCGCCCAAGTCGAGGGCATCCTGTGTCAGGTCGGGCATAGGAAGAGCGTCGAAACTGACTCCGGAGACGCCGCGTTGGAGCTCGGCGATGAGCTGGGGGTCGGCTTGGCGATTGGTGGAACCGAGGCGCACGTAAACACCGCGCTCCATTCCCTCGGATTTAACGAAGTGTGGACGGGATCCGCTTAGGAAGACCTCGACAACAAGAAGAGTTCTGCCTTCGACTGTGACCATCTCGATATTGGGCACTAGCCGGGGCGAGATCCCCTCAGCGATGAAATTCGCAAGGCGCTCCTCTTCGTCAAGAGGGAACTCGACACCGACAACTCCGCGGTCGTCCGTCACGCCAATCACCAATTTCCCACCGGCAGAGTTGGCGAAAGCCACCAGTGTTTTGAGGAAAGGACGCGGCGAGGACAAATCACGCTTGAATTCAAGCGTCTTACCCTCCACTTGTTGCGTCAAACTGGTGGCCATCTCACTCATTCATCCTTCATCCTTCATAATTTCAAAGGCTGATCCGATTCCCTTTCTTGAGTTCCTCTGCGGCGGCTGAGCGGAGAGCCTTGAGCCAGAGGTCGAGGTCTGCCTCGGATCCGATGAAGGGAAGATCGCATTTTGCCCGGAGGGAACCTGCCGGGACGTAGGTCTGGCGTGGAGGTTCGGGTTTGGGACGGTCTCCGGGCTGTGGGGGTAGCGAAGGGGGCGCGGCCAACTGTGATAGCAGGGCGAGTTGCTCCGGATAATCCTGGGCGCGGTAGCGGTTCAGTCGGTCACGGATCGCCGTGACAAAGCGTGCGGAGGAAATCGCTGTGTGGGCGTCGGTGGATTTTTCCAACACCCGGGTGACAGCAGGGGCATCCAGCTTCGAAAAATCCGGGAGAGCCCGTAGCTTCGCTTCGTGCTCATCAATGGTGACTGTCGCTGACTGACGCTCCGTGGTCAGCAGGGCGGAGATCGCTGCCTTCAATTTTTCTACGGCGGCCTTTGCGGCGGGGACACTGTTCCCACGGTAGGGAGCGTCTGCGGCAGCGAGATCACGCAGAGGTTGGACCTCCGAGGCAGGAAGTTCCGGAAAGTTGGCCTCCTCTTCGCGGAGAAACGACATGGCCTCATCGTAGGCTTGCCGCTGCGGGCCGTGCATGAAGGATTTGATTGGGTCGAGCAAATCTTCTTTCGTGTCCAGCAAGGCGCTCTCGAATTCGCCAAGGTGATTCAAGAGGTAGGCGTAATCTTTCTCGGCCAACGTGGAGAGCTGGTTGCTGAGCGGCTTGATTTTATCGAGGAAGGGATACCTTGTCGCTTGATCGAGAAGAATTGTGACATCCCGCGATTCCCGGATAAGCGCTTCGCTAGTGATCTGGCCAGCCGACCGGGCATCGGTGCCATCATTCGGACGGTCGAAGAATTCCTGGTGAAAACGTTTGAGGGCATTGACCTTGGTGGTATCGAATTGCTCCTGAATGCGCACGCGGAGAGAGCCGTGCTGGCGTGAGTTTTTGAGGTGTTCCAGCGCGGAGCGGGCATCAAGGAGTTCGGTGGTGCGGATCTCGATTTTCCCCATCCGGAAGAGCCTGGCAATCTGGGTGCAAACGACCATCGGATACCATCCGTATGGACGTCTCCCGAAAGCACGGACCATTTCCTCAACCGAGGTGCGCTCGCCCTGGTTCTGGTTGCGCAGGACGTAGGTAAGAATTTCCTGTTCGGCCTCGGATATGGGCAACTGGCCTCCCGCGAGCAAATCGTCCGCATCTAGCAGCGCCTTCGTCAGCGTGGTCTCGTCGTAGGCGCCTTTGAGCATTCGGAGATTAGGGAAGGCGAAGGCGATGAGATCCTGTGCCGCTTTGTGGAAGCGGTTCCGAGGTTCTCCGTAGTTTGAGTTTTCGAGCTTGGAGCCGTTGAGGAAAATCGGGGCGCGGCTGAAGAGGTCCGAACAAAGGTCCTGCAGGGCGGTCCGGCGGCGGCTGTTTTGCTGGCCACGCTCGGTCAGAATCGAGCGGACAGATTCATCGGCGTTTCCTCCCGTGTTCTGCTGGATATACTTCTGGGTCCGAAGAAAATGCCTCGCCTCTTCCATAAGAGTGAGGTTCGGGGGCAGCATGAGGAGAAGCTCGGGTTTGCCGGTGTTCTGCGCGGCAAGAGTCGAGGTTTCTCCGTGGTTCGGATGTTCCGGAGTGATGATGTTCAGCGCGATGTCCGCGTCCTTGCCCACGAGCTGGTCATCAAGTTTCCGGGCGTAAGGATAATCCTGAGCGTTTGCCTCGTAGCGGATTTTGGGTTCGCGGAGCACATCGGCAAAAATCACCTCGGCGAGGAGTTTGACGACTTGGGAGTCATCAATATCGGTGTTTTTGATTTCAACCTCGATGTCTTTTTCCGTGTCGGTGAGGAACTCGTAGATGTCTCCATTGCGCTGAAGAAACGATTGCCCGGTGAGGAGATCGAGGGCTTCCTTCACAGCACTCTCATGTGCCGCGATGTCCACATGCGGGTCATCAATCAGAAGGATAGCCACATTGCGGGGAGTGGCCTTGAACGCCTTTTCCCACTTCAGAAGGAACAGAGCCTTCAGGACGCGAATCGCCAGCAGGTTGTGGATGCTTGAAGGTGCCTGAGCAATAGGAGTCGTCTTGTCCGGGCGCAATGCGGACGAAATCCCCTCGTAAAGGCGATCAAATGTCGCGAGCGCTCCAACGTTATCCGTGCGCATTTTCTTGAGAACCTCCTGGAAAACCGCCAGGAGAGAACGCTGGCCAACAGAGGTATGACGCCCGGCAAAAACCTCGTGCTTGGAAAGCTGTTGGACGCACCTTTGAAAAAGGTGGAAGTGAAAGGGAGCAAATGGATAGAGGGCGCAGAATTCGTCACTGCCTCGCCAAGGCTTGAAATCCAACGACTCGTCTCCGAAGCGGAAAAGTGTCGCGAGGTTTTCTTTTTCGGGGTCGTAAATGGCAGTCAGGACCTCGGGTTCCGGAACCTTTTTGGCCAGCAGGCGTTTGCCAATGACTTCCAGCACATCGGCAGCGGTGAGGTTCACCCGGGTTTTGAAGCGAGCTTCGATTTTGGAAAACTCGTCGGACTGGCCCTTTTGAATCTCTCCGAGAATTCCAAGCAAATCCGCCTGCGAGGTCACAAAAACCCAGGCCCGTCCATCACAGACCGTCGCCAGAGTCTCAGCGACGGTTTGCAGGTTGAGCATAAATTTTGAGTTTTGGCCGATAAACTGGCCGACTTCATCCACGAAGAAGTTCAGACGAAAATCTTTTCCCTGCTCATCAATGTATTCTTTGACCTGCTCCGCAAACGTCTGGATGTCGAGCCGGTAGCCGTCCCGCATCTGGTCAACCACCTTGTAGGCTTCCTCCTCCGGCACCTTGAAATGAGCCACGTAGGCCGACACGAACGCCTTCCGGCGCACCGTGGCCAAGGCGTCGCGGTCTTGCTCCCAGTCCCGACCATTGAGATCCCGGTAGGTCGCCTTGAATGTGGCGAGTTGGCCGATCCGGTTCAGATCGTGTTCGAATTTTGCGATGTGCCCCTGTTTGCCGTGGTAGCCGCGGAGTTCGTTGAGAACTTTGACGAACACCTCAAGAATCGGGGCCGTGGTTTCACCGCCGATATGATCGGCCTTTTGGTCGATGTTGAACAAAATGCTGTGCGACGGAATGCGGGCCGCTTTGATCAGGTTCCCACGCAGGACTTCGTCTTCGATTTTCGGGAGGATGATATCTGCGGGATGCTTTCCGCCCGCGAGGGGGCGATTGTCCAGGACGAGCGAGAGGATTTTGAGAAGATGAGATTTCCCGGAACCGAAGAAGCCCGAAATCCAGACTCCATTTGCAGTCGTCTCGTTCAGGTAACGATCAACAAAATCATCGAGCCCCTTGCCGATCTCGCCGGTGAGGACAAACTCCTCGACTTCGGTCAGGAGGTGGCGTTGGTCGTCAGCTTTGATGACCCCTTCGATGGGGCGCTCTACGGGTTTTAGGAATAGGTCTTGGATTGGCATGGGAAATCAGAGGCGATAGTGGTCCAAATTGAAGGCTCTGTAATAGCCTTCCGCTGGCATTGAGCCAAAGAGCCGGAGTTGGGAGCCCTTGGCAGGGACTTGGATGTATTCGCCGGGGAAGAAGAGAACGACGGGATGGCGCATCATGGCCGGTTGAATCGAATCAAGCAGCGTGTGGGCACGGAGAAAGGGAAAGATATGCCCAACCCCTGAGAGGAGTGTGAGCTTCGCTCCAGCATCCTCCATGAGTCGAATCAGACGAGGGACCAGGCGAGTCGCAGCAGCGAAGTTTTTCAGGTCACCAAGAAGGGTTTTCCTGTCAAAAGTCGCCTCGTCAGTGATGAAATCGTCCAAGAGTCCCTCGTCTTTCAGCTCAGAAAGAAACAACTGAAAAAGATCAACTTCAGCAACCTCAAGCCCGGATTTTCTGAGCCGCGCAGCGAGGGATTTGACTAGGGCGGAAACGGGATCCTCATCAGTGACATTGTAGGCTTGGATAAAAATCGGAACCTCATTGGCCAGCCCCTCCATCAAGAGAAACTTCTTGCTGCTGAGAATCTGAAAAAGCCGTTCGGGATCGTGGATCATGAGAACCGGGGAGGAGAATGCCGAATTTCAGCGTCGGTAACAAGAAAAGCAGCAAGCCATTTCGGATTGTCTTCACGAGTTATTTTTTCGAAGTCCGGCGACAAGACGGGCCGATGAAGAACCCCGAGAGTGGGTCCGCTTTGCAGGATTCCCACCTCCCGAAGCATGGCAAGGACAACGCGTTTCATTTTCCCGAGGGTCGTTGATGAAAGCTCGGCGATCTCGGGATGATGAGTCTTCTGCTCATCAAGAAACCGCTCCCAGTCGGACTCACGGAGGGTTGTATCGTGAACCTCCATCTTCGAGCGTAGGTCCTCGGATGCGAACTCAAAGAGGAAGGAGGAATTTTTTATAGCCGCCAACCAGGCCAACTGTGTCTGGATGTCTCGTGTTGAACGCTGAAAATGTGCAAGTTGCCTGTCAGAGAGTTTCTGAAGGCGCTGTCGCAGCTCGCGCTCGATTCGAATAGCACTGTTCGGCGAGCGGCTCTGGAGAACATTTGCGGCAAGAACGCGAGTCTTAGTAGCCTCCCACGACGGCTCCTCCACCCGAATCTCAACGATCGCTCTCAATAGTTCCGGGCGAAGCGAGGCAGCAGTAAAACCCACCGAATAACTCATAGGTTCATCAAAAAAGGAACCATGCCAGATGCACCGGTTTATGCGAGGCATTTCAGGATTCAAGAATCGCGTTCTGCATCCGGCATCGAAGGGAGAACCCGTTTCTTCCTCCGCGTGGGTGAAATCCGAATCACCCATTAGCTTCCCTCCGGCGCCAGTGGGTCCGAATTCCTGCCTCTGCTTGGTCGGCGGCGAACTCCGGCGACATCCGCCCGGTGAGGACGCCTGTGAGATAGGGGAATGCAGCATCGGTAGCCGAGGCGAGGGAATTAAGAATAGCGCGGACAAATTCCTTTGTGAGCGGGCCTTTCAGCGTGTCGGTGTAGGATGCCAGACGCATCTCGCCGCTGTCGTGATCGAGTTCCCAGAATTTTCGCTTCGCGCCGAAGTTCATGCGGTTGACAAACTCGCCGGCCTTTTCGCGGACCTCCGCGAAGTCCGTTGTAGCTGTTGGTTACACGGATAAACGGGCCGAATGCCTCAGGACGTTCGTGCGGAGGAACGAACGAGAAGTCGAGGGCTGTCGAATTGTGCTTGAGATCAATCGTGCAGTGCCCCCCGGTCGATGGCGCGTCCGTTGCGGAGACGTCCCACTCGGAGGGCTGGGTCTCAGGGAAGACGGCTCGGCAACAATCAAAAGCCGCACCGAGAGCCTCTTGATTTTGAACCAAACGGTAGCTGTGACTCACGATGCCGAGCACACTGTTTGTTGTCATATTGACGATCGCCTTTTTTCCCGGCACGGACACGTGGCGTTCGTCGGCCCCATTGGGCACGCTTGCAAAGACCGGGCGTTCGGCTACCGGGAAAAGGACGTCATTGAGATTGGTGAGTCGAGGCATAGGTTTTAGATAATTTGGAATTTGGAATTCGAAATTTGGAATGTGCCCACGGTCCAGCGGGGGCTGACCGGAGGTCAGCCCGAAGAGCGAGATGAGCGGGAGTTAAATCAAAATGTGGAATTGGGTTTCTGGATGGGAGTATTGCAAAAGCACTCGGTCAACGGCTGTCCTACCCCTGAAGAAAAAGCTGAAAAGCTGAAAAAATTATTTATGTCCGGGTTTCCCTTCGGAAAGCGAGTGGGCGAGGGAGGCGATGAGGTCTTTGCATGCGAGGCATTCCCGCCAGGAATTCGGAATGGCATCGTATCCGTAGAAGGCTCCGGCCAGTTGACCATAGATCGCGCCGGTGGTGTCGGCATCCTCGCCGAGGTTGACGGCGAGAAGGGCTCCTTCGCGAAAGGTGTTGCTCCGGCTGAATGCCCAGAGAGCGGCTTCAAGGGAGCGGACCACATGCCCGTTGCCCCGGATTTCGGGAGGCTCTTTTTGCAGAAACGATCCGGCGGCGATTTCGGAAATCGAAGGATGGAGGGGATTGGTCTCCCAGAATCCGGACACCGGCGAGTAGAGCGAAGAGAGAAGGAGTTCTCTGTCTTTGCCGGAAAGCGCACCAAGCAAGAGCGCCGCAAAATAGCGGCAGGCATCAATGGTGGATGACTCGCCGTGTGTTGTTCGGGAGCTTTCCCCGGCCAACTTGATGGCCTCGGCGGGAGTTGATGCGAAGAAGATCGGCACAGGGGCCAGGCGCATGAGCGATCCGTTGCCGGCACTCCATGTGTCGGTGGAACCTGAAAACGGATCACCTGTTTCCAGAAAACGCTGGAGGGCAGACCGCACAGTGCCGCCAATGTCGAAGCACCTGCCGTTGCTTGAGTGGTATCCTTCCTTCCACCAGCGGACATATCGTTGCATCTGGTCCCCGGCATCGAACCCGCCGCACTCCACAAGACTGGACGCCAAGCAGAGCGCCATGGATGTATCATCGGTCCACTCACCGGGCTTGAGCTGAAACGGACCGCCGCCGACCATGTCCCCAATCGGTTGGAATGAGCCGGGGGAGGTAAATTCCAAAGTCGTTCCGAGAGCGTCACCGACGACAAGCCCGGTGAGGCACCCAAGGCATCGGTCGCGGAATGAAAGTGCGGTGTCTGATTTCATCTGAGTTTGGTTCGGGCAATGCGGGTTTAGTTTATCAAGCCGTTTGGAAAACGTCTTTGTCACGTGCCAGTCGAACGGGCTGTCAATCTCCGTGAGAATTCCCGCGTGACCGAAGTCAACGCGTCGCGGTAATTTCGGCAGGCGTCCAACTTCACCGCAACCCCTCTGTCGTCGTGCATATCATCTCCGAGAATCCTGCAAGGCAAACAGAGCGAGAAGCAGTTCACATCGTGGTCATCGTATCGCCACGACTCGTCTGGATCGCCATTTTTAATGACCCCGCAATCAGGAAGCATGGTTTCTAAAAGTTTTCGGAGGTCCTTTTTACGGGCGAACGCGAGACGCGATCCGGCATTGTCGCTTTTAACGAAGTAGTTCTCAACGGTGACATCGTGTTGATCGAAAAACTCCTCCGTCAGATCGAGGGTAACAACCATTTCAAGTTTCCTGAGCGAGTTATTGCGGTTCAGGTATTCAAGTGTTTGGTCCGCTCCTCTGCTCTCGGCTTCCTCATTGCCGGTGAAGGTGATCAAAACCTGCTCTGGAAGAATTCCCTCCACCATAGCGTCAACAAGGACAGCGTTAGTTGCAGAGTTGTCAAAGGTGCCGAGGATCTCGTGCTGTTTGATCTTCGAAAAATAGTTTCCGTAAAGGGAATCCACATGGCTTGAGACAAGCACGAACGGAGATTTCGGGTCGAAGCCCGGGCGCCGGAACACCTTGGCCAATTCAAGATCCGCGCAGCATTCATACTCCGAGCATTTCAGGGACGCAAAGATGTAGTCCAAACGGTCCCATTGAGAGAATGCGTTCCCATCATCGGCACATGGACGGGTCATTTCAATGATTCGGGTGAACAACATCGCGGGCTCCATTGATTGAAAAAAGTCGGTGGGGTAAATTACGTTTCCGTGAGGCTGACGGACCCTCCCTTACCCTTTCCGGACACGACTTGGCCGGAGGCGAGGAGTTGGTTTTTCACGGAATTGTAAGTTGGCTCGTCCCATCCCATGGAGCTTCGGAGGCTGCCGTTGCCCATTCGGCCTTCCGGCGAGGCGGTCAGGGTGTTCAGGAACTTTTGTTTCATGTCCTCCGTAACATCAACGACCGCCCCGTCCCCGGAGGCACAGGATTCCACGGTGACCTGCTCCTCGCTCTGGAGAGACATCGCGGACATTTCCGGCGCGGCGGCAGGCAGAGTCGCTGGTGGTTGGAGCATGACGGTCTTAGCCCCCAGAGAAGCGTAGTCATTCGGCGAGCAGGAGAGCACGATGATCTGGAGACCACGGGAGGCTGCGAGGTCGAGCATGCGCTGGAGGAGGGCCACACGGACTGGGTCGGAGTTAGTGAACGCATCGTCGAGAAAGACGGGGAGGCAGCCATCGTGTTCCTGAGCGAGAATCTCGGCCATGGCGAGGCGAAAAGCGATGGCGGCCTGCTCCTGTGCGCCTCCGCTCAATTCCGGAAACGAGAACGTCCCACTACCTGGACGGCTGAGAGTGAGAGCTTCGAATGCCCCGTCCTTCATCGTCACACGGGCTTCAGCCGAGGGGCCGAAGAGGCATTGGAGGTAACCTGAGACTTTGTCGGCAAGGGGCTTGGTGAGTTGGTCGGTGAGCGATTGCTGCTCGTCCGAGAAAAGCGAATTCAAGAGTGCGATGGCCCCAGCGTGGCGTTTGGCCGTGGCGAGACGGTCATTCGCAGAGCGCTCGGAAGCTGCGGCGCGGGCGAGGTCGGCACGGGGATCATTCGTCCCTTCGCGGCGAAGGTTATTCTTGGCCACAGCCAGGCGCTCACCGGCCTCGATTTTTGTTGTTTGGATGCCTGTGATGGCGCGGCCGAGTCGGGTTTCATCGGATTCAAGAACCTGTGGCTGCAGCGCATTGAAGGATTCCTGAGTCGCGGCGAGTTCGGTATCGGCCAATCGTTTAGCGCTCGCGAGTTCCGCGAGTCTGGCCGTGCGGGCCGCCTCCTCTCCATTGCTGGAAATCAACGTGATGAGTTGTCCTCTAAGTCCCTCAAGGGTGTTTTGGCCCTTCTGCAATTCCTCGCGGAGCGACGTCACGGCCTTCGTGGCAGATTCGAGTTCTTTAAAGCAGCTCTTGAGTCTGCGGGTTGCCGCCGCTTCCGATACAGAGGCGGCGTCATTATTTACCTGACACGTCATCTGCTCGGCGGCAGCGGCAGTTGCGTCGGCAGCGAGGGCGAAATCCGCGCATGCTTCCAAGCGCCGTCGAATTTCCTCCTCGGTTGTAGCGAATTGGGATTGGGCATCGGCGAGTTCCTGGTCGATGGCTTCCGTGCCTTCGAGACGAACAAGGATTTCGTCCCGTCTAGCTTTTGTAGCTTCCGCCTCGGCAAGGGAAGAAACGCCGAGCGTGGCGAGTTCCCCTTGAAATGCCGCCTCCGCTCCGGCGAGCTTGAGCCGGGTTTCCGCGAGGCTGGTGCCGCCGCCGGGAGTGATGCGAATGCGGACGCCCGAGCCAATCACGATTTCCGTGTCGTTTGAGAACTCAAGCGAATGCCCTGATTCGAGCGGCTTGCCGTCTGCCAAAACGGGAAGGTCTGATGCGATGATTTCGATGCGGGTCGAGATGGTGGCGAGTGCGCTGGCAAGCTTCTCCCTTTCACGATCGAGCTTCCGCAGCTTTGCGACCTGATCGGAGGTCACGGCAGGAAGGTTTGCGAGTTGGCCTCGGAGGGTTTGGGCCTGACTCACCCGCCCCGTCAGCCGGCTCACGAGATCCACCTGCTCGAAACGTCTCACGCACAGTGCCGCCAGATCATGACGGGTGCGCGCGTTACGGGAGTGGAGGGACGCGTCCGCATTTGCCTTTTCCGCCTCCGCATAGGCTGTCCTCGCTGTCGCGTCGGCTTCGGTGGCACGGGCAAGCGAAGCCTCGCGTGGGGTTAGCGCTTTGGCCTCGGAGTCGATGAGAGAACTGAGGTTCTTGATCGATTGATCGCCAGCCGCAAGGTTCTGGAATTCACCTGTCTTGAGCGCTGCTTCCGCGCGCTGCCGATCCAACAGAGAACGCAGTTCACCGGCGCGCACGAGCTTCTGCCGGACATCCGAGAGTTCGGATTGGAGTCCGGCCAGATTACGGTCCGCATCCACCAGTTCCTGTGTTGATTGGTCAAAATCCGCAGCGGCTTGCTCAAGCAAAACGCAGGCGGCCTCCGCAGACTGACGCACCTGATTTGCAGCGATGGAGGTGCGGGCGGCATTGTCCAACTCGCTGCCAGCCTTTGGTCCTCTGGCGGTTTGAATTTCGGCTAGTTCCCGTGCGACTTGCTCAGCAACCTGGGAGTCGAGCGGGGATTGAAAAATAGCTGCGGCACCGGAGCCCTGAAGTCGGGCCAGGAGGGCCTCTTTTTTTTCTGTGGCGAAAGCCGAAGGATCACGTCCTGCCTCGCCTTGGCGCGCCCAAAGGTGCTCCCACTGCTTCGGAATGGCCCGGCCTCCGGTCTCCTCCGCGCCGATTCCGCAAAGCTCGAGAAGTTTGTCTTCGGCCGCATCTGCGTTCCACGTCTCTCCGCCGTGTTCGCTCAGCACGACAGTTCCCTGCTGCCCACGGAAGTTTTTGCGCAAACTGTAGGTTTGGCCTGAGCACTCGAAGCTGAGTTCGACCTCGGGGTTTCCGCCATGGCGGGAAATGATGTTTTCCCGGTCACTGCCGCCCTTTTTTGCTCGCATAAAGAGCGCGTTGTAGGCCGCGTCCGCCAGCGTGCTTTTGCCTGACTCATTCGGACCGCCGACGAGGGTAAGCGACGGATCGAAGGCTGCTTCAAACTCGCGGTGAATGCGGTAGTTGGTGAGTTTGATGGAATGAATTTTCATAAATTTATTGGATTTTCGCGTGGAGTTCGCGGAGGGCGACGCGTGCGGTTTCCCCTTCGTCACCTCCCTGAGTCATTTGCTCGATGAGTTTTGCAGCGACGCGGGAGATCAGCGGGTCGGAGGACCTCAGAGTTAGGGCTTCCATCTCCTCTCGAGTGGGTGCGACACGGACCCGGTTTTCGAGTTTTAGACGCAGAAGCCGGGATTTCCATGTTTCAAGGAGCGATTCCAAACGGGTGCACAGCGAGATGCCCAGTGATCCTTCGATAGACATCCGGACAAGGTCCGTCCCCGCGCGTGAACCGAGGAGGTTTTCCATTTTGGCTTCAAGCTGAGCGAGTCCACTGTCGTCGGTGAACTGATGGTCCACCCAATGCCAGCCGAAGCGAGCTGTCTGGACAGGCTGAACATCGGGAGGCACGCCGCGTCCCACATGAACCGAGAGGGCGAACCCTGGTGCGTGATCGCCGCCCTTGGGGAACCGGTCGAGTTCCGGAGTGCCTGGATACCAGGCTTTGGATCCCACAACCTTCATTCCATGCCAGTCACCGAGTGCAATGTAATCAATATCCGCGAGCGGAAGTTTTTCGAGTGCAATACGGTTTGCCCCGCGCTCGGATCCGTCCTCATCCGAAGAGTCCTGCGTGACAAAGTCCTGCGTGCTGCCGTGGGCAATGACGATGCGCGGTTTATTGGCAAAGGCGGCAAAGTCGAAGGCGCGGAGCCAAGCTGTCGGGTCGGTGGCGTCCTGACGGCGCATGAGAGGGCATGGCAAAAGGACAGCCCCGTCCAGTTCGAGCGGCTCGGACGCGAGGAGAATTCGGAAGTTCTTTGCGAGTTCGCCTGCCTCCCGGAGAAAAAACTCCTGCTCCCAAATCGACCCCGGCCCGCCGTGGTCATGGTTGCCTGGGATCGCATAAACCGGGAGTCCGATCCGGCCGATTGCGGCACAGGCGCTGGAAACCGTCGCCTTGTCGGGAGTCGTGGAGTCAAAGAGGTCGCCCGAAACAATAACAGCCTCCGCCCCGGCTTCCCTTGCTGCAGCACCAAGGCGGTCAATGGCCGCAATCCTTTCCTGCCGGACAAGCGAACATTTGTGCTGGTCATCGATTCCGGCAAAAGGTTTGCCAATCTGCCAGTCTGCGGTGTGGAGAATTTTCATAGGGATGCGGTGATTGTCTATGTGCTGAAGTTCCCGTCGAGCCAAACACGGATATCGTTCACGGTGAGCGGGTGGCCGCTCTCTCCGGGTTTTTGCTTTTGAGAGGTATTGATTTTCATGATTCTCCGCCGTCTCGGATGTAGATTTAGGACATGCTCTTCTCGTGAATGGTGGTGAAGCACTGATGCCTTCCGTCGGGGATCAGGTGAGAGAATGGAAACTTCGACATTGGGGATGGGCGATGGCTCAGCTTTGAGTTGGAGGTTCCTCGTCGCCGGTTTTCTCGTCTTTGTTTCACAGGGCGTTGACTGCGGCCTCGGCTTGATCCGCCGCGAAGTTCGTCGCAGCTTGCCCAGAGGGAGGAATAGAGTTCAGATTTCTTGAGAGCCATGGATCAGGAGAGTTTCAGAGTTGCAGGAAGATCCGGGGAGTGGACGCTGGGAGAAACCATTGAGCGTGGAAAAATAGCAGACGGGAAACCCTGCCGGAAGAACGGATTTTTTCTAGCTGCGTGTCATATCATGCCACGATCATGCCAGGAGGGGTGGGACATCCGCTGGGGGTGGTAGATCGGATTCACGATTTGAACAAACGCGGCCGGGGCGGTAACTGGTCGGCGAAGCGTCGGCATTCGGGGTGGAGATCGAAATATAGGCAAATCACCCACTTGCCTGCTGCCGGGCGTGCTGCCAGACTCCCGCCATGAGGTTCCTTGTCGCCTTTTTCCGTAGGCTGCTCCACCTCCCGGACCCCAAGCCGGTGGAGCGGATACTCTCCCGCTGGACTCCAATCTGAGTTTCGACTGGCAGGGGCATCTGGCGCTGTGAAGGTTCATGATCTTCCCGCCCCCTGTCCCCGCTCTTGAGTCCCCGGGAGGTGCCGACTAGAGGTGTTCTGGCTCGGGGTGGGCTGGTGCCGGTTCACCCGCTCCTATACCCTCTTTTCCCGGGTGAAAGATTTATTCTTCTCTACTTCTTTCCCGTCCGGTCCTGTCCCCCCTCTTTTATATAAGAGGGGGGACAAACGGACACTTCCACGGCGATGTAACGGACAGAGGCGGACACGTCCGTTTTACCCCGGTGGAGTAGGGACAAAACGGGCGGACAGGCACGGACAGGCTCAACGGCGATGAAGCAAAAAACGCATTTATCGCCGGACACGAAAAACGGAGATCGAGGCTTGTTCACGATGCCGCCTTCGAGCCAGACTCTGTGAGGAACAGAAGATGGCCTTTGCCCGCCGTTTCCTCCCGGACGTAGCCGTGCTCTCTCAACTCCCCCAAAAAGCGCGACGCAGCGTCGTTCCCGACCTTGCGCCCCTTCTCCCTCAACAACTGGCGGACCCGTGTCCGTGTGCATCCCGGCCCTTCCTCAATGACCGACAAGATAATGCGGTGCGTTGTGTTGAGCACCCAGCCTGAGCCCTCGGCGACGTATTCCCATCGTGTCCGCCCCACCTCCTGCGGCGAAAACTTGACGATGCCAAGCGTTGCCCCCTCCGGTCCCACACTCCCCTCGCGGTCCTTCCTGATCTTGAGTCGGACGTAACCGGCTTGCCCGGGCCTATCCGCTGTTCGGGGTGCGAATGGCTCCCCCATCATGAACTCCAGCATCAGACCGCCCACGTCACCCTTCTTGCTGCCAGACCCGCGAGCAAACCCGCCGTTGCCATCCCCACTTTTGATTGTATGATCCAGCATCAGGACGCCGGCACCCGCCGCGAGGAAGGGCTGTATCATGCCCGTGCTCCATTTCAAAAAATCGCTGGCCGAATCTTCGTTCAGTCCCTGCCCACCCATGGATTTTGCCACGGAGTCAATGGCCACCAACCCGGGAGGTTTTTCCCCGGCCCACTTCTGAGCGGCCTGCACTTTTGCGACGGAGGGAAACTCCACGTATCGCAGCTTCTCGATCACCAAGGCCATATCACACCCCAGCGAGGCGAACCGGTGCAGAATGGTCTTGTGCCCGTTTTCAAAATCAAGAAACACGACTGTGTGACCCTCGCGCATCGCGCAGTACATCGCCAACACCGCCACCAATGTCTTCCCCCCGCCTGGCGGGCCGTAGAAAACGTTCGCCGCCCCTGCGTAGAGGATATGAGATATGCTATCCAAGGCGGCAATCGTCGGCGCAATCGTGGTAATACCCGCTTCCCAAGCCGCAGCCAAATCCAGGAATGTCTCGCTTCCGCCAGCGACCAGTGCCAGAACGGGCGCCGTCGCCTTCGCGATGGAATCCTGCATTTCGTCCGGGTCCCAGGTTGTGAGTGAGGTTGCAGTCCGAATCTCTTGTTGGGTGCGCATTTTCTTGAGAGCGTAAATCGCACCGTCTTTTGCGATCCTGGTAGCTTCGTCCAAGGGGATCTTCAACAACTCGTCGTATTGGGCCAGTACCTCGTCCACCTCCGAGGGGCCGATCCCCTTGGAGGTAATTGCCTGGACGGTCAGAGTGTCGCGCATCAATCCCGGCGAAGCACCTGGGCCGCACTCCCGTGCCGCTGCCACTAGCGCCCTTAGGGAACTCTCTACCAAGTCGCCATAGAACATATCCCGCGGGCTGGGAAACTTGACAGCTTGGTTCGAAACCGGCCCGATACACAGGATAGGCAGGAGGGCGGAGTGCACCTCCGGGTCGCCGATAAACGCCCGGGTCAGGCGGTCCTCCCACCCATGGCGATCGTCGATCATTTTTTTGACGCCGTCGGATGGGATTGCGGCGAACCCCGAAAGATTGGGCGGATGCGGGGGAGTTATCTTGCCGGGGGCACTCTCTTTAGGAGGCTCCGGTGGAGGCAATGGAGGCTCAGGTTGTGGTGCCGGCGGCTCCGGTATTAGTCCGAATGTGAGAGGTGCAGGCGGTGGCGGTGGCGGTGGCGGTGGCA
>Ga0105045_10000167_pt1 | contig 40437 bp, 34 predicted proteins | sample MAT02_FD_78089 | JGI IMG/M metagenome (GOLD analysis project Ga0105045, IMG submission 78089) | Freshwater microbial communities from Lake Fryxell liftoff mats and glacier meltwater in Antarctica - MAT-02 (megahit assembly) | ecosystem: Environmental > Aquatic > Freshwater > Ice > Liftoff...
GAAAAAATAGTAGAGAAAATGTGTCACAATCCAGCCATACTTTATAGAATAGAGAAAAGAGGATTTATCAGGGAAGGCTATTTTGCAGATTTAACTTTGGTGGATATGGATACAAATTGGACCGTAGCCAAAGACAATATTTTATACAAATGCGGCTGGTCGCCATTAGAGGGCACGGCTTTTACAACTAAGGTCGAAAAAACTTTTGTAAACGGAAATTTGGTTTATGACAATGGAAAATTTGATGAGCGCACAAAAGGGCAAGCTTTGGTTGTAGAAACGGAATCGAAAACAGCTGTTTAACCATGTTTCAAGATCGGAAATTAGTTATCGCCACAAAACACGAAAAAGAAAAAGTAATTGCCCCACTTTTAGAGAAAGAATTGGGTGTATTTTGTTTTGTGAATGAAAATTTTGATACCGATGTGTTAGGCACTTTTACAGGCGAAATAGAGCGAGATCAAGACCCTGTGGCTACTGCAAGGCAAAAATGTTTGATGGCAATGGAATTAAGCAATTGCGATTTGGGCATTGCAAGCGAAGGCTCTTTTGGACCACATCCATCCATGTTTTTTGTGAACGCAGATGATGAGTTTTTGATTTTTATTGATAAGAAAACCAATTTAGAAATAATAGTAAGGGAGTTAAGCACTGCCACAAATTTTAATGGTAAAAAAATTAAGTCTGAAAGAGAACTTTTAGCATTTGCAGAGGCGGCAAACTTTCCATCTCACGGGCTTATTCTTCGAAAAGCAAAAGAAGACAACCAGGAAATTGAAAAAGGCATAACAGACATAAACCATCTAAAAGCTGCTTTCAATACATTGTTTAAAAAATATGGGTCTTTATATGCAGAAACAGATATGAGGGCTATGTTTAACCCTTCTCGCATGCAGGTTATTATAACTGCTACCAAAAAGCTGATAGAAAAAATAAAATCCAGATGCCCACAATGTACCAAACCTGGCTTTGGAATTACAGAGGTAAAAAGTGGATTAACTTGCAGTTTATGTGGTACACCAACAAATTCTACCATAAGTTATATTTTTGTTTGTCAGTATTGCGCATTCTCAAAAGAGGAAATGTATCCTCACAGTAAAACAAGCGAAGACCCAATGTATTGTGACTATTGTAATCCATAATAAGCTAAAACGCCTAAACTAAAAATCATGAAAAAAGAACCATTGGGTAAATGGATTTTAGTCTTCATTAACAGCAATTGATGAATATAAAGTTGTAATCTTAGTTCGATCGATTAATTTCCGATTCTGATGCCGTTTATATTTATAAAACTGCTATTGCTCTAAAACTATTTTTTTTTAAATAGCTCTCAACCTTTTTTATAACCTTTAAATTATCTAGGTAGCCAAAACTCAAAGATACAAGTAAAAATACTTAAAGCCGGAGGACATTGATTGATAATTTTACATTAATTAATCTATTCTAAACTATCTTGTAATCAAAAGAGCGAAAAATTGATAAATAATTGTAATTTTGTCCTTAGAATATATTTTTCAAAAGTGCTTGAAATTTTAAGACTTAGATTTAGAGTTAAAAATCTTTTCTTTATAAAATACAAAAATTAAATTTTTACCACCATGAAACACTTTAAAGCCATTACACTCATACTGCTCAGTTGTATCATCACCTTTTATGCTTGCAATAACAAAGCTGATGCCAATAAGCAAGCTACAGATGAATCGTTAGAAGTCTTAAATGCGATTACGCCAACTGAAGGAACGACGACTGAACCTGCTCAAAATGCCGAAGGTGTATGGCACTATACTTGTGCAAAAGGATGTAAAGGGGGTGCAGGCTCTGCTACACCTTGTTCCACTTGTGGTGCTACATTAGTGCACAACGCGGCATACCATGGCAATGCTAACGCTACGCCAGTAGCTAATACTACGCCAGCAACTAATCCTATAACACCTGTAGCAACACCGCCCACTGAACCAGCTCAAAACGCAGCTGGAGTATGGCACTATACTTGTGCAAAAGGATGTAAAGGGGGAGCCGGGGTTGCTAGTTTATGTGCAGCTTGTGGTGGCAATTTGACCCATAACCAAGCTTATCATTAGGCGATCTTATTTGATTTTGACTTTATATATGCACTTGATGTTGCTGGATTGTCACAATAATGACTGATGCTTATTAGCCAAAACTAGCGTTTTTTACAAAATAAAAATTGGGTCTAAGAGTCTGTATCAACATAGAGTCTATAAGCTAATGCTGCTAGTAATGATCCGTCCCAGCAATTTTACCCCCGAGATGAGTAATTACACTAATACTCTCTTGACCTTATAACCGCGTTTTTTAAATAATGCTAATACTCCTTTATCTCCATGCAGATGCGCTGCACCGATGGATATGAATGATGGATGCTCCTTGACTATAATTTCTATCCTATCTAAAAAGAAGTGATTTCTATCGTACAGCAACAATGGACGAATCTGTCCCAATGATTTTTTAGATATTTTATACAATGATTTGTAGTCACCTCTAGCATAAAGTTGTACTAATATTTCTACGCTTTTCTTAAAAGCTGATATATTTTTCATGGCCTTTTTAAACGACTTCACTTGGTAATCCATAGGTATCGCCTTTGCTATTCGTATCTGGTCATCTACAGATTCTAATCCTTCTAACGACTTGCCGTTTGACTGAGCATAGTGATACAAATGATGGTCTAGCACTTGCCTATCACTATGTGTTTCACCTTGCATGAGTCCGATGATAGAAATCATATTGAGCACATAAAAAGGACAATAACGTTCATAATCATTAACATCCACCTCAAATGCTTTAAGAATCTGCTTCCTATATTTGCCAAAACGTTTGTCTGAAAAAAATGAAAATAATGTTTGCCCCTCTGAAAGTTGAAAACACTCCGCCAATTCAAGTCCTTTACCACTTACGTCTAAGTTCATCTCACTGACATAATGAGCTACCCTATCTATGTACTTTTCGGCAAGACGACTGTGTGCAAAAGCTTGTTCAGTCGCCAAATGGATCGTACCATATACGTAGCTACAAGCGTCCTCATCATTTTTATAAAACTTCCAGAGCATCATTATTTATAAATAATCAAAATTATATAAAAAAAGCCTGATGAAAAATCATGCATACTAAAGACACAAAAATATTCATCAGGCTTATAAAGCGCTAGTTGAAAGAGATATTATTGCTCCTCAACACCGTCATAATCAAACGGAAGCACTTTTTCCTTTTTAACTTTTGACAACGTCATCAATGTTTTTAATCTTTCGATTTCATCTATTTGAGACAATGTTTTGAAAAGTAACTTCTCATACGTAGGGATATCTTTACATACCAACTTTAGTATAAAATCAGCATCACCTGTTATAATATAACACTCCGTAATCTCAGGTACATTTTTTACCTTTGTCAAAAAGTTCTCTAATGCGTTAGGCTTTTGCCAAGCGAGGTTCACTAGTACAAAAGTCTGTACATTTAAACCCATTAATTTAGAATCTACCTTTGCATGATAACTCTGAATAATTCCAGATTGCTCAAGCTTCTTTACCCTCTCCAAGGTAGGAGCTGGTGATAATCCAATTTTCCTAGATAGATCTAAGTTCGTAATCTTACTATTTTGTTGAAGTAATTTAAGAATTTTTAGATCTATTTTGTCCATTTTGTACTCTGCCATTTTTAAAATATTAAAATTTAATTTGTTATTTGCTTAAAAAAAGAACGTAAAGGAAATATAATTTTTTTTTACGTCATAGTCATAACCAATCTTTATTATCTATTGTTTAAACTTTAACTTATTAATAATAAATTATTTTGATTTGTTTTGATCTTTAATATATCAAAAAATCAAAAAGCCAAAGACGTAACGTCTTCGGCAATCAACAAAACAAAATTTGAACTAAAATATCTAATTTATAGTCAATGGTATAGAGTAAACTTGATACTTATCTAAATCTGTATTTACCACTTTGTAATTCAATGTGCTTTTGAGTGTACTATCCCACTTCTTATTATTGGTAGAAATAACAACTATTTCATTTTTGGACGTTACCGTAAAGGTGATCATAACTTTTATTCCTTTATCAGTATTTTCGTCAAACGATATTTCTTTGAGATGTTCCCTGATTTGTACTTGGATAGGCCGCTTGTAAGGATCTACTGTATCTGCTTTTGCTGCAATGCTGCCTAACAAAACTAATAGCATCAAAACTGTGTTTTTGATATTTGTCATAACTTGAATTTTATGGTTGTTAAATAATTACAAACTTATAACGCACCTAATCAAATCATGGTTACAGACTTACTACCAACTTCTAAGAATACTCTACCAGTTTCAAAATTTAATAGATGAAGTGGTTATAAATTTAAAAATTTAGCGCGCACATTCTCGTATATAAGCTCACAAATATTATTAGCTCATTACTAAATAGGGTCTGCTGAAAAAGTCAGAATGACTTCTGAATGAAACAAAACTGATAAAAAAACCAGCGATCTCTGAATGAAGAATCGGAAGTGCGTCTAGCGCAAAACTTCCACGACTTTATGGGCAATCTTTCCTTTGCGATAGAAAAAGTATAAGACTGAGCAATCCTGAAAGATCGAGTATGACAATACAAGAGGCAAAGGAACTCGAAAGAGCTACTATGATGCATCGATGTGAAAGGTTGTTAAAAGGTAGATAAAACGGTGCGAAGCAATCGGCTTTTTTTGAACTAAACATTTTTGGTTACTTTTTTTGGCAGTGAAATAAAGTAACTGCCACCCGCTTATGGCAATACCAGACTTAAGTGCATGGCTTAGAGCATCATATACTGAAACTCATGCACTATAATACGAAAAAACGCAACATAATCTATTGTATTTAAATACATAATCAATAAATCAGCAAACCCGAAGTAGCGGCAAATATTACCACCTCTTAGCTAATCATAGCATGAATCTCAAGATCGATGTAACGTCCATCTTTGAACTCACATTGCTTCATCGTGCCTTCGTGCACAAAACCGAGTTTGGAAAGTGCAGATTTACATTGTTGATTCTCTGCCTCTACGAAACCTTCTATCCTGTGTAGATCCATTTGTTCCAATCCATACTTGCACAGCATCGGCATAGCTTCTGTCATGATGCCATTTCCCCAAAAAGCAGGCAATAACCAAAATCCTACCTCAGCTTTATGATGGATATGTGACCAATTATTAAATCCACCCGCACCATAAAACGTACCATCTACAGCACAACATACTGCCCACCACAGACCCGTGCGCTCAGCTTCTAGATCAGCAAAAAACTTCATCTGCTCCCTTGTCGCTTCCATTGTGTCATAACGCACCCCGTAATATCTAATCACGTATGAATCTGAAAGCCCACTGAATACATCTGCTAAGTCTTCATCCTTAAACTGTCGCAATATTAGACGCCCAGAAGCTAGAATAGGAAATTTTTTCATATTAAATATTTTCATTATATGAATAAGTATAGAATTAATTTAATAACATATTTTAAAATGAGTTGTAAGTACTTAGTTTTCAAGATTAAGCTCTTTTGTGAAATCTATAGCTAAAGCTATGGTTCGAAAAAAATCTAAAATATTAGAAAGTAATGACTTGCAAATAAGATAACTATATCTTAAAAACCAATTTATAATAAACAAATAGATTTATAAAAAACTGCAAGATAAAATATTTTAATGGCTGATTAAAAAAAATGCCTCATCTATTTTAGTCTGTCACTCAACTTAGTTTAGCTTATATGATATTTTATACTTTTCTTAAAAGAGGTTAATTTCATATATCCCCTAGTCACCTTTAGATTTAAAACTTGAGCCTTTAATTCGCCATACCTTATATAGTTAAAAATTAAAAAAGAACACGTCTCCTGTTACAATCCTAAAAACTATCCTTTGCAAATTGCTAAACTAAAGTAAAATTCGGTTTAAAATGCTTACAATGTCGTGATCTATTTCGAAACCCGAGATAATATTAAATACTATTTTTAGCAAATTTTTAAAAATAATTCATTTTTTTTAAAAATATATTTATTTACAAAACGCTCATTATCAATATCTTAAATAATTTGTACATATATAGATACGTTTACAAACGTATCTAAACGTTCATTAAACGCCTACTGAAATAGCCTGTCCTCATCTTTGCACCGTCAATCGATCCAAGCGATCAATTATTTGTTTCATCCGTCCTCAAGCATACATAAAATATAATCATGCCCATAGGATACAAATTTTTTAATCATGTATAATACAAGCAAAAATTCAGTTCAGTTAGTAGGCAGAGTAGGTAAAGATATCGAGCTCATTGCCTTTGAGAATGGTAATCAAAAAGCGCATGTCATCCTTGCGATCAATGAATACTATAAAGACAAAAATGGCGAGGTAACTAAAAACACCGAGTGGCACAAACTAGTATTTTGGGGTAAGACTGCTTTGCAGTTGGCTCAAAATGTCAAAAAAGGTGATGAACTTTCCACTACTGGAAAGTTAGTCAATCGTACTTATGTGGACAAAGACGGGAATACTAAATACATCACAGAGGTGATCGTCAATGAGTTTCACAAAATCAGCAAAATGACGGAAGCATTAGTTGACGCTACACCTTTCTAATAAAATTTATCTAAACAATCATTTATTATCAAAATTTTAAAAATATAATCATCATGCCAACATCAATCAAAAATTCAGTACAATTAATCGGAAACATCGGTAATGCGTTAGAGATCACTTCATTTGAGTCTGGATCAAAAAAACTCTCTATTTCACTTGCTACCAATGATTATTACACCAACAGCAAAGGGGAGAAAACCAAGCAAACAGAATGGCATAATCTAGTAGCATGGGGAAAAACTGCCGAAAACATGGCTCAATCGCTCGAAAAAGGATCAGAAATAGCCATCCAAGGGAAACTTTCTAATCGCTCATATACTGACAAAGCGGGTGCTACTAAGTACATCACAGAAGTCATCATCAGCGACTATTTTCAGATAGCTAAGAGTAACAAGCCAGAAGCGAGCATGGCATAACGCTAACATTTTGAAAACCATGTTTCGTAATCCAAAGAGCTAAATTACGACCGAAATATTGATAGGCGATGGTCTATATCTGACTCCTGAACATTAGATCATTGCCTACCATTATATAGCAATATAGAAATGCCATACATAAAGAATCGCTCCTCTTGAATTCTTACCGCTTGATAAGAAGCATCTATCTGTTCATTTAGTCCTTGGTCAAAACCGGACACATTTATATTACCCAATGGTAACTGGATATACGGTTTGAAGACAAGTGAAACCTTACTGCCTGGGGCTTGGAAGAGTAAGTAGAACTTATTTGTAAATGCGGACTCCTCTGTAATCAATTGTTTTTTTCGTCGAGACTGTGGTATATCAGTTTTCATCCTTGCAGTCCTGTACCCAATCGATGCACCGTAGCCAAATAGTCCGATATAGTTTTCTAGACCAAAACTGTACTCGGTCATAGACAAAAACCATTTATCCTGAAGTACTGTTCCTGTTGGCAAAGTAGTGATTACATCACTATTGTCTGTGAGATTGCTCCAGGACAACTCAGCACCGACACTACCGATACGATAGCGCAGACCTAACTCTAATCCATGCAATGACTTGAACTGATCCAATTGATCACTGAATTTGTCGTATTTGGTATTAAAATTATCGACGATTCTGTTGAGATCAGGTGCCTTCATGAATCCGCCAGTATAACCAACCTTTATATTAAACTGTCCGATGGCGACGTTTGTCACACAGATAAGTGCTACTAATAGCACCAATTCTATTTTTTTTAGTATCATAAACCACATTAGCTCGTAAAGAAGTACAAAATTAATAGAATTTTCCGAATCTTTGCACTTCACAAACAACTCATTGTAAAATGTCTAGTAAAAACAAGCAAACTAAATCAGATCAAACGGCAAAAATGCCTTCTGGAATGATAAAAGAAGCAAATAATTTTATCCCTGAAAGTACTTTAGATTCAATTGGTTTTTTTAAAAAATGGTGGTTGGCCTCTGTGCTCATCATGGCTTCGTCGTTTTTGTTATATTTTGCTTCAATCAGTTATGGGTATATCTTAGACGATCAGATGGTCATCACTGGCAATTCATTTACTAAAAAAGGATTTGCCGGCATATACGATATCATGACAACAGAGAGTTTTACGGGCTACTTTGGTGAGCAAAAAGAACTGGTACAAGGCAATCGATATAGACCACTTTCTATTATCACCTTTGCAATGGAATATGGAATCTTGGGTAAGGAAAATCCTTCTGTAAGTCATTTTATAAATATTTTGCTTTATGGTCTGACAGGAATTTTGCTATTGCTGACCTTGACCAAACTCATGCAAAGGTACAGTTTTAAAAACTGGTGGTTTTCCATTCCATTCGTTGCAGTACTATTATACATGGCACATCCTATACACACTGAGGCTGTCGCCAATATCAAAGGAAGAGATGAAATCATGTCTATGTTATTCTCATTGATGGCAATGTATGCTGCAATCAGGTATGCTGAGGTCAAAAAATTGCCTTACCTCGTCTATATGTCACTAGCATACCTATTAGGGCTATTGTCAAAAGAAAATGCAATTACATTTTTTGCAGTTATTCCACTTGCGATATATTACTTCATCCACTATACCAGAGGAAGCATCAGTAAGATAATGATTTGGTTAAGTGTAGCGACGATTGCTTACCTTTCGTTGCGATTCACTACTGCAGGTGTACCTAAATTTGGCCAAGAGATAACAGATATCATGAATAATCCATTTCTAGGTATGACACCACTCGAAAAATTTGGTACCACGATGTACACACTAGGCAAATATATATTATTGATGGTTTTTCCACATCCACTTTCACATGATTATTATCCTTATGCGATACCGAAAGTCACGATTTTTAATATTTGGTCAGCACTGTCTATAATTATATATATTGGATTAACCTACATCGGATTGAAGTCTCTAAAGTCAAAGTCTGTGTATGGATTTAGTATATTATTTTACCTTTTGACGCTAAGTATCGTATCTAACCTAATGATAAATGTAGGGACGTTTATGAATGAGCGGTTTATATTTATGGCATCTGCTGGATTTTGCCTTGCAGTAGGTTACTTATTAGTAGAACATTTACCAAAGTTAGTAACTAAAGGAAGTTTAATCGGAATGGCTATTTTTGGACTTTTGACCGTTGGATATGCTGCCAAAACTATTCTGCGTGTTCCCGCTTGGAAAGATTCTTATGCGCTAAACAAGTCGGCAGTGGAAGCATCTGGCGGAAGTGCTAGAGCTAACTCATTTATGGCTACCGCTATATTTGAGCAATACAAAACCACCACTGATCCAGATAAAAAGACAATCATGATTAACCAAGTCGAAGATTATGCCAATAAAGCGCTAGCCATTGTACCAAATTATAGCAATGCCAATACCATGCTAATAGGTGCTATCACAGAAAGGTTCAAAAGTGATGGTGATATCAAAGCGTATGTGAAATCCATGATTCCAGCTATGGTGAGACGACCTGACGAACCCTTTATTAAGACATTTAATGACTATCTACATGACAAAGTAATCTATGAAAATGACCTATTCACCCTTTATTTGAAAGTCGGTGAACAGTTAGCACAGACCAAAGACACCCGCAAGTCCTACGCTATGAATTACCTTGGTATGGCTTACAAAATAAATACAGAAGATTATTCTATTAATCAAGTACTGGCTAATACTTATGAGGCACTAGGCGAAACCCAGAAAGCAGCTGAATTTCAACGTGCAGCAGATTATTATAAAAAATGATGACAGAGGATTTTTTTTATTTAATAGCTTTAACCAAAATGCCCAAGATCGGACCTGTCTTGGCAAAAAACCTAATCGCCTACTGCGGTGGAGCAGAGGAAGTATTCAAAACGAGTAAAAAAGATTTGCTCAAAATCCCAGGTATAAGTCAAGGAATAATTGCCAATTGGGCAACAGAGGAAGTATTTAAAACGGTAGAGAAAGAGGTCAGATTCATAGAAAAAAATAGTATCAAAGTACTTTCGTACAAAAATCAAGCTTTTCCACAGAGATTGCTGAACTATGATTCCTCGCCTATCCTGCTATACAGTCGTGGCAATGCAGACCTCAATCATTACCGAACTGTTGCCATAGTCGGTACCCGCTCACCTACGACGTACGGGAACCTGATGTGTGAGCGTATCGTAGATGGACTAGCAAAGTATAATGTATTAATCATAAGTGGACTAGCTTACGGAATTGACGCACTAGCGCACCGCAAAAGTGTAGAGCTAAACATCCCAAATGTAGGAGTACTAGGACATGGATTAGATAGATACTACCCTGCCGAAAATACAGCACTAGCGAAAAAAATGATCGAAAACGGTGGTGTATTGACAGAGTTTATGACCGAGACTAGACCTGATCGCGAAAACTTCCCTATGAGAAATCGAATCATCGCTGGTTTGAGTGACGCAGTGATCGTAGTTGAATCTAAGCGCAAAGGTGGATCTATCATCACCGCAGAGTTTGCAAACGAATACAATAAAGACGTCTTTGCAGTTCCAGGATTTGTAAATGAAGAGTTCTCCGAAGGTTGCAACAAACTCATCAAACAAAACAAAGCCAATCTACTAGAATCTGCCGAAGATATCGCCTACATCATGCGATGGGATGAGATAGACGCAGGCAAAGTCATCCAAAAACAACTATTCGTAGAGCTCGACGAGACAGAATCGATCCTAATTGACATCATCAGAGAAAACAAGCAAATATCCATCGACGCCATCACAAGCAAAATCGGCCTCATGCCATCCGCAACCTCTGCTATCTTGCTAACCCTTGAATTCAAAGGTGTGATAAGGGCACTTCCAGGCAAAAAATATATAATTTTATAAAATCCAATCAAATGTATAACCAAAAGTTTTGGTTCCATAATGTTATTTATTTATATAAAGCTTTAAATTGTATTAATAAATCACATCAATTTAGTGACATTTGCGTTAATACTAGAGGTTTGATAATTTTATTGTTTTTGAACAATCCTTCTATTAAACCAAGTTAAAACTCAGTTAATCGACTAAACTTATTCTTTAAAATCTCAAAAAATTAAACATCATGAAGAAATATAACTTTTATGCAGGGCCAGCCATCTTACCCAGAGAGGTGATAGAAGCGGCAGCAGCAGCTGTTCTTGATTTTGAAGGTATGGGACTTTCTCTTATTGAGATTTCGCATAGGAGCAAACAGTTTGTAGCTGTCATGGACGAAGCGGTTGCTTTGGTAAAAGAATTGCTTAACATAGGTGACGAACACGAGGTGCTCTTCCTATCAGGAGGTGCTAGCTCACAGTTTTATTTAACTCCTATGAACCTACTAGACCAAGACGAAAAAGCAGCTTACGTAGATACAGGTACATGGGCGTCCAAAGCTATAAAAGATGCCAAACTGTTCGGAAACATAGAAGTATTAGCTTCATCAAAGGATAAAAACTACAGTTACATCCCCAAAACGGACAATATAGATACTTCATACAAATACTTGCATATCACTAGCAACAATACGATCTTTGGCACACAATACCAGACTTTTCCAGACGTAGCTGTTCCTATAGTTTGCGATATGTCTTCTGATATATTTAGTCGCCCTATAGACATCCATAAATTTGATCTAATCTACGCCGGCGCGCAAAAAAATATGGGACCTGCTGGTACTACTTTAGTTATAGTCAGAAAATCTGCTCTAAGCAAAGTGAGCAGAGTACTACCCGCTATGATCGATATGAAAAATCATATAGAAGCTGAGTCGATGTACAATACTCCACCTGTATTTCCAATATATGTATCTATGCTTACCCTCAGATGGATCAAAAATAATGGTGGTGTAGCTGGTATGCAAGTCAGAAATGAAACCAAAGCTCAACTACTCTTTGATGAGATAGAGCGCAATCCGATGTTCTACAGTCCTACCGTTGCAGAAGATAGATCCAGAATGAATGTGTGCTTTTTACTCCACAATACAGCGCTAGAAAATGAGTTTATAGCTAAAGCTATAGGAGCTGGCTGCGTAGGATTAGAGGGCCATAGATCTGTAGGAGGATTCAGGGCTTCGATCTACAATGCGATGTCTGCCGAAGGCGTGCAAGCATTGGTAGATATCATGAAAGAATTTGAACGTACACATGGCTAATGAGCGGTTTCATGTCAGTATAGATCAAGAAAATATACCTCTCAAGATCATCGTCGAGCGACGCAACGGCACTAGAGCTTCATTGGGCAAAAATGAGGTTATCTTACGCATACCTAAACCATATCTAGGCAAACCTGATATACCTACCCATGTGGCGTGGGTCACCAAATGGCTCAAAGCTATCAAATCCGAAAAGCCTAACATCCTAGTCAGATATACAGGTCATAAATCTTATACTGACCAAGGAATATATGAAATAGGTGACAAAAAATTTATACTCAATATCCTCGGAAAAGAGGTAAACAAAGGCACTATAAAATTTGTAAAATCAGCTGTAGATCATGATGGTACTCTGATCATAACAATTCCAAACGAAGAAGGATTTGATAAACGAAAGCTGATCAAAAAGCTGATAATTAAATTTGCACAAAAATACTTTGCAGCAGATATACAGCGGCGTGTAGATCACTTCAACGATTTGTACTTTCAAAAAGACATCAATAATATAGTCCTGAAATATAACAAAACTAACTGGGGAAGCTGCTCTTCTGGCAAAAATCTAAACTTCTCAGTACGACTATTTTTTGCTCCATCAGATGTAATAGATTATGTAATCGTTCATGAGTTGGCGCACTTGATGGAGATGAACCACTCTCCCAGATTTTGGAAAATAGTAGCCGACATCATGCCCGACTACAAAACCAAAGAGAAGAACCTCAAGGTCAACAGTGAACATTATGATTTTTAGCAATCTTCCCTATTAACACTGACAGTTCATAAAAATAGTTCAATAAACTCTGTCTTTTTAAGCGACTTTATTAAAAATTTATTCCAATATTTTAGACTATTTTCTGATAATAAATGGTTTTATAATCAAGATTACCGTGCCCAAAGTACAAATAGTTGGGGTTTGCTGACTGATAGATTATTTTTTAAAATAAAATAAATATGGTTAGGTTTATTCTTATTGTCATAAACGGATTTGAGTACGTACATACTATAAGTCATGCATTAAAGTCTGGTAGTCCCTACACTATCACTCCATATCACTCGGCGTATTACCTTTGATCATCCACTCTGGCATAGGCTGAGACATCAAATAATAGTCAAAATATTCAGACATTTTGATATTAAAATCCAGTCGATTAGGCCATTTGACTGGCCAGTGCGGCTCGCCTACATAGTTGAGCATCCACGCTTTTTTGCCCAGTCTGCGCAGTGCCATATAGTACTCTATACCTTGATACCACGGCACTGCACCATCTTTGTCATTGTGCATGATGAGTACAGGCGTAGTTACATTTTGTATGCCATAGATCGGTGAGTTTGCATGATACAGCTCAGGCGACTCCCATAGTGTAGCACCTAACCTAGATTGTGTACGTTCGTACTGAAACATCCTACTCATACCCGACTCCCATCGCACACCTCCATAAGCACTCACCATATTTACTACAGGTGCACCCGCCTCAGCACACTTAAATCGGTCAACCTTGTTGAGTAAATAAGCGATCTGATAACCACCCCAGCTATGGCCTTGTATGCCCATTCGGCTAGCATCTACAAAGCCTTGTTTAAGGATGGCATCTACACCAGAATTAATGATAGCTAAACAGTCATCGCCTGGGCTTCCCGTATTGTATCGTATATCAGGATTAAAAACCATATAACCGCGATTGGTATAGTATGAATAGTTAATAGATGAGCGATGTGCCTCAGGCGCTCTATGTTTATTGAGATCGTTTGAACTGCGCTCATAGAAGTTGACGATCAAGGGATACAGCTTATTAACATCAAAATCTGGTGGATAAAACATCATGCCTTCCTCCATATCGCCTGCATCGTTGGGCCATCTGAATAACTTAGCACTACCCCACCCGAAATCCTTTTGTTGTGGGTTAGCATCACTTACGACACGCTGATCTACAAATGCAGAATCTGTCAATATCCAATCAGGAAAAACCTCAAAATTTTCTTTTGTGAATAGTAAGGTATTTGCATTTTTGGCTTTAAGCACTGATTTACTATAGGCATAATCTTCCATTTTGATGGTCGTGGCCACCTCTTTTGCTACATCTATATAACCATATCCGCTAGCCTTATTGACTTCATTAAATCTGTGTATCAGCAGTGGATTGGTCTCATCTATCGAGAGTTCTTCAATATCTAAGTCAATAAACCTCGAGACTATAAGCTGCTCACGCCCATTGGTGAGGTTGCGATCGTCAAAAAATCGAGAAGGATGTATAGAATAGATATCGTACCTGTCATACATCAGCACCGCTTCATCATTCTGAAGCCAACCTGCTATCCCATAACTGTCTGACGGTTGAGGTAGATCATTGAGTTCGTCAAAAAAATTAGTCAGCGTCCTCAAACCTAAGAAACCTAGCACTTTCTTCTCAATATCATAGTAATGCCATAAACTGTCTTGTGCTTGGTACCAATACACGTATTTGCCCGCAGGCGATATACGAGGTTCGGAGCTTACACCTTTGGTCACCAACTGATCTATGCCAGTCTCTGTGTCTTTAATGCTCACATCGTATCTAAGATTGCCCGTCCAGGTCACTTCTTGTTGATATGGAGCTGAGTTTAGGACAAGCGCATATCGATCTTCCCCAGTATATTCGAGTTTGGTGGTTTGATACTCGCTTTCGTCCAGATTTACTATTCTACCACTCTCTACATCTACAAAATATCTGTAAGCTCGCTCATCGTCTCTCTTTTTGGATGATTCCATCTGTGTAAATAATCGTGGACTATCAGCCAACCACACTTCCACTTTTGGTTGCTCATCATCTAGTATAGTCGTATCTTTTAGGATAGGATTTGGCTTTGCGCCAAAAAACAAACGCTTATTATACTTAGAAAATATAAAAGCAACATTGCTTCTAACATTCCAGCCTTTGGTCAAAACCGTATCCGTAACCAATTGATAAGCCAGATTATCAGATGGTCTTTTGATGTGAATATCAAGATGCGAAGTTTTGTTTTTCTTATCATCTTTTGAACTCAAAAAAGCTTGATATCCTCCATCATCAGAGATGATAATTTTTAATACCTGCTTGTATCCACTGCCTAAGTCAACTAGTTTTCTATTCCTTACATCATAGCTTTTGACCAGCATTATTTGGTCTGTGGTATCGGATTCTACACTAAACATTATATGTGCACTATCCTTTGCCACCACGTAGTTTTCTACATATCTAAAGGTGTCCTGAACCATACTATCGAGGTCTCTTACGATCAAGTCATTGAGATGTTTGGTTTCTTTTTTCTTTTTGGGTACACCCATCACTTTTGTAGTATCTACTATCATCGAATCTTTTGCGATAAGCGTATCGAGCTTTGAGTTTAACGCTTTGATCAACGTCGTATCTAGGCTAGCTATACTATCCAGTTTTGTGGTTACAACCGAGGAAGTATCTTTTTTATTATCCAGTTTTGAGGTGTAAACCAAGGTGTTAGAGATTCCATTTACAATATCAAAAGCTCCTACCTCTGCTACTTTGGAGATCAATTGAGTGCGTACATCAAATATAAAAAGAGAATCACTCGGAAAGTCATCTTTCTTAGTTTTCTTGATTTTGAGCATACGTAGGCTATCATAACTAAGTCCTATCATACCGACCACAAAACGTCCATCGGCGGATATTTTCATGGATTTTAATCGCTCAAAACTATAGGTAGTATCTATATCTGCGCAATAGATATTGGCCGTCACATCTCCGACTTCACGCTCATAACTAAAAGTCACTGTGCTACCATTGTCAGCGACCTGCATGTTTTTGATGGTTTTCCACTCACTATAAACCGCAGGAGTCATGGTCGCTTTCTGTTGCGCAGATAGTACTGAGACAGCAAAAGTCACATAAAAAAATGATAAGGTAATGCTTCTAAACATAGAATTATTGAAATTAAAATCTATTTTTGCCATTATTTTGTTGGGTATGTGGTTAGATGTTATACTTCAGATTAATACAAGAAGTATGCAAATAAACAAAATATTTTTAAATTAATAAAACTTAGTGCTCTTTTTACTTAAAAATTTATTTATCGAAAGTAAGCTGAAGCTAATCAAAACTAAAATAATAATGATAAAAATAGGTCTTATCGCCCACGATGGCAAAAAAGCAGAGATGGTCTCGTTTGTTATAAAAAATAAAAAGTTTCTTAAAAATTTTAAAATCTATGCCACGGGAACCACAGGCAGTCATATCGCCAGAGAAGGTTTTGAGGTTACCTCTGTCCTCTCTGGGCCAAAAGGCGGAGATGCACAGATTGCAGCATTGGTAGCCACTCATAATATAGATGTAGTGGTGTTTTTTAGAGATCCACTCGATAAGCATCCGCATGAACCAGATGTACAGATGCTCATGCGTATATGCGATGTACACAATGTACCGCTCGCTACCAACCCTAAGTCTGCATACTATATCTTGCGAGGTATCAAAGATCATCTAGAGGAGACGCACGAAGAAGATATTTGATGTAAGAGTGACTGATTGAAATGTGTATATATTCATTTGCCTAATGTAAAAAAAGCACTTATACACAAAAACTATCACCCTGTCAGGTTTTGAAAAAGACATTCGCAACCTATTTCTTAAATAGGGCTTACCATTTGCTGATTTCAAATATTTCTTTTTTCTCTTTCTGTTGCATCTTATTGGTGCAAACATCCTATCCAATAAATTAATTGTAAAGGTCGCTGCATTTTAGTTGATGATACCTTAACATTATTGTGGTCGTTGAATCTATTCAGAAGACCTGTTGTAATCATCAAACCGTAATTTTAACTCAAAAGGACGTGAAAATAATAGTGAATGATAAATAAACTTGTTAGAAAAATAATCAATCCCACTGGGTGCAAACGGCTCTGATATACACCCACGTCACGACAGCAAGTATCAAAAATATAGTGAGTCCATTAGATTGATTGAGAAGAATGAGTAATTTTTTAATATTTTTTGGAAAAGTTTGGAAAAAACGCAGGTCTCATTTACCTTTATAGCTCATGTAAGCAAGTTAGTGGAATGGTAGGACGACCGAACCAACGACAAACGGCCGAGTTAAAATTTAGACATAAAAGCAATGACAATTCATTTAAGTATATCGGAATATTCATTTCACTCTACGTTGGGTCATTCATTATGATTGTAATGCCTTTCTATCTACTTCCCTTTATACCTATTGTACTTGCTCCAATATTTATTTCACTTTCTGATTAAAGTCCAAAACAGAAATTATTCTATTCGCTTTATCCATTGGCTTTATTTCTATTGGTTTATGTTCTTTTTCATCACAAAACTAGAACGCCAAGAAGCATAACTTTCGAAAAAAAAGGATGGCATACAATAATATACAATGTCCGAAACGAAATAAAACTACAAAATAAGGATGGATACAGAGAGATTAATTTTAACACTAAACCAATCTTATTGACATCTACGACACAAATGGACATAATCCCGTTAAGTGAATCAATATACTTCTATAAGGATAATAAGGATCAAATAATAAAAAATATTTTTTACAATAGTGATATTCAGTACAAGGTAAACAATCAAGACTCATCTCTTTATATTTATTATGAAGTTCCTGAATTCGATAGTTTGAATTGTTTCTACGAACAAAATAAATCAATATCGATGGAAAAATTCTTTATTGGCACAATAAAGGAATATTTTGTTAGAGACTCTCTTTATCCAATCAGAGAAAGAAATATCGTGTCAGATAAGTTCTTTAAAACTCACTGTAAAAATGAAGAGAAATAGATATGTAGGTTAATCTGACGAAAAAAGTAAAAAACTATCACTAATCGAGTAAATGGCCCAACTAACCGAAGCTGATAGGGTGCGCTTCTCACACCACCGTACGTGCGAGAGTACATAATCCCTAGCCGCAAATGATGTTGAGGATCTCTCGTTTCCGTCAGACGTTTAGTCTGATGAATAGCTTTTTGCAAAAGCTACCACTCGGTCACAGTTCGCAAACTGATGGGTTCATTTTAATGTACATGTCCAAGAGTGATTGATAGCCACGTTTCTCTAATCGCTCAAGCGTAATAGTTGTTCCTAATATGAGGCTTTGGGCGACAGCCCAACCTCAGGCTCGTTACGGTTCATTCGCTTCGATACCACGCATGGACATCGACCTTGCAGGGTCGCTCACTCATCTCGGCAAGACAATTATCTCTCAGCCAATGCCTGCCGGATCTACTCATCAGGTCTTCGGGCGTTAGTATGACCATCCGCCCGCTTTTGCGGTTCCTTCCCATGTAGCACTGCCGCACTTCACATTGCAGGATCGGTCAGTCATCTTACCCATCCAGAAAAGCCTCTTTTATTTTTAATTTTGGCCACTTACTAGCTGTGCAAGGCTTTGTACAGTTCCTTCTCTAAATCGTGATTTCGTCTCACGATTTTGCTTAGCAGCGTTCAGTCTTAGTCTTGCCTACTTCAGTGCACGGATCACTTCGTACTCCGCCGCGGAGAACAGCTTGCTAATACTTCAGAGCGTTACACCTGCGTGTGGGAGACTTTTACTCTCCAGATAAAATGTTTCTATAAACAGTTTGTTAAACTAACTACATAGTCGTATATTTGCCGCTCTAGGTACACACAGGCGTACCTATACGCAAGCAGGGGTTTCGTGCTTCGTAGGAAGGGAAAGTGGTAAATTTAAAGTTCAGTTCTTCGTAGAAAGTTCAGTGATTAAAATCCTTGCCTGCGTATAGCTAAGAACCGAACGTTATGCTTCATAAAAAAACGAATTTAATTAATAATAAAATAGAGAATGAAAAAAATAATTGGATTTATAATCGGAGTTTTGGCTGGAGCAACTAGCATTATATTACTTGTTGTAATTTTTAATCTAATTTTTGGAACAATAAATATTAAATAAAATCATGGATAAGAAAATGTTTAAGATAGGTTTTTTAATTGGTGTTCTACTAATTATCGGAATTGGAATATATGGATTTTTTAATATGAAATCCATAATGAATGATAATACAATAAAACCAATTGAATTAGTTCAGTTAGATATAGAAAATTTAAACGGCGAAAAAATAATTTTGAAAACCGGAAAACCAATTGTGATTAACTTTTGGGCAACTTGGTGCGTTCCTTGTATTCAAGAATTTCCGGAATTTGAAGAACTAAATAAAAAATATTCAGAAAAAGTTGATTTCTTAATGGTTTCTGATGAAGAAATTCATAAAATTGAAAATTTTAAAGCAAAAAAAGGATATAATTTAAATATGGTAAGAAGTTTAATAACTTTTGAAAAATATGATTTAATGTTGCGACCTGCTACATACTTTTATGATTCGAATGGAAAACTTGTAAGTAAGTTTGCTGGAGGAATTACTAAAGAAGAATTAGAAAATGAAGTTAAAAAAATAGTCAAAAACTAAAAACAACGATCTACCAACAGCGGTTTCGGTAAACGGTGGGAAGTAGTAAAATAAGTATCATTTATGCTTTCGGACAATATAATTATGAAGTATTTTGAAATAAATCAAAATTAGAACAAATCTATCTTGCTTGAGAATTAAAAAAAACCTACCTTTGCAGTGAGTCATCATTAACTCAATAAACAATTCAAAAAAGAATCAATCATTCTTAACAAAATCAAATAATCATGGCAAACAGAAAATTTATGCCCAGTGCACCCAACCAAACACTCTGGGTCGTCGCTCTCATCATCGGCTTTTTAGGCATTTTGGTACGTTATTTCCACATAGATATAATGTCGAAGTATAGCTATGAAATGTTGCTAATTGGCTTCATTTTACTCATCATTGGTACGGCATTCCGAAAGGTCTAGTGCTATATTCACTCGGCTCTTGTCGAGTGAATATTATATAAATATGGTAAAAGGTCTAGTAGAAATAACCCGAGACGGCAGCAGCGGTAACCATCAATCGAGTAAATGGCACCACCAACCGAAGCTCATGGGGTGCGCTTCTCACACCATTGTATGTGCGAGGATACATGATCCCTAGCCGCAACTGATGTTGAGGTTCTCTCGTTTCCATCAGACGTCTAGCCTGTTGGATAGCTTTTTGCAAAAGCTATCACTCGGTCACAGCTAGCAAACTGATTGGTTCATTTTAATGTACACGTTCAAGCGTGATTGATAGCCACGTTTCTTTAATCGCTCAAGCGTGTTAGTTGTTCCTATCATGGGGCTTTGGGCGACAGCCAAACCACCTTTACAACCTTTAATGCTGATTATGGCATCAAAATTTAGTTAATTTTATTGAGAACAGAAAAAAGGGCAACAACCCTAGGTTGCCGCCCTCTATAAAATATTATACAATCCATCTTATCATGGTATAGACTGCGATACTAATCTTTGCAAACACTGAATGAAGTGTTATCATTGATTAATGTCTGTGAAGACCAACTTTCGTGTACTGCTATATCACAAGTACCTGATCTAGTAGAGGTACATTTAAGTAATTCTAACTTAGAATTCCAGTAGCCTGTGAGTTTGATGTTAGCTTTGTTTGTACCCCATCCGAAATCTGCACTTCCACCATCCGAAATATCCAAATACGAAAATTTGTAAAAATCACTTTTACCTGCGACCAAAATCCCACCCCAATAAGCTGGTGTAGCATTCTCCCCTTTTATAATTACTCTTTTAGCTTGTGTACCCACTATAGCAAACCGAGTACCGTCTGTACTACATTCTATCGTAGCATCTTGATCCATAACCATTTGTACGCCTTCAGCTATTGTAAAGTTTTTTTGAATTTTTAGGCGACCTTTAAAAAAATATGGAATAGGAGCAGCTCTAAGTATAGTCTCTTTATTAATTTCTATACCAGATTCAAAATAGTTGTGTAAGAAAATGTATTGTTTTTTATTTCCTATAAAAGTATTTAATGACAAGTCAAGCGTATTGATGTCATTGGCATTGATCATCATAGGATAAGAAATGCAGTTTGATATTTTAACATTAGAAAAGTCCTCTATCACATTGTTATTGATAGATACTATACCTATCTCACCAGAGCGATCTATGATGACATTATTGATTTTAACCTTGGTAGCATCGACTGTGATTGCAGCTTTAAAATAATTAAGCGCACCATGCGACGTCCCTTCTCCAGCTTTTTCTATTTGGACATGTGAAATAATGCTTCCTATGCCTTGAGTATTAAGATAGATCCCCGCCCATGAGGCTGCTGCACCTCCTGTATTGGTCATTTTGATAGGATTATTAGCTGTTCCTATGGCTTTAATTATGCCAGTTTGATAAATTTCTAAGTAAGCACCATCTTTAAACTGAATACTTGTACCTGCTTCGATGATGAGTTCGCCTCTGACATCTACGCCACAGTCAACAATGTAGTCAACGCCTGAGGGGTTTCGGTCAGTTAGCACAGTCCTATTTGTAATTTTGCATTCGAGAGCTAGAGGGTTGTCTCCATTATTATTGATAATGTTGTCATCTTTGCTACATGAGGTCGCCAATAATACCAAGGCTAAACCGCAGAATAATAATTGCTTTTGCATTTGATCAAAATTTAATTGTGATTGAATAATAGTGCAAAGGTATTATGAATCCTAGACCTTCCCAAGACGGTAAGTCATGCATATCAAAAACAGTGGTTTCCCACCTTCTGCTATAAATCAAGATTGTTTCTAGTTGAGATAGCCAGCGTAGAAAGCTTTCTTAATTAAACCAGCGAGGTTTTTAACATCAAATTTATTAAATAGTGTAGCTCTGTGACCTTCGACAGTAAACTCTGATAAAAAAAGTATGTTTCCTATTTCCTTAGAAGTATTCTCCTCGGAGATAAGCGTCAATACTTGCAGTTCTCTGTCTGTCAAATCAGGAAACTGGTGATTAGTTAGTCGTTTTCCTTTCATAAAGTCTGTAAGAATCTTTTGGACTCCGGGGCTTAAGTATTCTTCATCATCGATCATTAAGGTTTTGATGCATTCCATGATTTGTGGTGCATCAGTAGATTTGAGTAGATAGGTATCTGCACCTACACGAAGGGTGCTTTGAATGATTTTGGGATTGTCATGGCTGCTAAAAGCTATGATTTTAGTAGCTGTATTGGCTTTTTTTATAGCTTTTATAGCGTCTCGTCCGTCTCCGTCTCCTAACGACAAGTCAACGATGGCTAAGTGCCAATCACCAGCAGCTACATCAGCCATGAATCCCTCTAAACTCATATAAAAATCTACATTGCTATCAGGCAATGTAGCATTGATTATCATTTCTAAGCTTTTGGAAAGTATAGGATGGTCGTCGAGAATTACAATTTTATACTCCATAAGCAAATTTTGAAACCAATTGAGTACCATTATTCTCACTGCTCTCTATCATCAGCTTACCTCCTAAGTCACTGATACGGCTCCGCAAAAACAACAATCCATCAGATTGATTTTCATAAGACATGCCGATTCCATTGTCTTGAACGATAATGGTCAGATTTTTGCCATCGTCTTCCATTTTGCATAAGATTTTAGAAGCTTGAGAATGCTTTATTGCATTCATCATCATCTCTTGGACGATTCTATATATATAAAGCTCTAAGCTTTGACTCTTTCCTACTTTGTAATCTTCTAGATCTAAGCTGATATCTATTTTTGAGGTATTTGAAGAGATTAGTGTATGAAGTGCTGATTGCAATCCATCTGCCAAAAGTTTTTGTGGTAGGAGATTATGCGCCATAGCCCTAGTGTTTTTATGGAGCTGATCAAGTTCTGATTCCAATTTTGACAAGATGTCATTGGAATCATTATTGATCATTCTGTAGGTAGATACTAATAATTTACTAGAAGCAATATCATTTGAGACTCCATCATGCAGTTCCTTCGCCAACCTTTCTCGCTCTTGTGCTTCGCCCATTATGGATGCTTGGGCTATTTGAATCTCCTTTTCTGCGGTCAGTTGTTTGAACCTTATCTTATTTTTTAATTGATTGTTTTTAAACCACCAAAATCCAATACCCAAAACCAATATCATCAATAATAGCGCTATCCCTAGTTGACTCAAGTAAAGGTCTTTTTTAAAAATTGCATTTTGTTGCTCAGCGATAGTCCTAGACTTTTCAGCTGATTCGAACTTTTCTAATAATTCTAACTGGGTCCGATTATAAGTCTCTTTTTTGGTACTGTCTATATAAGTGATGTATTCCTTTTGGGCAACAGCCGCTTTTTTAAAATCTCCAGTTTGCATATAAGCGTTGGCTAAGGTTACTTGCAACTGTGGAATAAATCTTGGCTCCGTTTCTTTAAAAATTCTGAGAGCTTCCTCACCATACATAATCGTTAGTTTAGGATCACTATTGAGGTAATAACCTGCCAAGCTACTAGCACAGAGTCCTTTGTAGTATTCGTCAGTATTAATAATGGCATAATTATAGCCTTTCAGGGCAAAAGCAATGGCCTCCTTTGTCTTAATTTGTTTGTTTTTAATATCTGCCAGAGAAAGATATCCATACACCACACCATTAATTACATTGTATTTTTGACCCATTACTATTGCCTCCCTGGCGACTTGCTCACCTATGATTAGTGAATCTAACATTACATAACAATAACTTACATTGCCTTTGACGATTACTATATTGATGGTATCACCTTGATCTTCTAGTATGACAAGACTCTTTTTAAGGTAAGGCAGTGCTTTTTTGAAGTCTTGATTATCAAAATATACGTTGCCTAAGTTATTGTAAATGTAACCAGCTTTGACTATATCTCCAAGCGAAAGTAGATTGTCAGCGGCTTTTATAAAATAATAAATAGCAGAATCCAACTGATTAGTACCCGCAAAACTTGTTCCCAAAATATTGTAAAAGCCACCTAACCCATCTTTAATATCATATTTATCTAGATGGACTACACCCTTTTTACATATTTTGAATGCCTCTTTATAATTATACCGTCGAAACTCATATTTACATAATGCATAATATATATCTCCTTCATCCTCAGGTTCTATTATTAGATTAGCTTTGAGGCTATCATACCATTGATATGTTTGTTTGGTGGCAAGGTCAGGTTGGGTCGTATATAACTGATCTATTGCTTTGATCCGCGCGGATACGGCAGACATACTTTGCTGTGCACTCAGGTTCATAGCGAGTACCAAAAGCGGTAAAGAAACCAATATTTTATATCTTAAACGCATAAACAACCCTATTTTTAGTGTTCTAAAATTTGTTCATTGGTACTTAACTATTGGCTGCATAATGCTTTGCGGCAAAGATGCTCGCAAAGGGTGCAAAAATACATATTTATATTACAATAAATAAAATTATTTATTAGATTTTTAAAAAATCAATAGCCAATAGAGTATCTAATTTGGATATATTGGTCATAAGTTAAAGAATATGCAGAACTCTACAGGTAGTATATATTTAGCTTTTCACACCAGAATAAATTATGATGAATAAGTTTAGAAAAATTAAAACCCTTATAAACTCAGAAAAAAGGTTAAATAATTTACTAGATATCGTAAAGAAGTAATTCAATTGGTAGAAAAATAGTTTTCTTGCCCAGTTTGTTGAGATCAGTTATTAATTGTACATTGTGTCATGTGCTAGAAAAGTATTTAGCGCTAAGCTGTAAAAGTTAAAATCAACTATATATCTTCGTACCCCAGTCTCCTAATCCACCACCATCAATTCTCTATCAAGCACTTGCTGCTTCATATTGGCCGGAAGGTCACGGAATCCGTATTGCTGGTTCCTAAGCTGAGCGGTGAATCCCGCTTCTCTGATTGCATCTTGGATGCCATCTGCTGTAAATCTAAAAGCTGCACCTGCTGCTGATACCACATTCTCTTCTATCATGATACTACCGAAGTCATTGGCGCCAGCATGAAGACAAAGCTGCGCTACTTTCTTGCCCACGGTAAGCCATGAAGCTTGGATATTGACTACGTTGGGTAGCATGATTCTACTCATGGCAATCATACGCACGTACTCATCGCCAGTAGATTGGTTGCGGGCGCGCTTGATTTTCTTTAGTATCGTATCTTCATCCATAAACGGCCACGGTATGAACGCTAGAAAGCCTTTAGCGTGTGTCGGTTTTTCGGATTGGACTTGGCGCAAAGCCACATAATGCTCCATCCGCTCTAGATTGGTCTCAATGTGTCCAAACATCATCGTTGCAGACGTAGTAATATCTAGTTGATGAGCTGCACGCATGACATCTAGCCATTCCTGACCGCCGCACTTGCCTTTAGATATGAGGCGACGTACTCTATCATCGAGGATCTCAGCGCCCGCACCTGGCAGGCTGTCTAATCCTGATTCTTTGAGCGCTTTGAGGACTTCATAGTGTGTACTTTGCTCTAGTTTGGTTATGTGGGCTATCTCTGGTGGACCTAGTGCGTGTAGCTTAAGGTTAGGATACAATGATTTTAATTCCTTAAAAAGATCTACGTAATATTTTAAACCCAAATCTGGATGATGCCCACCTTGTAGCAGCAATTGCTCACCACCTAACTCAAAGGTTTCTTCTATCTTTTGTTTGTACTCTTCTATGGTAGTGATATAGGACTCTTCGTGACCTGGACGGCGATAAAAATTACAAAATTTACAATTGGCAATACATACATTGGTAGTATTAGAGTTGCGATCAATGATCCATGTCACCACATCTGATGGCACATGATGTTGGCGTAGTGCATTGCCCACGTACATGAGAGCAGCAGTTGGTGCATTTTCAAATAAAAACTTTCCTTCCTCAGCCGTAAGAAATTCTAGATTTAGTGCTCGTTGTAGTAGGTTGTCTGTATTGTATACCATGTTAAGATTTGGTGTGTATTTCCCTAACAAAATTGATGAAAAATGGTTGACAAAATGACTGTATAAAGCTACTCTGCTCTTTTGAGTACATCTATCCCATCTGCATACATGAGATAAAACTTATTGGATTTTAGTATTACTTTTAGAGGATTGACATCCAAAGTCTTTAAGTTTTCAGTAGCTGTATATGGGATCTTAAGCTGCTGTATATCGAGTGAATTGATATCTAGTTTAGTCACTATATCGGGTTCGTTAGGGTTATAACTATGAATAAATCCCCCTTCAAAATTCCAATACGTCACACTAAGGCTCTGATATCTAAAAACGAACTGCCCAAGATTATCAAATATAAAAAAACCTTGATTGACATCAAAAAGTACCACTAGATTATTGCGTTCTATGATGCGCGTGATGTAGGCGCTTTGGAGGCCAAAGTCATTAGTATTGGAAGACTCTATAAGTGTAGTACCTTCGTCGTTGACCTTTTTTAGTTTGAAGTTGATAGGATCATATATCCACAGATTACCATCATTTGATGAAGAGCAAGCGCTGATATCGGCATAGAAGTCATTGAGATTGAGCTCACTGATGATGCTCAATGTATTGTCCAAGATCTTTACTTGATTAAAATCATCATAGTAAACGACTACTTTGAGTGGATTGGTGAGATCTATGCTAGATATATGTCCAGAACGACGATTAGCGTACCTGTACTGCTCGGTCATGTCAGGGCGATAGTTGATAAGATCGTTTCTGTTATCAACCACATAAATACGACCAAGATTATCAACTTCCAAAAGTTTAGCGGGCACATTGATGGCTCTAATGTTGGTTGAGGTCACTACCTTTTGGGAAGTGCAACTGCTGGCACTGCTTAGTAAGCCAAAGACCAAAGCATAAACTGCGCTAGAAGTGTATTTTCTTTTTGGGTTAACCCAAAACCCCCAAAAGTATATAGTTAGAAGATTCAGTCTCATGCCCGGTTATGTATTTTTAGGATTATTGCCATAGATATGCGTATAGTCGGACTCAAAAAACCTCAACTCAAATCGCTCACCATCAAATACTCCATACGAGCACGCAAACATCCACTCACCTAGGTTAAAATAAGTACTCTTGCCATTGCTCAATGTAAAATCTATCGGTAAATGTCTGTGACCAAACACAAAATAATCTACTGCGTCTTGCTGTATATAGTCTTCTGAAAAAGAGACCAGCCATTCCTTTTCAGGGGATTCGAAAGGTTCTTCCTCACCAGTATATGATCGACTTTTGGCACTAAAATACTTCATAACTCTGAGCGCTATTGATGGATGTATCAAACTAAACAACCACTGTGATATGGGATTTGCAAACACTTTTTTGATGATCTTATATCCATAATCTCCTGGTCCGAGTCCGTCTCCATGACCGATAAAGAATCGCTTGCCATTAAAAGTACGAATGATAGGTGCTCGATAAATAGGAATATCAAGCTCCTCCTCGAAATACTTAAACATCCACATATCGTGATTGCCAATAAAGAAATATATAGGAACGCCTCGATCCCGTATCTCGCCCAACTTGCCGAATAACCGTGTGTAACCCTTAGGGACGACGGTCTTGTACTCATACCAATAGTCAAATACATCGCCCACCAGATATAGCTCAGCCATATCATCAGCGTATGCATCTAGCCATCGGATGATCTTCAGCTCCCGCTCGATACTCGACGTTGCTGCCGCTATACCCAAATGAAAGTCTGAGACAAAGTATATTTTTTTATCGGACATCTGCATATCTATCATTGCTCATAAAGAACGACAAAGATAACAAGATTGTTATCAATCATAGATAATCATGAAGAAATAATGTTAATTGAGATTGAGCCACCCCACCCCAGCTTAATCTACCCGCTCTCACTTCCGCTATCTCTTGCATCACGCGCTCGTATGGCAATACTTTATTAGTAAATAGATTTTGAAGCATATTTTGCTCCCATTAATCCACAAACCTAGAATCTGTCTCCATCTCATAACCACAATTAGTGCAAGTGCGGAGTTCTTTTGAACTATAATACTCCTTGAATCGAGGAATAAAATCTTTCTCTATATTCTCTAGTGGAAAGTAGGTATCATGTAGTTTGGTATTGCATTTGTCACAGAACCATAGCAACCCATCACGCTCTTTCCCCGTACGCTTCAGCTCTATCACCAACCCGATAGAACCTGGTGAGCGCATAGGTGAATGAGGTACACGAGCAGGCAGTAGAAACATTTCACCAGCTTTGATAGGAATGTCCCTTGCCTTGCCATCCTCTTGTATACGCACATTGATGTCGCCTTCTAGTTGGTAGTAGAGTTCCTCCGTTTCGTTAAAGTGGTAATCCTTGCGTGCATTAGGCCCAGCGACGATCATGACGATGTAATCACCCGCTTCTCTATACAGATTGCGATTGCCCACAGGAGGTTTTAGATCGTGTCGGTTTTCGTCTATCCATTTATTTAAATTAAAAGGTGCCGCAACTGCCATGATGGTTAGGATTTTAATTAGGTAATATAAAAAGTCAAAATTAACTCAAAATAGTTATTTATCCAAATGAGGAACTTAAAGTTTGCGGAATGGGAGGTTAACTCATAGTTTTTTGCTCGTTGCTGTTGGATTATAGCTTCTATCTCTTAGTCATTAGCCATTGGCTGACGGTGCAAATTACATAGATTTTTTATGATTTGTAAAACTTTAATTTATATACATGTTTAAGTGTATAATATAATTAGGTTTCAATCTAGCATCTGTCGTAGAGTCAAGTCAAAGACTTGGCATCGCACAAACGTAGATGCAGCTTACGTTTAGCGGGGCCAAAAAAGCAGATTGACAAATCAAGCAGATCAAGCAAATCCAACAGTTCAAGCAGTTCGATAATAACAGAAAATCATGAAACATCCCAAACTTGTTAACGAATCAAAATAAATGTAAATAAATTTCTAGTTTTAATATATTTTATTGTATATTTACAAGATAGATATTATTGTGTATGCTATTGGTATTATCAACATTTCACCAGTCTTTCTCATCGTTGAATCATACTCGCTCTTTCGAGTTCCTTCGCTTCTCGTATTTTCATACTCTATTTTTCAGGTTCGCTGAGTCTCATGCCTTATCAATCGCAAAGGAAAGATAGCTCATAAAGTTATGAAAGTTTTGGGATTGATTCACTTCCGATTCCTGATTCACATAATTTGTGATGCATGGCCTTATCGTTGGTTTTTGAACGATTTTCTTTCGCTTATTTGTCATTTTGACTTTTTCAGCAAGCACCAATTACCCAATAAATTCATAAATCAAATACAAAAATGAACTTTATCCCCTTTTAAGACGTCTAATTATGTTATATAATAAGATATTAACATTATTTATCTATGAAGACATTTTTGAAAGTACTCAAATACCTTGGTTTTGCATTACTTGGACTATTAGCCGCATTAATTATAATGCCATTCGTTTTTAAACCAAAAATAGTCGCAGCATTGCAGCAGGTGATTAATGAGCAGGTCAATGCTGAAGTTAGTTTTCGAGACATCGATCTATCTTTTATCAAGTCATTTCCAAGCGTAAAGTTATCTATCGATAGTCTTAAAGTAATAGGAGTAGATGATTACGATGGTATCACCCTATATAAAGCTGTTACTACGTCCATAGATTTAGATTTTTGGTCGCTCACAGGAGATAATCCTGCACCCATCATCAATGCCATATCGTTAACTTCCCCTGAGATAAATGTCATTATAGATAGTCCCACCAAAGCCAATTACCTTATAAGCAAAGATAGCTCGAAAAGTACTGAACCTGCCAAGTTCACATTAGCGCTAAAGTCCTACAATGTAACAGACGGCACGTTGACGTATGATGATCGTACGATGCAATTTCAGACAGCATTGTCGGGAATCGACCACAGCGGCAAGGGCGATTTTACCCAAGATATATTTGATCTAGTCACTATGACTACCGTAGAAGATGCGATGGTAAAATATGAAGGTATGCGCTATCTGAACAAAGCTAAAATCAACTTAGATTCCAAGATAAATCTAGATTTTGTCCAAAACAAATTTGCATTTAATGACAATATCGTCAAGCTCAACGAACTAGACCTTACTGGAAGTGGTTCCGTACAGTTTCAGGGCGAAGATATGATTATAGATGCCTCATTTAAGTCTAGGTCAGAAGATTTTAAATCTATATTGTCCCTTGTACCTAGTGCGTACACGGCAGATTTTAAGGATGTCAAAACAGAAGGCAAAGCATCGATCAAAGGTATCATCAAAGGTATATATAATGGTTTGACACCTTCGCTTCCAGGTTTTGATGTATCGGTTAATGTCGAAAATGGGTTTGTAAAATATCCAACACTCGCTCAAAGTATCAACAATGTCAATGCGGCCATCAATTTCAAAGCTGCTAGAAGTGATTATAAAGATATGGTAGTCAACATCCCTAATTTCAGACTAAAAATAGATAATGACCAAATAGAAGGCAAAATATTTGCTTCTAATCTCTCAGCAGATCAGCGAGTAGAAGGCATGATCAAAGGCAAACTTAATCTAGAGAGTCTAAAATCTGCCTTTCCAATGGAAGGCTTAGAGACTATGAAAGGTAAAATAGATTGTGATCTAAGCTTCAAAGCCAAGATGAGTGACGTGGACAATGAACGATATGAAAATATAGCTTTTAGCGGCAATGCTACTGGTGTTGGTATCGTTTACAAAAGTACTGGAATGCCTTTAGTCACAATCCCAAATGCTACCGCAAGTGCCTCTCCAAAAGAGATAAACTTTGCAGCCAGCGATATGAAATTAGGTAAATCAGATCTTACTATCAACGCAAAAATAGGCAATCCGTTAGCTATGTTCTCAGCCAATAAAGAGATGATCATAGACCTCAATGGTAGCTCAAAACTCATGAATCTCAACGAATGGATGCCTGCCGAGTCAGCAGCAAAACCACCAAGTAATGTATCCCTTCAGTCCGAACCCATAGCGATGAGTGATGAGTTGCTAAAGTCTAGCCAACTGAAAGTAAAATATCAGGCAGGTGAAGTCATAATGAACGAATATAAGATAGATAATTTCTTGGTAAATGGGCGCGTTCTCGCAAATGCCATAGATGTAGATGCACTTTCTGGAACGATCAAAGACAATGATTTTGCGCTCACCGGATCAATTCTGAATGCTTACGATTACTTTTTTAGCAATGGTGTGATAGATGGAACGATAGATTTTACTTCTAAAAGATTTAATGCCAACGACTTCATGACTGTCCCCGATCCCAACGTTCCCGCAGCGGTGGCAGAGGTCATTCCTGTTCCTGAGCGCGTGCGCATGGACATACGAGCTAACATAGCAAATCTCACTTATACAAACCTCGAGATGAGTAAATTTAAGGGAATACTCGCAGTCAGAGACCAAGAAGTAATCCTCAAAGAAACAGAAACCCAAATGCTTGGCGGCAAAGTAGGTATTGAAGGACTCTATAGCACCAAAGACATCACTAAACCTGATTTCTCTATCAAGTTAGACTTAGCAAAAATACAGTTTACAAAGGCTATCGCAAGTATAGATTTGTTAAAAAAAGTAGCTCCTATAGCTGAGTACATCGATGGTTTTTTTAACACGACGCTAGTCATGGAAGGTACACTTGGCAAGGAGATGACTCCCGACCTCAATACACTCAGTATGTCGGGATTCATAGAGACGCTAAATAGCGCGCTAGCAGGTTTTGAGCCTTTGTCTAAACTCGGTGATAAACTGGGTTTATCAGAGATCAAAAACCTAAATCTAGACAATACTAAAAACTGGTTTGAGGTAGTTGATGGTTTTATGGAACTCAAAGAAACAAATAAAGTCATAAAAGGAATAGATATAACTGCATCAGGCAAGCACGGACTCGGCAAAGACATGGATTACAACTTTGACATGATCATACCTAGAGCAATGCTAAAGAAAAACAGCCTTACGGCAAAAGCTGAAACAGGTCTCAGTATGCTAGAAAACGAAGCATCCAAGATCGGACTAAATATCAGTCAAGGTCCAAATCTGTTTGTAAATGTAAAAATGACAGGTAGTATCAGAAACCCGCAGTTTAAAATCACACCTAAACCTACTGCAGGCGGTGCCTTCAAAGATGTAGCAGAGAATGCAATCAACGATGCAGCTCAGAAAGCAAAAGATTCTATAACCAATGTTTTTAATACTAAAAAACAGGAACTCAAAGATACAGTCACCAATAGAGTAAATAAAGAAATAGATAAAGCGAAAACTAAAGCTCAAGATGCTGCCAATAAAGCAATGGATAGCCTAAAAAACAAGATGAAAGAGGAAGCAAATATGCGTCTCGATTCACTAGCCAAAAAAGTAATATCTGATAGTCTCAAGCAAAAAGCAAAAGACGTAATCAATAAAGAAACTAACGGAGGTGTAGATAAAATAAAAGATAAAATCAAGGACTTCAATCCGTTCAAGAAGAAGGGAAATTAGATGGATTTGCTTTTGATATTCTAGTATTTATTTGTGGTTTTAATAGTTTAGATGTGTAAATGTGTAAATGTTTAAGAGAGCATTAAAATTGAATTTATGTGTAGCCTGTAGGGTCAAGTCACAGACTTTGCATCATAAAAGCATAAGTTCATATTTCTCTTAGCATAGTGACATTGAAATATTATAACGCTATAGATTGAATCATGTTGAAGTTTGACAGGTTTTGAAAGGCCAATAAGGCGATTCGGCAGATTAAACATTTCAAACAATTCAAATAATTCCACAATTCAATCAGTTCAGTCAGTTCGACAATTAAATTAGTTTAAACAATTTTAAAAATAATTTTCTTAAAAAGCTAATATATTTTATTAATTTTAGACATTTGTTCGATTTTACTAATTGCTCTTGATGAGAGCTAAAAATATTTTAATGTCCACATACAAAGATATCAAGAGAATCACTACTCACGTATTGCAAGAAATGAAAGATCGCGGAGAAAAAATATCCATGCTGACCGCTTATGATTACAGTATAGCTAAAATATTGGATGCCGCGGGAATAGATATATTATTAGTAGGTGATTCAGCTTCCAATGTGATGGCAGGGCATCAGACTACCCTTCCGATCACATTAGATCAGATGATCTATCATGCACAGTCAGTAATCAGAGGTGTTGAGCGTGCGTTTGTAGTGGTGGATTTGCCATTCGGGTCATATCAAGGCAATAGTACCAAAGCACTGAACTCTGCCATATCTATAATGAAGGAAGCAGGTGCACATGCCGTGAAGCTAGAAGGAGGTGTCGAGATAGAAGACTCCATCCGTAGGATACTATCAGCAGGTGTTCCTGTGATGGGGCATTTGGGTTTAACTCCACAGAGCATCTATAAGTTCGGTACCTATTCAGTGCGAGCCAAAGAAGAGGCAGAGGCCAATCAGTTGATATCTGATGCAAAATTGCTTGAATCGTTAGGCTGTTTCAGTATCGTACTAGAAAAAATACCTGCTGACCTAGGTACTAAAGTAGCCAAGGCTGTAAATATCCCGATCATCGGTATAGGCGCAGGAGATGGTGTAGATGGTCAGGTGCTCGTGGTGCATGATTTATTAGGGCTAACAAAGGATTTTAGTCCTAGATTTTTGCGTAGATATTTAGAACTTTTTGATGTAATCAAAGGTGCAGTTGAAGAGTATATAACGGACGTGAAATCGGGTGAATTCCCTAATAAAAAAGAACAATATTAGTATTTTTTAAAGATTTAAAAGTAAATGAAAAAATATATTGCAATTGCAGCATTTTTTGTTTCTATGTTAACGGTGATCATTGGGTATGTATATATCAGACCATTTATATCTAATAATGTAAAGCTTGATGCAGAGCAAAAAGATGTTTTTATCCCTAGCAATTCATCGTTTGAGCAAGTAGTGTTTATATTAAATAATGAAAATATAATTATAGACGAGATAGGTTTTCGTAGGATCGCTGGCTTATTGAGGTACAATAAAGATAAGGTTCCGGCTGGCAAGTACACCATCAATAATGGATGGAGTAATCGTCAACTGATTACTAAACTTAGATCAGGAAATCAAGATCCGAGTAATATTGTAATCAATAATATCAGGCAAATTAGTGATCTCGCAGGCAAAGCTTCAAGAAACCTAGAAGCCGATTCTTTAGCATTTTTAGAGTATTTGCTAGATCCAAAAGTTGCCGAACAATATGGTTTTACGACTGAGAACTTCTTATGTATGTTTGTACCTAATACGTATGAAATGTTCTGGACTGCAACTCCTGAAAAGTTTGTCAAAAGAATGAAAAGGGAATACGATATTTTTTGGACGGAAGAGCGATTAGCCAAAATAAAATCAAAAAACCTAGATCAAAAGCAGGCTTATATCGTAGCTTCTATCGTTGAGAAAGAAAGTAATTATACACCTGAACGTCCTACTATTGCAGGTGTTTACCTTAATCGTTTGGATACAGGACAAAAGCTCCAAGCAGACCCAACTGTAGTATATGCTATGGGAGATTTTACGATCCAAAGAGTGTTAAATGTTCATTTGTTTTATGATTCGCCTTATAATACTTATCTGAATACAGGCTTGCCACCTGGTCCTATATGTATGCCTTCATTGTCAAGTTTAGAAGCGGTTTTGAATGCAGACGCACATGATTATATGTTTTTTTGTGCAAAAGCTGATAATAGCGCAACCCATGCTTTTGCTGTCACATATACAGAACATTTAAAAAATGCAGCAGCTTTTGCTAATTGGCTCAATAAGCAAAACATCAGATAATCTTGGACAACATAGATATAGCAAACAACCTATTGATAGAAACGCAGAGCCTTGGGCCAATAGCAAGTTTTGTACTTATAAATCAGTCGGAGTCAGTCATCATCGAGCATTGTGAGCACTATCAAAAAAGGTCTTATCGAAATAGGTACAAAATCAACACCTCTAATGGTTACCAAATGCTATCGATACCACTCGCAAAAGGAAAAAATAGCCAGCTTCCTATCTCAGATGTAAAGATTGCCTATAACGAAAACTGGATATATACTCACCTACAAGCGATCAGAAGTGCTTATGGTAGAAGTCCATATTTTGAATATTATTACGACGATATAACTCAACTCATGAACAAACGCTTTGATTATCTATGGGATTTTAATCTTTCGTTTTTAGAATATTTTATTAATAAATTAAAAATAAAAATCCATCTGAAAAATACCACAACTTATGAGCATAAATACAATAACCTCAAAGATCTACGCTTTGCTTTTAACTGGGATCAATATAATATAAGCCAATATACGCCTGTTTGGGCTCACGAATGCGATATCCCTTCTGACGTAAGTGTACTGGATCTCTTGTTTTGTACTGGACCAGAAGCTAAGCTTTACCTAAATAACTATAATACACTAGTAAACAATAAAATATACTGATAAATCAAAGTAAAACACTAAACGAAATGAAAGCATTAAATCAAGCAGTAGAAGAGTTAAGAACACATATAGAAAATCATGCTACACTTGCTCTTAAGGTCTCGTCGTCGGACATAGGCTGGCACATAGATCATTGTTTGATAATCATAAGTTCTGTCATATTAGCAATAAGAGACTCAGACACAAGTAGATATAAGCCTACTTTCAGTTTTAAAAAACTATTAGTACTCGGCGTAGGTTTTATACCTAGAGGTAAAGTCAGAGCCCCAGAGTCAGTACGTCCTACAATGTATGATGACATAAGTCTAAGGGAGAAAACGGAAAGCGTAAAAAATATGTTAACTACATTGGATCACCTCACTGAAAATCAATACTTTAAACATCCTATTCTAGGACATATAAATCTCAAATATACAAAACGCTTCTTAGAATTGCACACCCATCATAACCTAAAGATCATCAATGATATACTTGAGAAGTAACCTTAGCTAGATAGTCTTTTACTATCCCGCTTGTTAGATTGCTCAAATAAATATCTATATTTAATTAAATATTTATCTATATTTAACTACTTTTGCGCTAGCATTTTACACATATAGATCATCTACCTTCCATATCATGGCTAAACCAACACCAAAGGCAAAATTTAGTACCAATACCAAACAAGCGCCTCAAGCTCAAACTAATGTGTCGAAGCAAGTAATCGCTCGGCCTTGGTATATATTGTGGCTAGTAATAATCATAACGATCGTTAGTTTTAGTAGTTCTATCGACAATGAGTTTGTGAACTGGGATGATGATCGTAATTTTTATGAAAATCCGCTGGTCAGAGATATAAATAGTAATAATTTCTGGAAAAATACTTCACAAATCTTCCAATCAGGTGTCATCGGCAACTATAATCCCTTGACTACATGGACATTTGCGATTGAGAAAATGGTTTGGGGGCTTGATAAACCTATGTATTGGCATGTAGATAACTTGGTACTGCATTTGATAGCTGTATCACTGGTCTTTTATATAGTAATCTTGCTAGGTCTCGGGTGGCAAGGTGCTGCGTTAGTCGCATTACTTTTTGGGATTCATCCCATGCGCGTAGAGTCCGTTGCTTGGGTTACTGAGCGCAAAGATGTTCTCTTCGGAGTGTTTTATCTAACAGCCATGTACCAATATATCAAGCTAAAAATAGATGCTAAGCGTATTAGGTGGTTTTATCTTACATTATTTTTTGTGTTGTCGCTTTTCAGCAAAATCCAAGCAGTTTCATTTCCATTGACCATGATGGCGATAGACTACTATATGGACCATAAATGGACATTCAAAACCATCGTTAATAAAATTCCGTTCTTTGCTCTTTCATTGGTATTCGGTATCGTGGGCATTTATATGTTAAAGGATTTCGGTTCATTGTCCAGTGCTGCGGACACGGTTCAATTCAGTTTTATACAACGACTTTTCCTAGGTGCATTTAGTTTTATAGTTTATCTCGTCAAGTTTATAATTCCTTACGAAATGGCGCCCTTATATCCTTATCCTGCTACTTTTCCCAATTATTACTATCCTGCTATTCTAGCCGGACCAGTAGTGCTCTACGTGTTATATTATACTTACGTCAAGGAAAAGAAATCTTTGTTTTTTGGTTTAATTTTCTTTATAGTCAACATCGTATTTTTGCTTCAGATTTTGGGTGCGGGACAAGGATATTTAGCAGACAGATTTACATATATTGCATATTTTGGGCTGTTTTTTATAGTGGGCTATTACTTTGATCAATGGCTTACTAACCGAAAAGATAAGACTACCCTACTTTATAGTATATCTGGAGTGTATTTGATGCTATTGATGTTTATGACATTCCAGCAAAATAAAATATGGCAAAATAGTGGAACACTTTGGTCTCATGTACTAGAATACACCAAAGAAACGACACTCCCTTATGGTAATCGAGCAAACTACTACCGTGATAAAGGTATGTACAAAGAAGCTCTCAGTGACTACAATACGGCTATAGCCATGAAAGACGAACAACCTCAAGCATACAACAGTCGGGCAAAACTGTTTTTTACACTAGCGAAAAGTCGGGATACCCTGCTGCTGGCATTGCGTGATTATAACAAAGCTATAGAATACGAGCCAAAAGATGGAGAGTTCAGGGTCAATCGTGGTGCCACTTATGCAAGATTAGAGGATTATGATAATGCCCTCAAGGACTTTACTGAAGGTCTAGCCCTAAAACCAGATCACGAAGTAGGCTATCTCAACAGATCAATCATCTACCAAGCAGTAGGAAATCTAGAAGCATCGGTCAAAGACATCGACAGCTATCTGGCACTCAATCCTAACAATGCAGATATTTGGTATGAAAAAGGAAGAGCGCTCAGACTGCTTGAACGACCACAAGAAGCTATAGCTGCATACAATCAAGCAGTCAAGTTTAACAATAACAATACTGGACTTTACTATTATGAAAGGTCTAGGACTTACTTCGGGCTAGGAGATATGCCCAATGCTCGTGCTGACTATCAAAAGTCATTGCAATACAACTTCAAGGCTACTGATCCTGCTTATCCATCACAATTAGGTTTATAAATGATATATAAATTAAAATCACAATATTTTTGTCTATCGACTGAAGAAAGAGCCAATGTAACTACTCATGGATTGGGCCTTATATTGGGACTTATCAGTTTGACGTTACTACTTTATGCTTGTTGGACAGGTTTACAAAGATTTGGTGTATTAGTTATTCATCTAGGTGCCATCTTTATGCTTCTAAGCTCGACAACTTATCATTATCATACAGAAGTGAATAAGAAGTATTTTTGGAAAATCGTGGATCATATCTCGATATTTGTGTTAATCAGCTGTAGCTATACGCCGTTTATCATACTCTATATGCCCACGGCTGAAGGTATGAATTATTTATTATTAAACTGGACGATTGCGGCTTTAGGCATTCTGTTTAAGCTAATATTTAAAGACAAATATGAGATTTTTTCTGTCATATTTTATGTTTCATTGGGTTGGATGGTTCTTGGATTTATCAGCACTATTTATGAGGCCATGCCTGCGAGCGGTTTTATGTTGTTGATCATTGGAGGAGTTTGTTACACCATCGGCGTGGTGTTTTATCTACTAAACCGCATAAAGTACAATCACGCTATCTGGCATGTCTTAGTATTGCTTGGGCTAGTATCTCACATTACATCTTTATATATTAGTAGCTGTTATTTTTAGCTTACGCAAAAAATAGTGGCCGAGATCAAAGCTAAAGATCTTTATTATAAATTATATTTTCATACCTTTGCTTTTGGATTTATATTTGCATTTCAAATATAATAGAATCAAATCCACTCACATATTGGATTTTAATAACGCCAAATCCAACCAGATAATTTTATACATTTTTATCATTTTATAGTCCTAATTCTCACTAAATAAATTTCGTAATGCAATTTTATAAAACTGTTTATTTTTTAATTTTCTCTATTATAATTTTTCAAAGCTGTAAAGATACATCGATACCCTACTACAAGATAGAAGGACCTACAATGGGGACAAAATATCATATCACAGCACAAACTGATAATCCAAAGAAACTACAACAAGAAGTAGATTCGATACTCAATGATTTTAACAACTCTATGTCCGCCTACATAGATAGTAGCACTTTGTCTATGTTTAATGCATCAGAAAATATATTTTGTTATGATACAAAAGTAGATCCATATTTTGAACCTATATTTTTGAAATCTAAAGAAATATATGCTAAGACAAATGGTGCTTTTAACCCTTCGATCGCTCCTCTAGTCAACTATTATGGTTTTGGGTACAAAGAAAAAAAGAAATTGGCGGTGATGGATACTTCCAAGATCAGAGAAATATTGAAGTTGCTAGTTTTCAATACTTTAAAGCTAGAAAAGTACGAAAATGGAAAAATATGTATCCTCAAACCTAATAAAGCTGTGATGTTGGACTTCAATTCTTTGTCGCCTGGATTTGTTTGCGATGTGCTGGCTAAGTATTTTGAGCAGACAAATATCAAAAACTTTATGATAGATGTCAGTGGCGAAATCCGTACACTTGGCGTCAATGATCGTAAGCAGCCGTGGGTTATAGGCATCAATAAACCTATAGAAAATGCCGCTGAGACAGATGTAGAATTGCCCCTCGAACTAGCCAATAAGTCTATGGCAACGAGTGGCAACTATAGAAATACTTATGAGTCCAAAGGTCAGAAATTTGCTCATATCATCAATCCATTCACAGGTATGAGTCAACCTACTGATATATTGAGTGCAACTGTAATAGCCGACGACTGCGTAGATGCAGATGCGTATGCGACAGCCTTCATGGTACTAGGACTCGAAAAATCATTAGAACTGGTAGAACAACTTAATGGTATAGAAGCTTGTTTCATTTACGATAATGAAGGCGACGGTATATTTGAGTTTAAAATAAGTTCGGGCTTCGCAAAGTATTATTTACACAATGAACAAAAGTAGTCACACAACTACTTTTTCTATCTACAAACATTAGAAATAATTTTAAATAAATCAATATTGGAAAATCCATTTATACTTACTAGACCGATTGTGTTTTTTGACTTAGAGACGACAGGTGTCAACATCATGAAAGACAAAATCATTCAGATCGCAATGATTAAGTACGAGCAGGGCCAAACAGAACCGACGGAACTCAATCTATATGTAAATCCAGAGATGCTGATTCCTGCTGATTCGACTGCGATTCATGGGATCACTGATGAGATGGTAAAGGATAAGCCACCATTCAGAGACTTACACCAACAATTGATCACATTTATAGGCGAAGCAGATCTTTCCGGTTTCAATTCCAATAGGTTTGATGTACCATTATTGATAGAAGAGTTTTATCGTGCAGGTCATCAGTTTGATATATCTAAAAGAAAATTGATAGATGTACAGCGGATTTTCCACAAGATGGAACCCA
>Ga0105045_10000168_pt1 | contig 40397 bp, 36 predicted proteins | sample MAT02_FD_78089 | JGI IMG/M metagenome (GOLD analysis project Ga0105045, IMG submission 78089) | Freshwater microbial communities from Lake Fryxell liftoff mats and glacier meltwater in Antarctica - MAT-02 (megahit assembly) | ecosystem: Environmental > Aquatic > Freshwater > Ice > Liftoff...
ACCGATCACGGTGGCGCACATTCACAACGGCGCCTTTGGAACCAACGGCCCGGTGGTCATTGATATTCGCAGCCTGATCATCACCTCGCCCGACCTGAGGGCTGGCTCGATCATGAACGCGATGGTGAACGTGACGCCAGCGCAGGCAACGGTCCTGTTGTCGGGGAACGGGTACTTCAACATTCATACCTCGGTCAACCCTGGCGGTGAGATTCGCGGCCAGATCAACGTGGTGCCTGAGCCGAGTACGTATCTCCTGATGGCGACCGGACTTGGTGGCGTGTTGGTTGTGGCGCGCCGCCGCCGCGTTCGCTGACCTCTCAGTCGCTGATCGATTGACGACATTCCTGCGGGGGTACCGGCCGTTGCTGGTACCCCTTCAGCGTTTTCGATGAGAGCGGAGGCGCGGCATGGTCCTTCGCGTGTTCTGCAGCGTGGACGGTGAGAATGGCACGTACGCCCGCCGGATCCGCAGCGCCTCATGCATCGCCGAGTTCGTGCCCGATGCGAGTGAGCCTGCACACTGGTTCGACACGGGGCGGTGCTACGGGCGATGCGCGTTGCAGTGCGTGACACGCGAGATCCGGACCGCGATGATCAGCCAGCCGATGGAGGTCGCCAGCGTGAGGCCTCAGCTCGCCGTGCATCTGGGGCTCGGGGCGGTCGGTCCTGATCTGGTGGTGAGATTCGGGTACGGTCCACGCATGCCGCAGTCGCTGCGCCGTCCTGTCGACTCGGCCGTCGACCACGAGTCCACCGCCGAGTCCCGTGCCGACGGTGAGGAAGGCGAGGATGGCGTGGTCGCGGCCCGCTTCATGTGTGGCCTCGGGGATCGGCAGCGCGCCGCCGCCGAGACGGGGTGCGGCAACATGAACGGAATCCACCTTGGCGCCACGGTCCATCGTGTGCTCAGGTCTCGCGGCCATCGTGCTGGCATGGCGGTGTAGAATGCAACATGCCGTCACGCCCCACTGCCCTCGTCACCGGTGCCTCGCGTGGCATCGGCCGCGCCATCGCCCTCGCGCTGGCCCCGTCGCATGATCTCATCCTCACTGCGCGCACCACCAGCGCGCTCGACGCCGTCGCGGCTGAGGCCACCGTACTCGGCACAGCGGTGCGCACCATCCCGTGTGACGTCGCCGATCCTGCCGCAGTAGCGTCCGCTCTTGCGGGTATCGACTGCGACGTGCTCGTGAACAACGCCGGTGTCGCAAGCATGAAGCCGTTCCTGTCGCTCACACCAGCGGAATGGCACGCGATGGTCGACGTGAACATCAATGCACTCTATCACGTCACCCGCGCGGTGCTGCCCGGGATGGTGCAGCGTCAGCGTGGACACGTCATCACCATCGGCTCGACCGCAGGTCGCAACACCTTTCCCGGCGGGACGTGCTACGCCGGCACCAAGCACTTCGTGATGGGCTTCAGCGAATCGCTGATGCTGGAGGTGCGCGACGCCGGGGTGAAGGTCAGCGTGGTGATGCCGGGCAGCGTCGAGACCGATCTGTTCCCGACGGGCACCGACACGAGCTGGATGTGCACGCCGGACGACATCGGCACCGCCGTGCGCCACCTGGTGGACACGCCGCCGCACACGTTGCAGTTCATCGTGGAGGTGCGACCGCTGTCGCCCAAGCGGCGACGCGACGGCGGTGTGCGGGGGTGACGAACAGGGCGGAGCATCGCACGGCCGGCGCTGCGACGCTGACGAGGCTCGCACGGCGAGGCGCCTGGACTGCAGCGTGTGCGCTGGGACTCGCTGGTTGCGTCGAGGCGTTCCCGCGCCCTCCGGCCGTGACGCCGGCGCCTCAGCTCGACCCGACGGTCTTCTTCGCTGGCGCCACGCGGGGTGACGGCCGGCTGGACGTCCGCATCGGCACGGATCGCACGCTGCGGGTAGCCGGCAGCGGCCGGATGGAGCCCGATGGACGCTTTCGGCTGGGCCAGACGATCACCAGCAGCGACGGCAGCGTCCAGCGGCGCACGTGGTTCATGCAGCGAGCGCCGGGCGATGGCGTCACCGCGACGCTGAGCGATGCTCGCGGCGCGGTGACGGGCACCGTGCGCGGCTCGCTGTTCCACCTGCGCTACCTGATGCGCCATCCGGCCGTCTACATGGAGCAGTGGATGTATCTGCTGCCGGACGGACGCACGGTGACCAACCACGCTCAGGTGACGATCCTCGGCGTGCCCTGGGCGCGGGTGCAGGAGACGATCACGCGATCCGAACATCCGGAGTGACCGTCGCGGCTGGAGCACGGTCGCAGGCAGCGACCTGAGCCGGACGCGGTTCCCGTGAGCCGCGGTAATGGCCGCCGTGACCCGCGCGATCTCACAGCCCAGCGCCGCAGCGCCGGCAGAAGCGCGCATCCGCCGCATGACCCTCGAGCGCACAGGTCGCGCACGATTGCGTGCTCACCGCCGGCGGCTGCCCACCGCGCGTCAGTTCGGCCGTGACGATGCCCGTCGGCACCGCGATGATGCCGTAGCCGAGGACCATCACCAGCGACGCAATTGCCTGCCCGAGCGGTGTTTGCGGCGCGATGTCGCCGTAGCCCACCGTGGTCAGCGTCACGATCGCCCAGTACATGCTGACGGGGAGGCTGGTGAACCCGTGCGCCGGTCCCTCGATCACGTACATCGCCGCGCCCGTGATCACCACGACCGTGACCACGGCGAGCAGGAACACCCCGATCTTCCGTCCGCTCTGCCGCAACGCATCGCCAAGCAGTCGCGCCTCTTCCAGATAGCGCACGAGCTTGAGCACCCGGAAGATCCGCAGCAGACGCAGCACGCGCACCACCATCAGGACGCTCGCACCAGGGACCAACAGGCTCAGCCAGGTCGGAAGGATCGCGACGAGATCGACGATTCCGAAGAAGCTGCCGGCATAGGCGGTCGGCCGGCGCACGGCGAGCAGGCGCAGCACGTACTCGACCGAGAAGGCGATGGTGAGCGCCCACTCGCCGTATCGCAGCAGTGCATACGTGCCGGTGGCAAGGCCGGGCACGGTCTCCAGCGCGACGATCACCACGCTGAGCGCGATCAGCACGATGAGGACGATGTCGAAGGCACGCCCTGCCGGGGTATCCGCCTCGAAGACGACCGTGTGAAGCCGGTGGCGCCAGCCGAAGCCGTCGGGCTGTTCGGGCATCGGATGTGGCGGCACGTTCTGGCGATCAGGCACCTCTCTCCCCCGTGTGACGAATGCGCGGCTCGGTCTTCCATCCACCGACGCAGTCAGCATGACGCAGGATGTGCACCCCGCTCGCAGGTGGTGTGACGGCTGGACCGACCGATCGTCTCATGGATGAGTACGCTGTGCAGGACCCGCAGCACCACGCGGTACCCCACCCGGGCCGGCGTGGATCAGCAGGACCGGCAGGTCGGGACGAGCGCAGCGACAACGAGAGTCGTGCGGAAGGGCGGGTGGGCCTGGAAGCACGTACAGCCCCCGGTGAGCGACGGCTTGCCGGGGGCACCCTCGTGTCTATCCCAGTCCTGCATGGGGGATACATTCATTTCATGACGATTGCGTATCCCCGCGTGGCGTATCAGGGCATTCCAGGCGCCTTCAGCGAAGACGCCATCCGTGCGCTCTGGGGAGAGCACACGGTGCCTGTTCCCTGTGAGTCGTTCGAGGCCACCCTCGCGGCGGTGCGTGACGGTGCCGCCGACGGGGCGGTCCTCCCGGTCGAGAACATGGTCGTCGGGCCGATCCAGTCTGCCCTCGACGTGCTCGATGACCTGAGCGTCGGCATGCACATCGGCGGCACCACCGACGTCATCGTGATGCACGCCCTGCTGGGTCGGCCGGGCGCCACGATCGAGCGCCTGGCCTGCGTCACCAGCCATCCGGTGGCCCTCGCGCAATGCCGACGCTTCCTCATGGCACTCGGCATCCGTATCGAGCCGTTCTTCGACACGGCCGGCGCTGCCCGCATGGTCAGCGAACAGCAGGACGACACGATCGCCGCCGTGGCCAGCCGCACTGCGGGGGAGCGGTACGGGCTGACGATCCTGTCTGACGCGATTCAGGACGAGCCGGACAACTGGACGCGGTTCGTGCGAATCGAGGCGAGCCGGTAGCGACAGCGCGGTTCATCGCTCGTCCGGTATCGTCGAGCCTCACCTGGACGTCGACGCACGCAGCGGTGCGGTGAGTCTCGCGCTCGGGCCGGTCACGCAGCGCGTTTCGGCTGGCGACGGTGATGCTTTCGACTGTTGCCGAAGCCGGCGCGCGTGGGTGGACGTTCAGGGGGTCGACACGCGCTACTCGCGCTGCGTCGAGTCGCCGGACCGGCGCTCCCCGCCATGGGCGCCACCGTGATTCCCTGCACGCCAGCGCGCCTCCATCTTCCGCCGCGACTCGGCAAACCTGACCCGCTGCGCCGGCGTCAGCACCGAATCCATCGAGGCCCGCATCTGCAGGCGCAGCGAGTCCAGCTGCGGTCCCACGTGGGCGCGCAGCGAATCCAGCTGCAGCTCGCGGTGCATGAAGATCCCCGAGACCGCCGCCGACTGCTGCGTCGTGAGCGACAGGTCGTCGCTGATGCGCTTCACGATGCGCGTGCGCATGCGGTTGCGCACGGCGGTGTCCACCGGCTCCGTCATGATGCCGAACGGCCCGCCGCCGCCACGTGCCGTTCGGGCGGGCATGTGCCGGGCCAGCAGCGTGCGATCGATGGCGATGCCGCCGGCGACGCCCACGCCCAGCACGGCCAGCACCGTCAACACCGCCATCACGCGCGAGCGGGGGGTGGTCATCGCGAGTCGGCGTCGGTGCCGACCGTCGACACCGCATCGCTGCCGATCAGGTGCTGCGCCAACCCGCTGCTCCCCTCGGATTCGAGGGCGCTCAGCAGTGCGCCCGGATCGCTGTCGCGCAGATCGGAGTCGGCGTACGTCGCGAGCTGCAGCTGCGACAGGAAGACGCCGGCCACCAGTGCCGCCGCGGCGGCCAGGGGCACCGCCACGCGCACCCAGGCGGCCAGCGTGTCGGCGAGGGACGTGCGCGCGTCGCGGCGGCGCGCCGCCAGCGGAAAGGCGGCACGAGCCATGATGCGGGCCTCGAGGTCACTGCCGAGCGACAGGGACGCCGCGCGATCCGCGCGACGCAGCAGCGCGTCGAGCGACGGGTCCGGGATGTCGTGCTGCAGGTCGTCCATCGGGCGGTCGGTCATTCCTCGTCTCCATCGTCAAGCCAGGACTGCAACTGCCGGCGCAGCGCCTTGCGTGCCTCGTGCAGATGCCACCGCGCCGTCCCCGCTGGAATCTCCAGCACCTGGGCGGCTTCCGTCGGCGTGAACTCCTCGAACGTCACCAACTCGATCAACTGCCGCTGCACCGGTGGCAGCGTGGCGAGCGCCACATCCACCTCGTCCCGCAGCGCGCTCACCGACGCAAACTCGGCCGGCGTCTCACCCGCGCTCTCCTCCCGGTCCGAGAGTTCGTCCGTCTCACGGCGGCGGGCCGACCGCTGCCGGTTGATCGCCGTCGTGGCCACGATCCGGAAGAACCACGGCCCGAACGATCGCGACGGGTCGCACTGTTCGATCCGTTCCAGCGCCCGCAGAAAGGCATCCTGCACCGCGTCCTCTGCCTCCTCCCGGTGTCGCAGAATGCGCCAGGCGATCCGGAACCCGCGCGGCAAATGCCGCTGCACGAGCAGTGCATACGCCTGGGTATCGCCCTGCTGCACCCGCACCACCAGTTCCGGCTCATCATCATGGCTGGCCGGAGGTCCAGCGCCAACTCCAGCCCAGGTCATGAGGCCACGGGTGAGCGCCAGGGTGACGCGATCGGGAAGGGAAGGGCTGCGCGCACTTTGCGTCCCTGTGGAGAGGTACACGGGGTCGCGCGGTCGCGTTGGCTGCCACTCGTGCCCGTCGGTCGCGACACGCCGGGCCGACGGCGGGTCAGTGCACGTCCCGTCGCCTGGCGCCTCTCCCACCGCACTGCCGCGTCGCACCCGGTCGGGTCGGCCCACGCTGGCAGCTCACGAACGGGAGGCGTCATGTCGTACAGAATAGTCGCGCTGGTCGCAGTCCTCGCGGGGTGCAGCCGCGACGCAGGCTTGGCGGCCGCTGATGTCGAGGCTGCCGCGATGCGCGGCGAGGCAGCGGTCGAGCAGGCGGCCGCGATGCCCGTGACGATGGCCGCGAACGCCCCGTCCGACGACCGCAGCACTCCGGGCGCCCCACCCGCCGGCGGCACTGCCGACGCGCTCGCGAAACGGATGATCGTCCGCAGCGCGCGGCTCACCCTCCAGGTGGCCGACGTGCGCCGAGGTCTGGAACAGGTCGGCACGCTCGCCAGCGACCTCCACGGCTTCCTCGGTGATTCGCGCCGCTGGAGCGAGGGCGGAAGCGACCGCGCCACCCTCACCTTGCGCGTTCCCGCGACATCGCTCGACGCAGCGCTGGGCCGGCTGCGCCGCCTGGCCGTGCGCGTCGACGACGAGGCGCTGGGTGGCGAGGACGTCACGGCACAGGCAGTGGACCTGGGCGCGCAGCTCACGAACCTCCGCGCCACCGAGACCGAGCTGCGGGCGCTGCTGGTGACCGTGCGCCAGCGCACCCAGAAGGCGAGCGACGTGCTGGAGGTGCATGCCGAGCTGTCCCGCATCCGCGGCGAGATCGAACGGCACGCGGCGCAGCTGCAGTCGCTGCGCCAGCTCGCGGCGATGGCGACGATCACGATCGACATGCGGCCGGATGCCGTCACCGTCCCGGTGGTGACCGAGGGATGGCAGCCGCGAGCCGTGCTCCATGCCGCCACCCGTGCGCTGCTGGGTACGGGGCGGATGGTGGCGGATGGGCTGATCTGGGCGGTGGTGGTGGGTGTGCCGCTGCTGGTGCTGGTGCTGGCGGCGGGGCTGGTGGTGCGCCCGCTGCTCCGCCGCCTGCGCCGTCGCGGATCGGCGAGCACACCAGCCGCGCTGGCCGGCTGAGGCTCGGCCGGAACGCCCCGTCGCCGGTCACGCCCTGGCTGCGTGCACGGTGCGAACCGGCTCAGCAGAGACATTGGCAGAAACAGACATCCGGTCTTCGGTGTTACGATTGCGGTGAGGCGCGCAGACGGCGCGCCCCGTACCCCGCCACTGGAGTGTCCGTGTCGTTGCGCCGCTTGCCCGTCTACATCCTTGCCGACGTCTCCGGCTCCATGCGCGGTACCCCCGTCGAGAGCGTGAAGGCCGGTATCCGTCAGCTGCACCGCGACCTGCTCACCGACCCGCAGGCGATCGAGAGCGCGTACCTCAGCGTCATCACCTTTGCCGACGTGGCGATCCAGGTGGTGCCGCTGACGGAAGTGAGCGGCTTCATCCCGCCGGAGATGGAAGCCAACGGGCAGACCAACTACGGCGACGCGCTCCGCGTGCTGATCGAGTGCTTCGAAATGGAGGTGGTGCGCACCACGGCCGATCAGAAGGGCGACTGGCGTCCGCTGGTCTTCATCCTCTCCGACGGCGCGCCGACCGACACCGGCTGGACCGAGTACGCCCGCCAGCTCCGCGAGCGCCGTCCCGCCAACATCATTGCCGTGGCCTGCGGTGACCACGCCGACATCAGCGCGCTGCGGGAGACCACCGAGACGGTGATCCAGATGCGCGACATGTCTCCCGATGCCTTCCGCGCCTTCTTCAAGTTCGTCTCGGCCAGCGTCAAGACGACCAGCGCCAAGGTGGGCTCGGTGGGCGAGGGGGGCGGCATCACGCTGCCGCCGCCGCCGCCCGGCATCACGATCATTCCCTGACGTGTGAGCGATCTGCCCGAACTGCCGGTGCCGGTCCCGGAGGCGTCGCCCGTGCCGGCAATGGTGCCGGCAATGGTGCCGGCAATGGTGTCGGCAACGGTGTCGGCCGAGGAGCCCGTGGTCCCCGCGACGTGGACGGCGCGCGACGCCGACGTGTCATGGTGTCCTGCGTCGCTGCGCGAGGCGCTCGACGCCGGCTTCGTCCTGGCTGCCGGCGCCGAGCCACGCACGATCGACGCGCGTGCGGCCGGGTGGCAGGTGACGGGCGCCGGCGTGCGCGGCCGCTCGCATGCACACCGCGGCGAGCATCGCGATGACGCACTGGCCATCGCCAGCCGCGATGACGTGCTGGTGCTGGCCGTGGCCGATGGTGCCGGGTCGAGTGCCCTGAGTCGTATCGGCGCGGCCGTCACGGCGCAGTTCGCGGTCGAGAACACGCTCACCCGCCTCGCCGCCGCCACCGACGGCACGTCGCTCTCGCAACTCGGCACCGCGATGGCCTATGCGGTGCACGATGCGGCGCTGCGCCTGCACGAACTGGCTGGGCTGGCCGCATGCGCGCCCACGGCGCTCCGCACCACCGTCATCATCGCCGCGATCATGGGCGAGACCATGCTCGTCTCGCAGGTGGGAGACGGCGCGGTGCTGGTGCAGCGGCGTGACGGCGGCGTCGTGCGCGTGGGTGCCACGCGTGAGACGGCGTGGGCCGGTGAAGTCACGTGCTTCGTGCCCGACGCCTGCTCGATGGTGCAGGCCGCCGAGTTGCGGCAGGTGTCGCTCGCCGACGTTGCGCTCGTGGCGCTGATGACCGACGGCGTGGACGACCCCTTCCACCCGCTGGAGCAGAGTGCCGCGCAGCTCGTCGCGCAGTGGCGCGAGGGCACGCGGGATGCGATCGGCACCGCGCGGCAACCGGACGCGCCACCGGTGCTCGGCAACGTCGACGCACTGCTCCGCTGGCTGAGCTTCGAGCAGCGCGGCGAAGTGGACGATCGCACGCTGCTGCTGGCCTGGCGGTGACGGCCATTTCGGTGACAGTGCACACGACAGACGGGCGTACGCTCCAGCTGCGCCCTGCCCCACTCGCCAGCGGAGCCGAGAAGATCGCGTTCCTCAGCGTCGACGGCCGCGACGTGGTCGCGTTCTACTTCGGCGCACTCCGCGACCGCGCGGAACGGGTCGAGCGGCTGCGGCGCATCGTGTCCAGCTACGATCCGACGCGGGGCGCCGGTGCCGACTACTGGCGCGACGCCTTCTGCTGGCCCAACGGCGTGGTCGATGGCGCCCGCGCCGTCCCCGCCGATTTTGCGCGCGTGCACTCGCTCGCCCAGCCACCGCTCGGCGTGGTCATGCCGGTCTACCGGCCGACGTTTTTCATGCGGGACCGCTTTGGCAATCGCGTCGAGAAGGAGGTGCGCTGGTTCACGGGAAAGAAGGCGGGCGCCCTCATCCCCGACGTCGAGAAGGGCTCGCTCCTGACGCGGCTGCAGGTGTGCATGCGGCTCGCGCGTGCGGTACGGCGTCTGCATTTCGCCGGGCTCGCCCACAGCGACCTCTCCAACCGCAACGTGCTCGTGGATCTGCGCGGCGGCGATGCCTGCGTGATCGACATCGACGCGCTGGTGGTGCCGGGGCTCGCGCCGCCGACCGTCCTCGGCACGCCGGGTTACATGGCGCCGGAGGTCGTGTCGGGGCGCACGCTGCCCAGCATCGAGACGGACCGGCACGCGCTGGCCGTGCTGTTCTACGAGATCCTGCTGCAGCGCCACCCGTTACGCGGCACGCTGGTGCACAGCACCCGCAGCGCCGAAGAGGATGAGCAGCTGTCGATGGGGACGAAGGCGCTGTTCGTCGAGCATCGGAGCGATCGCCGCAACCGTGCCGAGTCGCCCATCACCGTGCCGGTGGAGGCGCTGGGGCCGCACCTCGCGCCGCTGATGCGCCGCACTTTCGAAGAGGGCCTGCATACTCCCGCGCGTCGCCCCGATGCGGTGGAGTGGGAAGAGGCGCTCTATCGTACGCTGGAGCGCATCATGCCCACGCCCTCGTCGCGCGGGTGGCTGATCGTGCCGGAGCAGGGCGCGCTGCAGGATCCGTGGAGCGGCGAACGGGTGCACCGTGCCGTGCCACTGCTCCGCTCAGGACGTGGCGAGGGCGATACATGGCGCGACGATGGGATCACGACGGCGCTCTTTCATCATCGCACGCTGCATCAGTGGCATCTCGATGCCGATGTGCGACCGCGCGAGTCGGTGTCACGGGAGGCGGTGGGCTACGTGGCCCATCACGACGGGGCGTGGTGGCTGGTGAATCTCACCGACCGTCGCTGGCGCGCGGGGGACGGTGCGGAGATTGCGCGCAATGCGCCGGTGCAGCTCAGCGACGGTCTCGAACTGGCCGTGGCACCTCGCGCCGATGGTGGCGCCGGCCGCACCTGGCGCATCGCGCTGCGGGCACCGTAATGGCGCGGCCGATCGACATGCGCACCGGCCTCGCTGCCGCACTGCGTCGCCTGGTGCGCGACCCGACCGAGTGGCCGATGCGCGACCGCCGTCGGTTCCGCAATCTGCTGCTCGACGCCGTCACCAGCGACGCCATGCCGCTGGCCGAGCTGCTGCTGCGCGCGTTCGACGACGACCTGCTGCGCGTCTTTCCCGATCGCAAAGCGCCACGTGCGGCGTGGGACGGCGCCACCGCGCGCCTCGCCGGCGACCTGCAGTCGCAGCGGTTCGTGGAGCCGGGGATCGCCCGATTCGTCGCCGAGGCGTGGGCGACGGCGTTGGGTCCGGACCCGGTGCCAATCTCTGCGCCGCCTGCACCACGTGCCGGCACGATCCCGAAGCTGACCACGCGCCCCGCCACCAGCACTGCGCCGCCGCTTGCCCGCGCCCGCGCCGCCGTGCCGCCGCCCAGCGCGTCCGGCACGACCGCCGCCTCGATTCGCGCCTACCGTCGCTCGAATCAGCTCATGCTCGGCATGATCGGCATCGCGACGGTGGCCCTGATCCTGATGTTGAACAGTGCCGCACGCCGCCGCGAGGCCGCGCCGGCACCAGCTACGCGCGTGAACGGCCCGATGCCTGACCCGGCACGCTTCGACGTGCAGCGTGGCACCGAGTCCGTCGTCGCGTCCGTGACTCCGGTGGCGCCAGGGACGCCCGCACCGGTGGCCGCCGGCGCACCCTCCTCCGTCTCGCCCACCGACAGCGCCGCTTCTGCAACTGCCCCCGCCCCCGCCCCCGCCCCTGCCCCGGCACCGCTGCCGGCCGAGCGAGGATCCGTGTCGATTGGCGCCGGCGTGCGTCGCACCACCGACGATGTCCTGCTCCGTACGGGTCGCGTGGTGGAAGGCCGTGTGCTGAGCGTGCGCCAGCAGAGCATCGTCATGCACGACGAGGTGACACAGCTCGATTTCGAGATCGCCAAGACTGACGTCGAGCGCGTCGTCACGCGCGACGGTCGCGTGCTCCGCTTCGGCGCCGACGACGAGACGCTGCTCGGCGACGAGGGGGACTTCTCGCCGCACTCGTTCGCGGGCCGATTGCGCGTGCGGTACACCGAACGCTGGGGCACGGGGCGCGAGGAGTGCGCGCGGGTGGCGACCGACTTCGCCCCGGGCACGCAGCTCGTCGTGCGGCATCTGCGTGGTGCGCCCATGCTGAAGCTGGAGTTTGCGGGCGGGCAGGGTTTCAACGCCGCGGTGCGGCAGGATGGTGTCTTCGAGTCGGTGACCGACGTGGCGCCGATGCGCGGGCCGCAGGGCACCTTCGTGCAGGTGCGCCTGTCGGGGCGTCTCGCACGCAGCGGCGCGCTCGACGGCGTGGTGCGGATCATTGCCGTGGGGAGCGACGGCGTCCCGCGCTGCGACCTCGCGCTCACCGTGCGCGGCGAGCGCGAGGCGACGTAGGCCGACGCCTCGCACAGCGGCAGCGCGTCGCAGCGCGTCGCGCACCGCCATGCCGGCTCAGCGGATCGTCAGCACCCCATGCATGTTGAGCGAGAGATGCGGTGCGCAGTAGAACAGATACTCGCCGCGTGGCAGCCCGCTGGTACTGATCACGTAGCTCGAGTCGTACGCCGTGACGACCGGTGCCGCCAGCTCCCTGGCGCCAATGGCGCCCAGGTTCGCGGCCAGTTGTGCGCGCGATCCCGCCGGGATGAAGCGATCGTCGAAGGAGACGTTGTGGGGAACGCCGCTGATCATGCGGAACTGCACGCCGTCCCCTTCACGCACCGTGAGGTACGACGGGACGAAGCGGAATCCTTCGTCGTCGAGCACCATGCGCACGGTGTGCACGCTGCCGCGCACGGGAAGCGCACTCTCGGCGAGCGGCGCTGCAGCGCCACGCAGGGCCGGCGTGGCGGCGGCCGGTTCCGAGCACGCGCCCAGCAGCAGCGATGCGCCGGCGAGCGCCACGAACACCATCGCCGCGCGCACGTCAGGCCGGTGGCATCGGGAACAGTCCATCCAGGGAAAGGTACCGCTCGCCGGTGTCGTAGCAGAACGTGAGCACACGCGCACCGTCGGCCATCGTCGGCAGGAGCTGCGCTACCGCCGCCAGCGAGGCGCCGCTCGATGCGCCGACGAAGATGCCTTCTTCACGCGCCACGCGTCGCGCCATCTCGAAGGCATCCTCCTCGGTCACCTGCAGTGTCCCGTCGAGTGTGGCGGTGTGCAGGTTCGTCGGGATGAAGCCGGCGCCGATGCCCTGCAGCCGATGCGGGCCCGACGCCCCGCCACTGATCACTGGCGACTTCGTCGGCTCGACGGCATACGTCTTCAGGTGCGGCATCGTCTCCTTCAGGATTTCGCTCACACCCGTGATGTGACCGCCGGTGCCCACGCCGGTGACGAGGTAGTCGAGCCCCTCGGGAAAGTCGGCGAGGATCTCGCGCGCAGTGGTGGTGCGGTGGATCGCGACGTTGGCCTCGTTGTCGAACTGGGAAGGCATCCACGCGTTCGTCGTCGCCGCCACGAGGTCGTGCGCGCGCGCGATCGCACCCTTCATCCCGAGCTCGCGCGGGGTGAGCTCGAACCCGGCCCCGTAGGCGAGCATCACGCGGCGGCGCTCGATCGACATGCTCTCCGGCATCACCAGCAGCAGGCGATAGCCTTTCACCGCCGCCACCATCGCCAGCCCGATGCCGGTGTTGCCGCTGGTAGGCTCGATGATCACCGTCCCGGGTGTGAGCAGGCCGCGCAGCTCGGCATCCTCGATCATCGCCAGGGCGATGCGGTCCTTGATGCTGCCGCCGGGGTTTGCCCGCTCCAGTTTCATCCAGACGTCCACGCGCTCGCCGAAGAGCCGGGCGAGGTGGACGTGCGGGGTGTCGCCGATGGTGCCAAGGATGGATGCAACGCGCGTCATATCTCGAACTCCAGTGGATAGTCCTCGCGGAGACGCTCATCGGGCACCGCGTGCGTGACGATCGACCCCGGAGGAACGCTGCGCGTGAGCCAGACGTTGCCGCCGATCACGCTGCCGCGCCCAATGACCGTCCGTCCGCCAAGAATCGTCGCGTTGGCATACACCGTCACGTCATCCTCGATCGTGGGATGCCGCTGCACGTTCGCGAGCGCCTTGGCCACGCGCAGCGCGCCGAGGGTCACGCCCTGGTAGAGGCGGACATCGTTGCCGATGCGCGCCGTCTCGCCGACGACGATGCCGGTGCCGTGGTCAATTGCAAACCGGTCGCCGATGGAGGCCCCGGGGTGCAGGTCCACTCCCGTCCGCTCGTGTGCCCACTCGGTGATGAGCCGCGGCAGGATCGGCACCCGGGCCTGCCAGAGCGGTCGTGCCACGCGGTGGCAGACGGTGGCGAGAAACCCCGGATAGGCGAGGAAGACCTCATCGAGGGTCTGTGCCGCCGGGTCCATGCGATGAATCGCTTCCGCATCGGCGTACAACCGGATGCGGATGTCCGGAAGCAGTCCCATCAGTTGATCGGCAATCGGTGCCGCGCGGCCCGGATCCTCGAGTAGTTCGCGCAACAGGTCCTGCAGCACCGACGCCACACTGGCATACTCGACAGCCACGCCGGGCAGGTCGCTGGCGGCATCGGGCGGGGCCGCGTGCGGGAAGAGCAGCGACTGCACGCTGCGCATCCAGTCACGCGCGGATTCGTGCAGTTGCGGGGGCATGCGATACGCGGCGCGCGCGGCCGTCAGTGTCTTCAGGAAGGCGTCGGTATCGTGTGGCACGCCGTCGAAGGTACACGATCCACCAATCTGTTTACGGATGGGTACGCTGGCCCGGCGATTGCGCTGCAGGGTGTCGTCCGATGGTCCACCGCACTCTGATCCCACGCATGTCGCAGCTCGACGAGTCGCTCCTGAGTGCCCGACTGGGCGAACTGATCGCCGACGCCCGGTTTGCAGAAGCTCTCGACCTGCTGGACCAGTGCCTGGCCGTCACCCCGGGCGACGCCTGGTTGAGCGGCATGCGGGCGCTGCTGTTGCTGGAAACGCATGATTGCGACGGCGCGCTCGTGGCGAGCGAGAAGGCCGTCCGGCTGGCGCCGACGGCGGCCTTCGCGCACTGGACGCGCGGGGTCGTCCTGCTCCGCGCGAACGATCTCGCGGCGGCGCTCCGCGCAGCGCAGCGCGCGGTGGCGCTCGACCCTGAGGAGGCAGACACCCACGTGCTGCTGGCGCGCGTTCACCTGCAGAAGGCGCAGTGGGAGTCGGCTCGTGCCGCACTCGCCGACGCCGCGGTGCAGGGAGCTGACGAAGAGGAGCTGTTGCCGCTCCGGGCCGCCATCGCGGCCGGCCGGGGACTCGACATGCGCGCCGGCGACACCTGGCGTGCCTTCGCCCGGCGCTACCCGGCCAATGCCCTCGCTCGCACCGGTCACGCCTGGACGTTGCTCGAGTCGGGTGACATCACCGGCGCGCGCTCGGAGTTCGAACAGGCGCGCGAACTGGACCCGACCAACGCCTGGGCGCTCGAGGGCCTGGCCGTGACCAGGACGCGCCTCCACCCCATCCACCGGCGCTACCTGTCGCTGGCGTGGGGCCGCCTGATGGCGCGCCGCGAGGAGACCATGCTCATCGCCGGTGGCCTCCTCGCCGCGGCGGGAGTCGCACTGCAGGCCCTCGGGCAGGGCGGCGAGGTCGCGCCGCTCCTCGCCACCGTGGCCGGTGCCGTGCTCCCGCTGCTCGACGCGTGGCGCGGCGACGCGGTGAGCCTGCACACGCTCTGAGATTCGCAAATCCGGACGCGCGTGGCGCGGAGCGCACGGCCCCGAGCACGTAGATTCCTGGGTGTTGCCTCACCCTTCGCCACGTTGCTCCCGTCATGTGTACCTCGCTCTTCCGGCCGGTGCTGCGCCGTGTGCTGTCCCTCGTCGCGTGGCTGCCTGCCGCCGCGCCGGCCGTCGCGGCGCAGATGGCCCTGCCCGTGCCGGCCGAGAGCACGGCCCGGCCGACACCGGCTCGCGCCGACTCGGCCCCGCACACCAGCTGGCGACATGACGCGCTGCTCCTCGGTGCCGGCGCAGTGGCGGCAGCGACCACCAACCAGGTCATCGGCAGTCCCGACGACTGGTCGCGGACACCGCGCGGGTATTCATGGCGTGTTGCAGACCAGTTGGGATTTGGCGCCGTGGAAGAGGTCGTGCGGATCGGCGTCACCCGCGCGCTGCCGTGGGAGCCCGACACGCGCCCGTGTCGCGCATCGGGCTCGGCCAGCACTTCGCCCGCGCGCCTGAGTTTGCTCGCGGGCGTTCGCTGCGCGGCACGCCAGACATTGCTGCTGCGCACACGCGATGGTGCGGCGCGGCCCAATGTCGCGTTCGGAACGGCGATGCTCGCGGCTGCGATCACCTCGACCGTGTGGCGTCCCGAAGCGAAGACCACCGGGGGGGCGGTGAAACTCGTCGCGCTGCGGACCTCGATCGCCTCGGTCACCACCGTGCTGTCGCAGGGACTCTTCAACTGGTACACGGCGCGGGAGCGCTAGGCCGGCAGGGCGGGCGCGGTGCGATCGCGCGGTGCATCTTCCCGCATCGCGTCGTGCTGCACCACTGTCGCACGGCGCATTGCCCCCGCTGCCACGCCTGACCACATGTCTGCCCCGCTCAACGTCGCACTCGTCGGCTATGGCTTCGTCGGCACGGTGTTCCATGCGCCGCTCATTGCGGCGACGGACGGACTGACGCTGCACAGCATCGTCTCCAGCCGGCCCGAGGCGGTGCACGCCGACTGGCCCGGCGTGCGCGTCGCAGCCGACCTGACCTCCGTGCTCGCGGACCCGGCCGTGGACCTCGTCGTGATCGCGACGCCGAACACACTGCACGCCCCGCAGGCGCACGCCGCCCTCGACGCCGGCAAGCATGTGGTGGTGGACAAGCCGTTCACCGTCTCGCTCGCCGAGGCCGTGGCAGTGCTGGCGCACGGCGAACGCGTGGACCGCGTGGTGTCGGTGTTCCAGAACCGGCGCTGGGACAGCGACTTTCTCACCCTGCGCGCCCTCATCGCCGACGGCGCCGTGGGCGAGGTGACGCAGTTCGACAGTCACTTCGACCGCTTCCGTCCCGAGGTGCGCGACCGCTGGCGCGAGCGCCCCGGCCCCGGCACCGGCCTCTGGTTCGACCTCGGTCCGCACCTCCTCGATCAGGCGACGCAGCTGTTCGGCGCACCACTCGCGATCACCGCCGACATCGCGATCCAGCGTGATGGCAGCCGCACCGACGACTGGTTTCACGTCGTGCTGCGTCATGCCCGACTGCGTGTGATCCTCCACGCCTCGGCGATGATTGCGGCCGGTGAGCCGCGCTTCGCCGTGCATGGCACGCAAGGGAGCATCGTCACGCAGGGCCTCGACAGCCAGGAGGATGCGCTCAAGGCGGGCCGCACGCCCGGTGACCTGGGCTGGGGCGCGCCGCTGTCGCCCGTGCTGGTGACCAGCGCCTCCGCCGATGGCGCGACCCACACACGTGCCGTGCCGAGTGAGCCGGGCGACTACCGGCGCTTCTACGCCGCCGTGCGCGATGCGATCCGCGGCACGGCGGCAAATCCGGTCAGCGCCGCCGATGCGTTGCTGGTGATGCACCTGCTGGAACTGGGCCGTGAGAGCAGCGACGAGCGACGCGAGGTGATGCTGCCGGCGTGACCCCGCGTCGCGGTGGCAGCGCGGTCAGGCCAGCTCGACCTGCAGTCGCTTCAGCAACGCGAGGGTCGCACGCACGCCATCGCGCTCCGGCAGCGCCGCGCCCTCGTACTCGATGCCGACCCACGACGTGAACTTCGCCGCCGTCACGATCCGCAGCATGCGACGGTAGTCGGTGCGGGTCTCGTTGCCGGCGGCGTCGAAGTCGTGCGACTTGGCGCTGACGGCCTCCGCGTAGGGCATCATCTCCGTCACCGCCACGTAGCGGTCGTAGTCGTAGAAGTTGCCGAAGTCCGGGAGAGTGCCCATCCGCGGGTGATCCACCAGCTTCATCACGCCGACCAGCCAGTCGCCGTGCGACGAGAGGCCACCGTGATTCTCGACGATGACGTTGAGACGCATCGGCGCCGCGATCTCCACCAGCCGCCGCAGGCCGTCGGCGGCAAGCCGCTGCTGCTCGTCCGGCGTACCGGTGCTCTGCGCATTGACGCGGATGGTGGCGCAGCCGAGGGTCTTCGCGGCGTCGAGCCATTTGCGGTGGCTCTCGATCGCCAGCGTGCGCTTCGCCGCATCGGGATCGCCAAGTGCCCCTTCGCCATCCACCATGATCAGGTGCTGGTACACGCCCTCGTCCTTCGCACGCCGGTTCATCTCGGCGAGATAGGCGGCGTCGCTGGCCCTGTCCCTGAAGAACGCGTTCACGTACTCGATGGCCTCGATACCGTAGTCGCGTCGTGCCACGCGGGCGAAGTCGAGGTGCTCCATCTCCTTCGCGAACAGCGCCTTGTGGAACGACCATTGCGCCAGCGAAATGCGGAACGGCGGTGCGGTCAGGTGGCGCAGCATGGACGGGGCTGCCGCTGCGGCCGCGGCGGTCTGGAGAAAGGTGCGACGTTCCATGCAGGCTCCGATCTGGTGACGTGGTCCGCGGCACCGACCTGGCACCCGGGGGCAGTGCAACGCTGCCGGACCGCGCGCGCCGGCGCAAGCGAGCTGCCGAGGCCACGCGCCGCGCGCTGGCCTGATCCTACGACCCGACGGTCTCGCCCACGGGCGTCACCACCGCCGGGAATTTCCGCACGAAGCCGATGAAATCCACCGGCACCGGCGTGATCCCCCGCCTGCCGCAGCAGCAGGTTCACCCTGCCGCGGTGGTACCGGGCGTGGAGGAACACACGGTGCAGGCTGTCGCACACGCGGCTCTCGCAGCGGATGCCGGCAGAGTTCGAGCACGCGACGATCCGGTGCGCATCGGCCTCGGTCAGCGGATCGAGGTGCAGAACGCAAGCGGGGAGCGGATACGGCGCCGTGTGCGCAGTGCGCCGGTGCCGTCACCTGAAGCATCTGTCGGGCGCCCTCGCGAATGGACCGATTCGCGAGGACTGATCTCCGTCCGTTCCTTTCCGTGCCCCTTGGCGAATTTGCGTTCTGCTGTGTAAAGCCCCAGAGCACAAACGACCTCACAGCGGCACGACGCCGTTCCGGAGCCCATACGACACGGCCTCACTCCGCGTGCGCACCTGCAGCTTTGCGAAGATGGCCTGCAGGTGGTACTTCACCGTACTCGGGCTGATCCCGAGTCGGGCGCCGATCTGCTTGTTGCCAAGCCCCTCGGCGAGCGCGCGCAGGACGTCGAGTTCGCGATCGGTGAGGTGCGGATCCTCGCTGCCGGGCGTCAGGGCGACCGGCTGCTCCCGTCGCGGGACGCGCAGGCGTGCGCCGCCGCTGGCTGGCAGGACCGACGGCGAGATCACCGTCAGGCCGCGCACCACGCCGTGCGCCGCAGCCACGAGGTCATCCGCATCGGTGTCGAGCGGCAGCCAGCCCGTGCTGCCTCGTGCCAGTTGCCCGGCCGGCGGGCTGACGCCGGGATCGAGCAGGTAGACCGATGCGCCGCGCATGTCGGCGGGCTCGTCGGCGTGCGGCCACTCGGTCACGTAGATCGTGTCGGCGCGGTGCGGACGCGGGACACTGTGCACGCGCCCGTCGTCCAGCAGCACGCCGTCGTGCGCGGCGAGACCCGCGCCGAGGCGCGCCCGCACGATCGCAGGCATCGCTCCGAGCGTCAGGTGCAGGAGGTCGGGCACGCCGGTCAGCGTGACCCGCGCGGCCGTTCGCCGATCTGCACCGGCACGATCACCACCTCGCCGCCGCGCACCACCTGCAACTGCACCGTCGTCCCCACGCGGTCGCTGCCAAGGAACGCCAGCACGTCGTCGTGCTTCGTGATGCGCACCTCGTCGATGCGGACCAGCACGTCGCCGATCATCACACCGCCGTGCGCCGCCGGGCTGTCGTGCTCGACGTCCAGCACCACCAACCCACCGCGGCCGTCGAAGCCCAGCTTGGCGGTCGCGCTGTCGGAGAACCGCACCGTCTGCATGCTCGCGCCGAACCAGCCGCGTGCCACGTAGCCGCGGTTGAGCACGGCGTCGAGGATCCGGTCCACCGTCGTGTCGGGGATCGTCACGCACAGTGGCTTGCTCATCCCGCCGGAATTGATGCCGGCGATGGTGCCGTGCGCCGTCACCAGCGGTCCGCCGCCGAAGCCGGGGAAGAGCTCGATCGTGCTCTGCAGGCGTCGGTCGAGTGTGCCGCCGCGCCAGGTGCGCCACGCCTCGCCGACACTGCTGACGATGCCGAACGTCGCGTGCGCGCCGTCGCCACCGGTGCGCGCGAGGGCCAACACCAGATTGCCGGGACGCAGGTCGGCGGCCGGCGAGCGTGAGGCCTCGGGCAGCAGGCCGGCGGGGATGCGCAACGCGGCGAGGTCGGTGCCCGGATCGCGGCCGATGAGCGTGGCGGTGACACGCTGGCCGCTGGGCAGTGTGACGGCAATGTCGTCAGTCCGCTTGACCGTCGCATCGGTGGTCACGATCACGCCATCGCGCCAATGGACGCCGGTGCTGGCGAGTCGCGGGCGGGCGTGGACGGCGACGACGCTGCCGGCGGCGGCCTCGACGGCACCAGCCAGTTGATCGGAAATCTCGGTGAGTGACGACATCGCTCTGAGGGACGGAGAGTGAGTGGTGGATGGTACCCGCGCCTGTCACGCATGGCGCGGTGCATCAAGCCTCACCTCGCGCAGGCAACCCGCCCATCGGCCAAACGGACAGTCTGGTCACCTTCCCGCGCGGATCGCACGATCCGGGAGGCGCGCGCCGGCGCGGCCCACCATCCTCGTGGCTCCCGCGTCTTGGAGATCCCGATGCTCACTGCCAGCTTGCCCGCCATGTCCATGCTCCTCACCGTTCCCGCCGAGCAGTCGCGTGCCGAGGCGGCCGTGCTGCGCACCCGCGCGCTTCTCGATGTTGCAGTGGAGCAGGGACGCGAGGGACGCGTCCCGCTTCAGGAACTCGCCGCCGCCGTCGGCATGAGCGCAGCGCACCTGCAGCGCCAGTTCACGTCGATCATCGGTGCCTCGCCGGCGGCATACCTGCGCAGCCGGCGCGCTGACCGTTTTCGGGTGGCACTCCGCGACGCCGGCACCGTCAGCGCCGCGACCTGCGATGCCGGCTATGCCGCACCCAGTCGCGCCTATGCCGATGCCACGCGCCACCTTGGCATGACACCGGCGGCATATCGGCGCGGTGGCGATGGTGTCAGTATCCGCTGGGCCGCCATCGACACGCCGCTCGGTCGACTCGTGATCGGCGCCACCACCGTCGGGCTCTGCTGGGTGTCGCTCGCCGCCAGTGACGACGTACTGGTGCGCGAACTGCAGGCCGAGTTTCCGCGCGCCGACGTCGTTGCCGATGCGAGTGGCGTGCTGACGCCGATGCTCGGCGCAGTAATGGCGCGACTGCGCGGTGATCGCGCCGTGGCCGATGTGGCCATCGACATGCAGGTGACTGCGTTCCAGCAGCGGGTGCTCGACGCGTTGATCGCCATTCCGTTCGGTGAGACACGCAGCTATGCACAGATCGCGGCGGCCATCGGCAAGCCGGGTGCCGCGCGCGCGGTGGCGAACGTCTGCGCCACCAATCGCGTCGCGGTGGTGATCCCCTGTCATCGGGTGATCCATTCCGACGGCTCGATGAGTGGCTATCGCTGGGGCAATGCGGTCAAGAAGGCGCTGCTGCAGCTGGAAGGAGCGCCGCTGCCGCGTGGAGACGGGGCAGCGCCCGCCGCCGTGCGCCGCCGACGGCACGCATGACGCGCAGCACCGCGACAGCAGCGCCCGCGTGGTCGCGCCGTCTGCGCATGGCGCTGCCAGCAGATGTCGACGTCGCATGGACGTTGCGCTATCTCGTGGTGCGGACCGTGAGCGCAGTGGAGGATGTCAGCCGCACCCACTACCTGCGCAGCGTGCGCGATCACGAGACGGGTGCGCACTTCCTGCTGGAACTCACCCACGACGTCGCCGCCCACGCGCTCCTGGCGCGAACCCGTCCGGCACTCGCGCCCGCGCAGATCCGCGCGCTCGTCACGCGCAGCTTCGACCTCGGCACCGATCTCGCACCGTTCCGCACACTCGCCGCGCGCGACGCGATCCTCGCCCCGCTGCTCGACGCACGGCCCGCGCTGCGGCTGCCGCAGCTCCTCGATCCGTTCGAGGGCCTCATCCGCGCGGTGCTCGGCCAGCAGGTGAGCGTCGTCGGGGCGAGCACCATGACCGACCGCCTCGTGCGCGCCTTCGGGCAGCCGCTCGCGCCGCTGGAGGACGGCCGCACGCTGTACGGCTTTCCGCAACCCGCCGTGCTGGCCGCCGCTGGCGCCGACGCGTTGCGTACGATCGGGCTCACCAACGCCAAGGCGGCGACGCTGCACGGGGTATCGGTGGCGGTCGCGTCCGGCGCGATCGATCTCGCGGCGTTGCGCGGCGCACCAACCGACGTCGCAGAGTCCACGCTCGTCGCGCTGCCGGGCATCGGCCCGTGGACGGCCCACTATGTCCGCATGCGCGCGCTCGGCGACCGTGATGCCTTCCCGGCAGCAGACCTCGGTGTCCTCAAGGCGATGGAGGCTGCCGGCGTCGCACGGCGCGACATCGCCGCGCGCGCAGAAGCCTGGCGGCCCTGGCGCGCCTACGCCACGCTGCACCTCTGGGAGTCACTCGGCAAGCGCGACTGACGGCCCGTCACGCCGCTGGTCGTCGGCGTCAGCGCGCGGTGCGACGGCGCAGCGGCGGCATCACCACCAGCACCACCCCCAGCAGCGTCACGGCTGCCGCGATCATCATCGACGGCGTGATCCGCTCGTGGCCGATCGAGGCGCCGAGCAGCAGCGCGACGATCGGATTCACGTACGCATACGTGGCCACGTGCGACGTCTTCGCCACCCGCAGGAGCCAGACGTACGCCGTGAAGCCGAGCAGGCTGCCGAACAGGATGAGGAACCAGAACGCCGTCCATGACCGCAGCGAGATGGCCTCGAGATGCACCGTCTGCCACTGCCCCGTGACGAGGCAGGCGAGGCCGAGACAGGTGCCCGCAGCGAGCATCTGCAGGGCGCTGCCCATGAACGCGTTGTCGGGCTTCGGCATCTCGCGCCCGAGCACCGAGCCGGTGGCCCACGAGACGGTGCCCAGCAGCACCAGTCCCACCGCGCCTGTGTCCACCGCGTCGGCGCTGCCGTGCAGTGCCGACGACACCCCGGGTCCCGCCAGCAGCAGCAGGCCAAGCAGGCCGAGGCCGAGTCCCATCCACTCCTTCCGGGCGGGGGCACTCGCACCCGGTCGCGTGCTGGCCACGAGCACGATCCAGATCGGCGTCGTGGCCACCACCATGCTCGCCACTCCGCTCGGGATACGGTCTGCGCTGTACGCGATCATCCCGTTGCCGACCACCAGCAGCATGATGCCGCCGGTGAGTGCGCCCCTGAGGTGCTGCCGGGTGGGGAGTGGCGTGCCGGCGAGTCGCAGCACCGTGAAGAGGATGATCCCGGCGAGGCCATGGCGTGCCGCGATCATCGGCCAGGCGGGCATGGTCTCGACCCCGATCTTGATGCCGAGGTAGGTGCTGCCCCAGATGATGTAGAGTGACGCGAACGCTGCGAGCAGCAGCAGGCGTGGGGGTGGTGCGGTGTCGTGAGCGGCCATGGGGCAAGCTAGCAAGGCCGTCTACGACCCCCTCGGTCAGCGCACGGAGCTGTTCGAGAGCGGCGTGAGCCGCGCACTCATCGGCACACCGGCGTCGGTGCGCTGCCCATGCTTGATCAGGTACGGCATCACGTCGGCCGGCGGCAGCGGGACAGAGAAGAGGTAGCCCTGCCCGAATTTGCAGCCCAGCTGCGCCAGCACCGCATGCTGGTCCTCGCGCTCGATCCCCTCGGCCACCGTCCGGAGACCGAGCGAGTTTCCAAGCGCGATGACGGCACTGGCGAGCGCATTCGCACCCGGACCGTCGGCCACCCCCTGCACGAAGCTGCGGTCGATCTTCAGGACGTCCACCGGGAAGCGGTGCAGGTAGCTGAGCGATGAGTATCCGGTGCCGAAGTCGTCGATCGCCAGTCGGACCCCGAGGTTCTTCAGCGCGGTCAGGATCCCCACCGTTTCCTCACTGTTGGCGAGCAGCGTGCTCTCGGTCAGCTCGAGCACGAGCTGGTCGCGGCGCAGCCCGGCCACGCGCAGCGCATTCGCCACGTCGTCGAGCAGGTGTTCGTCGCCAAGCTGGCGGGCGGAGAGGTTCACCGTCACGGTCACCGGCATCAGCTCAGGCAGCGAGCGGCTCCAGTGTCTGGCGTGGGCACAGGCGTGCAACAGCACCCAGCGCCCGATCGCCACGATCAACCCCGACTGCTCGGCAATGGGGATGAACTCGCTGGGCGGGATGCGCCCGCGGCGCGGGTGGTCCCAGCGCACCAGCGTTTCGAGTCCGCTGACGGTGCGCGTTTCCAGGTCCACGATCGGCTGATACTCGAGCTGCAGCTCATCGCGCTCGATCGCAGAGCGCAGGTCGGCGAGCAGGTCGAGGCGTTCCACCACTTCCTCGTGCATGTGCGTCGCGAACCGCTCGATGCGCGCCTTGCCGCGGCGCTTGGCGAGGTACATCGCGAGGTCGGCATTGCGCAGCAGCGTCTCGCCATCCTCCCCGACGCTGTTGATTGCCACGCCGATGCTGGCCGTGGCGAAGGCCTCGCGCGCCTCGAGCGCGAACGGACGTGCGAAGGCGCTGGAGATGCGCGCCGCCACGTGCATCGCATCCTCGCCGTCGTCGTCGCATGCCTCGACCAGCACCGCGAACTCGTCACCACCGAGCCGGGCGGCGGTGTCACCGGAGCGCAGGCAGGCGCGCAGCCGCTCGGCGCTCTGCATCAGTAACGCATCACCGGCGGCGTGCCCCAGCGAGTCGTTGATCTCCTTGAAGTCGTCCAGGTCGAGGAAGAGGACCGCCGTGCGCCGCCCATCACGCAGGGCGCGCAGCAGGGCCTGCTCCACGCGGTTGGTGAAGAGTGCGCGGTTGGCCAGACCCGTCAGCTCGTCGTGGAAGGCACGGTGCACCAGCTGTTCCTCCAGCGCCACCCGATGCGTCACGTCGCGGGTCGTCAGCACCAGTCCCGCCACCGTCAGGTCGTGGAGCAGATTCACGGCCACGTTCTCCACACGGCACCACTCGCCACCGGCACTCTGCATCCGCCAGTGACTCGTGCCGGCCTTGCTGTCCGGCTTCGCGGCGTCGGCCAGGAAGTTGAGCATCGGCACCACGTCGTCCGGGTGCACCAGGTCGCGCAACGGCCGCCCCTCCAGGCCATCGCTGTCGTAGCCGAAGACCCGCGTGATTGCCGGGCTCAGATAGCGGATCGTGTCGGCGCCATCGATGATGGTGATCAGATCGGTCGAGTGCTCCACCAGCGATGCGAAGCGTGTCTCGTTCTCCTCGCGTGCCCTCATGGTGCGGAGCCGCCGGTTCTCGCGGACGGTGACCGCTTGCCGGGCGATGACGAGCATCGTCAGCACGAACATGGCACCGATGAACACGGTGAGCTCGCCGTGGCCCGTGCGGATCGACACGTCGAGCAGCATCAGCGACCCGGCCACGACCGACAGGTACGGCACCAGGGAGCTCTGCAGCGTATCGGCATCAGGCGTGTAGTCGGCCGGCGCCTCGACGGGCCGCGTGTTGAACTCGACGACGAGGCCGAGCAGGAACAGCAGGCGGCCCACGCCGTCGCAGACGCTGGTCAGCGGGCTGTAGCTCGGCATGGACCAGGCGGCGAACGCGGAGCTTGCGAACTGCGCCAGCATGCCGACGCCCAACAGCACCACGCCCAGTCGATCGCCGCGGCCACGCAGCCGGCGGAAGACGGCCAGCACACTGACCGCGCACAGCAGGTGAAGGCCCGGCAACAGCGCGAGCGCAGGCGAGCTGCGCATCCACAGCAGCACGTCCCCCGTTGCACTGGTGCGGCGCATCAGATACCACGAGAGCATCGCCCCGACGGAGAGGATCGCCGCCATGTCGAGCACGAACTTCACCAGCTCCGTCCGGCGCCGCAGGTTGCTGCGGAATCCGAGGAATCCTGCCAGCAGCACCGGTGTCGAGACGGCGCTCATCACCACGGTCCAGCCGTTGAACAGGTCGGGATTGGCTGCGAACGGCATCACGCCCTGCGCCAGGCCAGCCACCACCTGGCACGCGAGACCCAGGCCCACCAATCGCCACCACGTGCGCAGGCGCGCCTGCGACGGTGCCGCCCCGGTGATGAACGCCATCACGCTGCAGGCGATGGTGAGTGCGATGACCCAGGCATCGCCCGCGGACCTACGCTCGTCGGCGCCCGTTGCAATGATGATTCCGGCGACCGCCGACGCGCCAGCCGCCATGAGCACCAGACTCCATGTCCATGGTGCCCAGGCGGCGACCGGGTGACGCGCACGGATGCGGTGGGGGCGGCGTTCCATTCTCTGAAATATCGGCTGCGTTCGGCAGGCCCTGTAGCCGGACACGGCGACTAAGCACCGCTCGGCTGCCGGAATGAGCGTGCCGTGGAGCGGGCGTCGTGTCGCGGGCGTCGTGTTGCGGGCGCCGTGTGACGGCCCGTCAGCGCAGCCGGGACGACCCCGCACATCTTTCGCTCAGCGCACCCCGGCCGGCACCGCACCCAGAACCTGTACCACGCGGCCCACCGCCTCGTGCAGCTGTTCCGCAGATGCCACCAGCGACAGCCGGAACCAGCGTGCTCCCGCCGTCCCGAAGGCGAGGCCCGGTGTGATCATGACCTGGCCCTCCATCAGCACACGGTGCACCGCGTCCCACGGTTCGATCCCTTCAGGCAGCGGCAGCCACGCGTACATCGCGGCCTGCGGCCTCGTCGCCTCCCAGCCGCCCTGCTGCAGCGCATCATACACCGCGTCGCGTCGGCGCCGGTACTCGGCCACGATCGGCGGCATCAGCGTCCGGACGTTGTCCAGCGCATAGGCCGCCGCGTGCTGTACTGGCATCGACACGCCGTAGCCGACATTGGCGCGATACGCCAGCAGGGCATCCAGCGCGTCGGCGCGGCCGACCACGAACCCGGCCCGCATCCCCGCCATGTTGAACGACTTCGAGCAGGAGTGGAACTCCACCGCCACCGCCCTCGCACCCGGCACCTGAAAGATACTCGGCGCTACATGCCCGTCGTAACTCAGCTCGGCGTAGGCGAGGTCGTGGATCAGCAGCAGGTCGTGCCGGCGTGCGAACTCCACCAGCGCCGCCAGCTCGTCCACGGTCGTGACGGCGCCGGTGGGGTTGTTCGGATAGTTCGCGATCAGCACCCTGGCCCGTGACAGCACATCGAGCGGGACCTGCGCCAGGTCCAGCTGCCACCCCTGCGCCGGGTCCATCGGCACGAGGTGCACGTCGGCACCGTGCATCAGCGGTGCGCGCACGTACACCGGATAGCTCAGTGATGGCGCGAGCACGACATCACCAGCGCCACACGTAGCGGCCAGAAGCTCGGCAATCCCCTCCTTGGAGCCGGCCAACACCACCGCCTCACGATCCGGCGAAAACTCGACACCGAACCGCTCCGCCATGTACCCGGTTGCCGCCGTCAGCAGACGGTCGCTGCCTCGGAACGGCGGGTAGCCGTTCAATGGCGCGCTCACCGCCGCCTCGCGCAGCGCCTCGAGCACCGCCGCAGGCACCGGCTGATCCGGGCTTCCGATCCCAAGATCCAGAAAGGCGTGCCCTTCGCTCCGCGCCACCTGTTTCCGGCGCTCGAGCTCGGAGAAGACGTAGGGCGGGATGCTGGCCAGGGTCGGGAGGATGTGAACGGGCACTGGGTCGGGATTGTGGACGGCTCGCCAGTGCCGCGTCGGCACCGCGCGGAGCGGGAGGCGTCGATGGAACATGCCGGCGGCGCGCGGGAGCGACGGGCCAAATTCGAAGAGGGAAAACTATCCCGGCCGCGCCTCGAGAGGGAACGGCCCGGCGCCCGCGCCAGCGACCATCGCGAACGCCGCTCCGCCTGTTCCCGTTCAGTCAGCGGGTGATCCGGGTCCGCGCGCTGCGGCACCTCTGCCCCTGTCTCCATCGCGCGCCGGCGCGGCTCGGCTGCTCCGGCGCGGGGTATGTTCCGCCATGCGAGTGTTCCAGATCCTGCTGCGCTGCCTTCCGCTCCTTCTCAGCTTCAGGCGCGACCAGCGCCGCTGGCTGGTGACGGGGGCGCGGCTGCCCCGGACCGCCGTCTTCCATGAGCGCCGTGCCGAAGCGATGGTGCGGGTGCTCGCCGGGCTCGGTCCCACCTTCGTGAAGCTGGCGCAGCTGTTCGCCGGCCGCGCCGACATCATCCCCGAGCCGTACGTCACCGCCATCGGCACCCTCACCGACCGCGTGCCGCAGGTCAGCGCGGCTCGCATCCGCGCCAGCCTGATCGAGAGCTACGGGGCGCCACCGGAGACGGTGTTCGAGTGGTTCGACGTGGTACCGCTTGCGGCCGCGTCCCTGGGCCAGGTGCACCGCGCGCGCGTCGATGGCCGGGAAGTGGTGGTGAAGGTCCTGCGCCCAGGCGTGGAACGGCAGGTCACCGCCGACATCGGGGCGGCGCGGCGTGTGCTCGATCTCGTCGCCTCGCGCCTCAACCCGCCGCACGTGGCGGGACTGCGCACCGTGCTCGACGAGTTCGAGAAGCGCGTCGCCGACGAGATGGATTTCCGGCAGGAGGCGCGCTACGCGCAACAGGTGCGGAAGAACTTCGCCGACAGCCCGGGCATCCGCATTCCGGAGGTCCTCGACGCGTACACGCGCCAGCGCGCCCTCGTGCTCGAGTTCATCGATGGCCGTCGCGTCGACCAGCTCGGCGACTGGATCGAGAGCGGTCGCGTGAAGGCCGACGACGTACTCAGGTCGGTGATGGAGCTGTACGTGCAGATGATGCTGGTGGATGGGCTGTTTCACGCCGATCCGCACCCGGGCAACGTCTTCGTCGACACGCAGGGTCGGCTCACCCTGCTCGACTTCGGCATGGTGGTCGAGGTCCCGGTCGAGACGCGACGGACACTCGTGCAGACGGTGTTCGCCTCGATCCGCGGTGATGTGGAGAAGGTCACCGACGGCTTCTTCGCGCTCGGCCTGATCGAGCCCGGGGCCGATCGCGCCATGATCCTGACGCTCGCGGCACAGCTGATCACGCTCGCCAACGAGCACACCACCGCCACGGAGCGCATCGAGCGCGTCATGCGGCTTGCCGACGAGGTGATGGCGACGCTCTACGACTTCCCGGTGCTTCTCCCGGGCAACATGGTCTATTTCGCGCGCACCGCAGCGCTCATCGAGGGCCTTGGCGTACGCTACGACGCACGGTTCAATGCCATTCGCTTCGCCTCGCCGATCGTGCTGCGGCTGCGACGCCAGATCCTGTCGTCGCTCGGCGAACCCCTGGCCGGCGACCGCGATGTCGCCACTGCCATCGGCTCGGCGCTCGGCTCGCTCGTCGCCATCGCCCGTCGCGCCAGCCGCGACGTCGTCACGACGCTCGCCGCCGAGTTGATCCCCGCGTTCACCACCCGCTCACGCTGATCGCGCGCGGGACGGGCGTCAGGACAGCGTCGACCCCGTCGTCACCGGCTCGCGGCACTCGACCGCGATCACGCCGGGGATGTCGGGCAGGATGCTGTCCAGCGACGCCGGTGCCGGCTGCATGATCGCTGCCGCTGCCGGTAATGAGCCGCCATGCAGTTCCGAAAGCGGTAGCGTCAACGGTCCCGTCAGCGCTGCCGGCGCAGGTGACGCCGGCGCTGCCGCACGGTCGCCGCGGATCACACCGATTTCCCCCAGCTCCAGCATGTCGGCCAGCAGGTAGCCCGACACCGGCTTCGAATAGAGGTAGCCCTGCCCGTAGTCGCAGCCAAGGTTGCGCAGGTCCCACTCCTGCTCCGCGCGCTCGATCCCCTCGGCCACCACCTTCAATTTCAGTGACCGTCCGAGCGCCACCACGGCCGAGGCCAGCGCACGTCCGTTCGGGCCGTTCTCCATGCCCTGCACGAAGCTGCGATCGATCTTCAGCACGTCCAGCGGGTACTGCGACAGGTAGCCGAGCGACGAATAGCCGGTGCCGAAGTCGTCGATCGCGAGGCGCACGCCGAGGGCGCGGATCCGGTGCAACAGTGCCAGTGTGTCGCGGTTGTGCCCGACGAGCATGCTCTCGGTGAGCTCCAGCACGAGACGATCGGCGTCGAGGCGCGTGTTCGCGAGCGTCCGCTTCACCACGTCCACGAAGTTGCCGTCCACCATCTGGCGCGCCGAGAGATTCACGGTGATCGTCACCGGTTGCTGGCCGGGCGGCACCGGCCACTTCACCGCCTCCGCGCAGGCCGTCTCGAGCACCCACTGCCCGATCTCGACGATCAGGCCCGTCTCTTCGGCCAGCGGGATGAAGTCCATCGGTGACACCATCCCGCGGTACGGGTGTTGCCAGCGCACGAGTGCTTCAGCGCCGATGATCTGCTGCGTGCCCAGCTCCACGATCGGCTGATAGACGAGCACCAGCTCATGCCGCTCCACGGCCTTGCGCAGGTCCGACTGCAGCTCGATGCGGTCCAGCACCGCCGCATGCATGCCGCTTTCGTACAGCACCGCGCACGATTTGCCGCGCGCCTTGGCGTGGTACATCGCCACGTCGGCGTTCCGCAGCACCTCATCGGCCGACTGCTGGGGCTGCGCGCGCGCGATCCCGATGCTGGCCTGGATCGTGACATCCTTCCCTTCCACCTGCAGCGGGCGCGCCAGTGCCGCCGAGATGCGGTGTGCCACGTCCATCACCTCGCCCTCACCGCGTGTCTGCTCGAGCAGGATCGCAAACTCGTCTCCGCCGAACCGGGCCGCCGTATCGCTGTCGCGCAGACAGGTGCGCAACCGATTCGCCGTGTGCACCAGAACCGCATCACCGGCAGCGTGGCCGAGGGAGTCGTTGATCTCCTTGAAGTTGTCGAGATCGAGAAAAACCACCGCCACTTCGTCCTGCGTGCGCTCCGCACGCGCCAGTCCATGCGACACGCGATCCTGGAACAGCGCGCGATTGCCAAGACCCGTCAGCGGATCGTGCAGCGCCTGATGGCGCAGGTGCTCCTCGAGGGTCACACGCTCCGTGACATCGCGGATCGTGAGCACGACCCCGTTCACGTTCGTGTCGGAGAGAAGATTCGTCGCGACGGTCTCGGTGCGCATCCACTCGCCATCGGTGCGAATCATGCGACACCCGATGTGCCCGAGCGACTGACTCCCCATCAGTGACGCCGAGAAGTGCGCCTCGAACGCCGGACGGTCGGCGTCGTGCACCATCTCGGCCAGCGTCCGGTTCGCCATCTTCATCGCCGACTGCCCGAACACGCGCTCGGCGGCGGGGCTCATGTACCGGATGATGCCGAGGGGATCGAGAATGGCGAAGACGTCGGACGAGTGCTGCACCAGCGAGCGGAAGCGCGCTTCCGTCTCCTTCGCCGTCTGCTCGACGTAGAGACGCATGTTGTCGCGTACCGCCGTGATCTGGCGGGCCATCACCAGGGCCGTCAGAATCATCGCACCAAGCACCATGTGCGTGATGTCGGTCGACGCGCGCAGCGAGAGCATGAACAGCAGGCCGTAGCCACCGGCCACCGCGAAGTACGGCACGAGACTGAACCGCGCCCGCAGCTGCGTGCCGCGCGCGGCGGGCGCCGTGTCGCGGGCATCGGCCCAGCCCAGGACGCAACCCAGACACACCATCAGATACCCGCCCACACGCATCACGTCTGTCACCTGCGCGATCAGCGGCGCATAGCGCATCAGGAGCGCGATCCACCCGGTGTTCGCGATGTACCCCACCAACAGCCCCGTCGCGATCCACCACGAGCTGCGCCGCAGCGTGTGCCCCGGGTCCTGCAGCAGCAGCGACGTCGCGGCCACCAGCATGATCAGGTCCAGCGCGACGTAGGACAGGTAGATGACCGCATCGTCGCGACCGTAACCTTCACCGATCAGCGGTGCGAGAATGAAGTGCAAGACGAGCATCCCCGCCGCAGCCACGATCGTCAGCGCATCCAGCGTGAACCGGACCGCATCGCTGCGCGCGCGTTTGCCACGCGGGAAGATCAGCACCGCCAGCAACCAGAGCGGTGCGATCAACACCTGCGGCGCGTGACTGAGGCGGTCCCACATCGTCGTCCGCCCCACGACCTCGTAGTACGTCCACCCGAGATCACTGCAGGCCTGCAACAGCAGCGCCAGCCACACGATTCGCCACGCGGTGCGCGTGCGCCGGTTCGTCGTGCGCCGGCGCGCCTCGTTCGCAAAGTGGGCGGCCGCCAGGCTCGGCGGCACCAGCATCAGGTGCAGCAGCAGCCCCGGGGCGTCGAACAGCAACATCGCCGCGTAGGCAAGCGCGAACAGGACCGCCCCGCGAACCATGTATCTGGCGCGGGGCTCCAGCGTGTTCAGGCGCTGTGCCGTCAGGAAGAGCGGAGTCGGGAGCTGTGTGGTAGCCATGTGGTGCAGGTCGGACACCTGAACGAGCCGCCATGGGGTGGGACGTCGGCTCGTGTGTGCTCACAGGACACTCGACCAGAGGGTTCGTCACAGCAGGGCGTCACGCACTGGCAGGCATGGGCCCATGTCTGGGCGGCTGGCGATCGGCTTCTGGCGCCGTGTGACGGGGGTGATATTGACCGTCGGGGCAGCGATCCCCGGGAGGATTCCGTAGCTCCGGGGTAGAACCCGATGCCATCGTCTGGCAGATTCGAACGGTCCCGTCCGTCCCGCCTCCGGTTGACCCATGCCTCTGACATCACTCGTCCTCGCCGCCACGCTCGCCCTCGCGGCGCCCCTCGGTGATCCGTGGAGCCAGGGCGCCCCGTCCCTGCTTCCGGCCGGCAGAAGCTCCGTCACCGGCAGCGGGACTGCGGCGGATCCGGTCGTCATCGATTGGCGGACTCTTGGCGGCATGAACCCACAGACCGGCGCGGTCGTCCCGGCGCTTCGAGCGCTCAGCGGACAGGTGGTGCGGATCGCGGGGTACGTCGTCCCGCTGGACGACGCCAGTCAGGAGGACGCGGAGTTCCTGCTCGTCCCGTATTATGGCGCGTGCGTGCACACCCCGCCGCCGCCGCCCAATCAGATGATTCTCGTCGAGATGGAAGGACGGAAGCGCGTCCGCCTCGACCTGTTCGAGGCCGTCTGGCTCGAAGGCACGCTCGGCATCGACCTCGTGGAAAGCCTTTATGGCACGGCCGGATTCACGATCAAGGGCCAGCGGGTGTCGCCGTACGTGAAGAAGTGACTCATGCAGGCGCAGCGGACGCCGCGATCGACATCCGGAATCTGCAGTTCTCCTACGGTGACGGCCCCGATGTCCTCGACATTGCCGCACTCACCGTCCAACGGGGCGCGCGCGTCTTCCTGCATGGGCCTTCGGGATGCGGCAAGACCACCCTGCTCGGCATCCTCGCCGGCGTGCTCCCCGCCACCACCGGACAGGTCCGCGTGCTCGACCGCGACCTCGTCACCATGCGCAGCGCTCAGCGCGACGCCTTCCGCGCCGAACATGTGGGGTATGTGTTTCAGCAGTTCAACCTGATTCCGTACCTCAGCGCGTACGACAACATTGCGCTCCCCTGCCGCCTCGACGCGCGGCGCCATGCGCGCCTTGGCACCACGTCGCTCGATACCGCCATTCGCGACGTGGCGTCACAGCTCGACATCACCACGCTCCTCGGCCAGCGCAGCACCGAGCTGAGTGTCGGGCAGCAGCAGCGCGTCGCTGCCGCACGCGCGCTCCTCGCGGCGCCCGAGCTGGTGATCTGCGACGAGCCGACGTCGTCACTCGACCCCGATCGCCGTGACGCGTTCCTGGCGCTGCTGGCGCAGAGCGTCGCGCACGCGAACGCCACGCTGCTGTTCGTCAGTCATGACGCCGCGCTCGGCGAGCGATTCGACGTGCAGCTTTCGCTCCCGCAGCTCAACCGTGCTGCCCGCACCGCCGAGGCCGCGTGAGGGTGCTGTTCCAGCTCGCGTGGCGCTCGCTGCGCAACCGTCCCGTCACCTCGCTGCTCACCGTCGCCGCCGTCGCACTCAGCATCACGCTGCTGCTGGGGGTCGAACAGGCACGGCGCGGGATGCGCGAGAGCTTCACCGGCACGATCAAGGGCACAGATCTCGTCGTCGGGGCGCGCGGCGGCACCCTGCAGCTCCTGCTCGGCGCAGTCTTCGGCATCGGCTCGCCCACCGGCAGCGTGCCCTACGCTGTCTACGAGCAGTGGTCGCGACATCCCGCAATCCGCTGGACCGTCCCGCTCGCGATCGGTGACTCGCATCGGGGCTACCGCGTGATCGGCACGACCGCCGGCCTTTTCGAGCACTGGCGCTATCGCAGCGCCGGCCGGCTGACGTTCGCGCAGGGGCGCGTGATCGAGGGTGCGGACGACATGGTGCTGGGCAGCGAGGTTGCCGCACGACTGGGCTATCGCGTCGGCACCGACGTCACCGTGGGTCACGGGTTGAATGCCGTCGCCGGACTGGGCGATCACGAGGCGCATCCGTTCACGGTGGTGGGGGTGCTGGACCAGACCTTCACGCCGTTGGACCGTGCGTTGTTCGTGACCCTCGATGGCATCGAGGCGATGCACGAGGAGGGCGAGGTGCACGCCGCGAGCGGGACCGCTGCGTCACCGTCATCAATGCCTGGTGCCGGAACACCGCCGCCAATGCCGGGAGCCGACGCGCCACCCATCATGCCCGGAGCCGAGCCAGCGCCGGTGATCCGGGGAGCCGACGCGCCACCCGTCATGCCCGGAGCCGAGCCAGCGGCAGTGATGCCGGGAACAGACGCGCCACCCGTGATGTCGGGGGCCCAAGCAGCGCCGCCCGGGACCCGCAACATTTTCGAGGACGAACCGAAAGCACTCAGCGCCTTCCTCGTCGGCACGCGCACGCGTTACGAAACGCTGCAACTGCAGCGTGAGATCAATCGCTACAAACCCGAGCCGATGACCGCCGTGATCCCCGGTGTGACCCTCGGCGAGCTCTGGCGTACGCTGGGCACGGTGGAGGGTGGGCTGCGGCTCGTCGGTGCCCTGACGATCGTCGTAGGGCTGATCGGCATGCTCGTTGCGCTCTACTCATCACTCGAGTCGCGCCGGCGTGAGATGGCCGTGTTGCGTGCCGTTGGAGCGAGGCCGTCGATGATCGTCTCGCTGCTGGTGCTCGAGAGCGGCCTGCTCACCCTGCTCGGCTGCGTGCTCGGTGTCGCGCTCACGATGGGCGGCTTCGCGATCGCGCAAGGGATGATCGAGGCCAATACGGGGGTGCACATCGCAGTTCAGGCTCCAGGCAGCCTCGAATGGATCTACATCGGTGTCGTACTGGCAGCCGGCGTGCTGGTCGGGCTGGTGCCGGCGTGGCGAGCATACCGAAGCTCCCTTGCCGACGGACTCAGTCCGCGGCTCTGACGCGACTGGCAGTTCGAGGTACCCGACGCTCCGGATGGCGGTACGGTAAAGACCGCCAGAGGCTGTGGAACGATTCTCGCGATATAGATTGACGTATGCCTTACGGCTGAGATGCACGGCTGCATCGCCTCTCTTGCGGCTCGGTCAGCGGATCGTCGCGTGACCACTTTATGGATCAGTTCGTCATAAGGTCGAATAAGTCGCCGCGGCGCATTCGCAGCTCGGAATGTGCTCATCGGCAACGGTTGCAGAGGGTGGTCGCCAGACAGGCGAGTGTTCTCAGTCAATCTGGCTGCGATTTCGCGTGCAGGAGCGATCCCGAGCGCTTCTCCGCGGACTGGACGGGTCGTCTCCATCCGGAGGCGGCCCGTTCTGCATTGCGGCCATGCCGCTCGAGTGTACTGGATGGTTGATACTGACGTCGCACCAACGTCGCCGCGCGCGCGATCGTACTCGACGTCAGCGATCTGTCACCATTCCACGAGAAACCATGTCTTTTTCCATCCGTCAGTTAATCCTGGCGCTGGCTGCTGCGCCTGCGCTGCTGCACGCGCAGCGCCCCGTCGAGGCGCCGGTGGCTCCGAACGCAATGGCGATTCCCATGGCGCCCGACCAGTGGCCGGAGTGGGTCCGCCGGATGCCGGTCACCGATCCCATGCTCCTCCGCATCATGGAGGAGGGGATGCAGCGGTCACAGGCCGGTGCGCTGGCACAGGTTCTCACCGATTCGATCGGTCCGAGGCTCACCGGATCGCCGGGCTTCACCGCCGCCGGCGACTGGCTGGTGCGCAAGTACGGCGAGTGGGGCATCACGGCGAAGCAGGAGCAATGGGGCACCTGGAACAGCTTCCAGCGTGGGGTGACACACGTGGACCTGGTCACGCCGCGCCGGCGCACGCTCGAGGCGACGATGCTGGCGTGGAGCCCCGCCACCGCCGGCCCGGTCACGGGTGACGCCGTGGTGCTGCCGCAACTCGACGGCGCCGCGGCGTACCACACCTGGCTGATGGCCACGCGTGGCAAGTTCGTGCTGATCAATGCGCCGCAATTGAGCTGCCGCAGCCCACAGCAGTTGGCCGAGTACGGCACGCCGTCCACGCTCACGGCGCTGCGCAACGCGCAGGACTCGCTGCGCGTGAGCTTCAACCAGCGCAACGTCTCGGCACCGGGGCTGCAGGACAGCCTGAAGGCGTACGGTGCAGCCGGCGTGGTCACGTTCGGCTGGTCCAACTATCCCGGCGTCAACAAGATCTTCGGATCACCGCGCCAGCAGGTCCCCACCTTCGAGATGAGTTGCGAGGACTACGGCCTCGTCCATCGTCTCGCCACCAACCGGCAGTCGCCGACGCTGCGCGTGAACATCGAAAGCACCTTCCTCGGGGAACAGCCGGTGAGCAACACGGTGGCCGAGATCCGCGGCTCGGGCCCGAAGGCGCGCGAGTTCGTCATGTTGTCCGCGCACATGGACTCGTGGGAGGCGTCGAGCGGCGCCACCGACAACGCCACCGGCACGGTCACGATGCTCGAGGCGATGCGCATCCTGAAGCAGGTCGGCTACACGCCGAAGCGTACCATCATCGCCGGTCACTGGGGGGGGGAGGAGCAGGGACTGAACGGGTCGCGCTCGTACGTGCAGGATCACCCCGAGGTGGTGCGGAACCTCCACGCACTCTTCAACCAGGACAACGGCACGGGGCGGATCGTCTCGCTCAGCGCGAGTGGCCTCGTCAGCGCCGATACGGTCCTGCGCACCTACCTCGGTCAGTTGCCGAGCGACTTCACGCAGTGGATCCGCTACGGTGGTGTCGGTTCGCCGGGCAGTGGCGGGACGGATCATGTGAGCTTCGTCTGCGCCGGCGCCCCGGGTTTCAATCTCGGTGCGCTTGGGTGGGACTACGGCAGCACCACCTGGCACACCAATCGTGACACGTACGACAAGATCGTCGTCGACGACCTGAAGCATAATGCGACTTTGGCAGCGATGATGATATATCTCGCCAGCGAAGATCCGACGCTGATGCGTCGCATCAAGCGCGACCCGCTTCCCGGCGGCCCCGGCGGCAACGCCGGCACGTGGCCGGTCTGCGTGGACGGCACGCGGAACACTGCGGGATTCCGGCGGTAATACAGGATGCGTGGAGGGGAGTCCACGCAAACCTCCTGGGTGGGAGTATGCGCGGGGTCGGTTGCCGAAAGGTGGCCGGCCCCGTGTGTTTTTCTCTGCTTCCGTGTCGGGGGCGCGCGACGAAGTGGTGTGCGCGCGGGGAGATCGTCGACACTGTTCACGCAGAGGGGCGGAGCAGCAGAGGGTTCCGTGCACTCGCGGTGATCGTCGACGCTTTCACACGGAGGCAACGGAGCCACGGAGGTCGGGAGGACAACCGGTATTGTGCGCGCGCTGACGGGACCCGTGCGATGCGCCCGTGAATTCTTTCGGGAACTGCGACTGGCTTTTCACCCACGAAAGCACTGACCACGCGTCATCCCTCGCGCCGTGGCAAGACGCGCAGTGCCCTCCCTACCGCCGTGCCTCCATTGCCTCCGTGTGAAAAGAGTCAAAAAGGCCCGAACGTCCGCAGACGCCCGGGCCTTCTGTCAGAAACCTCGGCTGCTCCGCCCCGCGGCGTGAACGGAGCGCAGCGATGCCGACGTGCCACCGAACTCAGGGCACCGGATTCGTCACCGGCTTCACCGTCGGATAGGCAATGCCGAGCTGCTCCAGGTACGTGCGGAACTTCGTCGAGTCGTAGTACAGCTTCCGCATCTCCGGCCGGTAGCGCGCCATGATGTCCGCATTCAGCCACGTCGGCGGCCCGTCGTTCGGACCCAGGAACGAGACGTACTTGATCGTCTTCGTCTGCACGTCGTTGAAGTAGGTCCAGGCGTCGGCCACGATCGTCGGCTGGGTCATCAGGTCGATCAGGGTCATCGCCTGCACCTTGGCGCCGGCGACGGCACCCTGATGCGCGATCGGGGTGGCCATCGCGATGCCGTTCGCCCAGTTGTGGCCCGGCGTGCCGGGAATGTTGGACGGATAACGGAGGGTGATGGTCGGAACGTTCCAGCTCACGTCACCGATGTCGTCGCTGCCGCCACCGAACGCCACGAGGCTGCGCGCCGGACCCTGGAGTGGCCGCACCTGCGTCACGAGGCCGTTCTGCGCCACGCCGAGTTCGCGCTGCAGCCCCTTGGCGAGCGCCTGGTCGGCGTCGCTCCACTTCGGCAGCCCGACGGTCTCGATGTTCGCCTGCATCGCCTCGGCCACGGGCTTGCTGAAATGCCCCGCCCATGCCGAGCCCAGCACCACGACGGTGTCGAGCGTGGCCTCGGTCATCATCGCGGCGCCGGCGGCGATGCGCTTGCCGGCGTTGAACATGTCGTTCACGTGCTCGTAGTCGCGCTCGCGAAAGTAGAACCAGATCGACGCGGTGCTCGGCACCACGTTCGGCTGATCACCGCCGTCCTTGATCACGTAATGCGAGCGCTGGCCGGGCTCCATGTGCTCACGGTGAAACTCCCAGCCCTGCGCCATCAGCATCACGGCGTCGAGCGCGCTCTTCCCGCGCCACGGGGCACCGGCCGCATGTGCCGACTGCCCCTTGAAGCGGAATTCCGCCGACACGATCGCCAGCGACGACGACTGGCCCCACGTCACGCCCATGTCGTTGCCGACATGCGTGAACAGGGTCACGTCCACGTCCTTGAACACACCGGCGCGCACCAGATGCGCCTTGCCCGCCACCGCCTCCTCGGCCACGCCAGGCCAGAGCACCAGTGTGCCGGGCATCCGCTCCCGCGTCATGATCTCCTTCACGACGAGGGCCGCGGCAATGTTCACGGCCTGTCCGGAATTGTGGCCTTCGCCGTGACCGGGCGCCCCGGGCACCTGCCACTGCCGAAACGCCGTCGCGGGCGCCTGGTTGGACTGCGGGATACCGTCGATGTCGGACCCGAGCGAGATCACCGGCTTGCCATTGCCCCAGCGTGCAACCCAGGCCGTGGGCATGCCGGCCACGTTGCGGGTGACGGTGAACCCGTTCTTTTCCAGGATCCCGGTGAGATACTTCGACGTCTCGAACTCCTGCATGCCGAGTTCGCCGAACGAATAGACCTGATCGATGATCTCCTGGATCAGCTTGGCTCTCGCCTCGACCTTCGTGGCGGCCTCGGCCTTCAGTCGTTCGATGCGCGGATCGAGCGGCGGGCGTGGCGCCGAAGGAGCCGGTGCAATGTCGGGCTCCTGTGCCTGGGCGAGTGGCGGTGCGGCAGCCAGCAGCCAGGTGGAGACGACCACGGCGGGGAGACGAAAAAAACGCAGCATCAGCGGACCCGGGCAGGAGATGGCATTGGCAGGACGGGGTGGCATCCTGAAGTACGACCGCGCGACGGCCGTGACAACTGCTACGCGCCGGCAGGGGCGCCGTTAGCGGGAATGCCGTCTCATCTGGGCAGCCGAACGCTGCGGAATGCACTAGGTTGAAGGGTGTAGAGACTCCAAGGTGCCGCCGGTGTGCGCCCGTCGAGTGCTGTGCACCGATGAGGAGACTTCCGATGGCCCGTACGCTGCCCGACGCCCGTGATCAGTTCGTGAAGGCGATCGCCCGTGATACCCATGCTGTCGAGCAGCCGCGGCTGGTCGCGGTGCTGGACGCGCTGATTGCCTGGAGCAATAAGCACCCGACGCTGCTGAAGTTCCGGGAGGAGGAGGACACGCCGGGCACGATCGCGTTCGAGCGGGTCGGCTCGAAGATGATCGTCTGGGCGGCCTCGCCCCGCCGTCAGGACGTGCCGCGACTCGAGCTGGTGCCGAAGGCGCTCAAGACGATCTCGGCGGAGAACCGGGAGAAGCTGGTCACGATGCTCAACGCCCACATGCGCGAGCCGCTCCTGCCGGACGAAAAGCTCCGCATCGGGTTCTCGGCGCTCAAGAACGCTGCGGCGTTGGCTGCCGTTCAGACTGCAGTCGAGCAGCTCATCGCGACGGGCTGAGGAGTCTGGTTCGGAACGGCGAACGGCTTCAGTGCAGGGCTGAACGGCCGCCGAACAGCATCGTCACGGAAAGGCATGGCCGCAGCACGGTGCGGCCGTTCGATGCCTGTTCAGTTCTGCGCCGAACCCGTTCCGTCGGTCACGACGCCGGCACCAGCGCAGTCGCTTCGCCATCGAGCACGGTCTTTCCGCGCGCGTTCCGGACGGCGGTGGCCAGCACCAGTTTGCGCTTCGGCGCGTCGATCGACGTGATCGCGAGGTGCACCGTGACGGTCTCCCCGAGCTTCACCGGTCGGAGAAATCGCAGCGTCTGGCTCACGTAGATCGCCCCGGGGCCGGGCAGGTGCGTCGCCAGCGCGGCCGAGATGAGGCTCGCGGTCAGCATCCCGTGCACGACGCGCGCACCGAAGCTCGACGCGGCGGCCGACTCGGCATCGACATGCACCGGATTGTGGTCGCCCGTGATGTCGGCGAACGCGAGCACGTCCGCTTCGGTGATCGTGCGTTCGTGCTGCGCAGACTGCCCAATGCTGAAATCGTCGATCGTCACGCGCGTGTGTACTCCCATGGATGATGTGCCGCGATGCTCAGCGCGTCGGGGCGCCCGCGACGAGGATCGTTCCGGTGGGCTGCGTCGACCCACCCGACGGCTCTTCGGTGATCGCGATGGCCGCCAGGTCCCGTTCGGCCAGCGCATACGT
>Ga0105045_10000169_pt1 | contig 40338 bp, 27 predicted proteins | sample MAT02_FD_78089 | JGI IMG/M metagenome (GOLD analysis project Ga0105045, IMG submission 78089) | Freshwater microbial communities from Lake Fryxell liftoff mats and glacier meltwater in Antarctica - MAT-02 (megahit assembly) | ecosystem: Environmental > Aquatic > Freshwater > Ice > Liftoff...
GTTGCCAGTTTCTGATTCTGCTCGGCTCGTTTTGGTCGGGGCCGTCGGTCTGGCTCATTGTTGAAAATGCGTTTGACTGAGGGTGCGAGTCACACTTCAGTCACAACCTGCCGACCGGGCTTTTTGGACGCATGAATCCACAAGAATTGCTCCGCATCGCTGACTCGCTCCATCGCGAGAAGAACATCGATCGCGAACTCGTGCTTTTAGCCATTGAGTCGGCGTTGGTTACAGCCTTTAAACGCCATTATGGCGAAGATTCTGATGTTCAGGTGAAGATTGCCCGCGACGGGGGATCTATTATCGCGACATGTGACGGTCGAGCACTGGATCAAGAGGAAATTGGGCGAATTGGCGCTCAAACTGCAAAGCAAGTGATTATTCAAAAGATTCGTGAAGCCGAGCGAGATGCTCGAATGGACGAATTTGAGGATCAGGTAGGTCAGCTAGTTACAGGTATCGTCCAGCGCACCGAGCGGGGAGTTACCGTTGTCCAATTGGGACAGGTTGAAGCAATCCTTCCTCGAAGCGAGCAAATCTCGGGGGAAAGTTACCACAACGGAGAGCGTGTCCGGGCGGTTATCTATGAAGTGAAAGCCGCTGGAAATCGAGTCAAAGTGATTCTTTCTCGGACGAAAACTTCGCTCATTCAGCGATTATTTGAACAAGAAATCCCTGAGATTGCTGAAGACGTTATTGAAATTAAGGCCATTAGCAGAGAGCCTGGGTATCGAAGCAAGGTCGCAGTGACCAGTAGCGATCAACGGGTAGATTGTGTCGGTGCTTGCGTTGGCATGCGAGGCAATCGTATCAAGAATGTGACAAGTGAACTTGCCGGTGAGAGAATCGATATCGTTCGTTGGAGCGAAGATCCGATAGTGCTTATTACTAACGCGTTACAGCCGGCAGAAGTCCAACAGGTATTGCTGTGCGATATGATTGGTCGAGCCATTGCCCTTGTCGCGGATGATCAGTTGTCGCAGGCGATTGGCAGGTATGGCCAAAACGTACGCTTAGCGAGTAAACTTTGTGGTTGGGACATCGAGATAATGACCGCCGATGAGCTTGAACGACAGATCGATCGAGCCATCAAGGCCTTTATGGAAATTGAAGGGATGACTGAAGAGCTCGCTCAACGGCTAGTTGAGCAGGGCTATTTGTCGTTCGACGATCTATCGGTCATTGAGCCAGACTCCTTGATGGAGTTGGGAGGCTTGACTGAGGAACAGGTCGAGGCAATTGTTGATCAGGCTGATATTAAGGCGGCCGAAAACGAAGAAATCGAAAACGAACGGAAGCGTGTTGAGAGAGCTGAGAAAGAACGGCTTGCAACCGAGGCGATCATAGCGGCTGAGGACGCTGCTAAGCAAAAGAAGAAAGTCGATTTGAAGCCAGCTTCTGAGGCTAGTGCCGAAGAAGCAACCGATGAATCGCAAAACTCCGTGGGCGACTCCAGTGGGGCGTAAAAGTAAAAGTCGGTGGTTGTTTCTTCTCGGTTGCCTTGCAGTTCCGAGAGCGAGCAGTCAAGTGAGCCTTCGCAGCGGAATGTATCCGTCACCGTGCGCAGGAGCACAGCATATGTAGTTTGAAACAAATCTTTAGTTGGGAATCCCGAGGAAAACTGGCCTGTGGCTGTACGTATTTATTCGCTCGCAAAAGAAATGGGTCTAGACAGCAAGGAGCTGGTCGATCTGTGCACGCGGATTGGGATTCTCAACAAGGGAAGCGCCCTCGCGAGTTTAGAAGACGAGGAAGTGACACGCGTCAAGAAGCACGTGGCGGGCCAAGCTGCTGCTGCTGCTGGGGCGGCTGTCACTACGGTAGCATCTAAGTCGGCTCCATCTTCGTCGACCGCTGTGGCTGCGGCTGTAGTCCTGACCCCCGAACGTCCAGTCGCGAAGAGCCCTGGGGGCGCGATGCGACAGATTGGGCGTCCGGCTGTCATCGGTCGCGGACGAGCTAAATCGTCAGCAAGTGCCGAAGATACGTTTAAGTCTGATCAAGGGCCGGAAGAATCGACTTCCAGCAAAGCACCTCTGTTGATTCCGGCTAACGCGAATTCAACGCAGGCGCAGGACGCGGTAGAAGTAGTAGATGTCGCTGCGGTCTTATCTGCGGTCTTATCCGGGCAAGAAGCAAGCGTCGCCGAATCAGGTCCGTCGCCTGTGGAGGCGGATACTTCTGGTCGAGACCCTGCATCCCCAGCCATTGGAAGGCATGACGCCAATATTCGGCCTGGAATCAGTACACGAGGTATTCGTGTCATTGGTGCTCGTCCCACCAAATCTGGCGAAGGTTTGACTAAAGCAGGTGGCGATGATCGCAAGAAGCGTCAAAGCATGGAACCGGTTATTAACTTAAAGACCCGAATTCCGAAAACGGCATCACCACCGCCTACTAAATCCAATGAGCCAATTGCTCAAAAGCCAGAGATTCGTCTTACGCCAGACATGATTGCCGGCGGACGGCAAGGAATGAGAGCTCCTCTAGAAAAGCTCCAGCAAGACACGGCCAAAGCTGCGCGAGGCCCCTCGGCACCGCCGCCAGGTTCGGGCGTCGCGGCTGGGGGTGGTTTGAAGAAATTCAAAGATGCTGCCGACCGGGCGGCGCAAGCTCGAGGCGGCAAGAAGGGAGTTGGCGATGTTCCTGAAGAGGGCAAGCCAGCAGCAGCAGCAGCACGCGTTGATCGAAGTAAGCGGGGGCGCGACAACAAGGTCAAGTTTGGAAGTTTGGATGATGATGGTGATGGACGTCGTCGACGCGGTCGCCACCAATCGAAGACTCCAAGCACAGCTGCGCCCCGGAAGGAAAAGGTAATTCTAGACATTCCTTGTACAGTTCGTAGCTTCTGCGAGGCAGCTGGCGTCCCGATTGCGAGGGTGCTCAGGTCCCTGATGACGATGGGGATCCCGACCAGTATCAATGCGAACTTGGATGCCGAGCAAGCGATCCTGTTAGCGACCGAGTTAGGTGTGGAAGTTGAATTCCGGGAAGCTGTCTCGGCAGAAGCTTCCATGCTCGATACCCTCGAGAAAATTGAAGATGCTGCGGAAGATTTGGTGCCCAGGGCGCCGATTGTCACCTTCCTTGGCCACGTTGACCACGGCAAGACTTCGTTGCTGGACTACCTGATTGGCACGAAGATCGTCGCCGGAGAAGCGGGCGGAATCACCCAGCACATCCGTGCTTACCAAGTCGATAAAGATGGCCGTAAAGTCGCCTTTGTGGATACTCCAGGTCACGAGGCCTTCACGGAGATGCGTGCTCGTGGTGCAAATGTGACCGACATAGCCGTGCTCGTTATCGCGGCTGATGATGGAATTATGCCTCAAACAGAAGAAGCGATTTCGCATGCGAAAGCAGCCGGCGTCCCCATCGTAGTCGCGGCGAATAAAGCAGATTTACCATCCGCCGATATCAACCGTCTGATGACTCAAATGACCGAACACGGTCTCACTCCAAGCGCTTGGGGCGGGGACGTAGAAGTTGTCCCAACCAGTGCTATAACGGGTTTGGGAATGGACGAATTGCTAGATACCCTGTTGACTGTCGCTGAGATAAACGACTACAGGGCGAATCCAAAACGAGCTGCAATCGGTGTTTGTTTGGAAAGCGAGCAAGCATCGGATCGAGGCATTATTGCCAAGATGATGGTTCAAAACGGAACACTCCGAGTCGGTGATATCGTTGTCTGCGGATCTACCTTCGGACGTGTCAAGGCAATCTACGATACTCTTCGCCGTAACAAGCAACTTACGGAAGCTGGTCCATCGATGCCTGTGAACATTACCGGACTTGAACGAGCACCTGAGGCGGGCGAAAAGTTCTATGTCTTGGATGATATTCAGCAAGCAAGAGAGATCGCAGCGACTCGCGAGAACCAAACTCGTTCGTCATCGCTTTCTGGTACCACGAAAGTTTCTTTCGAGGCGTTCCAGGAGTTGATTCAGTCCGGTCGCTTGACAAAACGTGATGAGGACAAAGTCATTCTGAACCTGATCATTCGTGCCGACGCACGAGGATCACTCGAAGCGATTGAGAAGGAATTGACGAAGCTCGACCACCCAGAAGTCGAACTCAAGATTCTGCAACGATCTGTCGGTGGTATATCGGTGGCTGACGTGACTTTGGCGTCAGCGTCGGGTGCTGTGATCGTTGGATTCAACGTCATCCCAGATGAAGCGGCACGTGCGTTAGCGGATCAAAAGAACGTAGAGATTCGTCGCTACGATATTATTTACAATTTGGCACTTGATATTAAAGCGATCGTCGAAGGTCGGCTAAAACCTGCCGAGAGGGTCGTCGACTTGGGACGAGCTCTTGTGAAGCAAGTCTTCTCGGTTTCGAGAGTCGGTACGATTGCTGGGTGTATCGTTGTTCAAGGTAGCATCGAGCGTGGTTGCCGTATTCGAGTCAACCGGGATAACCGAACCATTGGTGACTATCCGATCGATACGCTTCGGCGGGTCAAGGATGACGTCAAGGAAGTCCTTCGTGGCTTGGAATGTGGTATCAAGCTTTCTGGTTTTAACGACGTAAAACAGGATGACATCCTAGAAGCTTACAAGATTGAGGAAGTTGCAAGAACGCTGGATATGCCCATGAAATAGTCCCAACGTCTGCTGGAAGCAGCCTATGATAAAATTTGAATTCCGGTGCAACGGTCTGTTGCCCGATTACAGGTCTCTAGTAACACAGATTTTTGCTTCTGGAGTAATCCAGGAAAACCAACCGTGAGCTCCCGTCGTCTACTCAAAGCAGGTGAGGCAATTCGTGAAGTGGTCTCGATGGCCATTCTTACAGAGCTGCGCGATCCTAGGGTTCAGCATGTGACGGTTTTAGGTGTAGAGGTTATGCCTGATATGCGTGAAGCTAAAGTCTTCATTAGCGTTCTGGGAACTCCCGTTCAACAGAAGACCGTATTGCGAGGTCTTCAAAATTCCGCTGGTTTCTTGCAGTCCAAGATTGCCGACCGTATCGAAACGAGATACACACCAAGGCTTACCTTCGTCGCCGATGAAGGTGTCAAGAAGTCACTAGCTGTTTCGCAAATCCTTGAACAAATCGCGGCCGAGAAAAAATCTAAACCCTCGGATGGAACTGCCGTCGAAGGCAGTAAAAAACACGACTCAGACCGAGAGCCCTTCTCGGAAGAAAACTCCAACGACTAATCGTTTATTCATTTCGATCGTCAATTCTTCTTGATACTCATTTAATATCCCCATGGCTAGCAGCAATCGCGCCGATCGCTTTGATCATTTTTATAAAGCCCTTCGAAAACACTATAAGCCTATCGTGGATGCGAGCGACCGTCGGGTTCTCGACTACCTCTTATACGCTTGCTGTTTAGAGGATTCGTCCTATGAGGCAGCTGATGAGGCTTTTGCAAAACTTCAGCAGACATATTTCGATGCGAACGAGATTCGTGTCACGACAGTTGCCGAGCTTTCGGAATCGTTGACAAGCTTACCGAAAGCATCGTCCGCCGCCGGACGGCTCAAGAAATCTCTTCAATCGCTTTTTGAAGCTCGCTATTCTTTCGACATCGATGATTTGAAAAAAGCAAATCTGGGAAAAGCCGTCGAGGAAGTCTCGTCGTGGGATGGCACCTCCAAGTTCGTCATGGCTTACGTAACTCAACATGCGTTTGGCGGGCATTCGATTCCCGTGGACAATCAAGTCCTGTCGGTCTGCATCGCTTTAGAACTCCTTACGGCTGCAGAAGCGAGCAAAGGTGTCTTACCAGGAGTTGAGCGAGCTATTCCCAAGAATAAGGGACTGGAGTTTGCGTCTTTGCTTCACCAGTTTGCCGTAGAGTACGCAACCGATTTTCATCATCCAATCGTCAATTCGGTTTTCAAGGAAATGGGCGTCTCGAACAAAACGCGTGTCTCTTTCGTAGCACCAATTCCAGTGAAAGAATCTGAAAAAACGCCACTGGCTGGAACGGCGCAGCATCTGGAAGCCACGAATGCGAAAGCCAAAGCTGACAAGCAAGCTGCTGCAGTGGAAGCCGCAGCGAGCCAAGCCCCCAAATCGGCCAGTAAATCTGGGGGTAAGCATGCAGAAACGTCGGCTACTTCCGGCAAGCCGCTCAAGATGGCTTCTCCAAGCCCGGCCCTAAAAAACACAACACCCAAGGAAGCCGCTAGCAAGGCGAAAGCCGCGGCTGCTGCGAAGCAAGGAAAGGTCGAGTCCAAAACGGACGCTAAGGCTATTGTAAAACCACCTAAGAAAGAAGTTTCGAAGCCAACGCCACCCGTTCTTAAGTCAGAGCTTTCTAGTAAATCCAGCGGTTCTAAAGCGTCCTCTCCAAAGCCTACGCCACCTAAAGAACCTTTGAAAAAAGGAACTTCGACTCAAAATGAAGTTGCTAAGGCCAAGGGAAATAAGTCATCGGCAAGCCCCAAGTCAGCGAGTTCAAAGTCCGAAAGTTCCACGTCAGCAGGTTCTAAATCAGCCAAGACGAGCCCACAGAAATCCTTGTCGAAGGCTGGCAAGCCCCAGAAAGCTGCCGAGGCGCCCAAGCCTGCCGCTTCAGTGTCCAAAAAGGGAACAACTACGAAGCAACTTCCTGTCAAAGCAGTCACGAAAAAGAATACAAAACCTCGCTGAGTCGCTGTTGGTCGCAGCGAGCTGGTTTCACCGAATTTTCCCGAATAACGATATAGATTGAGGATTTGCGGCTATGGCCGGACATTCGCAGTACTCGAACATCAAACACCGTAAGGCTGCTGTTGATAGCAAACGCAGTAAGTTATGGGGCAAGCTTGCCAAGGCAATCATTGTCGCAGCAAAACTTGGCGGTGGCGATCCAGATGGAAATCCCAGGCTTCGCACTGCAATCATCGACGCGAAAGCAGTCTCGATGCCAAAGGATAACATCGAACGAGCGATCAAGAAGGGAACTGGTGAACTCGAAGGTGGTGATGTCGAAGAAATGCTATATGAAGGCTATGGGCCGGGGGGTGTAGCGGTTATGTGCGATATCACAACCGACAACCGCAATCGTACGGCTGGTGAAGTTCGAATGATTTTTGATAAAGCAGGTGGGCAACTCGGCAAGACGAACTGTGTTGCTTATTTGTTTGAGCGAAGAGGTATCTTTGTAGTTGCTCGGACTATCGTTTCGCTGGATGCCCTGATGGAAGTAGCGATAGAGAACGGGGCCGAGGACGTCACGGAACTTGACGAGCAGTACGAAGTCAGTTGCGCTCCCGAGGTTTATCTCGGTTTAACGGAGGCGTTTGAAGTTGCTAAGATTTCATGTGAACATAAAGAGATTACGCGTGTCCCTAGTACGACTGTAGAAGTGGATAACGAAATGGCCAAAAGCATTGCAAAACTTCTTGCAGGCCTTGACGACCATGATGATGTGCAATCTGTATCTTCCAATGTTCAATTTACGGATGATCAGCTTGCTGACATGGCTTAGAACATCGTTATGGATGTTCGGTTAGATACACGGTTGAATGCAAACTATCTCAATACCTCGAATCGATGCCTCTGCAAGTGATTTTGTCGATTCTCTAGCTAGCCTGAGGCATCGATTAAGCCCCTCTGGGAACATTGTCAGCGAACGCGGAAAAGCGCTTACTCTGCGTGTTTTTGGAGAACCTCTTCCTCCGGATGAGGTTGTAAAGCGGATCTGTGACGATGTCCGGCAGTTGGGCACTCCTGCATTGCTACGATACTGTCGAGAACTTGACAATTGCGACGCAACAGCAGGCCAACTGCGCGTTTCTCAGGAAAGAATCGAGCAGGCTCATGCGAAGGCAACCCCGACTTTTCTCGCGACTGTTCGCCGGATACGGGAGAACATTCACAACTTTCAGTCGGCGATTCTGCACAAGTCTGTTATAACGCACCCCCAGCCTGGCGTTTCGTTGGAACAACGCTATACGCCTCTGGAGCGGATAGGAATATGCGTTCCTGGCGGCGCAGCGGCATATCCGTCAACTCTTTTAATGACTGCTGTTCCAGCTATGGCAGCGGGTGTTGAAGAGATCGTCGTGGTGGCTCCGCCGACTAACTTAGGCGCTTACAATCCACAGGTTTTGACAATTTGCCACGAACTGGGCATCCGAGAAGTCTATGCGATCGGTGGTGCACAGGCAGTCGCAGCAATGGCCTACGGGTTACCGGAGATTCGTAGTGTCGACAAAATCGTGGGGCCTGGAAGTCTCTTCGTTGCGCTGGCCAAACGATATGTTTTCGGACACGTAGATATCGATTCCATTGCAGGGCCAAGTGAAGTGGTCGTCATTGCAGACAAGTCAACGAGGCCCGATTTTGCTGCCTCGGATATACTTGCTCAAGCAGAACATTCACCTGGAGCCAGCTTGCTTATTTCTTGGGATCGATCTGTTCAAGACGCGATCGATCTAGAGCTACATAAGCAAATTGGAGCTTTAGAGAGGTCCGAATTGACAATGTCGGCCTTGGAAAGTTTCGGCGCTTACATTCTTGCTCGTGATGAATCCCACGCATGCGAGTTAACCAATTTGATTGCTCCAGAACATCTACATATTGCGACGGTCGAACCACGAAGTCTACTGGCAAAGATTCGCCATAGCGGAGCAACTTTTTTGGGAGATTACTCTCCTGTGGCACTGGGTGACTATGCCGCTGGTCCTTCGCATGTGTTGCCAACCGGAGGAACAGCACGTTGGGCTTCTGGGCTAAGCAGCAATCATTTTTTGCGATCGTCGAGCGTGATCGAGTATTCGAAGGAAGCTCTCCAAGCAATTGGTCCGGATATCGAAGTCATGGCGAATTGCGAAGGACTTACTGCGCATCGCAATAGCGTTTCTATTCGCACTCAGCCCTAATTTTGCAGCCTGATTCTTACGGTTTTAATATCATGTCCGAGCCGTCCATCAACGCGTTCTTCAGGGACGAAGTCCTTGCAATGCAGCCTTACGTTCCTGGAGAACAACCGCAAGGTGGCAAAGCAATCAAGCTGAACACGAACGAAAGTCCGTATCCGCCACCTCTGTCTGTCGTCAACGCTATTCATCAGGCGGCCACACGACTTGAACGCTATCCCGACCCACTCGCTACATCGTTTCGATTACGAGCGTCGGAAGTCCTCAAGGTCGAAGCGGATCAAATCCTTTGTGGCAACGGGAGCGACGATATTCTTACGATAGTTACTCGAGCCTTCGTTCCGCCAAATACGAAGGTTCGCTTTCCTTACCCAAGCTATATTCTCTACCGTACGCTGGCTGAATTGCAGGGGGCACAGTCAGAAGAGGTCAACTTTGAACCAGACTGGTCTCTTGGGCCTGCCTTCGCCGCACCTGATACTGATCTTCGTTTAGTCTATCTCCCGAATCCCAATAGCCCGACGGGAACAATGGTCTCTAGGGAACAAATTGTAAATCTCGCCAACCAATTGCCTTGCCCGTTACTTGTCGACGAAGCTTATGTTGACTTCGCACCGTTCTCGTGCGTGGACCTACCGGCGACTCATCCCAAAATTATGGTTTCGAGGACTCTTAGTAAGTCGTATGCGCTCGCTGGTCTTCGGTTTGGATACTTGGTTGCTCACCCTCATGTAATCCAAATGCTCCGTAAAGTGAAAGACAGCTACAATACTGATGCTCTCTCGATAGCTGGAGCCACGGCGGCAATCGATGATCAAGCTTGGCTAACTCAGAATATCAAACGCTGTAATGCGACTCGAGACAGGATGACGATTGCTCTTCGAAGACTTGGTTTCCATGTGATCGATTCTCACGCAAACTTTGTCTGGTGCAAACATCCATCAAGAGACTCTCGTGAGCTTTATGAGCTACTCAAACGAAGCGGACTACTGGTACGTTATATGAATTATTCGGGTTGGAGCGATGGTTTGAGAATCAGCGTCGGTACCGACTCGGCAATTGACGCTGTCCTCGCCGTGCTAGGGTAGTATAGTTTTGAGTAGTACAATTTGAAGCGTCGCGGCGCAAGTCGTTCCGTGAGTCTCTGAGAAATAGATCGAAACCGGTGGGTTTCAACCGTACCGATAAAAGAATTAGGATGACTATGCGACAAAGCGATATTCAGCGAGAAACAGCCGAAACGAGAATCCAGCTCAGCGTTGTGTTAGACGGTACCGGGAAGTGCGACGTGCAGACTGGAGTGGGGTTCTTGGATCACATGCTAACACTCTTTGCTCGACATTCTTTGATCGATCTATCCGTCCATGCAAAAGGGGATTTAGAGGTGGATGCACACCATACCACCGAAGACACTGGAATTTGCCTTGGCCAAGGGATACGCCAAGCACTTGGCGACAAGTCTGGTATTCGTCGCTATGGTCACCTCACATTGCCAATGGAAGAAACACTCGTAACAACTGCACTCGACCTGTCAGGCCGAAGCTATTTGGTTTTCAACGCTCCTATTCCAGCACCCAAGATTGGTGACTTTGACTCGGAGTTAGTGGAAGATTTTTGGCAAGCTTTTGCGGCCAATTCGCTTTGCAACCTTCATATTCTTCTTCACTACGGTCGAAACAGCCATCATATTGCGGAGGCAATATTCAAGTCGGTAGCTCGCTCGCTAAGAATGGCCATTGAAATCGATCCACGTCAACAAGGTGTTCCCAGCAGTAAAGGGACGCTTAACTCATGAGGCTTCAAAAGGAACGGCCACTGAGTCGTTCATAAGCCTCGATGTACTTTTCGCGAGTTTGACTGACAATTACATCGGGCAATCTAGGTGGTGGGCTTTGTCGGTCCCACGAAGTGCTGAGTAGATACTCTCGTACAAATTGCTTATCGAAAGAGTGCTGAGACCGACCAGGTTCATAATCTTCCAGCGACCAAAACCGTGAACTGTCCGGCGTCAGGACTTCGTCGATCAAAATGATCTCGTCACCCCATCGTCCCCATTCAAACTTCGTGTCAGCAATGATGATGCCCTTTTCCCGAGCAATCTCTGAACCGCGTTGGTAGACCTGAAAACTCCTCGTCTTCAGCTCATTGGCCGTCTCGAGCCCTAACTCGTTTGCCATTCGGTCAAACGAGACGTTTTCATCGTGCCCCGATTCTTCTTTGGTCGCAGGGGTAAAGATGGGCTTGGACAGTTTCTCACATTGTCGTAGCCCTTTCGCTAATGGGATGCCACAGACCGATTGCGACTGTTGGTAATCCTTCCACCCGGAACCTTCCAAGTAGCCTCGAACAACGCACTCAAACGGAAGCACCTTGGCCTTATGAACAACCATTACCCGTCCGTCTAACAGTCCGTCAGGGTCAAATGGCCGAATTACATCTGGGACCTTCGTCGAAATCAAGTGATTGGAAACACCTAATACATCAAACCAGAAGATGCTGAGCTGAGTAAGAATACGCCCTTTGTCCGGAATTCCATTCGGTAAGATGTAGTCGAACGCACTTATTCGATCAGTACTGACGATAAATAGTTTGTCTCCGAGGTCATAACAATCTCGTACCTTCCCCTGCCGACGCGGAAAAGGGAGACTCGTTTCAAGTAGTGGCATATTCATCGACGTAGCATATCGAATCGGGAACAATTCTCGAAGTGGTGGAACCTAGCGATACGGATCATCAGTCAAGTATTCGATAAATTGACGCGAACAGCTATTCCAGCCCCGCCGAATCGCTAACATTTTGGCCAGTCTCAGCGGGGTGAATTTAGATTTGCCAGCTAAGCCCGTTAGTAACGTACTGAATAAATTGTTCTGCGATTGAAAGCTGAGTCACAAAACTTCGTCAGATGATGTTGGTTACGAGCCTCGCCCGACGCCGGCACGACGGCAGAACCATGCGATCGAGATAGGGGCTCGGTTACCCGGGCCCCCCCCGACAACGCGGTTTCGAATGATAAATCTTCCTCGGCGGCCTGGTGATCGCCGCCGTTCCGATATAGAAATGATTGCCACCGAATTTTCTAGTACTCGACGGACAGAAGTCGACCTTCGCGGGCACTGACGCCGATGAAAGCCAAGAATCTCTATCCACGGAATCATGATGCCACTTCTTCATCGCTCCAGCTTCTCGTTGCTCGTTGTCGGGTTCCGAAGGTTCGCTTGGCTCATCCTACTGCTGCAGCTCACCGCGCGGTCGGCCTTGCCCCTTGCGGCGGACGACTGGCCTGACTGGCAACAGGCTCCTGAACTTCATCCGGGGATTCGGCTCGCTCAGACCAATGTGCGGGAGCCTCGCCCGATGTGGATTCATGCCGTGAAGATCGATCTGCGGACTCCTGGACTGCGATTTTGCACGACGCCACGTGCGGACAGGTGGGACGAGAACAAGCGGGAAACGATACGTCAGACGACGAGAGATTTCCTGATGGATTCGGCGAAGACTGACCAGTCGCTGGTCTTCGCCGTGAATGCCGATTGGTTCTCGCCGTGGCCGGCACCGTGGAACATGCCGATGCCCACGGACCTCGGGGGCCTCGCGATCAGCGACGGCGTCGTTGTGTCGCCAGCGAGCGGCAGTCCTTCGCTGATGATTGCGAAGTCGGGAGTCGCCTCGATCGCGGTGACCACGGCACAAACGAGAATCGACGACTTGCAGGTTGCGGTGAGCGGCTTTGGCTTGTGCCTACGCGATGGAATACCGCAGCCGTCGGAAGACGACCTGCATCCACGAACCGGAATCGGGTTGTCCGAGGATGGCGAACAATTATTCGTGATCGCCATCGATGGCCGACGCTTTTCCCGACAAGGCGCGACAACGCACGAATTGGGGCAGTGGATGAAACGCTGTGGCGCGGACGATGCCATCAATATGGACGGAGGCGGCTCGACGACGCTCGCCTGGTGGAATCCCATGCTTGCTGGCGACGACAAGACCGAACTCATTAATACGCCTGTCGGCAATGGAGAGAAATACGAGACGCCACTGGCCGAACTGGTTTATGTGCCTACAGAGCGCACCAACGGCAATAACTTCGGCGTGTATTACACTGACTGAGCACATCAGCGGATGGTTCAACACAATACCTAACGGACGAACGATAGCGGCGATGATAACGAAACGCTTGTGTCGGAACGTCAATACACAGGAAAAGCTACTTCTTCTTTACATCATGAGAGTATATTCCAAGTGTGCGTAGTAAATTAGGGAGCCTTCACTTCGCCAGATCTTCTTCGCCGGATCTTGATCAGGTGAAGCTAAAACAACTCAGCCATTTCTCGAGCATGGTAAGAACTGCGAACAAAGGGACCCGAAGCAACTTGTTTGAATCCCATCGCCTTTGCATCGCGTCCCAGATCAACAAACTCGTTGGGGGGGATGTATCGGACAACCGGTAAGTACTTAGGTCCGGGCTGAAGGTATTGACCGAGGGTAAGGAAATCACACCCGTATTCGAGCAAGTCAGCTAGGCAGGCCAGCACCTCATCTCGCGTTTCACCTAACCCCAGCATCAGCCCGCTCTTAGTTTTGATCTTGGGATTTAGATTCTTCACTCGTTGCAGTAACTCGAGTGTCCATCGGTACTCACTCTTGGGGCCACGTACCTGTCGATACAATCGTGGGACGGTTTCCATATTGTGGTTAAATACTTCTGGAGCGGCTTCCACAATGCGATCAAGTGCATCTCTTTGTCGAACAAAATCGGGTGTTAATACTTCGACCGATGCGCCCGTTCGATTTCGAACTGCAAGAATACACTGATAAAAATGTTCGGCTCCGCCATCGGGTAAGTCATCGCGAGTTACGGAAGTGATGACAACATGCTTTAGATTCAACCTTGCAGCAGCTTCTGCAACCCGCTGCGGTTCATCTAACTCGATCGCCTCCGGCTTTCCTCGCGAGACGGCGCAGAAACCACATGGACGCGTACACACGTTCCCGAGAATCATAAAAGTTGCCGTTTGCTGGGAGTAGCATTCCATGCGATTTGGGCATTTCGCATTTTCGCAAACGGTTTCCAACTTCAGTTCTTGAATGAGTTTGGTGGTTAGGTGATTCGCGTTCCCTTTGGGAACTTCTCGGCGGAGCCACGAGGGTAATCGCTGTGATGGAGCAAAAGCTCCTTCGGTACTCTGGCAGGATGTTGCTAGTTTGGACTCTGTCGATTGGTTGGCAGTCGTAATCGCCACTGGTAGATCAAGTTTCATAGTGCTCCTATTATAGCAATCAGTTCAAGAAATGTAGCTGAATCAACTAAGAACACGCTGGTTACTGGACTTGCGCTGAACTTCAATCATCTACGGAAAAGAGGGCTGCGGTAAAGGCAACTGGATCAAAAGGGGCCATATCGCCTAGCTTTTCGCCGAGTCCTACCAGCTTTACCGGAAGCGAAAATTCGGTCAGGATCGGAATGACAACCCCACCTTTCGCACTTCCGTCCAATTTGGCCAAAATAATTCCGGTGCAGCCAGCAACTTCGGAAAAGCCTCTGGCTTGACTGATTGCGTTTTGACCCGCCGTTGCATCGAGCACCAAGAGGACTTCGTGGGGAGCTCCTTCAATTTGCTTGGCTGCGATTTTTCGAATCTTCTCTAGCTGTTGCATCAAGTTGACTTGTGTTTGGAGTCGCCCCGCTGTGTCGAGGATACAGACGTCGAAATTTTCGTCACGAGCCTTTTGCACCGCTTTGAACGCAACCGAACCAGGATCACTACCCATCTCACCGGAAACTATCTCGCAACCGATACGTTGCGACCATATCTTGAGCTGTTCCACCGCTGCGGCACGAAACGTATCGCCAGCGCCCAGAATTACCCTTCGACCTTCTTGATGAAGTCGATACGCCAACTTGGCAATCGAAGTTGTTTTGCCGGCACCATTGACGCCGACGACCAGGATGACCGTAGGTCCAGTGGAAGCAAACTGAAGTTCCACGGGGAGATTCTCCATCGCTTCAAGAATCTCCGCACGAACGCTTTCAAGCACTTCGACCTTAGAGACACGGCGGCCGCGAAACTCGCGGCCAATACGATCTTGGATACGCGTGGCTGTCGGTTGCCCCATGTCGGTGCGGACCATAATAGCGAATAGCTCTCGCAAAAAGTCGTCATCAACCAGTCGACCTTCAGACTTCCAAAGGTCACGAATGTCCGTTTGAAGAAGTTGATTCGTTTTATGGAGTGCCGACCGAAGCTTCTTAAGCCAACTGACCTTGTCATCCGACACGGAATCATCTGGGTCGATAGGAATCGCGTCGGAGGCATCCAATTCCCTTGACGCAATAGGGTGTTCGGACACACTCCCCTGATCGCTCTGGGACGCGTCAACGTTGCCAGGAACGACGACATCCCCTTTTTTCTTACGCCAGAAGACCATAATAAAGCATCCGCAATCGTTATCCCAGTTCGGGAATCGATTCTCCTCGAATTAGATCTTCAAATGTTTCTCGATGACGAATGGAATGGAGTTGGCCGTTTTCAATCAAGACTTCTTCTGCACGATAGCGACCGTTATAGTTGCTTGCCATGACAAATCCGTAAGCTCCGGCGACCTCCATTACCAACAGATCGCCAACCGAAGCAGCGGGAAGCCGACGCTTAGATACGAAGCCGCCTTCTTCCTGAGTAAAAATATCGCCCGATTCGCATAGCGGGCCGCCCACGACCACGTCCAGCTCGGGGGCGTATCGCTTAGGAGTTTGATGAACAATGGAAATCGGATGATAGGCTCCATAAAGAATTGGTCGAGCCAAGTCGTTAAACCCAGTGTCCAATAAGTAGAACGTATTCTCACCCATCGTCTTAATAGCCCGAATCTCCGTGATCAGGTACCCACTCTCCGCGACAAGATATCTACCGGGCTCAATCTCTAACGATAGCTTGTGGCCGAAGAGCGATTCCAAACGCTTTCGGCTTGCATCCCAAAGCTGGAAGTATTGCTCCAAATCGACATACGCTTGCCCATCACGATAGGGGACGGGAAGCCCGCCACCGGCGCTAATCATCTTCAACGTTCGACCAACATTGATGGCGACTTTTTCAAGAGCACCACAAACTTGACTTAGGTGTTCAAGGTCTGTACCGCTACCGATATGCATGTGGATACCGGTGACAGCGATGTTGTAAAGATCGGCACGGCGAAGGCAATCGTCGACTTGGTCGATCCAAATTCCGTGCTTGGATTGTGGGCCTCCCGTGTTGGTCTTCTGCGAGTGGCCGTGCCCAAAACCCGGATTGATTCGGAGCGTTACATCCGCACCGGGGCAAACCTCGCCAAGTTGGTTGATCATGTCAGGCGAACCGCAGTTTACATGCAAACCGTGCTCGCGAATCATTTCCAAGGCGGGTCGATCAAACACGTCCGCCGTATACACGATCGGGTTGGGTTCACCGTGAGTTGCATAACCGGCGGACAACGCTCGCCCAACTTCTCCAACACTAACAGCATCTACAACCACCCCTAACCTTCGGAGTCGATCGAGAATTGCGATATTCGAGTTGGCCTTCTGCGCATACCTGATCACATCAAACGCCGATAAATCTGCGACCCGTTGCTGGATACTTGCCATATCGTAGACATAGGTCGGCGTACCAAATTTTTTGCCAAGTTCTGCTACAGAAAAGCCAGCGATCGTTTGTCGTAAATTATTGAATGCGGGTGCTACAGTGGACATTATTGGCTAGTGGTTAGTGTTTGGAAGCGAGCTTTTATTGAACGGTGTTACTTCAACGTTTCATTTCTTCGATCTCGTATTTTTTTTGAGTATCGGCTCAGGAATTTCTCCTCCCTTGAAGTTAATGAGTCTTTTCCATTCTGGTGAATCTTTTCGAGAATGCGATCCGCCTCTGCTTCGTCTTTGGAAAAATCTTCACCCGGGCTAAAGGCCTTTAGTTTGGGGCCAAACCACTTTCTCCGAAGCGTTTTCCAGCCATGCAAAGGAGAAGCAAAAACGGCAAAATTCCAGTGCAAATAAACATAGGCAAAGGCTAACGCGATTCCAAATAAGTGTACATCCCATGCAATTTGGCTACGACCATCCACCGCCAAGCCGGCTCCCGACCCGTAGAGATTCGTTGCGATAAGTAGCACACCCATCACCCAGGCTTGAACCGGCAAAACACCGAAAAACAAAACAGTTTGGTTAGGATAATTCAGGACGAACAACATCGTGACAAAGCAGACCGCCCCCGATGCACCGCAAATAATCGTTGGTTGATTGGTCGCCGCGCGAAAAACGATACTCAATAATCCACAAGCGACTATGGAAACCAAATAAGCCCGAAAGAATTCAGTTCGCCCATAGTGATTCTCGACCATTCGGCCAATAAGCCATAGGTTGACCATATTCCAAAAAATATGGCCAATATTATCGGTCGAGTGGGTAAATCCATAAGTCACCGCTCGCCATAACATCCAAGGTTGTTCAAGGTCACGGGTACCTAGCGACAGGAATTCTTGGAGACTGAACGACCGAGAGGAGAGGAATATCTCCGCTAAAAAAACGATCGCGTTTGCGATCACCAATATCGCGACCGCGGATTTCCCGTTCCACGAAGGGGCCAATCCAGAAGCAAAATCGTCATCTCGGTAGTAAGGGCGATCGTAAATGCCCATTGACAGTAGTCCTATTAAGCTGCAGCAGGTCGCAAACCCGGTTAACTTTGTTTTGTATCTAATGAGCAAACTATCTTACGTTATACATTAGATCGAAAACTTCGCATCGCGATTTTGCCGAGCTATTCGGGGGCAACCAAAGTTGGAGCCCGATTGAAAGAAGTCTCTGCCGGCGAGGCGGCTTCTGGTGTATCCATCGGTTTTTCCTCCCTATTAGCTTCATCCTCGTCGATCGGACTACCTGCATTAGCTTCGGCTTCCGCTCGAGCTTTGGCGGCTTCAGGGGTTAAAAACTCCATATTTTCCAGCATCTTATCATCGCTCGTGGGTTTGACTGGTGATGTAGTAACTTCATTGTTGAAGGGCGTCTCTGCCGCCAGCGTCTCTTCCGCCAGCATCTCTTCCGCCAGCGTCTGAATCGTTCTCGTATCAACATCCACGACAATCACCTCTGGCGGTGGGTCGCCCACTTCATAAGGCACATCTAGATCTCCTCGGTATTTCAACGCACTGACCATCATCGCGTCGTAAATTGCTTCCCCTTCTAAACCAGCCTTATTCCGATCGCGAAGGGTTCGGTACTTTAGAAAATCGGACAAAGCGAACGTGTTATCGAACTCGATATCAGCCGCTTGACCGTACCTCTTAATCGTCTTGAGAATATCATCAGCACTTTCTTCGGTCATCATTTGCGGGTAAGCGCGAAACACTTTTGCCCAGTTGTGCCAGGCTGCTTCATAAAGCTTAACTGCTTTATCCAGGTCACCTTTTTCCAGAAACTGGTCGGCCTCGAACACCTGCCGCCGGGCTGCGACCGCCGCCGGTTTTTGTTCTAAACGACCTCGCATTTCCCAATAGTCGTAGTTGCATTGGTCGCGGTATTTGCCGATTCGAAAAGCATAGGTATCTTTGGCGTTGAAGTCGGCATATAATCCTAGCGCTTCAGATCGCTTTTCACGTGGCAAAAGCTCGATAATCTCAGTAACTCCCGGCATAAACTTGTGTATCGCCTCATTTACAAGAATTTGCTGGTCCGGTGTCCGCTCGGATTCTGGAAGATTGACAGCCGTGTATTCATCCGGAGTGAGCTTGTCGTTGCTGTTCAAGGAAATCTCTTTACGAACATCTGCGACAAACGCATCCAGCGTGGCTCTTGCTTCTTCGGTAATCTGGTTTGCCAAATCGAATTTTGCAAGTTGAACGGTGTGCCCCCACGTGCTCATGATATCGAGCCCACCAAAGGTATCCCATTCGTTGGAAGCGCGACTCCAAGCAAACATTGCCTTATCGTCCAGTGTACCTTCCTCTTCCATCGCTTCGGCCGAATACATCAATGCATAAGGGTTCTCTGCATAGAAGTAGAGTGGATTTTTTTTGCAGTAAGCACCCGCGCGAACAAGCTCATAAGCTTTCAAGAACCAAAGTCGCCCCACCAGCCAGTTATCAGGTTTTCGGTCTGGACCACGGGCATCCGAGGAATCTACATCTAGCCCGTAACCAACCAGCTTTTGATGGTAACTCTCATCGTTGCGAAACAACTCACGAAACTGCCGCTTCTCGTCGGAGCGACCTAGTTTTTGAGTCATGTATTTTCCCAAATGCCACTGCAGAATCGGCTGCCGACGATTGAATTTGGTTCCGCTTACAAGGTAGTCGATCCCTTTCTTTACCCAAGCATAACGCTCACGGTAATCGTCGAACTCCGCAGACACGTTATAGGCCAAATTATGAGCCTGGCTGTCCCAAACGCTGACGAAGTGAGGTTGGAGCAAAGACAATTGATTCAAAGTTGCGGAAAGTCGATCGTAGTATTTTTCTGTTTTGTAGTAGTCAGACTTTTGCCAAAGAATGGTCGCAGCCACTCCGCGCAATCCAAGCGTTGCCAAACGCATCGTTTCGCTGGCTGGATCCAGCTGACCCAAGCTAGCTTGGCCAATGTCATATCGATCTCTAATTTGAGACAGAAGCCCCCCGCTGGAGTTACCCGCGACTGTGGTGCTTGGCTCTGCAGAACTACTGGTTGTTTTGCTGGTCGGAGGCTGTCCCAGCAAGAACAAAGGAATTAGCAATGCAACGATCCCGCAGATATAAAAAGCTTTTCGATAAAGTGCTGACGTATTCACGCTGCCATCTCCCGAGTCTTAATAAAGAAGTATCCGATGATCGTTGTCATCAAGAAGTACCCCAACGCGATCAACATATGCCTCGCTAGAAGTCCGTCAAACAGGTCGACACCGTAAGCGATAAAGTCGCTAGTGCCAAGTTGGCCAAAGTTGGGCACGGCACTCTTCAAAGTGGAAACCCCGGACATAAGCCCATAGTCGATAGTTTGAATTGTTTTCTCGAGAGCCTGATTACCCATATCGAGATCTATCATCGTTCCCTTTTGAGTCAGAATTCGAACAATCGCTTCAACGGGACCACCGCCGTTGTATTGCGAATTGAAAAAAGTGTCGATGTTCCCGCCGAAAAAGCCAAGAATGAGAGAAGACATGGTTGCCACCATTGCGACTGGTCCCGAGAGAAACGTGCTATACATGACTCCGAAGCAGATCACAATCACCATTTGTAGCCAGATACTGACATAGCCTTTAAAGAAGTTCCATGCAAACGTCTTCTCGCCTGCCAGAAGAGAAAGATCCCCGGCAGCCATACCAAGATACTGCTGTGAATCTTCACATCGAATGATCACTTGTAGTCGCCCATCGACGACTAGGTCCTTGAATAGTTCTAGGGTTGCCGGTTGATTGAGTTTAAAGCCGGAAAGTGTCAGCGGAATGGTCTTTCTATCGACGGACTCCTTCACAAGGAAACTTCGACGTTCACTTTCCACGGTTTCATCTGGACTTCGTAAAATCAAACTTCCACGAACAGGAGTAACGATATCTCCCTTGTAAGTACGAAACGCTTCGATGTTCATTTCGATCTGAAGGCCATCGGGAAAATCAGCAGCTTTTATGTTCTCAAATTGCCAGATTGCGCTTGAAAGAGAGCCACCCGCAATAAACTTACGGTACTCAGACATGTAGCCGACGTTTAGTCCAGCGCCTTCGACTCCACTTCGGTCGGTATACTTCAAAGATCCATAGAGAGGGACGCGTGCCGAGAGATCACCGGTAGGAGGCCCTACGTCGTACTTGGTTTCACCATTCACCTCAACAGCCGTAACGGTATGCTGGTGTCCTTTGACATTATCAGTAACCCCTTTACCATCTTGATTGAGTCGAAAATTGTGCGAGTGAGCGCCAGACCTATCGGTTACGCCAACCTTCCCATCACTACTAATCGTAGCAACCTCATGGGAATGCTTTAGTCCTCGAACCACAAAAGTGTAGCTAAGAACCCCCAACACAGCCAGAATCACAGACCCAATCAACGCAAAGCCGACAATACGACCAAGCACGATTTCGGTTGGCCGTACAGGCTTGGTTACGATTGTATAAATCGTACGATTCTTGATATCTGCAGGCAGGCTGAAGGAACTCAAAAAAAGCCCCAGCAAAAGTATCAGATAGTTGGTAGCAGTAAGAACAAAGCTGATATACAGCTTGGCCGGATCTTCAGCCGACTTATCTAGGAACCAGCCCGCGAAAAGAATTCCGATGATGAATATGGCGATCACCGCCAATACCTTTCGGCGAATCGCTTCAAGGAAAGCTAGTTTCGCAATCGCCCAGATCCGAAAAACGCTCGTCTTCGGTAAATCCGTTCGAAACAAATCGTATATCACCTTGGCAATCGAAAAAAAGCCTTCACTAGGTCCTTGTCGAACCATAGCCACGACGTAGCAAACGAAAAAGCCGAGCGCGGCCATCGTAAATAATAAGGCCGCCCCGTAGAGCAAAGAGCCTTCGCGAAAAAGCCACTGAGACAGTGACCAAAATTGATTAGGTTCTAGACGCATATTGTGGCTCTAGCTCCCACTGCGACGACCCGGACGGGCCTCGCTCTCACGAACGATATCCAAAAACAAATCTTCCATAGTCGTCGTCGGGTTATCTAGCTGTAGTAGGTTTCCACCATGTTTCGCAATAACTCCTCGGATCTCATCCTTGGCAGCATCCGAGAGGCCACTTGCATGAATCTCCGTCACATCCTGAACTTTCAAGAGCGAATCGACACGACCAAGCTCCTTGAGTTCGCCTTGATGCAGAATTGCAATCCGATCACAAACGTCCTCGACATCCGCTAATTGATGCGAGCACATCAAGATCGTCTTGCCTTGATCCCTCAGTTTTAGGATCAAGTCCTTCATTTCACGAGACCCAATCGGATCCAAACCGGTCGTAGGTTCATCCAAAACCAGCAAGTCAGGCTCGTTGATTAATGCTTGTGCCAAACCTATCCGACGCGTCATTCCCTTGGAGTATTCTTTCAACTGTCGCCGTCGGGCCCTTTGCAGACCTACCATTTGAATCAGCTGCTCGGTCCGTTCTCGACGAACACTGGCTGGCATATCAAAAAGGCGACCATAAAAGTCTAGTGTTTCCTCGGCGTTTAGGAACTTATACAGATAGGACTCTTCTGGAAGATAACCGATACGTTCGTTCTTCGTTACTTCCGTTGCCTCTTTGCCAAACACAAAGGCCCGCCCCGAGGTTGGGAACAGAAGTCCCAAGACGAGTTTAATCGTCGTCGATTTACCCGACCCGTTCGGGCCCAGAAGACCAAAAATCTCACCCTTTCGAACCTCAATGTCGAGTGACTTGAGAGCGTGTACCTTCTTTCGACCCCAAAAATCTCGGTAAATCTTACTCAGACCCCGCGTCTCAATCACCACGTCGCTACCGACCGGAATTGCGGGTCCTGATGGGGAATCGTTGGAGGGAACTGTACCGACGGGCGCATTCGCTTTAGATACAGGAACTTCTGAGGTCATGCGGCAAACTCCAACTCAAGTACAAAATTAAAAATTCAAAGCTCTCGGAACCGAGGGCGAAGCAAATCGGTCTTAAGATTTAATCATCCAAACTCAACTTGACACATAAAGACGCCACTCCCCGGAGTGGTAGACTGGGTTTACGGTGTTGAATAGGGTTAGGTTCATCTTCGCGTCTCGACTGGCAATCTTCTGGCAATCTTCTGGCTTGCACCGCTACAAATCAGCTTTCGTTCCGCACACACATCCAAATCCTCGAATCGACTTATCGACTTGAGAGACTATAAATGGGATGTTGAGTATTCACAAGTTCCTAAGACCGGACACGCTCAGTAAACCTAGCCGTTCGCGAAATTTTTCAATATTCCCAGCCAATCCAATTCTCCATCGGCCCCGAAGGCTCCATGAATACCGGTCGCCCAAATACCATTGCACCCAATCCTGCGAAGTCGACAGCCTACCGGGAAGCGTTAGAGTACCTATACAATCGAAACAATTTCGAGAAATCTCAGGATCAGCCGTACAACCAGCAGAATTTCCGACTTTCGCGAATGGAAAGGTTGTTGGTCCAGATAGGCAACCCGCAGCAGGCCTCGCCAGTGATTCACATCGCCGGCTCGAAAGGCAAGGGGAGTGTCGCGTGGTTGACTGCTGAGGTCCTGCGTAAAAGCGGGTACCAGACGGGTTTGTACACTTCACCACACCTAGTTTGCTTGGAAGAGCGGTTTGTCATCAATGGCAGTCCTATTTCGCAGGACACTCTAGTTCGAGCCATCAAGGCGATTGCGCCTGCGGTCGATGAGATTGCCAAGCGAGGCCATGGGCAGGCGACGTTCTTTGAAATCACGACGGCAATTGCATGGTGGGTCTTTCGCGAGGCCAAGTGTGAAGTAGCCGTGATCGAAGTTGGCCTTGGCGGTCGACTGGACAGCACGAACGTTTGCTGGCCGACCCTATCTATCGTGACATCCATCAGCTTCGACCACCAACTCCAACTCGGAAACACGCTGTCAGAGATTGCCGGTGAGAAAGCGGGAATCATCAAGCCGGGCGTTCCCGTCATTAGCGGCGTTGTCACCCCAGAACCACAGCAAGTAATTCATCGTATCGCCAAGGAGCGAGGCTGTCAGCTTCGGCAACTTGGGCGAGATTTTCGTTGCCAACCTTCGAATACCGAAGGAAACGATCACGTATTTGCCTTTTCCGGAAGCAATCAAGATCGCGATGCGACGGATTCCATCGGAGATATCATGCAACCAAGCACTCTTCCCGGACGCCTCATTGATTACACGGCATCCGATTCTTTATGGCCAAGTGGATCAAAGCATCACAAGCTTAAACTGCGAATGCTTGGAGATCATCAGATTGCAAATAGCGGTATCGTTCTTGCAGCGGTCGATCTTCTTCGCGAACAGGGATGGGCAATCCCAGACGATGCTGTCTGTCTTGCGCTGGCGGAGACTCAACTTGCAGGTCGTATTCAGATAGTTGGCCAATCGCCGCTGATCATCCTAGATACGGCCCACAACGAGGCATCGGTCGCTGCACTCATTTCGACACTCAAGCAACATTTTCCACAACGGAAACTAAAGTTCGTTTTTGCGGCAAGCAAAGACAAGAAATACTCACTCATGCTCGAGCAGTTATATCAAGTTGCAAGCGAGATTCACTTGACTCAGTTTGAGCACAATCCCAGAACGGTTTCGGTTGAAGAGCTGATGAAGTTGATGACAAGCCATCATCAGAACAGCGATGAAGGGGATACAAGGTTGCAGAATCTCCGAAAAATGAGCCATGGCTACAGCCTGCCTCGCGAAGCTCTCACGGCTGCCGTAAAGGACTGCAAGCCGGATGAGTTGGTTTGCATCACTGGCTCGTTTTTTTTGGCAGCCGAACTGATTCCGGTTTTACATGAAGGTAGGGGTGATTCATGCGAATAGTTGTTTTAAAACTTCTAGTCTTTAGTGTGCTTCTATGCGTTATATCTAATGGCCACGATTCATTTGCAGAAGAAGTTGCCTCGGATGGTAGTTCCGAGTTTTATCAAAAGTTGTTTCAAAAGCTAGTGCATGGTAATGTTGACGAACGTACAAATGCCGAGCGATCACTGCTTGCGATCGGGCCGGAAGTGTTAACTCAAATACCGATTCTCCCTTCCAGTGCACCCGCTGATCAGCGTGAAGTGATCGATCGAGTCCGACGGACTCTGCAAGCTCAGGTAATCGATCTATTTGCACTTCCGACTACCGTGACGGCACAGGGGAATTTCAATGGTGCAGACGCGTTGATTGAAATCATGGAACAAACCGGCAATTCTCTGACGATAGATAAGGTTCCAGCTGGCGATGTTAACGTTGATTTTGAGTCAACGCCTTTTTGGGAAGCATTGGATCGTGTTCTCGATGAAATGCGACTCGACATCAATACCTTCAGTGATACACCAGGTTTGCTTCTGGTGCCCTCCATCGATCGATCGCAAGCAGATCTAGACGCTCGAGCGTTGAGAAGAGCCTATGCGGGCATATTTCGAATTGAACCAACTCGGATCTCGACAACTCGCTCGCTGCAACGAGATGGTTTGAATAGCTTGTCGATCGACTTGCAAGTCGCTTGGGAACCGCGTCTGAAACCTGTCTACTGTCGCTTTCCGATGAAGACCGTTTCAGTCGAGTGTGACAACGGAGAAATCCTTCAAGCAGTTTCGCCCGACGGTTCACCAGAATATTCACCCTCAGGAACGCATGCGATTGAGGCTAACCTCCAATTTGTTTCTCCGAGTCGAGATGCCAAAATCATCAAGAGGCTGCAGGGCACTATTGAGGCCATGATTCCAGGAGGTCTGGTATCGGTCGAATTTGATGAATTGGATAGTACTGTCGTAAAGAATCAAGTCGTTGGAAAGCTTAACGTTACACTCGAGAAGGTTGAATTACGCGAGGATATTTTAGAAGCCAATCTTTTAGTTAGCATAAATGAAGCCGGTGAATCGATGGACTCGTTCCGGGGCTGGATCATGAATAACGAGTGCTTTATACAAACGCCAACTATGGAACGGATTAAGTTTGCTGGCTTTCAGACGTACCGGATGAATGGTACCGATGTTGGTATGACCTATTTCTTTGACTTAGCTTCAAAACCTGGCTTTGAAGTGGGCTCAAAGTTGGATGGCTATAAAGTCATCTACAATGCGCCTGGAGGCGTTGTCCCCACGAAAGTCGATTTTGTCATGACTGATATTCCACTGCCCTAAGGCGATCCAGAGTCAGCTGCCTTTAGCATGCATTCTGGACACTCGCGAACGGCCGCTGGGTTCCTCTTGCATTCCCTCCCGCGATTTTGCTACGTCCATCATCTGCGATATCGATTCAATACCGAAAGGGATGGAAGTGCCGTGGGGAATCACCTAAAAATTAAGCCTCTGAGCGTTCTTTGGATAAGCTTAGCATTGGCCATGGGGACAGCATCTTTGTCGATCGCGCAGACACCAAGATCTCAAAAGAAGAAACCGCAAAAGCCAGTTATGGCGACTTCTCAAAGCAGTGCTAAGTCCAATTTTAAAACCCCTAGTGCGGAGTGGATTTGGGCAGATGGAATAGCTCCGGACGCAGCACCGAAGGGTGTTGTATTGTTCCGGAAATCGATCCAGTTGTCCGCCCTTGAAAAAGCTCAAATTCAGATCGCAGCGAATGATTTCTATGAGCTCTTTATCAATGGTCGCCGAGTCGCGAACAATTCGCAATCCGAAAAGATGGATACGATTGACATTAGTTCCTTCGTGGTTCCAGGTAACAATCTTTTCGCGGTAAAGTGCGAGAACCGTGAGGGTACTACGGCTGGTCTGTTTTGTCGAATCTACGCGAAACCACGGAATGAAGGCTGGCGTGGGATGGGGTCAAGCGAAACTTGGCTCGCGTCGACGAGTGCAAAAGCAGGGTGGCAGAGCCTTGCCTACAATGATTCGACCTGGAAAAACGCTCGTTCTAACAACAGAGCGCGATCGAAGGAAGTCGCCGCACCGGAAACAACCGAGGAGAAAACGGCCTCTGCTAGACCTCCCATCCCTGCGAAATCTGTCGCGACTCATATACGCCTCAGCGATAAAGACGTTGATGACTCGAGTGACAACGCCCAATCGAGTTCAGAAAAAAACCCGGGCTCTGAAGCCTCCGCTCAAAACAGTAAAAGTGGTACCGATAGTCGCTTCACGGTTGATGAAGGCTTCAAGGTCGAAGAAGTGCTCGACAATGAAGCGACAGGATCGATTATCGCGATGGCCTTTAACGAGTTTGGTCATATTGTTGCGTCGCGTGAAGGAGGTCCCTTGCTGCTGATCCATGACGCTGATAAAGACGGCGTTCCAGACCGGGTGCGAACCTATAGCGATCGTGTAAAGAATATCCAAGGTATTCTTCCGTTGAATGGCGATGTATTCGTGACCGGCGAAGGCCCCGATGGTAGCGGACTCTATCGATTGATTGACCAAAATCGGGATGGCACGTTGGAAGAGGCCAAGCTCCTCGTACGTTTTGTCGGAACGCAAGGGGAGCACGGTGCCCATCAAATCGCACTTGGCCCCGATGGCATGGTCTATGTTGTCGTTGGAAATCACGTCCAAGTCGAGAATACCATTGATCCGCATAGCTCCTATCGAAACACCTATGAAGGGGATCTAGTTCGACCTCGACAAGAAGATCCAAGTGGTCACGCGCAAGGAATACGTGCTCCAGGTGGTACAGTTATTCGTGTCGATACGAATGGCGAGCGAATCCAGTGCGTCGCAGGTGGTTTACGCAACGCGTATGATTTAGCCTTCCATCCAAACGGAACATTGTATGTTCACGATAGCGATATGGAGGCTGATATTGGAACAACTTGGCACCGGATGACTTCCCTGTTTCAAGTTGTCGAAGGTGGCGAGTACGGATGGCGAAGCGGTTGGGCAAACCAACCAGAGTATTACTTTGATCGGCTCCCTGCTTTGCTAACCACAGGAAGGTCATCACCTACGGGAGCGATTATCTATGACCACATCAAGTACCCTAAGAACTATCAACAGTCTCTTTTCTTAGCGGATTGGTCGGAAGGTAGAATCCTTCGAGTGGATATGAGACCGAATGCGGAAGGAGTCATCGGAAAGCCAACGCCGTTCGTGATTGGACGTCCGATGAATGTAACCGATTTGGATGTAAGTCCAGATGGATCAATCTACTTCTGCACTGGCGGTAGAGGAACGGCAGGTGGCATCTATGCGATTCGCTGGACAGGGACGTCGAAAAGCGATGAAGAGGATAGCGACTTGTCTATTGCAAAGGCCATTCGACAACCTCAACTTCAATCTGCGTGGGGACGACAGGCAGTAGCCATGATCAAGCGTGATCTGGGTGAGTCCTGGGATGAAGACATTGCTGGTGTCGCTTATAGTCCAGACAACCCTGCGAGATATCGAGTACGAGCGTTAGATCTCATGCAACTACTAGGCCCAGTGCCTACACCAGAAATGCTAGTTGAACTCTCGCGATCGCCCAACGACGTGATCCGAGCAAAGACTGCCGACCTTCTTGCTCTCCATCCTGACACCGAACTAGCACTCAAGCGACTCAACGAATTGCTCGGGGACACGAGTACGTCGGTTCAGCAAGCGGCCGCCGAAGGCCTTATTCGTATCGATGCCGTATGCAGTCGCGACCAGATAGTTTCGCTTCTTGAATCGCCGAAGCGAATGATCGCTTTTCTTGCGAATCGACTTTTGCAAAGACAACCAATCGAATTCCAGCGCGAGTTACTGGAAGCGACGGGTAAGCCACGCGTGGTGATCGCGGCGGCCATGTCGATAGCAATATCGAATCCCGGTCCCGAGAACGCTTATGCAGCTATCGCGGCGATGAACAATCTTGTTACGGGCTTTATCTCCGATCCAGACTTTGTCGATCTGCTTCGAACCTATGAGGTAACTCTAGCAAATTCAAAAATACGTCCAAACGACGCCCCCGAACTACGGTCGATCGTAATGAAGGAGTTTCCTGCTGGAGAGCCACGAATCAATCGTCAATTGATTCGCTTGGCAACTTTCTTTCAAACCACACAACTCGTACCACTAGCGTTAAAGTATTTAGATAACAATGACGTTCCCATTTCAGAACGCGTTGACGTTTCGTTATACCTTCGAATGATCAAGCACGATTGGTCCCCCAAAGAACGAACGGAGCTTCTAAGATTCTACGAAAAAGCCCAGCTTGCTGAATCGGGTAGTAGCTATTCGCTCTATGTAATGAATGCAACTCGTGAGTTTGCAGAAGGCATGACAGAACAAGAAGCCATTGACTGGCTCAAAGAAGGAACCAAATCACCGAATGCAGCCCTCGCTGCAATCCCTAAATTACCATCACAACTAGATCCGCAGTTATTAGCGACCGTGACATCGCTTGACCGCGAAATTGACAAAGGTGGATTCGAAAATGACACCTTCAAGCGACTTAAGACAGGTATTACTGCATTGCTCGCCCGTAGCGGCGACGAGGATTCCATGAACTATCTTCGAGCGATTTGGCGTCGAAGTCCTGATCGACGCCCCACTGTCGCACTGGCCCTCGCGCAGAAGCCTGATGGAGATAACTGGGACTATCTAGTTCGATCGCTGGGAATCATTGAGACATATGCCGCTAGCGAAGTGATGAATCAACTTGTAGGCGTCGATGTAGCAACAGAAGACCCTGAAGCGATCCGACAAGTATTACTACTCGGACTTCGGTTGGAACGAGACCAGCAAAACCCTTCGGCAGCGATTGAACTCCTAGAACACTGGACTGGCAACTCAATGAAAGATACTGTATCCGAAGAAACCACGGAGCTGGCAGCTTGGCAGGACTGGTACGGTGGTAAGTTCCCTGAATTGCCAGAGGCTATTCTTCCAGAAGACCAGTCGCAACCTCAATGGTCTATTGAGTTTATCGAACAGTATCTCGATGGCGATACCGGCAAATCGGGCTCCATTGCGTCAGGCGCAATCGTCTTTACCAAAGCCCAGTGTGCCTCTTGCCACCGATTGGGAGATAAGGGAGCTTCTGTCGGCCCAGATCTTACGAGCCTTACCAAACGATTCACGCGGCGTGAAACGCTCGAATCAATCCTGTACCCATCGCATGTGATTAGCGATCAATACGCTAGCAAGAGAGTGATGACAAGAGATGGCGGGATTGTCGCGGGAATTCTCACTAAAACATCCAACGGTGTTTCAATCCGTACAAGCGATTTGAGGCAGGTCTCGATTGACAACGAGGATATCGAAGAGATGGTCCCCTCTAAGCAGTCGATCATGCCCGACGCACTCCTCGACAAACTATCGCCAAATGATATTCGTGATTTGATGTGCTACTTAGGTTACGTCGCGACAGCACCACAAGTTGCCGAGTCTCCGAAAAAGGGTCGAATCACTCGATAACTCGTCGTCGATCCATTCCCATGTTTTGTACTCACTAGCCTGTTCCAGGAATCCTATCTCATGAGAGGAGATTCGCATGAAATTATTTAAGCTGACAATTTTTGCTGTAAGCTCTGCCCTCTTGCTCCTGTCGTCTAATTCGATTCGAGCCGAAGACGGCGGTTGGTCTTGGGGCCCTTTTGCGTCGACCACAAAAACATCTAATGCTGACGTAACCGATAAGTCAGGCTCGTGGGCTCCCGACTGGAAACTACCCGACGTTACCGGTGGCATAAAGCGAACAGGTAAAACTATTACCGATAATACCGTCGCGGCCTGGAATACGACGACTCGGACTACCAAGAAAGCTTGGAAAAAAACGACAGCGGCACTCGACCCATTCCCAGATAAAGAACAGACAACACTCAATCCATCTCCTTGGGCCGCAGGTGGTAGCAACGCGAAGAAATCGTCTTCCGGTGGCTTTTTTAGCTGGTTCGGAAGCAAAGAGCCAGAAAACGATAAGCCATCCACTCCACAGGACTTCCTTCGACAAGATCGTCCTTAGTTCAAGTCGCCTGGATCGACAGGCTCGTAAACCAAACTTATGGATGCTCCGAATACTCAGTTTCGAATTGGTGTAGTTACGATTTCCGATCGAGCCAGTAGCGGGGTTTATGTCGACCGAGGTGGCCCTGCTGTCGTTGACTACCTGAACGAGTTGATCGACCACGACTGGACTAGCGTCATTCGCGTGATCCCTGACGAACAGTCTCTGATTGAATCGACGCTGATTGATTTAGCCGATCGAGAGGACTGTTGCTGGATTCTGACGACCGGCGGCACAGGGCCTTCGCCTCGGGATGTCACTCCAGAAGCAACCGAAGCCGTTTGCATGAAGTTGATGCCGGGTTTCGGTGAGCTAATGCGATCAACATCCCTGCAGTTTGTCCCAACCGCAATTCTATCACGACAGACCGCAGGTATTCGTGGTCAGTCGCTCATCGTAAACCTACCAGGACAACCGAAAGCCATCTCAGAATGCCTAGATGCGATAGCAGCAGCCGTACCTTACTGCATCGATCTGATCGGTGGTCCAAGAATCGAAACGAACGTCAAAAAATGTGTTGCCTTTCGGCCTAAGAAGTAAAGTTTGCGAATTGAGACCGCAAACCGAGTCTGACTAATTCAGTTCTAACCATCGTTCTTCTGCTTCTCCGAGTTGGTCCGAAAGGGTGGTTATTTCTTCGTGAAGTTGCATGGCTTCATGTGGGTCGGTCGATTGCATGAGTTGGTCATTGAGCTCTTTGCGCTTGGCATCTAGCTGGGCAATCTTCTTTTCGAGAGTCTTCATCTCTTTTTGAATTGCTCGGTCATCTAGCACGGGCGATGGAGCACTATTCGACTTGGATGGATTCTTCGACGAATTCTTGCCGCCAGCCTTTGCAGCGTCCCGTTCAAGAGCCTTGGCTTTGGCTGGATTGCGAGCCCGTTCGCCCTCTTCGATCTCTTTATTGACGTAGTACAGGTAAGCTTCGTAATCGCCACCATAAGTTCGTGCCGTTCCTTCGCGGACTTCGATGATCGAACTGGCAACTCGCTTCATGAAGTGCCGATCGTGGCTGGTAAAGATGACTGTGCCTTGATAAGCCAGCAATGCGTCAGCCAAAGACTCGACCGTTTCGACATCCAAATGGTTACCCGGTTCGTCGAGCACTAAGATGTTGTAAGGTCCCAACATCAGCCCAGCCATACATAACCGAGCTCGCTCACCACCGGAGAGCACCGAATTCTTCTTCTGAACATGGTCCCCACGGAAAAGAAGCGATCCAGCTACAGCCAGAATTGTTTGATTGGTCGTTCCCGGAATGGCTTTGTACTCGAGATACTCCAAGACCGTTTGCTGAGGATTCAAGCTACCGTAAACGTGCTGCGCGTAGACACCAATCTCGCAGTGATGCCCCCATCGCATGCTTCCGCCAACAGCGTCAAGTGATCCGACAAGCGTTCTTAGGAGAGTAGTCTTGCCTTGACCGTTATCGCCAACGATCGCCGCGCGCTGTCCATGCTCAATATCAAAGGTAATCTCGTTGGCGACCGTACGATCAGGATATCCAATCGCGAGGTCGACACACCGAACAGCCGGCCCTTGTCGCGGAGAAACTTGAGGCGCACGAATCGATGCAGTAGGTAAATCGTCCGCAATCTCCACCGTTTGCAGCCGCTCTAATTGACGCCCCTTAGAGCGAGCCTGACTAGCCGTGCTCGCGCGAGCCCGATTCTTATCAATAAACTTCTGAAGCTGCTTTTGCTTTGACTGGACCGTAGCGTTAACTTTCTCGTCGTGCTCGCGGCGTTCTTCTTGAAAAACCAAAAAGTCGTCGATCGGGCCTGGATACATGGTGAGCTTCCCGCGGCTCAGGTCTAAAGTTGTGTTACAGGTTGCTTTCAAAAAAGCTCGATCGTGCGATACGATTAAGGCCGCTTTGTTGAATGATCGCAAAAAATGTTCAAGAAGAATCTGAGTTCGCAAGTCAAGGAAGTTGGTTGGTTCGTCAAGGACCAAAAGATTCGGATCGTGCAATAGCAACGAAGCTAGCTTGACTCGCGTTTGCCAACCACCGGAAAGTTCCTTGATCGGACCATTGAGATAATCGCCCTTCAACTCGAACTCGCCTGCGACCTCACCACACTTCCAGTCTGGTTGGCCGCTATCCCGCATTAAGTAATCGAGTGCCGATTCGCCTGGTCCAAACGGATCGTGCTGCTTCAGGTACCCAACACGGAGCTGCGAGCTTCGTATCACGTCCCCTTTATCGAGCTCCTCTTCACCCAAGAGAATCCTCAGCAGCGTGGATTTGCCGGCTCCATTTCGACCCACAAAGCCAATCTTTACATCATCAGTGATCGTCGCCTCGGCATCGTCCAAGAGCATCTGCTGTCCATAACTTTTCTCCGCTCCGCGAACCTGTAGCAATACTGCCATCGAACAACTTTCTCCTACCAATTCGAAAAATCGATACCAATCGGCTCCCTAAAAGAAGCTTCTTCGCAGGCAGTCTCGCAAATGGACGGTCGCTACGCAATCCACGATCTGTTTCGTGATTTCTGCCTTCGGGCGATTTAAGAGGCGGGAATCTCTCTTTCACAGTAACATAAGCGGGAGATCAGTGACTTTAGGTCCCATCGGAATAGTTGCACAAGCCACTAAAAAACATATCTTCTCCCAGTATTTCCCAACGACCTGCGGTAAATCGCTGAGCCAAAGCCATCGTGGGAACACCATCACCGCGATTGGGGACGACTGTTGGTAGTCCCCCGACGACCTTCGGGGCAATATAGACATGAACCTCGTCGACCATGCAGTGATCCATGAAGGCCCCAATCAGCCTCGGGCCGCCATCGACTAGCAAATTGGTCATCCCGCTCCGTACAAGTGGTTTCGTCAGGTCGCGCACCATCGTGATAGCATCGTCCGCAGAACACACGATCACTTCACATCCATTCGACCGCAACAGATCGATTTTTTTTCTTTCCGCATCCGGCCCACAGGCGATGATAGTTTGATATATACCTGCTGATCGTACCAACTGAGAATCAATGGGGGTTCGAGCAGTACGATCCATGACAATACGAATCGGAACGCGATCTCCAAAAGCCGAAAAGCGAATACCTCCGAATGTATCGGCTCCCGCTGGTCGGGCGGTCAGCATCGGATCGTCCGCTAATAAAGTACCGATACCGACCAGAATACCATCCACACAGGAGCGTACTTGATGAGCATGCTGACGAGCTACGTCGTTAGTGATCCACTTGGAACTTCCAGAATGAGTCGCCAATCGGCCATCGAGCGTCATAGCCCACTTGGCGATGATCCAAGGCAAACCTGTTTGAAGCCGCTTCAGATAGGGTGCTGCAAGCTGCCGACATGCCTCACGCTGGATGTTCAAGAGGACTTCGATACCAGCCTCACGCAGCCGACGAATTCCACGACCAGCCACTTCGGGAAAAGGGTCTTCCAAGCCAATAACGACAAGCTTTGGACAAGCCTTAATCAGTAAATCGACACATGGAGGAGTCTTTCCAAAGTGCGCGCATGGCTCCAGCGTTACGTAGATAGTCGAGCCTGTGATCTGCGATGCGTCCAATCCGGAAAGAGCATTAACTTCCGCATGGGATTCACCAAAACATTGATGGTAACCTTGGCTTACTTTTATGCCATTCTTAACAATAACACAGCCGACCAGTGGATTAGGTTCGACGCGCCCACGCCCTTGTTCGGCAAGTTTAACTGCCTGAAGCATCCAAGACTCGTGGATTTCAGTATCGGTCGGAAATAAGCTCATGTGAATGACTACCAGTAGCGTTCTACAATAATTTGCCCTGGATGCTTCGCTCGCTGTCGTTCTAGTCCACGCCCTTCCAAAATAGACTCCATCTCATTGAGCATGTCTGGGTTTCCGCAGAGCATAACGGTTGTGTCTGCTGGAGATATTGTATTTCCTGCCGCATGCTCTAGCGAACCATCCGAGAGTCTCGTCGTGATACGCCCGCTCAATGCATTCGGGGAAATATCGCGAGATGTCGAAGACACATAACGAAACTTTAATGCATAACGGGTTTGGTAATCGGCGAGCTCATCGAGATATGCCAAATCACGGGCGTGCCGAACGCCCTGCACCAAGACAATCTTTTCGTATCTTTCCCAAATGGCCGGGTCCCTAAGCATTGCGATATACGGTGCCAATCCTGTCCCCGTCGCTACCAACCAGATTGACTTTAGTGCGGGAACATGACTTAAAGTAAAACTACCAGTCGCCTTTTCACTCACGTCGATCAATTCACCGACTGGTAGATCCCAAAGCAAAGGCGTCAATGCGCCACCATCGACTCGGACGATATAAAATTCCAAAACATCCGAATACGGCGAGGCTGCCGAATAAGGTCGATGAAGATGCTTTTCTGGAAGAGGTAGACCGATTTGAAAAAACTGTCCAGGTTCAAAAGCAGCAACTCCCGGACAACAAATCGACACTGTGAACAACCCGTCCGTCCAAATTCGTTTCGACTCAAGTCGACCAGCGATCCATTTTAGTGCCATAGGTAAGACTATTGATGATGAAGAGAGGATTAAAGCAAACTCGCCAGTGACATGCATGGAGACTTTCATATCTTATCAAATCACAACAACCGTAGTTAACCGCTTACAGCAACCGTATTTGACCGCTCGAAGCCTGAAAATCCGTCTAGGTCTAACGAAAGTTGATTGCAATTTTAGACCTGTCGGATAAATAGCCGGAATCCTCCTCTATAATAACTTGTTATGAACACCCTCTCCCGCCGCGATTTTGCAAAGAAATCATTGTCAAGCATCACGCCTTGGGTGACCAGTTCGCTGATCGCTACTCAATTGAATCCAATGGTATTTGGCGACTCTAATGCCCGCATTCGTGTTGGGCAAATCGGTACCAAACATGGGCACGCCAACGGAAAGTTGGAGACCGTGAAGAGACTCGGCGAGCACTTCGAGCTGATCGGCTTGGTGGAAGAGGACCAAACTCAAAGGAAAAAAGTCCAAGGAACTGGTGCCTACACAGAATGCCCTTGGATGACGGTCGAGCAGTTACTGAATCAACCGGGCCTGCAACTTGTTTTCATCGAAACCGAGATCGATCAGTTGCTTAACATGGCGGAGAATTGTCTATCAGCCGGGATGCATATCCACCTCGACAAACCGGCTGGCACGTCTTTGGACCATTTTCGGAGCATCGCCAAAATCGCTGCGGAAAGGAAGCGTTTGATTCAATTGGGTTATATGTTTCGTAGCAATACGGCCTTCCAATTCTTATTCAAGGCCGTCCAGCAAGGATGGTTAGGCGAGATTTTTGAGATTCATGGCGTGATGAGTAAGAAACTCGCTCCGAGCGATAGGGCTGAGGTAGCTCGTTATCCGGGAGGCTCCATGTTCGAACTTGGCTGCCATTTAATTGACGCGGTGGTGACGCTTCTTGGCAAACCACAATCGATATCGCCTACGAATGTCAAGACATTTCCTGAACTGGATAATCTGAACGATAACTGCTTGGCTGTTTTTCGATATTCCAAAGCGTCAGCAACCATTCGCAGTAGCATGGTCGAAATCGATGGCAATCGTCGACGCCAATTCATCGTATGCGGCACGCAAGGCACGATCGAAATTGAGCCTCTTGAGCCACCGCACCTTACGCTCACCCTCGACCAACCCAGAGGTACCTTTCGCAAGGGCCCTCAGGTTGTCGAGCTTCCAGTAATGACTGGGCGATACGATGGTGATTTACTTAGCCTAGCTGCAGCCATCCGCGGAGAAAGCGAATACCCGTATTCTTTGGATCATGACCTATTAGTTCAGGAATGCGTACTAAAGGCCAGTGAAATGCTCGATTAGTCCAGTTGCAGCTTCAGGCAAATCGGTATCCGAAACATACTCTATGGACGAAATTTCCGATCATCGTATCACTCTACGAGAGGCATTCTGGGTTTGGGTCCGTGTTGCGATTCAAAGCTTTGGAGGACCTGCTGGCCAGATCGCGGTAATGCACAGAATCATTGTGGATGAAAAGAAGTGGATCAGCGAGCAGCGGTTCCTACATGCACTTAATTATTGCATGCTCCTACCAGGTCCCGAGGCGCAACAGTTGGCCACTTACATTGGTTGGCTAATGCATGGAACTCGAGGTGGAATCCTCGCAGGGACTCTCTTCATCCTCCCAGGAGCTATCGCCATCCTATTATTGAGCCTCGTCTATGCTACCTGGGGCCATACACCCTTTATTGCTGCATTATTCTTTGGCTTGAAGCCAGCCGTCATCGCTATTGTCATTCAAGCGATTGTTCGAATCGGGAAACGCATCTTGGTTAACCGAACTATGTTCGTGATCGCAGCCACGGCGTTCGTCAGCATTTACTTCTTCTCAATTCCCTTTCCGCTGCTTATTGGATCAGGAGCGTTAACGGGATACATCGGCGGTCGTCTCTATCCAAAACAGTTTTCTCCGTCGTTAAATCATAAGAGTTCGTCAACTTCTCAAAGCATTGCCGACTCAAACGACACCCATCCACACCATGATGTTTCAATGACTCATCATCTCCGACGGAGCCTGAGTGTTTCGATTGTTTGCTTGACGCTTTGGTTCGCTCCACTGGTAGTGATCGCCTATTCGTTGGGTACTGATTCAGTTTTTTCGGCATTAGGAGCATTCTTCAGTAAAGCTGCTGTGGTCACGTTCGGCGGAGCCTACTCCGTGTTAGCTTACGTTGCGCAGCAGGCGGTCCAACATTTCCATTGGCTATCGCCAACTGAAATGCTCGATGGACTCGCGCTGGCAGAGACAACCCCAGGCCCCTTGATCATGGTTGTTCAGTTTGTCGGATTTATGGCCGCCTATCGAAACCCGGGGCCATTGCCGCCGTTGCTCGCCGGTACACTTGGCTCAGTCATCACAACGTGGGTAACATTCGTGCCATGTTTCTACTTTGTATTTCTCGGTGCCCCCTACATCGAACGATTGAGAGCCAATCGATCGCTTGGACATGCATTGTCGGCGATTACTGCATCGGTTGTTGGAGTGATTCTTAACCTAACGCTTTGGTTTGCGATACATACGTTGTTCCAATCCTACTGGCACATCAATATGAGCTGGCTAAAGTTCGAAGTACCGATTATTTCCTCCCTAGATTGGCGTGCCGCGTTCATTTGCATCGTCGCCTGTTGCTTGATGTTTCGCTGGAAATGGGGAACCATCAGCACCCTAGCGGCGTCAGTCGCGATCGGTGGAATGCTCTACTTCGTGACCATCCTGAAATCGTAGTTACTAGATGTCGATTGCCGCGTTATCTAAGCTTCATCCATCGCAAATCAATTAAGAGATACGGCGACTGTCTGTTATTCTTCGGACTTCTCTTCGGACATCGCGACTTGGGAAGTCGAAGCGAGATAGGCAAACAGATCCCGCACGTCCGCTTCGCTGAGATTCTGCAGCAATGCTTCGGGCATGAGTGAAGTTGACGTTTGTCGTGACTCGCTAATCGACTCGCGATCGATCGTCACTGCGCCATCAGGTGTTTGTATGCTTATCGTGCGTTCGTTCTGCGCCTTAACAACTCCAGATAGAACCCTTCCTTCCTCGAGCATGAAGACCGTCGTTCGAAAATCGATACCGACACTAGCGCTAGGATCAACGATATTCTCAAGGAGGTAATCTAGATTTTGCCGATTGGACCCCGTTAGATCGGGACCAATTCGATGGCCCTGGCCATACAGAACGTGACAACTAGCACACACTTTATTGAATAGCATGCGGCCATGACCGGAGTTGCCAGCTGCGAGCTTTTCAGGACTTAATGAATCTCTCAGTTTTGCTATCGTGTCAACCTTATCTTCACGCGTCAGCCGAACGTCGCCCCAAATTTTTGTGAGCGATTCAATGAGAACTGGATCTTCGTAACCGCGAATCTGCCTTGCATGGTATGCGGAGATTTCATCTGCGCGAATTCTTCCTTCGCTAACGGCGTTCAATAACTGAATCGCATAGGCAGGTCGCGACACCAATAGTCGAACCAGTTCACGCCGAGTTTCGGGAGCGTAACTGCCTATCTGTGCCAAGGCACGTGGCGGGGTGTCGGGCGAGTCATAGTTGAGCAAACCCTGCAAAGCAGCTTGATGGACAGCTCGGTCCCCCAGAAGATCGAGGAGAATTCGATCAAAACCAATTGTCTTCCCGTTGGAAACAGCAAGGATTGCTTGTCGGCGAGCAGCCGAATCCGCCGCTCCGTTGGTTGCGATGGCCTGTAAACGATCGATCGCTTGTCCGTCGCCAAAGACAATATTGAGGCTGTCGATGGCTTGTCGTAGTTCTCCCTGATCCACCTCCTGCAACTTCGCAGATAGGGTCTTCCAATCCTTTGGCGATGGCGCTCTGCTCCACCCGGCAAGCGCTTGTCCCAGGCCTATCACTATTTGCGAAGTGCGGCCTATTTGATCACCATTGGATACGCTTTCCAAACTGAGTTGAACGAGCCCCTCAATACCCGGCATTTGGGTGTCAATCGCTTCGCCTAGTCGTCTCGCGATATTGCGAGTGACTAGCGGAAGCTCTGATGTCGCCGCAAGCTTAAGAGCTCGTAGTGTGTCCTCAATTAGGGCACTCTCGATCCCTAGCCAAACCATAATCGGGAAGAATTTGTCGTCAGCAAACTCATCACGGCAAACCAGCTGTTCCGCAATTTCCCATCGCTGCTCATGGGGCAGTCTCTGCAGTGCAGCGGCGATGTGCAATAAAACGATCCCGCTAGGATCTTCTTTGGACATCTGTTGAAGAAGGCTGATCGCTGACAGTGAAAGTGACGCCGCGACGGGCGTAGACGTATCACTCATCAGACGAACGCCCCAGGCGCGAGAAGCTTCGCTGGATGATTTCAACAAGGTGATAGGATCAAGTCTTCCAAACGCATTTTCTGCCCACGCTTGATGCAAAGCAATAATCTCTTTGGAACTGCTTGCTTGTTCGACTGGCGATGGAACAAAGTGAACCGCATTTTCATCTACTCCGCGTCGTTCTTGTAGCAATCGGCGAGATTGTCTTCCAAACCAAGCGTTGGGATGACCTTGTAGTTCGATGAGCGACTGTGTCGATTGCGTTGCAAGATCCAAAGCCTTCAATGGCTTTGGTGTTCCAAACGTTAGTTTGTAAATTCGACCGCTAGTGCGATGCACGCCGTCGTGGTCATGACATTCGCCCGTGTCACTCCAGTCGGCAATAAATACGCCTCCGTCAGGCCCTGAGATTAGATCCATCCCACGAAAAAACGGGTCCGCGAAGATGGCCAAATCTGGTTTGTGCTTCGCCACGTATCCGGCACCATTTCGTTCGAGCGAATCGCAGTTGATGCGCCGACCGTGCAGATTCAGAGTATAGAGATTGTCGCGATACTCGAGGGGCCAGTTATCACCCTGGTAAATCATCAATCCGATGTGCGCGTGACCGCCTCCAGCGGCGAGCGTACTGTCGCTTGCGCCATTTTGTACCTCATGCCAAACTTCCCCAATATCCCAATGGACGTGGTCTGCAACCTGGGGTAACAATTGATAAGCGCGGGGATTCGCGTCAGCCCCAAACATACGTTCGGTTCGTGCACCAGGTAAAACATGCCACAGATGACCGATTACGGTATTTATACAAAACATTTCACCTGACGCGTTGTAATCAAATCCCCATGAATTGGTCATTCCATGCATGACTGCTTCCACCGTCTTGTTGACTGGATGATAGCGCCACACGCCTGTGTTGATTTGAACTCGCTGCGAATCGCTGGCCCCTGGTGCCCCGATCGAACTGGTAGCAAGAATGCCATGTCGCGCGTAAAGCCAACCATCCGGCCCCCATCGCAAACCATTGGCCGGCGTATGACCAACAGAGTCTTCGTTGAATCCATCTAGGATAACTTCCGGCGGGCCATCAGGAACATCGTTTCGATCACGATCAGGAATGAATAGCAACTGAGGCAACGCA